>Ga0209284_10000487_pt1 | contig 64824 bp, 52 predicted proteins | sample FRY03_FD_187211 | JGI IMG/M metagenome (GOLD analysis project Ga0209284, IMG submission 187211) | Freshwater microbial communities from Lake Fryxell liftoff mats and glacier meltwater in Antarctica - FRY-03 (SPAdes) (version 2) | ecosystem: Environmental > Aquatic > Freshwater > Ice > Glacier...
ATCACAAAAATCCCGTAAATTCCCGTGGACAACGCCATTCGTTCCTGCCACCTTTTGCCGCTGCTCCGTTTTCGGTTCCTGCCACCTTTTGCCGCCTTTGCCACCTTTTGCCGCCTTTTTAAACACACCCAAGCAATCGTCGAGTACAATCAGGATTCTGCAGAATTGATTTTCCGGAGACAACGACATGACCAAAAACGTGGAACTGGATGTGGCTCAAGCGACGCTGAGCGAGCTGGTGGCCGGACTGACGGCTGACGACGACATTGTCATTATGAAAAACCATAAGCCGGTGGCAAAACTGGTGGCGACTACAGCAATTCGTCCGCCGCGTGTTCCCGGTTTGATGACAGGCAAGCTGACTGTTCTTGCCGAAGACGACGAACATCTGAAAGACTTTGAGGAGTACATGCCGTGAGGTTGCTTCTGGACACTCATACTTTTCGCTGGATGTCTTTAGATGATCCCAAATGATTCAGTCTGTGATGCTATTTGCTTTCCACAACGATTCCTGCACTGCCACCCACTGCGGGATGACCTGTAGATCTTTGGCGATTTCTTGCCAAATCGGGTATGTTGAGCGTTAGAATGGTCGCCTGCCCTGACGGTTCTGTTTAGGAGTTTGTTTTGATCAGTTCAATCAATCGCGGTGACTTACAAAAAGTTGTGGCGAGCGTTGCCGAATGGCCCGCTCATGATCGGATTATGCTGGCGAGAAAGATTCTGGAAACGGTCGAAGACACAACAACACCTGTAAAAAGAGGACTGCGTGGCGAAGAGGTGATTAAGCTGCTGCAGATTCCTCAGCCGGCTCCTGACGACGACGAGTGCGATCGGATTGTCGAAGAGGAACGCCTGCGAAAGTATGGCTCATGAAAGTGCTGCTGGATCTTAACGTCGTGCTGGATGTGAGCATTCATTCGGCGTTTAGCCGCACTGCTCGCCCCGTCGGCCATATTGAAGTGAGACTCGCCGCATGAAAAAGGACGTCGTTGTAAAGCTTCACAGAGATTTTGAAGCCATCTGCCACCACGATGAAGAAATTGGCACCGAGTTCTGGCTGGCTCGGGAGCTTCAGCCGCTGCTTGGCTATACACAGTACCGAAACTTTGAGGCGGTCATCGAAAAAGCGATGGTCGCCTGCGAAAACTCTGGGCAGCCAGTCGAAGACCATTTTGCGAAGGTCAGCAAATTGGTGGACATCGGTTCCGGTGCCCAGCGTGATGTTGAAGATATCGCTCTGAGTCGGTACGCATGCTATCTGGTTGCCCAGAATGGAGATGCGGCAAAAGAACCAATTGCATTTGCACAGACATACTTCGCCGTGCAGACTCGCAAGATGGAAATCATCGAGCAACGGCTGCTAGATGTAGAACGCCTGAACGCCCGGAAGAAACTGACGGAATCGGAACGAATCCTCTCCGGAATCATCTTCGAACGACTGGCCGAAAATCAGAGCTTTGCACGGATTCGAAGCAAAGGTGATCAAGCACTTTTCGGTGGCAAAACAACCCTGCAAATGAAAGACCGCATGGGCATTGCCAAGTCTCGCCCGCTGGCAGATTTCTTGCCGACGATCACGATCAAGGCGAAAGACTTTGCCAACGAGATCACCAACTTTAACATCAAGAAAGACGATCTGCGAACGGAAGCATCCATCAGTAGAGAACACGTCAAGAACAATCGAGATGTTCGCAAGGTACTCACAGATCGCGGGATTATGCCTGAGAGTTTGCCCGCCGAGGAAGACTTGAAGAAAGTCGAGCGACGTCTGACGGCAGAACACAAAAAGTTACACAAGAACATCGACAAGCTGGATCCAAGGTCGAACGAGAAAATGGACGAGGAATGACCGATGGCAGTCTCAGAATTCCTTGAAGACATCGTGTCACATCTTCCCGCGTTGCAACTGCTTTGCAATCTGGGTTACACGTATTTGACTCCGTCGGAAGTCAACACACTGCGAGACAACCGCAAGGGCAATGCTCTGCTAAAACCCATTCTGGAACAACAGCTTCGCAAGCTGAACCAGATTGAATTCAAGGGCCAGACAGTTCCCTTTTCAGACGTAAACATCAAAGCGGCCATCGATGCTCTGAATGTGCCTCTGAACGACGGGTTCGTGAAAGCCAACGAAACGGTTTACGAACTGCTGACTTTGGGCACGTCATTGCCTCAGACCATTGACGGAGACAAACGCAGTTTCACGCTGCAGTACATCGATTGGAAGAATCCCGCCAACAACGTGTTCCATGTCACTGATGAGTATGAGGTTGAACGCAAGGGAACTCACAACCATTGCCGACCGGACATCGTGCTGTTCGTGAACGGCATTCCTCTGGCTGTCATTGAATGCAAGCGTCCGGATTTGAAGGACGCAATCAAGGAAGCAATCAGTCAGCACACTCGCAATCAGGGCCACAGCTATGTCCCTCAACTATTTTCCTTCAGCCAACTGCTGATCGCCGTGAGCCAGAATCAGGCGAAGTATGGGACAGCCAACACGCCTCCGAAGTTCTGGGCGATTTGGCGGGATGAGTTAATTGAGCCAGAGGCTGATCCCGTTCGGGTTGATGAAGCTCCCTCCAGTTATGCAATTCCCAGCAGTTATGCAATCCCCAGCAGTACAGAACCCGTCGGCGGAAAACTGAATCTTCGTGACTTGGCGAATCAGCCTCTGTCGGCTGACGTTTGGAACAAGTTTGCGGAGTCGCATTCTGAAGATGTGATCGCCAAAGCAAAGGAGATCGCTTCTGCTGGGCCTCGATTGCCGTCGCCGCAGGATGAGTTGCTTTTCAACATCGCTCGCCCTGAACGCCTGCTGGAGTTGACACAGCGTTTCATCGTATTTGAGACGGATGAAGGCAAGCTGCTTAAGAAGATCTGCCGTTATCAGCAGTACTTCGCCATTCAGGAAACTTTGGCCACTGTCACCAATGTTCGGGGCGATGAACAGCGAGAAGGTGGCGTCATTTGGCACACAACAGGTTCCGGCAAAAGCCTGACGATGGTGATGCTGGCCAAAGCTCTGGCGATGGAACCAAGTATCAAGAATCCTCGCGTGATTATCGTGACGGATCGCATCGATCTGGATTCACAGATCTTCAAGACATTCAAAGCCTGTGGCAAGACAGTGGTCAGAGCCACCTCAGGCGAACATCTGGTCAAACTGGTGGCAGAAGGCAAGGCCGACATCATCACGACGATCATCGACAAGTTTGAAACTGCCGCGAAAAAGCATGGGCTGAGTGATCTCAGTCGGGACGTCTTTGTGCTGGTTGACGAAAGCCATCGCAGCCAGTCCGGAATTGCTCATTCCAGCATGCGACGAGTCTTTCCGAATGCTTGTTTCATCGGATTTACGGGAACACCGCTGCTGAAGAAAGAAAAGGGACGAAGGAAAAAGAAAAAGTATCAGCATGTGACTCGGCAGCAGTTTGGTAATGGTGACTACCTGCATTCGTACAGTATGAAACGAGCTGTCGAAGACAAGGCGGTGACACCGATTCTGTACGAAGGCCGCATGTCTCATCTGAAGCAAGACAAAGAGTCCATCGACAAGTGGTTCGCTCGAATTACGCAGGGGCTGAATGATGCTCAACGAGCTGACCTGAAAAAGAAGTTCAGTAAAGCCGAAGAACTGTTGAAGACAGATGATCGCCTGTATGAAATCGCCTTCGATATTTGCACGCACTTCTCTGAGACTTTCAAAGATACTGACAAGAAGGGACAGTTTGCCGTCAGCAGCAAAGCAATGGGAGTCCGGTATCTGCAGTTGTTCGAGCTGATTGGCAAAGATTTTCCTCAACGCAAAGTGACAGCCCGACTGGTGATTTCCAGTCCCGACATGCGTGAAGGGCACGACGAAGTTGATGACCCTGCTGTCAAGAAGAAGGAAACGTCTGAAGAACAGAAGGCCCGAATCAAAATGGTTCAAGACTTCTGGGATCAGATGATGCAGGAGTATGGCACTGAAAGAAATTACCTGAAGACCATTGTTTCCGATTTCAAGACCAAGCCAAAACCAGAGATCCTCATCGTCGTGGATAAATTGCTGACGGGTTTTGATGCTCCATGCAACACAGTGCTGTACATCGACAAGGCGTTGAAAGGACACAACATTCTGCAGGCCATCGCTCGTGTGAATCGCCTGTTCGATGGCAAAGATTTTGGCCTTGTGATCGATTATCGGGGGATCTTTGGTGACCTGAACGAAGCCATGCAGACATATTCTGAACTGGATGGTTTCGAAGCAGACGAATTGGAAGGCTCATTCACGAAGGTTGACGAAGAAATCAAGAAGCTGCCGGAACTGCACACCAACCTTTGGGCTGTCTTCTCAGGCGTTGCCAACAAGACCGACACAGAGGCCATGCAGCAGCATCTTCGCCCCGACGATGTGCGTCAGAAGTTTTATGATGCTCTGAATGCTTTCGCGAAAACTCTGCAACTGGCATTGAGCAGCGTGGACTTTCATCTGACGACGCCGGAAAAGAAGATCGAACTTTACGTCACCGACCTGAAGTCATTTCGCAAGCTCCGAGCTGCCGTCAAGAATCGATACAACGAAGCCATTGACTACAGCGAGTACGAAGACCAGCTCCGCAACATGGTCAACAAATACGTCGGTGCTTCAGAAGTCGAGCAGATTACGGAGCCGGTCAACATCTTTGAAGTCGAAGATTTAGACACGGAACTGGCCAAGGTGGATGGCGATGCTGCCAAGGCTGACGTGATTGCTTCGCGGGCAAAGAAAACCTGTACCGAGAAAATGGATGAAGATTCAGTGCTGTATCAGGCACTGAGCAAGATGATTGAAGATTCGATCGCTGCGTATCTGGCAGGCCGGATCGACGAAAAGCAGTATCTGGAGAAGATGCTGAAAATCTGGCAGGAAATGCAGAGCAATGATGCATCCAACCAACCTGCCAGCCTGAAAGGGAAGTCTGATGCTCTGGCCTATTACCGACTGACTCTGAAAACGCTGCAGGAAGCGACAGGGACTGAATCGGAGGCTGATCTAAAAACAATTGCCGCCAATCTCGCATTGCAGGCCGACGAAGTCATCGATCGCCACTTCGTCCTTTCTCCATCAAAATCTTCCTGCCTGCAGGTGATCCCGACGGACTGCGGCTTATTGAACGTTCACTCTGGACTGGTGTCGGAGTTGTCTTCAATCGCAGCGACTACAAAAGCGTCTCCAATCGCACCGAGTTCCTGCGAACGGGCGTCTATGTTCTGATCGGCCCAAGCGATGACAGTTCTCTTTCCACGATTTACGTGGGCGAAGGTGATCCAGTAAAACCAAGACTCGACAGTCACCACAGCAACAAAGATTTCTGGACATGGGCCATTTTCTTCACGACCAAAGACAACAGCCTCAACAAAGCCCATGTGCAGTATCTGGAATCTCGCCTACACCAACTGGCCAAAGACGCCAAACAATCGAGACTCGACAATCTCCAATCACCAAGCCCACCAACCCTGACTGAAGCCGAACAAGCAGACATGGAAGGTTTCCTGCAGGACATGCTGCCGATCTTTCCTCTCGTGGGCCTGAGCGTTCTGGAAACGCCTGAACCACGCAAAGCCGAAAGAACTCTGCTGTGCATTGAAGCCAAGGGGATCAAAGCAACTGGTTACGAAGACTCCAAAGGATTCGTAGTCAAAGCCGGCGTTCGTTTAAGGGGACGCAGCTAATTGATTCAGCTTTGCTCTTTCCCTTGCTCGTTGCCAGCACAAAAAGTCCGGTCAGACTTGTACGATTGCAGGTCGGGCAAGACAAGTACAGGTTTTCGAAGGAGGTGGCTCCCCCCCGAGCGAACTTGGCACGATGTGTTCAAAGGTCACGACCGTCAATGCTTCGGACGTCATACAGTATGCGCAGTGATCGCGAAAGTGGGCTCGAACCTGTCTGCGAAGTTCCATCGGAACATAGACACTCACGCGGCGGTCGCCTCAGTTTGCTGACGCAGCGTGTAGCGGGCACGTGTCTTGACGATTGTCAGTTGATCCACTCTGGCCAACAGACATTCCAGCTCCGCCTGCCAGGACCCATCGAGTTCATTTTTCGCGTTCTTCGCCAGCAGTTCGTCCAGACGATCCTGCGATACGGGTGCCAGTGTACTGCTTGCCGGCGCTTCCAGTTCTTCGTCGCTCAGGCTTGCGAGCAATTCAACGTCTGTCAGCACGGGCACATAAGTTTAAGTGTTTAACCGTTAGCTGACAGTCGTCCGCAAGTGCGGAAAACGTACGCCTGCGGCTGACGGTTAAACGAGGTTTTGCCAATTTCGTTGTGCATAGGTGCTTAGGCAGATGCCGTGCCCTGTGATTGCTTTGGCGTCGAGAGCAATGATCCGAATGGACAGTCATTCTGTCCCTGAGCAGTTGCACTATTGTCCGATAAGATTCCAAAGTTGCAATCGCGTTTACATAGACTCGAACTTGCCCACGACGCGGAATCACGATCAGGAACATTTCTCGCAGCAACGTCGTGATGATTCAAAAGGCCGTCAGATAGATCATCAGGCCAGTCTGCCAGGAGGCAATTGTCGTCGTGACAGGAAACAGCATCGACATTCGCATTTTCCACATCAGCATCAACAGTGACAGTACCATCACTGTTCCTGCCAGCTTCACGCGAACGAAAATCCCGACCTGTCCATCAGCAATTTCCAGTAGCCACAGGCCCATCGGATTTTCTTCCATCATCCAGATCATGTCGCGGAATCGTACGATCAGGTATGCGTCGTACACTGAGACAGCGGCGATCGCGACTACGAACAACGGAAACCAGAGTTGCCAACGCCGAAATTCCAGAAAGGTTCCACGAATCGCGATTCCCATGGCAGACTTCATCGCAGTACTCCTCAAGTAAGGCTTTGCTGATTTGGTTAATCATTTATGAGCCAACCGTCGTTACGGTTGAGTGCTCAGGCATGATCCGTCCGTATCGTTAAGTTCCTTCACGTTGTTCAGTGAAGAACGCATGAAGGAGGACTAAGGCAAAGTCCGCGCCAGTCGTGCCGTGTTCCCGAAAGCGGCGCATGAGGACTCATCAAATCTTCACACGCGATGGACGCATGTAACGATTGCATCAACCAGGAATCAGCAGCCCGCATACTGAGTAAGCAGCAGTGCTTGAATGCGTGGCGATGGTCGCAGCACCTGTGCAGTATTCGTGCAGATTTTCATGCAATACCGAGAATCGGCAGTTTTTGCCGACTGCTTTTAGATTGAGCAGTTCTGTCGAATTGCAGGACAGTCTGTATTTGTCGTGGGATTCGCAAAAATTCCACGCAGACGCGGGATTTCTGGCGAAATCCACTACGACAGTGATTTCACGACCGATGTTCAGTCGGCGTGGCGCGCGACTTCTTGTTTATTTTCCAACAAGCGACGATTGTATGCACCAATCGTTTCTTTGCGTCGCAACATGCCGAGCAGCTTGCCGCTGTCACTGGAATCCAGTACGGGCAGTTCGTCAATGTTCAGGCGAGTGAATTTCTGCATCGCCGAGTTCAGGTCTTCATCAGGAGTCACCCGAATGAATTTTGTAATCATGATGTCTGACGCATCGGCCAGTTTCCAGATGGTTTCGTCGAAGATGTAACGTCGCACGTCATCGTCGGAGAATATCCCCACCATCTTCCCGTCTGCATTGACCACTGGGAAATAGTGCTGATGAGTACGGCTGAGCAATTGCACAATTTCCGCCAGCGTTGTCGCTTCTGGCACACGTTCAAATTGCCTTTCGATTTTATAGACATCGCCAACGGTGATTCCTTCCAAGACGTCCACCAGAAAGTCTCCCCGATGCGCTGGGGATTCCAAACGTGAGGGAACCTGCTTGCGATACAAAGACACGCGTTGACACAGCAGAAAGCACAAAGTGGAAACCCACATGGTGGGAAGTAACAATCGATAGCTGCCCGTCATTTCGCTCACCATGATGATCGTGGAAATCGGCGCGTGTGCACAGCCGGCAAAAAAACCGGCCATACCGACAACACCAAAAGCACCAGGAGTCTTGATCAGATCCGGCCAGAAGTAGCTGCATGATTTTCCGACGGCAACACCCGTACATCCGCCGATCACCATCGAAGGACCGAAGACACCACCGGAACCACCAGAACCGATCGTCAGTGACGTCGTCAGAATTTTGAAGAAGCCAACAATCAACAGCACTTGTATCGTCACATTTTCAGGCGCTTCAAGTCCCTTTTGCAAGGTGCCGTAGCCGGTTGAAAGCACCGCCAGAAGATCATGATCTCGACCAAAACTATAGTACAAGGCCGCTGCGACTAATCCCGCCAGCAAGGCTCCGATCGCCGGACGAATATGCTTCGGCCCGGGCAGTTTCGCGAATAGATTATGAATGCCGTAGAACACTTTAATGTACAAGACAGCCACAAGTGACAACGCCAACGCCAGAATGGTGTAAGGCAGCAACTCCGCCAGCGAATTCGTTGAGTACTGTGACAGTCCGCCGAAGATAGGCAGAAAACAGATTTCTTTGGGAAGGAACATTCCATAAACCGAATACGAAATAATCGATGCAATAGCCGCAGGAACAATCACGTCCGATTCAAGATCAGCCTCGCTGTAAAGAATCTCACCGGCGAAAATAGCCCCCGCCAGCGGCGCGCGAAAAATGGCACCGATACCAGCACCCATACCGGTCGCGAGAAGAATCCGCCGATCGCGGGCGGTGAGTTTCAACTGACGTCCGACAAGCGAACCAAACGACGCTCCGATCTGTGCGATAGGACCTTCTCGACCACCGGAGCCAGCAGTTCCCAGAGTGATCGCTGATGCAATGGTCTTCACGATGGCAACACGAATAGGAATGTTGCCTCGTTTATTGTGAAAGGCATCGATCGCACCATCCGTGCCGTGTCCTTCTGCTTCAGGTGCAAAAGTGTAGACCAACAATCCGGAGACCAGGCCACCTGCGGTCAACACCAGCAGCAACATCGGAAACGAGAAGACCGTTGGGGGATACGCGAACATGGCGCGTTCGCCGTGACCTTCGCCTGGGATCAGTCCGGAGTATTCCACCAGCACGTACCGTACGACGAGCTGTCCGGCAACCTGAAATACGATCGCGCCGCAACCGGCGACAACTCCAACAAGAATGGACATCAAGAACCATTTGCCGCTGGTTCCCAGCGTCAGTGACTTCCAAAAATCGCGTTTCATGGTTGTTTTCGTGGCTCAGCCGAGAGTCGTAGGTAGGCGGGGAAAACAGGAACTGCAGCGTCAATAGGGGAGATTTTATTCGCGCCAAAGCCGCTTTTGTGATTCGAAGGATCAGTCCCGAAATAACAGACCGAATTTCCATTGTCTTGAAATCACAACCCGAAACGTCAGTGAGGGATTCCTCTCAAAAACTCCGATCCCTCGCTCACGCTTCGGGTTGTGAAGAAACGGAACTTATTTCAGGACGACTCCTAAGCCTGCGGAGCTTAGCGGAATTTACCGCACGCATCCCTGTCTCTTTTTCATCACGTAGTGAATTCGCAGAATTTGCGACTGCGGACTTCATGGGAATTTGAACACTCATCAACGGAACAATGCGGATTGCGAGACTGGATTTTCCCCAGGTTTTGCTTTTCGCCCACAGCGGAACTTGCAAGTCAGGGCTGAATTCCAGACGATCACGGCTGGTGTCGTAGTTCGATGCCACACTGGGCCGAAAAGCACAGAATCGCTGGCCACCATTCAGTTAAGTTTACAATAAGTAGTGGAGTTTTTGTGCCGGCGATGGACTGGACACCTTTAAAAGCGGTGATTGAACAAAACGAATCGTTTCTGATATCCAGTCACGTTCGCCCTGACGCTGATGCGCTGGGCTCCGAACTGGGGATGCGTGCTATTTTGCTGGCGATGGGCAAAAAAGTATCGATCGTGAACGCATCGGCGCCACCGGCAAATCTGCAGTTCATGAATCCGCCTGGCGTGATTTTGAAACTGAATGATACGGTCACGAAAGCGACGATCCCGCAGCACGATGTTGTTATCGTTGTCGATACCAGCGCATGGCAACAACTGGGTTCCATGGCGGATGTGATTCAGGCGTCACCCGCCAAACGCGTTATTATCGACCACCATGTCAGTTCCGATCACATGAATGCTCTGGAACTGAAGGATGTCACATCAGCGGCAACGGGTGAATTGATCTGCGAGATCGGCGAAGAATTCGGCGTAACTTTCGATGCAGACGTCGCCAATTGGCTGTACGCGGCCATCGCGACTGATACCGGATGGTTCCGATTCCCGTCAACATCCGCCCGCACGATGCGGATTGCCGCGCGTTTGATGGATCTGGGCGCGATTCCGCACTACGTCTATAACATGGTTCACGAACATTCATCGCTGGCACGCGTTCGCCTTGGCGGTCGAGTTCTGTCGAGAACTCAGGTCGAAGCGGAAGGACGTCTCGCGTGGATTTACGCCGACGGCAAAGACATGGCCGAGACTGGCGCAGTGCCGTCTGATACCGAAGGACTCGTGAATGTGTGTCTGACGGTTGCTGGTGCGGAAGCGGCATTTGTTGCTGTTGAACTTCAGACAGGGCAGATCAAGTTCAGCCTGCGAAGTCGTGTTCCCCTGGACGTGGCAGCGGTTGCCGAACAGTTCGGCGGTGGAGGCCACAAGCTGGCATCCGGTGCCACAATGCCTGGTCCGCTAACTGTCGCTGTCGATCGCATGAAGGCCGCGTTCCTGAATATGCTCAACCCTGATCCCAGCGAGATAAGCGGCACAAGTCGCTGTTGATCTGAAAATCGCGACAGGCTTGAGGGCGGTGGTCGTAGTGCTGGCATCGATTCAGATTCTGATCCAGCCAGACACATGGCAGCATCTCAAACTGCTGATCGGCAGCGATGCGCATTTGCACGGGAATCAGCCATTCAGACGGCACGTTCCAGACTTCTTCTTCACCCGGCTGAAAAGGGGGAATCGGTGTCTGTCGACAACACGCCGAACAATGATCGCAGGATTCGATGACAGGCAAAGACTTTGTCAATTTGCAGGCTCCGCTGAATTTCGCTGCATGGAGATTTTCGATGCGATGGATATCAATTTACTAAGCTGTCCGCGATCCGCAATGCCATAGCCGCACACGCCATCACGGATGACGCTGCCGAAATCAAGTTGACAATTGAGGCCGATCGAAAGATCGGCAACGACGGTACGCGCTGCCGTGTGAATCTGATCGCATCCGGTGTCACGCACGATGGAATCCAGATTGTGGGCTCGCACGCCACCGGCGACAAGGTATTCGATGTGCGTTCCGTAAGCATTTCGCAAATCGTGAATTATGCGGGCCCCATCGATCGCCGACGTCCGTCCGCCACTCGTCAGAATTCGATCGAAGCCAGCGTCTATGAGCTGCTGGCTGGCCTGACCCAAATCCGGAGTGGCGTCGAAAGCCTTGTGAAAAACAAACGTTGATTTAGGGAACAACCGACGCAGTTGGGTGCAACGATCGACATCAACGGTGCCACCGGGCTTCAAAACGCCGATGGCGATACCATTGACGCCTGCCGCCAACAGGAATTCGCAATCATCCAGCATCTGAGTAAATTCGGCGTCCGTGTAGGCAAAGCCCGCTTCTCGAGGGCGCACCATTGCGATGATCGGACCGCTAAACGTTCGTCTGGCCGCAGCGACAAGTCCTGCTGGCGGTGTGAGTCCTCCGACGGCCATGCCGGAATTCAGTTCAATCCGATCGATCTGAAGTTCTGCGGCCAGAATGACATCTTCAATGCTGCCTGTGCAGAGTTCGATCAAGGGCGACGATGAGCGTTGCGAGGGCTTCATGTGAGGAATCTGCTGAACTTTTAATAAACGCACCATAAATTGAACGTTGTTGCCTTGAACAACGCTGGCATCATAGCAAACTACACGAACCGAGATCGTAGCGAAAGTCGTCAAGACTTTCGGCGATTCAGGCCGTATCCGAAAGTCTTGGCGACTTTCGCTACAATTAGACTCGACGCGCGCAGACACCACAAGTTCTCGCCCATTCTGGTGAGTGCATTTATGACAGTCTCATTGCAAGGTTCGTTCTTAATTGCCGCACCTCAACTGCGTGATCCGAATTTTTATCGCAGCGTCGTGTTGATGCTGGAGCACAATTCGGAAAACGCCATGGGCTTGATCGTCAATCGTCCGTCTGGCACAACTATCGGTGAAGCACTGACAGAACACTCTCCTGTCAATAATATCGATGCTCCCGTTTATTGTGGTGGGCCCGTAGAACAAAACTCGCTTTTCATGCTGCACAATTCTGTGATGCTCGGCAAACAGGATCAGGAGGTTGCTCCTGGTTTGTTTCTGGCTGGCAGCCAACAGTCGTTCGATCAGATTGTGCGACAGGAAGCTCCGCTCGGTCAGAATGTTTTGTTCCGACTCGTGAACGGCTATGCGGGCTGGGGCGCGGGGCAGCTGGAAGGCGAAATCGCTCGAGGCGACTGGAAAGTACTTCCCAAAGCGAATGGCATGCTGTTGGAAGAGGACCCGTATGGTCTGTGGGAAGTTTGCATGCGGCGTCTGAATCGGTTGACTCGCGTGCTGCCACATGACGTCAAGAATCCGGAATGGAATTAGTAGGATAGAGATCTTCTTTCGTCAATCTTCCATCATGCAGTGCTGAAGCGATCAGTAGCCCGTCGAGCCCGGCGCGAGCGGCCTGAGCGACACATTGTCCCGACGCAACGCCACCGCCGGAAATCATCGTGATGTCTGGCAATAAGCTTTTGATCTGCTGGCACAGTTCCAGCGTGGGCACTCCGTGTCCGGTTCCGACAGCCGCCAAATCAAGCACAATCAACTGACGAAGGCCGCACTCAAAAACAAAGCTCGCCATTTCAAGTGGTGGTTTGCCCTCCCAACGTGGATCGCCCACAAGCAGATGGCCATTTTTCAGATCAATGCTGAAAATCAATGACTCAGGATCAAAGGGCTCAATCATTGATTCCAGTTGCGTTAAATCATTCAACGATTCTGATGACAGCACGACGCGATCGACGCCGATTTCGAACAAGGCTTCAATTTGCTCGACCGCCGTCACACCGGCATCAACGATAAGTGAAACTCCCGTGCGCGCCATTTCTGCAATGGTACACCGATTCGGATGCTGTCGTTCGATGGCATCCAGATCAGCGACGTAGCATGTCCTGCAACTGAATGTATTCTGCAAAGCCATCAAAACGGTTGTCGGCTGGGGGCTGTCCGTGAGTTGGGATTTGACTGGCAGATACAGACCGCGATTCCCTGCGACTGCTCGCACAGCGACACCGTTGCGAATATCAATCACGGGGATAATCTGCATTTCTGTTGGGGGCATCTTATTCGATACCGTGCATCAATTTCTTAATCTTGCCGGTCAGGGTAAGAATCGCAATGCCTGCGACAATCGGGATCAGTGTATAAATCATGAAGAACGTGGACAGGCCATACCTTTCGGAAATCGCATCGATATAACTTCCGGAGAATCCTGCAAGGTAGTTCGCGATCGCCGAGGCCAGGAACCAGATCCCAAACATCAAGCCGACCAGTTTCGCAGGAGCCAGCTTGCTGACGTACGAGAGGCCGACCGGCGAAACGAACAGTTCCCCCAGCGTGTGAAACAGAAATGCAACAATCAGCCACCACATGCTCACCTGAGCCGTCGTTGCTCCCTGTGCAATTCCCTGGCTGGCGACAGCAAGCGCACCGAATCCTATTCCCAGAAGAATCAAGCCGATCCCAAACTTCACTGGAGCAGATGGATTGAAACGACTTGCCCACATGCGGCTGAACAGTGGCGCAAACGCGATGATGAAGAATGAATTCAGGATCTGAAACCACGAAGCAGTCACTTCAGTTTCGTTCTGTTTCTCGCGGACAACAGTTGCATCCAGTTCGGTCGTGTAGGTCTCCGCCTGCTCATCTGTCAGAATGCGCAGCTTTCCGTTTCCACCTTTGCCTTCAATATCGACCACATGAATCGTCTGGCCTTCCATCAGCGGCACATCGGTCTGAATTGTCGTTGAAATCAATGCCGGGGCTTCTTCCTTCGCTTCCGCCGTAGCCACGGAATTTTCCCCTTGCAGGGCATCAGTGACTTCAACAGTGTTTTCGCTTCCTGGCAAAGCTGCAACCACTGCGTCACCTTCAGCGCCGGTTCCGCTGGCAGCATCCGCGCCTTCTGCCGCAGCAGACGGAACAATGGTGATGTCGAAAGCACGCATGTTGTACTCTTTGTTCAGCATCCAAAGAGCGATGGCCCAGATGATCACAAAGCTGATGGAAATCGATACGTTCGACATTGGGATCCGGGACTTTGTGACAGCAACCAGTCGCACAAGCACCCATGTAACAATGGCCAGCGGCACGATCGTGAGCATCGCATTCACCCAGAAGAACACAGTTGCAGCACTTCCGGTCAGAATTCGGCTGGTATAATCCTTGGCGAAAATGTTCATCGAACCGCCAGCTTGTTCGAATGCAACCCAGAAGAAGATCGTAAAGAACGAAAGAATGCCAATTACGATCAGTCGATCACGCACGACAGCCGGTGAATCTTCCGAGCCATCCGTCTTGACTTCCTGCGGCTTTGGCTTGGAGTACAGTCCGAGCTCCCCAAATATTCCCTGCCCCAACTGAAACATGATCATGCCCAGAAACATGAAAATACCGGCCAGGCCAAATCCATAGCTCCACTGTGTTTTCTCCCCGATATATCCGCACAGCAGAATCCCAAGGAACGCGCCCGCATTGATGCCCATGTAAAAGATCGTATAGGCTGAATCTTTTCTGCCAGGGTCGTTTGCGTAGAGCTGGCCAACAATGGACGAGATATTTGGTTTAAAGAAACCATTGCCCAGGATCAACAGTATCAGCCCGGCATAGAAAGCTGTGGTGGTTTCGAACGCCAGAGAAGCATGTCCCAAGGTCATCAGGAAAGCCCCAAGCACGACGGCTTTGCGGTATCCCAGAAACTTGTCAGCAATGATTCCGCCGAGAATCGGCGTCACATAAACCAGCCCTGTGTAAAGAGCATACAGATTCAGTGCACTGGCTCGAGTCCAGCCCCATCCGCCACCCGCCGTCTCGCTCACAAGGAACAACACAAGCAAGACTCGCATACCGTAATAGCTGAATCGCTCCCACATTTCTGTGAAGAAGAGCAGGAAGAGTCCCGGCTTATGTCCAAAAACGGTTATCTCGGTGTTATCGCTTGCAGTGCTCATTTTGCTTCCGATGATTGACGGTATCTCTAAGTACGAAGAGACGAAGCTTAACTTTGACGGACACTACCAGACAACCCAGACAACAGAGTAGTAGAACTTTCATCCTCAGAATTCAGATTCCCAACAGGCGAATCCTGCGCTTGACGGTTTACCGGCGGCAGAGGATAGCCGATTGAGTTGTCTTCTGAGCCTCTCACGATCTTCCGACACTCTACAACATCACTGAATCTGAATATGGATCTTGCACGCAGCATCGCGAACCGTGATGATTCATACACCGGTCATTCTCAGGGATCACCTCTGCTGATGGCGGATGCCAAGCAATTCAGAATTGGCAAAAACACTTAAGAAATCATCATGAAAAAATGCCGACGATGTACAAAACCTGCCACATTGCACGTGACGGAAGTTCGAGATGGTGCAGCCTCGATTGTCCACCTGTGCGATACCTGCGCCAGGGAGTACCTCGAACAAAATCCAGATGACTCAAACTCACCTGTGACCTCTGATCTGGCTGCAAAGCTCGACGAACTGATGGGGGAAACGCATTCACCTGCGGTCTGTCCTAACTGCGGAATCTCATTCAACGCGTTCCGAGAGAGCGGTCGCTTTGGCTGCCCTCAGGATTATTCTGAATTTATGACGGAGCTGCTCCCGCTGCTGGAGAACATTCACGAAGAAGTTGAACACAAAGGCAAGCGACCTCGCAGCGCCATCGTGGGCACAAAGGAGCAGGGACGCCTCATTCAGTTGCGAAACGAGCAACGAAACGCGATCGAAGAGGAAGATTACGAGACTGCTGCTCGTCTGCGCGACGAAATCGCGACACTTGAAAGCTCCATGCGCGAAGAAACACCGAAGAAGACGCGAAAGAAAAAGAAGCCCAACCCGGCTGAATAGAAATCGAATGAAAAGCGAGCGTTTCTTGTTTGAAGAGGGAATGTTCCTACAATTCAGTTTTTAGGGATATTATTCGTTGAGTTCTGACTCCCCCGATAATTCATTCTGCATGGCAGAACTTGCGCGTACAAGCGGCGAATGGCTGAGAGGCGATGGTCCGGAATCGGACATTGTTATTTCCAGCCGCATTCGACTGGCTCGCAATGTCGCGGGGTTCGCCTTCGTGACGCGAGCATCGGCTGACGCTCGATATCAGATCGTCCAAATGGTTAAGTCAGCCATGCATGACGAGATACAACATCGCCCGGTTCATCACGTCAACATCGAAGCACTGTCAACTCTCGACGGTCAGATGCTGATGGAACGACAGTTAATCAGTCGTGAACTTGCCCGAGGCGAGGGACCTCGCGCGGTCGCCATCAGCGAAGGCGAACGCCACAGCGTGATGATCAACGAAGAAGATCATTTGCGAATTCAGGTTCTCCACAGCGGATTTGCTCTCGACGACTGCTGGATGGAATGCGACGCTCTCGACGATCAAATCGAAGAAACAGTGCCATATGCGTTCCATCCGGATCTTGGCTACCTGACCGCCTGTCCCACGAATGTTGGCACAGGGATTCGCGTCAGCGTCATGGTGCATCTGCCAGCACTGCGTTTGACTCGCGAAATACAAAAGGTGCATCAGGCCGCTCAAAAAATCAATCTGGCTGTGCGTGGGCTGTATGGCGAAGGCAGCCAGGCGATGGGCGACTTTTACCAGATTTCCAATCAGGTCACGCTCGGCAAGTCTGAACAGCAATTGATTACGGAAGTGAAAGAAGTCGTTTCCAACATCATTGGCTGGGAACGCCGTGTTCGTGATCTTCTGATTCGAGACAAGCGGGCCGAACTGCATGATCAGGTGGCTCGAGCGTTTGGCGTCCTCACCAGCGCAAGGTCAATTAGTTCCGAAGAAACGATGCACCTGCTGTCCAGCCTGCGAATGGGGATTCAGCAAGGATTGATTGACAACCTTGACCTGGCAACTGTCAACGAGCTGTTTATTCATACTCAACCAGCCCATCTGCAGACGCTGCATGGTGAAGCACTTGAAACGGCTGAACGCAATGCCGTGCGTGCAAACTATCTCCGCAAGCGTTTGAATTCATCATCGCTTGGTTAACTCGCAGTAAGCGCGGGATTCGTATCGAAATCACTGCCCGAAATCCTCAACCGCTTGGCCCCCTCACGTTATCCCTCTCCTCCGAGAAACGGCTGTGAAACGTGACAATCGTTTGCTGGGGCAGAGTGGACACTCGCAAGACAATCGACAGCCTTATTTATGACCGCGTGATGTTTTAGTCATGTCGCCGTTGTCTCTGGCGGCTGCTTCAGAATCTTTGCCACAACTTCCCCGGGTTGTCCATCGAGCAAACTGCTGATACCGGTGGGGCGAACAATCGAAAGCTGTTCGGGACTCAAACCAAACAAACGCATGAGCGTTGCGTGATAGTCGTAGTGGTTGACGATATCGGTGACTGCTTTATGCCCGAGTTCATCGGTTTCGCCATGAATGCAGCCGCCTTTGAATCCGCCGCCAGCCAGCCACATACTGAAGCCGTAGGTATTGTGGTCTCGACCGATGTTCTTCTCATTCTGAATGACCGGCAGACGACCCATTTCGCCGCCCCAATGAACGACGGTGGAATCCAGCAATCCTCGCTGCTTCAAATCCTGCACCAGTGCAGCAGCAGGTTGATCCGTGCGACCGCAGACGGCAGGCAAGGCTTTGATAATTCCACCGTGGTGGTCCCATGTTTGATTGCCAGTATGCAGTTGCACAAAACGAACGCCACGTTCAACAAGGCGGCGAGCGATCAGGCAGCGAGTTCCGTATTCCTGAGTCACCTTATTGTCGATGCCGTACAACTTTTGTGTGGCTTCAGTCTCTTTCGAAATGTCCATCGCTTCGCTCGCCGCGACCTGCATTCCAGCGGCGAGTTCATAGCTTTGCATACGTGCAGATAGATCGTGCTCGCCGGGATGCTGCGTCAGATGAGCTTCATTGATTCGCCGCAGATAATCCAGCATTCGCGTCTGATCATTTCCTTTGAGTGAAGGCGGTGGGTCAAGATTCAGAATTCGAGGTTCCCGTGATCGTACGACGGTGCCCTGATACACAGACGGCAGCCAGCCATTCTGCCAGTTTTCGACACCAAGCACGGGCAGTCCAGACGGATCAGTGAGGACCATAAACGACGGCAAACTGGCTCGTTCGCTGCCAAGTCCATATGACATCCACGACCCCAGCGCCGGACGGCCGGCGAGCTGCCGACCTGTGTTCAAAGCATTGATCGATTCGCCGTGATTGTTGACTCCCGTATGCATGGATCGAATCAGACAAATATCGTCAGCAACTGAACCGAGATGCGGTACCAGTTCGCTGAGGTCCATGCCACAGTCGCCATACTTTCGAAATCGCCATGGACTACCGAACAGTCTGCTGCTGGCTTCACCGGCATTGTCGTATTTGATGTCGCCGGTAAATGACTGCAGATGTCGTTTGCTGAGTTCTGGTTTCGGGTCGAACATGTCGATATGACTTGGACCACCCTGCATAAACATCGAAATCATGGCGGTTGCCTGAGGCTGTGCAACCGGTGGTTTCGGTTTCAGATCAAACGTCAGCGGTTCGAGCTGCGGCTTCGGCGGCGATGCCTGTAATTCCTGCTGCCGTAACCACGCCCAGGCAAGACTGCTGATGCCAAGGGCCTGCTGTCCAAGCCAATGTCGTCGTGTGCTAATCGACCGTGTGCTAGTCAACATAAAGAAACCCGTTCGAACTGAGTAAAGCATGACAAAAGTGATTCAATGCGACTGCCGATGATTCAGCCGTAGCATCGCGCACCGTCAGAAATTCAACACCAGCCTGCACGTCACTTTCCGACGGAACGCGACCGAAAACCAGTCGCCATGCCAGAGTCACCTGAGCCCCTAAATCAGTCCCCGCCGTTTCGCGGATTCTGTTCGCAAGGATCTCAGACTGCTGAATCACAAAAGGATTGTTCATCATAAACAGCGACTGGGGAGCAGCAGTTGATGCCGCGCGTTTTTCGCAGTTGGGAGTCATCTGTGGAAGATCGAACGGTTCCAGAAGTCCCAACGGCATCGATCTGCGCACCTGCACATAAATACTGCGACGAAATTCGGCGTCTCCCAGTGCCTCAACTTTTCCAGACGGCCGGCCTGCAGAATCCCGCGTATCGACCGCCAACACAATTTGCCCTACGTCGTCAGGACTCACCGGCACAGGCGGGCCGAACGGTTGATCGACCAGTTTTCCACTCATCGCCATCATAGCATCGCGAACAACTTCGGCTTCAAGCCGACGGACATTCATTCGTCCCAGCAAACGGTTATCGCCATCCACGGCATCCAGCTCAGGACGATGGACGGCAGACTGCCGATACGCCGTTGAGGTCAAAATCATGCGATGCAATCGCTTCAGAGTCCAGCCTTCGTCCATAAAGTCGCGAGCCAGCCAGTCGAGCAGTTCCGGATGCGATGGCCTGTCACCCTTGATGCCAAAGTCGCCGGGTGTGGAAACCAATCCGGCACCAAAATGATGCATCCAGAAACGATTCACGAGGACTCGAGCCACCAACGGATGCTGGCCGCTTGTCAAATGCTGAGCATACTTCAGCCGACGCCCGGTTGTGGGGATCTCCGCGAAGTTTGCGGGTATCTCCGTTCCATTCGAATTCAAGACAGCCAGTTCGCCCGGCGCAATTTCCTGACGAGGCTGTTGAAAGTCGCCCCGTGAAAAAAGCTTTGTCACTGGCACTTGCCCGGCAACTTCATTCAGGCACATCACGAGGTCGTCGGCTGGCCGTTTCTTCTTCGTTTCTTCTGTGGCAGTGTCCCACTTCTTGTTGAAACCATTCAGTCGATCCGGTAAATACAGATAGACCGAACCGCGATCCACATTCAGAAACGGATACGTCTTGATCAACTGTATTTGTTCTTCAGTGCGTTTGTCTTTGGCGGTGGTCCTCGCTTCGCGCGCCAGTGGTTGTTGATCGGCAGGCAGCTTTTGCAATTCCCGCTCGAATGTGTCGTTGACAATGCCGTCCAGTTCTTCGTTCCGCTTCTTCGTGACGTCGGCCAGCTCTGCATCAACAGACTCAGCGGCCGCTCGCGTGTCTGCGGACCATAGCGATACCAGCCGGTCATTTGGATTTCGCCACTTCTGCACGTCGTACGCTGGTTCAAAGATCGCTCGCATCCGATGGTAATCTTCATGACTGATGGGATCGTACCGATGGGCGTGACATTGAGCACAACCGACTGTCAGTCCCAGCAGTGATGTCGAGGCCACTTTGATCGCTTCCGCCATGACGTCGTTGCGAGCCACATTCTGATCGACGCTGCCGTCTAAGGTTCCATCAGGACACATGCGCAGAAAACCAGTGGCGATCAATTGATCCGCTTGCTCAGATGTCAGATCCTGATACGGTGGCGTTAGCAGTTCGTCGCCGGCCAGTTGTTCGGCGATAAACTGATTCCATGGCTTATCGGCGTTCAGCGAGCGGATGACGTAGTCACGATACTTCCACGCCCACTTGCGTTCCATGTCTTTTGTTGTGTAGCCATCGCTGTCTGCATAGCCCGCAACATCCAGCCAGTGTCGAGCCCACCGTTCCCCATACGCGGTTGAACCCAACAACTCATCAACAACGTTGCCCAACGCTTCTGGTGATTCGTCAGCGACGAACTTATCGATGGCTTCTATCGTCGGCGGCAGTCCGGTCAAATCAAAGGTGATCCGTCGCAGCAGAGTTTCACGATCAGCTTCCGGACCAAAACTTAAACCCTTGCTTTCGAGTTTTGCCAGCAGAAATGAATCGATCGGAGTTCGCACAAGTTCTGAATGTGAAACATCCGGAATTAACGGCTTCGTGATCGGCTGAAACGACCAATGCTGTCGTTCTTCTTCAGTGAAGGTGTCGCCGATCGCCAGCGTCTCCGGTTCAGGACGAGCAATCGTCGCACCGGCATCGATCCAACGGGCGATCAGTTCTAATTCTTCCGCTGAGATTTTCTTCTTTCCCGGCGGCATTTCCCCTGACTCCAGGCGTTGATAAACCAGACTCGCCGCATGATCGCCCGGCACTACAGCAGCACCGGATTCGCCGCCCTTCAACAGAAACCGCAGCAGCCGCGAATCCAAGCCACCCTCCAGTTCATCGCCTTCGCCATGACACTGCCAGCAATGAGCCTTCAGAATCGGCCGGACATCTGTTTCAAATTGGGGATGCTCATCAAATCCCTTCGCCGAGGAACTTATCAGCGCTATCAACGCGATGGTTTGGAGTATCCAGTTTCGGTCCATGTTAGGGCACCGTTGAGTCGAATAAAGGGCAGGATCTTGCGAACAGGGTTCGCAGGTGGGAACATCACTTTACTCGATAAACCAGCAATCGCAAACATAGAACCCGCCATGTTGCTCGATGCTGGCAAAATGGTTAAACATCGCGTGAACCGAATGTGGAAATCGAACACGCAACGGATCGTCAACTGACCGCATGTACGGAATCATCACTCACACTAGATACTTTTCGCCCGCCACAGCCTTGCGATTCGTACACGACCTTGCGGGCCAATACCTGCAAGGTCATGTTTTCGTTTTTGCGCCCTGTCAGCGTGTTTACAAAGGTGGCTAAAACTCCGAGGAACGACAGACAAAATTTATTGCACGTGAACCACGCTGCAGCTCGTTTCTCATGTCACTCTTGTCAGCGAGGCGAATGTCGCCTGGCTGTTTATCAAAGAACCTACGACCGGAGTCATTCGAATGCCAACTCTCAACCGCCGATCACTGCTGCAGTCACTTGGAATGGCTGCCATGTATGCGTCCTTCGTGCAATTATCCCAAGCCTCCCCAAGAACAACTCAGCCAGGCGATGACGTCGAACAATGATTGAACCGACTGTACTCGAATGCCGTCAAACTGCGAAACCAAGATATCTCCGGACTGCAATGGCAGGAGACCATGGATCAGATCTTTGCCAGCGTCCCCATGGATAATCTGAAGACACGTATTAAGTTTTCAGAACTCGGTCCAAAGGTCATGGATCTCATCCCCGCCGACAAAACCGAATTTTCCCATCGCGTTGAGCTGCCAGGAAGTGATACACCAGAAGGCGAAGGCGGCAGGGAACCGCATCGCGCTCTGATCACCAAACTGGCATATATTCGCAAGGGAAAAGCCGTCCCGCCTCACGGCCACTCCAATATGGTCAGTGCATTTCTTTGCCTGTCTGGTGAATTTGAAGTGCGCCAATACGATCGTCTTGAGGAGCAGGAAGATCACATGATTGTTCGTGAATCCGAGCATCAGAAAAGCGCAGGCCCCGGCACGTGGTCCAGCATCTCGGATTACCGAAACAACGTCCACTGGCTCACAGCTAAAACGGACGACTGCTTTCTCTTCACGACAAAGCTGATCAACATCGAAGAGAACGGACCCCTGAATGGTCGTATCAACATTGATGTGCTCCGAGCCAGCCAGCTTGGCACATGCACGCTCAAGGCTCCCAAAATCACCGCTGACCAGGCTCGTGAACTGTATTGAGCCTTTTCCGAACGGACGCGGCGAGCGTTTTCAGATGACGGAAGACCTGAACACCGCTGACGCTTTTTCAAACCTTAAAACTAGGGTGGCCGGGGTTGGAGGGTGTTAGCCCGAAACCCCGGGGTTTCCTTCGCTACGCTCAGTCCAGCCCCAGGCCACCCAACACCAATTCTTGGCTGTGTCAAAGCACTGGGCGCTTAATGGCAGTTCACGGTAAGTCGATTTCCTGCGGCTTGTCCCTTCTTCCCCGAAGAGATCGTCCAGCTTAGCTTCACCCTCCTTGTCAGAGGGTCGAGTGTAAGCAAGGGGAGGTTTTGGCCGCTACATGACTACAACGGACAAATCCGGAAAGGCAACGCTGCATGCTCTCTCAGGGAAACGCGGCGAAGGGGTCAAGTTGGAGCACGAACAATTTGAGCTTGGGACCATGGAAAACGCTCCATTTCATCGAGGGCTTCACGTTGACCTGATTCCCGGACAAACGACGGAAGTGAAGCTGACGGTGCAGCCGAAAGGCGTCGAAGTGCTGGGGCGATGAACTGTGAAAGTTATCTAATCATTGCCGCAGCGTTGATGGGCACGGGCCTGGGCAGGTTGGAAAGTTGGCCTTGACCCAGAATTTGGGTTAAAAAAGCGATGTTTATTTCGGCCTTAATTTGTTTTGCAAATTCAGGCAAACAATTGGGTTGGGCGACAGTAACTCTCCAGTGATCCATTGAATCGCAGGATTCCACAGGAGAGCGCAGAGGGAGCAGAGAATCGCATTATTCCTTCGTGACTCCTCTGCGCTCTCTGCGCCCTCCTGTTTCAAATGCGATTTGTGTTTTAATAGTCTTGCCATACAAGGAATTCATTGATTCGTGGTAGTCCTGTACCTCAGTTGTTTGTGCCACGCAAAACCTTGCGCAATAATTCTCGTGTGATCAAAAAACAACCGCAATTCCCAATTTTCAACAGGCCAGCACGGGCTCAGTCGTGGAATCCCCAATGGCGTGGACTTCGTTAGCGGCAGGGCGCCATCCAAATGGCACTGACTTTCCCATAATAGACCTCACTCTCCGAGTGAAGCAGGCCGCCAAACGCGGCCTTAACGTTAGTCATTCGGGGGACGTGCGATTTATTGCTTGAAGTTCATTCATTCATTGTCGCTCATCTCTTATGTCAATGCGATTTGTGTTTCTAATCGTCCTGTCATTCATCGTCCTGTCACAAAAAAACCGGGTGTCAATTTCAACGGGTGCTGCCTGATCAACGAACCGCGCGAATCCGATGTGCGGGTTCTGGGTCGTCTCCGGAAACTTCAATTGACAGGACGATGAAAGCTTATCTGGAATGATTATTTTTTGATCTGTAAACAAATTTGCGTTCAGGCCCGGAAGGCCTGAATCGCATTCTTTTTGTTTCCACTCCTTGTGTTTTACTGCAAAAAATCCTTCACGGCGTTTCACCGAGTGTCGCCTCTGCGGGAAACATGCCTTGTCTTGCCCCTATTTAATCGGAGCCACAAATCACGAAACAACAAAACCGGGATCATCTCCCGGTTTTGTTCATATGATTATGAGTTAAGTGCCGAGTCTCAGCGTTGCCAAACACGAACTGTTTTGCCTTGGTACGACGCTTCGGCCACGAGTCTTCCGGAGCCCATACATGTTGTTCCGCATCCTACACCAACGAAACATCCCATTGGGGCTGGCCGAATGTGTCCGCATGTGCCGCGGCTGGCCATCATTCGAGCTTCTTCTTCGGCCCATGCCTGCAACGAATTGTTCTGACCTGAATTGCTCGGCACAGAATAACTCTGAATAGAATTATTCGTCACGATTGGGGCACTCATTGTGCTGTTAAAGCTAGCCTGTTGAATGACTGGTTGTGAACTGCTCTGACTGCTCTGCGAATAAACAGCCGGTGTTGTCCCGTAAGTTCTAGACACAGGTGTCGAAGACTGCCACGAACTTCCCTGATACCTAACACCGCGGGATCTGCCGCGTGCCTCCGATTCGACTGCCGTCATACCAATCAACAAAATTGCCAACATCCAATAACGCATCATCCTGAAACCTCCATGAAACCAAATATCGCCGCAGGACATTCCGCGACGACTGCCTCATTTTATCCGGACAGGTATCGAAGCAAAGTTTTAAATTATTCCAAAAACGAATACCCCAATGATTCGAATCTCTCAACTTTCAGCCACGTTGCCCTTGTTGTTGTCAGTTGATCGACAACCTGTTAAGTGATCATCTTAATCGCGGTTCTTCCGATCGTCGCAAAAGATGATTGCGTTCAGGAATCCGTCAGTATCCATCAAATTCACCTAATCTAATTTTCAGGTCATTCAGGTTCAGATCAATGAAATCCACTGACATCCCAATCAGAGACAAGTTCAATCCATCCACGATGTCTCCTGCTGAGTTCATCCTTGCGGAAACTGCAGATCTGCGTTCTGAACTGTTGCAACATCCGATCTACTCGCAAATCACTGACGTCGCCTCGCTGCAAATCTTCATGCAGCATCATGTCTTTGCTGTTCTCGATTTCATGTGGCTGTTGAAGCGATTGCAAAAAGAATTGACCTGCATTGAGACACCATGGCTCCCGCGTCAGGAGTCGGAGTTAGCTCGCTTTGTAAACGAAATTGTTTTAGGTGAAGAATCTGATGAGAATGGCCAGGGAAGTTTTTCGAGTCACTTTGAGCTGTATTTGAATTCCATGGACGATGTGCAGGCAGATCGCAAACAAATCGTCCGATTTACTCAATCGTTGCGAGATGGCTTCGCAGTGGCTGATGCTCTTGCAGTTGTAAACGCTCCAGTCAGCGTTCACAGCTTTGTGAATTTCACACATCAGGTCACGACAACGTGTTCGGCGGCTGAGGTTGCCTGTGTGTTTTGTTTTGGCCGCGAAGATATCATTCCTGAAATGTTTCAACGGCTGCTGACAACATTCGAAGAAACTAACATGCAGGTTCCGTCACTGAGCTATTACATCAGGCGACACATTGAACTGGATGGCGACCATCACGGGCCTCTTTCGCGGCGCATGGTGAATTTGCTGTGTATCGATTCGGATACAACAGCACAATGCGTTGCGACGACACGAACGGCCATTCAACAACGAATTCAGTTGTGGGACGGCGTGCTGGCCGAAATCGACTCAACAAGTCGCTGAAAGCCGTGCGGAAGTCAGCACTAACGTTTCTTAAGTCAATTCAGGCATCACTTTGCCGCCATCTTCAACCAAATACTGCGGGCGACCATTGTTATCAGTGATCGTGGTTTGATCGACACTAATGCCCAGATGGTGAAATAATGTCGCGTAGACTTCGCCAAACGTGACGGGCCGAGCGATAGCCTCGCCGGCAATGCGATCGGTCGCACCAATGACTTGTCCGTGCCGCATACCGCCGCCAGCCATCAACGCACAATTCACCTGCGGCCAGTGATCTCGACCGACCTGAGAGTTGATCGTTGGAGTTCTGCCAAATTCGCCCCAAACAATCACGGCACAGTCGTCTGACAGTCCTCGCTGATGCAGGTCTTCAATCAACGCACTTACGCACTGATCAAACACCGGGAAGTCTTCCTGTTCGCGCACAAAGATCGAGTTGTTGGCACGACCTTCTGCATTCGTTCCGCCGTGCCAGTCCCATTTGCTGTAGTTCAACGTCACAACACGCACGCCAGCTTCGATCAATCGTCGAGCCACCAACAGACTCTGCGGCACTCGCGGAGCACCATTGCTGTCAATGGAAATTTTTGGATTGCCGGTACCATAGCGTTCCACAATGCGTGGATCTTCTTTGGAAAGATCCAGAGCTTCCGCCAGTCGAGAGGACGTCAGGAGTCCCATCGCCTGCTCTGTGAACGTATCCATGCCAACCATCGTTGTTGAGACATCAATATCACGTCGCAACTGGTCAACACTTTTGAGAAGTGCTTTGCGATCCGACAATCGATCCAATGAAACACCGTTGAGAACCATGTCGTCTTTTGTCGGTCCCATCGGACGAAACGGTGCATGTGATGTGCCCAGAAATCCTGAACCAGGCTCATTGTAAGGACCGTGAGTACACGGATAGCACAGACTCACAAACGGCGGCGCTGCGGGTGTGGCTGGTCCAGAAACACGTGACACCATTGATCCAAACTGTGGCCAGCCACCCGATGGCTTTGGCTGTTTCGGATTGCGACCATTGAAGACCTGCACAGCGTCATGGTCAGCCTGATTCCCAACCAGTGATCGAATGACGGTCAACTTATCACCGATTGCTGCCAGTCGTGGAAACGCTTCACAGATTTCCATGCCCGGTACGTTTGTCGCGATGGGCTTCCATGGTCCGGCGATTTCGCGTGGAGCTTCCGGCTTCAGATCAAACATGTCCTGATGCGGCGGACCGCCCACCAAATAAATCATGATCACAGATTTTGGCGACTTCGTTTTTCCTGCCGCTTGATCGGCTCGCAGAATCGATGGCAACGTCCATCCGCCCGCCGTTCCAATTGCCGCCAGCGTGCCGATGTTCAGCATGCTGCGTCGAGAAATTCCATCGCAAAAGCGGCTGTGGTTGTCTCGTTGTCCATTGAATTGCAGCATGCAATTTTTTCCTGAAAGTCGAATGAATCTTTGGTCAATGAGTCACAATGCCGTGTTCCAACTCTCGGCGAAACCAAGTGATAACATGGACTCCAATACGAATCCAGAGCAGACACCCCGAAAAAACAAATGTCTGCCTAAATCAATCTGGCAGCACCAACTGCCGTCTGATCATGTTTGAGCCGCATTGCGATCAAGTATTGCAGTGAGCCGAAATGAACCGGAGTGAACAGCGACAAACTCACTGGCCTGAACATAAGTTCTGGTTCTTATCAATTGCAATCATCAAAACCGACCGATAGTTTACAGGTCCGAAATTGCGAAACCTACAGGTCGGCAGCTCTTGGCACACAACATCTGGAAGCCGCAATCTTGAGCATTTATTGAAACGAATGTAACCAAATGCGGTTGCGAGGGACAACATATGTCAGAATCAGTCGGAATCGTTTGTCCTGTTTGCCGATCCAAGTTACGCCTCAAAGGCAGTGTGTTGACGAAAGCAACAGTGCCGTGCCCCAAGTGTGGTACGACTCTGGATGTGCCTAAGTCAGAAACTCCAGCGGCACCAACTCCGCAAAAATCAACTCCTGCTTCGGCAGTGATCGCGCAGTCGCGGAAGGCATCGACGCAGGTGTCAAAACCAATTCAGCAAACGTCGTTGGATTCTGCCGGTGACTCGATTCGCCCAACCGCACTGCCATCCGCTCAACTGCCACGCAAGCGAAAGCAGCCGGTGGAAGAGATTCCCAATCCGTACGGCGAAGACGTCTTCGATGGCAGTGAAGACTTCTTCAGCGGCGGTGAAAGTGATGACCTTAGCAGCTATGGAGCGGCAGCAGATCCGTATGGTTCACGGGCCTCGCTGCCTCCGAAAAAACGCCAAAAAACAGCTCAGTCAATGAAGTCGAATGCTCAGTCAGAATTCTCGCAGGATTCCGGCGGCACGCGACGCGGCGGTTTTCTGTCGTGGGTTGGGTATGGACTGCTGGCAGCAGTGGCAGGCATCATTCTGCAGACAGTGCTGGGATACACGAACTACCTTTTTCCGCTGCTCATTGCGACCATCGCGACTGGTTCGATGGTGGGGGCTGCTGTTCGATATGCGGCAGGACAAAACAATGGCTGGGGCCCCGGAATCGTGGCCGTCTTGATTGCAACATTTGCAATCTTTGCGGGTCGAGTCGGCGCGTTTGCCGTTTCACCGGATGTTGACAAAATTCTTGGCATACCAGCCGCTCCCATAACGCCTCAGGAAGCGGAAGCCAGAGTCGTACAGGAAACGACGGAGCCCTTTCTTATTGCCGACATCGCCAAAGAAGTTGAGTACGACGATGAATTCCTGAGCCGAGAGAACCTTGACGGGGATGCCGTGAGCGATTTTTGGCTGGAACATTCACACGAAGAAGATCCCGCAAAACGTTACATGCCAGCCGTCTGGACGGAAGCCACGCATCGATGGAATCGAAATTCACCGGAACAGAAAGAGACCATTCGAAAAAACAAAGAGCTGGAACTTCGACAAGAATACGGCATCATGTCGGAAGAAGGCATTCAAGAAAGTATTAATAAAGCCACGACAGAAGTAGCGATGATCGCCGAGATCGCCAACACTCTTTACGAAGATGAAGAGTGGATCACTCAAGCTGGTATCACCGAAAACCAAATTGACGAGCACTGGGAGAACACCGACTTTGACGGTCCAGCAGACACTCAGGCTCAACATCTTGCTCCCGTCTGGACGGAAGCAAAACGCCGTTGGGATGAATTGCCGCCAGATCAAAAACAGGCTCGCATCAAAGAGACGACTGACAACGTGCGGGCTGAGCTTTTCTTTTCAGCAGAGGACGCACAAACCGCTGAAAACGTCGGCAAAGCAATTCGAGTACTGGTCATTATCTTCGGAGCGTTGTTCACACTGTTCTGGGGAATCGGCAGCTTGATTTGTTCGATTTCTGCACTCGCCGGCGCGTTTAAACTCGGCTCCGGAATGGCCACCGGCAAATAACAGGCTGTCGATTTACTGGTTTTCGTTGTTTCGACCAACTCACCACGCCGAAACAATGCAATCTGACGAACGATAGACTGGCTGTTCCACTGTTTTGTTTCGCCAGAACAAAGTGCGTTCCGCAGCGGTCGGAAGTGGTACGTTTTTTTTTACGGCGGTCCTGTTATCGATCGAAGCCGCAGCTGAGAGATCAAATGGTGCAAAGTATTTTCGAAACGCTGTCTCGCGGTATTTTGGCAAGACATGAATCGGATCGACTCCGTACCAATGCGACTCGGGCTGCACGAACGTGATTTGATACTCGGCAGCCAACTCCTGCACCAGTTTTTCCAGCGCGAGCGAACGGGCGAGAATCGTTGAGTGCGGCAGGAAGGAGCCCGGGAACAGAATCGTACGTGCAACCAGGTATCGCACTCGGCCAATGCGTGCGACTGAATCCAACGGCAGGCCGGTCATGACAATCCTGGCATCAGACTGCCATGTAAGAATGCGTTCAATACTCTGTCTTAGCGACGCTACGATCTCGTTCGGTTCGAACAGATAGACGAGATCATTTCCAATATCCGTGATGAGCACTCGTGGAGCCTGTGGCATATCGCACGGCAGATGATCCCACAAACCTGAGGCATTGATGGATGGCAACTGACGAAAGCAGACCGCACTGGTTTTGATATATGATCGCCCCATCCCAATGGCGACGTTGAGATTCAAGGGAGCTGTTGTCAATTGTCGCAGTGTCCGTATCACCGCTGGCCAGCCGAGGACAAGATTACTGGCACCAAGCAGCATGATCTGCTGAGGTAGTAAACCAGCGGTCGCCGAATCGCTGGCGTCCGAATCAATGCTCATCGATTATTTCTCCGCCTGCACTGCCGACATGTATTCGCTCAAGCGTTCCAGATTGCGACTGAAAAGTTGACTGGAGATCACCGATGTCTGACCTTTTAGATGAGTCGCCGCTGTGAGTGGTTCTCCTTTGTCATCCGACAGCCAGCGCCCTTCGGAATCCAGTTCAGATACGATCCGTTCCGCATCTCTTGTCAGTGTCTTCAGACTGCTGACGGATTTCTTAAACTTGCCGGTTTGTTTCAGCTCCTCATAACGTTTTTCAATCTTGTCGAGCCGTGGCTTTGCTTTGAATCCATAGTGCGTTGGCAAATTGCTGTCGTCGTATGTCAATTCATAGGTGTCACGCACAAAGTACAAAGGTCGATTGGTTTGCAATTCATAGAACCTGGCAATTTGGCCATCCGCCAAAAGTGATCGTTTCATCCATGCGATGGCTGGTTCGATCGGAGCGAGATACTTTTTGTCGCCCGTCTGTTCATACAGGAACAGCAGCGTTTCCATCGCGTCTTCGGATTCACGACCGGAAATCGCGGGCGGTTCAAATTTCCGTGCCCACATCGGCTGCATATCGAAGTTGTATTGCTGAGCCCACGCGGGTTGCGGGTCCGGCATTTGAGACAGAATCAGAAAATCTCCCAGCCTCAAAAGTGCTTCGCGATACTTTGCATCGCCGTATGTTTGATCAGCCAGGTGCAGTGTACGTGCGACGGTGCCAGCCAGACCATCGTTGAGTGTGTAGTAGTCCCAGTATTCTTTCATGCGATTTTCAGTCCGCCAGTCATAGCCCGGATACGCTGCGGGTTTTACCTGCTGCACTGAAACTGGTTCTTTCCATCCCTGCGGAAAACCACCATTTGCGAACTGTGCGGCCAGCAGAGAATTCAAGGCCAATAGTGTAGCGTCGTGGATCTCGGCGTTTTTGAATTCCAGAGCCTTATCAACTTTCATCAGCAGGCAAATCGCTGCCTGGGATTTATCGTCGTCCAGCGTGGAATAGTTCTTGCCTTTCGCGCGGCCCTTTCCGTTACGATAGCGATCAGCGTGCGGGCCTTTCGCGTCAAAATCGATGCTGGCCGTCCAGCCACCGGATTCCAGTTGCCCGTACGTGAGTGCGTTTGCAGCATCCACCGCCGCAGCCAGAAATTGCGGATCGCCCGTCGCTTCGAATGCCGTCACATAGGCCATGCCGACAGTCGGAGTTCCCGGCGGTTGCACCCATATTTCAGTCTGTGTCGCTTTACCCTCTCCCTGACGCAGTTTTAGATCGAGGGAATATTCGTAGACATAGCCGCCTTGAACAGCAACTTTTTCACAATAGAAGGTCGTGGCCTGCTTCATCGCCGCCAATGATCGGACGGGAAGACTATCCTGAGCCACCAAAGACTGCGGCATAAATACGATGAAGAGCAGGAGCAAACGAATCATTGCGGCCTCGAAGGTTCAGTTGCTGAGTTGTTCGGCAGGACAGGTCTCCAGACCTGTCCTGATCAGACCTTAATCTGCCCGCCTTTTTTGGCCTGCCTCTTGAGCGTAGCGTATGTTCGAGCTGAAGTCGAACGGAGGACTGGGAAACGAACATGTCACTTCCATAACGTATTGTACGAATAAATGGAAAGCGGAACGCGGCTGTCCTCGAGAGCGACGACGCGGTCAAAAGCTTCATATTGTCTTTGTGCCTGTAAGTGAAATCTGTTTCGCCGTCATCAACTTGTGAGCACCGGCTGCACTCGCTAAATTTGAAGATTGATATTGGGCACAATTCAAGTTGGCGACACCGCAGAGAGTTGAACATGCAGAAAATTATACTCAGTCTCGTATTGTTATCTCTCGTTACTGCGAACAACTCGTCACGAGCCCAGGAATCGCTGCGGTTGCGAAAAGCTTCACTTCAGGTCTAACCCCGAATGGTCGCCTGACGACAGCCGCATTTGTTTTCTCGGAACACGTCACAACCACAGCAACGACTGGTCACCCGACGGCAAGGCGCTAACCATCTGGGCTCACCGAGCCCGGCGAGCCGAATGGAGTCGCAGAACTCGGCTCACTGCTTCGGAAGTTCCGGATCGAGGATCGATGTTTCTGGGGCAGCTGAAGAAGGCGATGCCAGAGCGTTGTTGTCGGATGGCGATTCGTTGTTCGGTGCCGGCAAAATGGTGGTTGCAGCGGTCGAGTCTCCGAGCGGATCGATCACTGGCTTTGACGTCGATGTGGGGCGAAGGGGGAACCGCGCCAGTTCGGCGGCGTTGACGCCAGGCACTTGACCATCACGAGCTCGCTGCAGGCCGTTGACGCCGGGAATGAAGAGGGCCGCGTTGAGTTCAAATGACGACGGCGTCAGATTTCGCAACCAGACATCGCTATTGCTGACTTTCCAAATGTCGTTCTGCCACGAGAATTCCGGAAGCTCATCCGCATTCGTTTCGGTACTATCACTTCGCTCACCCCAGTATCGCAGCCACTGTGCGAAATCGAGACGCCGTGACGCATAGTCCAGAGCCGACGTTTCGATTTGCCAGTAAATCTGAAATCCGTCGTACAGATTATTGAAGCCGTTCCATGAAACAAACGATTCCAGGTCCTCCACAAAGCTGCTTCCGACAGTCAGCATCAGCCGCTGATCTTTACCCTGTGCAGCAAACACGCAGCCTTCGCTGAGTACTGAAAGCCGAGGCATCAAACGCTGCATGCCGCCCGGCTGAAGGCTGTTTGTATCATCCATTTTCAGCAACGGCGCAGACATCAGGCACGTCACATGATTCATTTCAATGGCAACCGCGCCCTGCGATGGCATCATTGAAGCATCACCACGGTTGTCGATCAGCGAACCTTTCAATGCGATCCCGCAGTTGCGAAGCTGAATTCTTCCACGCGCCTGTGAGGCGATACGAATGCCGTCCGATTCAGATCGGCAAATGACACGGTTCAGCAAGACTTCCGTGTCAAAGACGGAGTTGCCGTCTGGTACGGATGTTTCCGGTCCTGCGGTTTCAGGAACCAGGTCGAACAATGCCGCAGGCTGACCGCCCGAATTCTCACAGTCGATCGAGACGTTCGAAAGATCGATCTTATTCGGCCCCGTCAGATGAAACAAACTCCAACGATCCGCAGTCAGATCATCCCGAGCGATGAGCCGCAGATCAATGTCCAGCATGGTCAGCTTGCCGCGACCTCGCAAAGAAATCATTTGTCCCGGCGAAACAGTGCCTTCCGGAATCCCGTCGAATACCAGTGTGGGCCGATATCCCTCAGCCGCTCGAATAATCAGATCCATGCTGACGATGCGGACTGGCGGCTGAGTTGGCAGATCGTCCGGATATCCATTGTAACGCAGCAAGACGACGTCACCGGATCTCGCGTCTGCAACCGCTGCCTTCAATGTCTGGAAAGACGCCGTCGCACCGGTGGATCGCTGCAATACAAATGGCCCGGTTGTAACCACATTGGCTGGTGTCGCACTTGGAATTTGTTGCTGACGAATCCCCATGCGAGTGATCGCTGAGCCAAACGGATAAACCAATGGGAAAGGCAACTGGTCGATTGTGATCGTGGCGACCGAGGTTGATTCCGATGCCGCAACACTGGTCGGCGGTACGCCGTTTACAGCACCATTTTTGGCAGTATTCGTTGTGGCGGTCACTTGGCTGGCGGGTCCAGCCTCAGACTTTGTGACGCCAGATGTCCCTCCGCCTTTCCCACTTGTATTCGCTTCGGCATGAGAGAGATCGCTGACTTGCTTTCCGAGATCGGTTGTTTCATTCAGCACGTTGTCTGTATCTCGCGCTGCAGGAGGTGCGCGGTCCAGGAATAAGGCTGTCAGACAAATCAACAACACAGAAACGAAAACCCAAACCGCTCCCAGCGGTTGTCGAACGCTTGATGGTCCCGGCCTGCGCCAGACGATGCCTTCTGCGGGCACGCTGTGCAGACCAAGAATCTGCGCCATTTGAATGAGATCATTCAGCAGTAACCCGGGTGCCTGATATCGGGCGTCCGGATCATTCGCCATCATCTTGCGCATGATGGCCGCAATTTCTTCGGGGACACTACTGTTGAATGTGCGCGGATCGGGCGGTGACTTGCCCTGATGATCGAGCAGTTTCTGCAGAGCCGTGCCTTCCGGATACGGAGGTCGTCCGGTCAGCATGTGGTACATCGTGCAGCCAAGAGAATAAATATCGCTGCGACCGTCGGCGTTCCGCGGATCGCGAGCTTGCTCCGGCGCGATGTAGTCGAATGTCCCAAGTGTTGTCCCGGCAACCGTAATGTCACCGATGGAATCTGTGGTCTCGCGTCGCGCTAATCCAAGATCGACGACTTTTACACGCCCGGAATTTGTGAGCATGATGTTGGAAGGTTTGATGTCGCGATGTACGATCCCGGCAGCGGCCGTATGATTCAGCGCCAGCGTTATCTGGATTGCATAGTTCACCGTTTCGGCCGGACTCAGCTTGCCGTTTTCCACAATCACGTCCCGAATCGTGCGACCACTCGCGTATTCGTACGCAATGAAATACATCCCGTCCTGGCTGCCTGCGTAATAGACGCGCGCGATGTTATCGTGGTTCAATTGAGCACACGCGCGTGCTTCATTTCTGAACCGCGCGATCAGCGATGCATCCTGCGTTGATGATGGATGCAGAATCTTCAACGCGACGTCCCGAGCAAGTTCAAGATCTGTCGCCTTGAAGACCGCGCCCATGCCTCCGGAACCGAGCCGTCCGGTGATTTGAAAATGAGCCAGCCGGATGCCAACTTCTTCGCCGTTGTGGACGGCATTCGTCGGAAACAAGCGATTGCGAATGGCTTCGTTGGCCTGCGCTGTTGAAGCAGCTTCCGGTTTTATTTCCGCGCGAGGTTGTTCCGGCGAACTGATGACCGTGTTTTCATCGTCGGCAACGAGAGGGCGTTCAGACAGCGGCACATGAGCCGTCGCTGTGAGAGGCTCCGATACTTCGTTTGCACTGATTTGTGTCATTGTCTCACGGAACAACGCCATAAAAAAAACGAGCCGCATCGCGCAGACCGCGCACACTGCCGACTCGCGACACTCTATCGTAGTGCGAACTTGGCTTCGAGTCAAAGTCTGCCCGAACATCCGTTCAGTATCTACTCTGCGATTTAGAACCGCAAACCGTTAAGATCCGCACGATCGCTTCTGGAGTCAGATGTTCAGTCGCGGTAGGAAGCCGCAAAATGCGGCCCTTGGGCATTCGTCACGGCGGAGAGTGACGGCTACTTTAATCGCAAATCGGTGAGGACGAAGATGCTGGGCGATCTGAAAAGTTCTCGTGTCATCATCGCCAAGGGTTTTCTGTTTTTGCTGACGGGATGCGTCGCGGCGGCAATGCTGCTCATTGACCACCCGGACGTTCGATCCGGATTGTTACTGCTGATTGCGATCTGGAGTTTCTGTCGCTTCTACTATTTTGCTTTCTACGTGATTCAGTATTACGTTGATCCAACGTATCATTTTGCGGGACTCACATCGTTTATTCGATACCTGTGGAATCGCCGTTCGAAATAAAGTATGTCAGGCATTCCAGCCTGACATGAAAAAAAGAACAAGTCTGCCTGGAAAGGCTGTCGTACCCTTACCTCGATAATTTTTCTACGAACAGAAAAAGTGTTTAATGAAGAAGTCGGCTCCGCTGCATAAATCTCGAAGGCTCATCCACACCGGCAATCGGCTGCTCGTCGTAGTGAGCGTTCTTGCAGTGTGCTTGATCGTTTCATCAACGGCAGTTGCCATCGACGGACTTGATAAGATTCGCCAGCGAGGCACGCTTGTCTGGGGAGCCGATCAGGAAGGCGGCGGGCCGTTTGTTTATCCGAATCCAAATGATCCGACGCAGCGCATTGGTTTCGAAGTGGAACTCGCCGAACTGATCGCGGAACACATCGGCGTCAAAGCAGAGTTCTCGCAGGGGCAATGGGACAAGCTGCCGGATTTACTGGATCGTGGCGACATCGATATCGTGCTCAATGGCTACGAATGGACAACCAATCGAGCTGCGCGGTACGGAGTCTCGATCCCATATTACATTTATGAACTGCAGTTACTGGGACGCACGGCTGATGGCAGTCTTGCAGCGTGGGAAGATCTGCTGAAACCAGTCGATGGTCAAAAACGCAAGGTCTCAGTTCTTGGCGGATCTGCCGCGCAGGATTATGTTGAACGCTTCGGCGGCGACAACATCGAAATCGCGTTGTTCGAAGGTGCGACCGATGCCATGGAAGCAACCGAGCTTGCACTCAGTGGCATTGATGCGAACGTGCAGGATCTTCCGATTTGGGTCTTCTATGCAAAAGGCTTTTCGCAACTTCGCCCACTTGGTACGCCAGTTGGACGTGGCTATTACGTGGCGATGACACGCAAGTCGGACAAGGACTTGCTGAAAGCGGTGAACGAAACTTTGGTGGCGGCATTGCAGGACGGACGGTTGCGGCGGATCTTCGAGAAGTACGGCATCTGGAACGAAACGCAGACGTTGCGTGGCCTGGAAACGGACGCCACCGGTAGTTTTGTCGGCAATTCCGTACCTGCGGCGGATGGTTCAGGCGAAGCTGTGGCGACGGAAAGTTATACGCCATCCGGCGGCTGGAATGTCATTCAACAGCGTGGAGGTTTGCTGGTGAGATCTGCGGGGATGACGGTTCTTCTGTCAATCACCGCGATGCCAATTGCGGTCTTGATTGGGCTGCTGATTGCACTCGCTCGATTGTACGGACCGTGGTACCTGGGCAAACCGGCGGCCGTTTATGTTGAAATCGTGCGAGGAACGCCGCTTGTCCTGCAGTTGTATCTGATCTACTTCCTGGTGCCCAAACTTCTGGACACGATTTTTCCGGGGATGGAGCTGACAATCAACGCCTTCGCTGCCGCCGTCATGGGACTGGCGATCAACTATTCCGCGTACGAAGCAGAAATCTATCGCGGTGGGATTCAGGCCATTCCGCGCGGTCAAATGGAAGCAGCGATTTCGCTGGGCATGTCTCGCAGTCTTGCCCTGCGACGTGTCATTATTCCGCAGGCAACGCGACTTGTGTTGCCGCCCATGACCAACGACTTCATTGCGTTGTTTAAAGATACGGCCGTGTGTTCCGTGATTACCGTCGTCGAACTGTCGAAGCAGTACTACATTCAGGCACGCAGCGCCGGTGCCATTGTTGAACTCGGACTGCTGACGGCATTGCTGTATCTGGCGATGAGTTATCCACTGTCCGTCCTGTCGAATCGTCTGGAGAAAAATTTGAATCAGGAGCGGCGCGCATGATTGAGCTCTCGAACATTGTAAAATGCTATCAGCAACATGAAGTTCTGCGCGGTGTCAGTCTGACGGTTGGCGATGGCGAAGTCTGCGTGTTGCTGGGACCATCGGGCGGCGGCAAAAGCACGTTGCTGCGGACGATTAACGGTCTGGAGTCATTCGATTCCGGATCGATTCGCGTGGGTGACGTTGTGCTCAATGCCGCCGCCGGGCCGGAACGTGATGCGGCGTTACTGCAGATTCGAAAGCGCGTCGGCATGGTATTTCAACAGTTCAATTTGTTTCCTCACCGTTCGGTGCTGCAAAACATCACCGAGGCTCCTGTTCATGTGTTGAGACAACCTCGTGATGTTGCCGTGCAAAACGCGCGACGGATTCTGGCGCGTGTTGGCATGGCAGACAAAGAAAACGCTCGTCCGGGATCTTTATCTGGCGGCCAGCAACAACGCGTCGCAATCGCTCGCACGCTGGCCATGAATCCCGAAGCCATTCTGTTCGACGAACCCACCAGTGCGCTTGATCCGCGAACAACGGCCGAAGTCATTGGTGTGATGAGCGATCTGGCGGCCAGCGGGCAACGCATGATTGTGGTGACTCACGCCATGTCATTCGCTCGCACCGTCGCTCACAAAGTCCACATTCTGCACGCGGGTCGCATTGCGGAATCCGGCCCGCCAGAACAGATCTTTGGCAATCCCCAGGAATCGATCACTCGCGAGTTTCTGTCGGAAGCAGGCGAGCGGCATTCGTGAGCCTGCCGATACGTCAGCCGATACGTCAGCCGATAATCTCACGTCGATGGTTCACATAGTCCCACACAACGTAGCGATCCAGATCCTTGCCAGCGGTGAAGAAGACGCGGCCGCCGGTGTTTTCTGCAAGTCGATGAGCAAACTGCACGTCTTCGTGAGTTTGAGACCAGCTGGGCAACAGAAAGATGTTGATCGTAATGCCGTCGCGTTTGCAGAGCATGCCTTCACGAGTTGTCGCTTCTTCCGTCTGCGGATCAGGTGGATAAAGCAGATACAAAATGCTGGCTTCAAAATGCGCAGTCGGCAGGCCATCGGTGATCAGAATCACTTGCCGATTCGGTGTGTCCTGGACAGATAGAAATTGGCGAGCCAACTGAAGTCCGTGCTGGATGTTGGTGAAATGCGGCGGAATGTGAATTTCGCTCACATCATCACGGCTCATGTCAGCACGCAGGCGAACAACCGGATTGGTGATCGTCGGAATCTTTGGCATCAGGGAGATAAGTTCTCCTGCCGGAACAACTTTGGCAAACGTGTGAAGTTCCACGAAACGCAGAAAGTCGCCGGGGTATTCGGATGAAATCAGCCCGTTGAGAGCCAATGCCATTCGTTTGACGTTGATGTACTGGCCGTCGTAGCGCATCGAGCCGCTCATGTCCATCAGCACCACTGTGGCACATTTTGGATTGTTGCGAGATCGATGAATTTCGATGTCGCCCTGTTGCAGTCTTAGCGGACGCGTATCACCCTGTCGCAGCATGGCGTTGATCAGCGTCGATGGAATATCCATCTGAGAAACGGAGTCTCCAAATTCGTAGGGCTTCGTGCGTTGCATCTCAACAACGCCTTCACCTTCGATCGGCCCCTGATGTCGTCCGGCACGCGATGCCTTAAGATTGCTGAAAATCGTTTGCAGCAGACGACCTTGAAAGAGCTTGTACGCTTTGGGCGACAGTTGGATTTTTCCCTGCTGATTGGCCAGGCCCTGACCTTCCATGATGTCCTTGAGATATTGCTGAACCTGTTCCTGGAACTTATTCAGATTGGCCATCGTTTCCGGGTCGGCGAATTCGCTCAGATCCTCCATGTCGATGATGGCCAGTTGAGCATTTTCTTTTGCGTTTTCCAATTGCTTCAGCAGATCATCAATTTTTCGAAGTTCATCGAGGATCTCAATGGCTTCCGGGACGGTCATCGATTCGCGACCGGTGAAGTCGTACTTCGCGGCGAGATGATCGACCTGGTATTTTTCGCCAAGCGATTCCATCAGGCTGACAAGTCGACCGGCGAAATCAGGATCGGTTCGTTCGGCGCGGTACCAGAGATTTTCCAGTGCGTAGATTTGTTCCTCTTTGACGGATTGCCAGAACGACTTTTCAAGTTTTGCAGGCGGGCGGGCTTGTTTGGCTGCATCTGAAAACTGCCGCGCGGCTTTCTTTTGAACAGTGTCCGTTTCGTACTTGCTAAGGATTTTCTCCTTGCGTTCCTGCAGCATTTTCAGGAGTGCATCAAGACTTGGTCCAAGTCCCGCGAATTGACCGGGGTCAAGTCGGATCGCGTTGGCCAGTTCTTCTTCAGTAAATTCACGCGTGGAACCATACGTCAGCATATGTTCAAACGCGGGCGACACCAGATCCGGCTGTTCTGCCGTTGGAGAAGGAAACGACTTGGGGTCGTACTGCTGATACGTGTGAATCACGCCACCACGATGTCTTTGCGATTTGTCGATTGGCGTCATGGGATCGTTTCCGGGGTACTTCAAATGTCGAACGCTGGAACAAGTCACTGCGCCATTGTAGCAGCGATTATGCCCGCGACTCGCTGAATCAGCACGATTCCAATGTTCTGGTCGGAGGAGTTAACTCGCTGTCGAAATCGCGGTTTTGCCAGTACACTATTCAAGGCTGAGGGGCAGAGGGCCAGTGTTATTCTCAGAAGAGCTGACTTTCGTTTAACCCGACTCGGAGAGGACGCGGGGTACTCGGCACCTCCTCTTCGAGTCGGGTTAAACGATTACATCAACACCCGCCGAGTGCTTTGTGGCCTTCGCTGCACACTCTTTGCTTGATTCCATTTTGATTTTGTTTGAGTTGCTGCAATGCCTGTTGATAAATCCGGTTCGCACATTCGTCAAATGTTTGGTGAGATCGCCGGTCGTTATGACTTCATGAATCACTTTCTGTCTGCGGGCACCGACGTTTACTGGCGCTGGCAGACTGTGCGGATGGCAGCCCCGTTTAATAATTCGCCGATTCTGGACGTTTGTACCGGCACTGGTGATCTGGCGTTTGCTTTTCGCAAGAAGCTGAACGGTGCGGCGACAGTATTTGCGACCGATTTCACGCACGGCATGCTCAAGCTGGGAGAAGAAAAACGCGACGATCGGGACGTCGTGTTTCTGGAAGCCGACACACTGTCACTTCCGTTTCCATCGGACAAATTCCAAGTCGTGTCAGTGGCCTTTGGTCTGCGGAATGTCTCCAGTACGATCGGTGGTTTGAAAGAGATGACTCGCGTTTGTGAACCCGGAGGCAAAGTGATCGTGCTGGAATTTTCACTTCCGGACAATCGTTTGCTCAGTTCTGTTTATCAATGGTACTTCCGCAATATCCTGCCGAAACTCGGCCAGTTGCTGGTGCGAAATCGACAGGCGGCCTACGAATACCTTCCGCAATCCGTTTCTGAATTCCCGAGTGGCTCACAGCTTACGGGCATTATGGAAGAGGCCGGTCTGATCAATACGTCATTTCACAAGATGACGGCCGGAATTGCGACGGTGTATATCGGCAACAAACCCGAACATGCCTGATTCCAGGCGGACTCGTTACACGACTTCAGAATTCTATCGGGTTGCAGTTTCAATCGTTGACACAGGGTACATGCAGGTCTCATCCTCAAGCTCTACGTTTCCAATCAGTGTATTTCACGCTGTTTGGTGAACCTCGCTCAACGTGACGCGAAGTTCACCGTTGAACTGAAGGACAGACCCCATGAAACTTTCACGACGATTCACATTGGCGATGGCGACTGTCGCCCTCGTAATCTACGCCACGAAATCCGCTCGTTCGGATGAACTACGAATTCCTGATCCTCCAGCTCCGCAGGTCCACCAGGACGACTGGGTGATGGAAATTCAGCCGGCGGTGAAACTCTCGTTCACACCGTCGATTCCTGTGGAAGCTTGGTCTGCTGTGGCCGGTGAACCTGCATCGATTGTGATTGATCCTTCTGCGTATTCTCGCATCTATAATTCCATCCCGTTCAATCGTGTGGAATACGATGCGAATCCAAACTATCGCCACGACTCCACAATGGAACTTTTGACCGGGAACGCTCGGCACCAGACGATCGTTCAGCACAACTTTGAACACAAACAGCCTGTCAAACGGATTCCTGCACCCGATCTTCCGTCGCGAATTTTGACGCCATTTTCATCATCGGGCATGTTGTTCGGCGGGCCATTTGGCTTCGGTCCTGGCTTCGGACGATGGGGGTTTTAGGAAAAGCGCAACGCTGGATTGAATGTCCGGAGTGGCGGTAGTCTGCAAGTACAACGCAAACGGGGATGTGGCTGATCGACGCTACATCCCCGTTTTTCATTGAGTTACAGTGGCAATCGCCTCATCGCGTTGGCTTATTCGTAAAAAAAACGGGGTGACTCAATCGATTCCAATTTCTTTTTCTGCAAAATCATCAAACGTTGGTGAGTTTTGCAGATCCTGAACAGCCTGAAGGGGTTTGATAGGTATTGCGAATTCGCATTTCCTGTCTTGTGGGATATTTGCCTTTCTGTTCGGGAGCACGTCCATGATGTCCATTCGATTTCTTCACCAGGCTGTTGCGTACAGCTTAGTGACATTGCTGGTTCCCGCATTTGCATCCGCTCAGCCACCTGGCGGCGGCGGTGGGCGTGGTGGGCGTGGATTTACCATGGACCGAGCCATGATGCTCCGCAACGAGCAGGTTCGCAAAGAGCTAAACATCGAAGAAGCTCAGGCTGCCACCATTGATGCGGCTTTGGAAGCATACCAAGAGGAAAGGTCACCGCGACCTGATCGAGATGCGATTGGCAAAATGTCTGAAGAAGAGCGAAACGCTTTGTTCGATAAGATGCGAAAAGAAGGTGAAGAACTCAGCAAGAAAACAGACGAAGTCCTCGGAGCTTTGCTCGAGACTGAGCAGTCAAAACGCCTGGATCAGATTTCATTCCAGATGAAACTGAACGTTGCAATGATTGCAACGCTGAAAGGCGACGACCTAAAGTCAAAACTATCCCTGACAGAAGAGCAGATTACGAAACTTGACGAAGTCGAAAAAGTTGCAGAAGCTGATCGCCTGAAAATGTTCGAAGAGATGCGTGCTGCTGGTGCCGCAGGTGGTCAAGGTGGAGGCGGCAGTGGTCGTGGTCCCGGCGACGAAGGCTTTGCTAAGATGCAGGAAAAGATGCAGGCCGCTCGAAAGAAAATAACTGATGCTGCAATGTCAGTGCTGACAGCCGAACAGACAAAGACAATTGAAGAAATGAGCGGAGCTAAGTTTGAACTCGACATGCGAGCCATGTTCGGCGGTGGTCGATCGGGCGGCGGTGGTGGTGGCCGACCAGATGGCGGCGGACGTCAGCGTAACGGTGGTGGCGAAAATCGTCCACCGGCCGAGTAACATAGCAAGCTGCGTTTAGACGCACGAAAATTTAAGGCGTGCATGCCGGGGTGGCTGCTTTCTAAGGCGGCCGCCCTTTTTTACGCGCCTCGCTGTCGGACCGATTTTTGTCGATTTACCATTCTCATTACACAAAGAATTTGAATCTTTGGCCTGAACAGATTGTTGCCCGTGGAACAGTTCAGATTACGTGTCTTGGAGATTCAGCCGCTCCGAGATTCCAACTGCTCCACAATCTCACTAATCTCCAGAACCCGACGCTGGAATTCCGGGTCGCGGTGGACTTCGCGAGTGGGAACGGTACTGGGAGGAATCGGAATCTGATGAGCCAGGCGACCAGGTCCGCGGCTGAAGATAAAGACTCGATCGCCCAGGTAGACCGCTTCTTCGATCGAATGCGTGACGAAAAACACAGTGGCCTCAACATCACGCCACAGTTGCATCAGCAGGTCCTGCATCTGTTGCCGCGTATGTGGATCCAGCGCGCCGAAGGGTTCGTCCATCAGGATGATTCTGGGATGCAGAATCAGAGTGCGAGCGATCGCCACGCGTTGACGCATGCCGCCGGAAAGTTCGTGTGGATACTTATTCGCGTCCGACTGTACGTTCAAACCGACGCGTTGAATCCATTCCCTCGCTTTTTCGTATCGTGTGGCTCGATCGACGCCACGACATTCCAGACCGAACGCGACATTGTCGAGAACCGTGCGGTTGTCGAAGCTTGTGTAGTCCTGAAAAACCATGCCGCGATCCGGCCCCGGCCCCAGTACGGGCTTACCGCTGACAAGTACGGCACCGGTTGTTGGCGGATGCTGCGGCTCTAACCCGGCAATCATACGCAAAATTGTGCTTTTGCCGCAGCCGCTGGGGCCCAGCACCGTGATGAATTCGCCTTTTCCGGGCAGATCTTCGATCTCAAATGTGACGTCCTGAATGGCAGTGAAGGCATCGCTGCTGCCAACGTTGTAAGTCTTCGAGACATTAACGAATTCGACGATATTTTTCTTCATGATTTCACCGCCAGAAAAGTCGTAAGGTGCCACGAGTCAACTGCCACAGTGCATTCCGTTCTGCTTCGCGGCCATACTTCCAGCGGAAGAGCAGACACTGCAACAGCGAGAGGCATTGATCAATCATCCAGGCCACCATGGGGATCGTCAGGATGATGATCGCCATAATTTCCGTAATGCCTCGTTTGCGTCCAACGTTCAACAGATTTCCAAGTCCACCAGCTCCGTCGGAATCGTTGACGACTTCCACCAGCATGATGTAGCCGAACGCAAGGCCGAATAGAACTCGCGCGGAATTGAAGATCGTTGGCAACGCGAGCGGCACCAGAACTTTCAAAACGATCTGCAGCCGCGATGCGCCGAGTGTTAAAGCTGTTTCTATGTAGCGTTCCGCCACATCGCGAACCGCGTCTGCGGCGTCGGAAATGATGAAGGCCACGCAGGCAATGAAAATGAACATGAACTTTTCGGTCTCACCACTTTTGAACAGCGCGAACACAAGTGCTGTCAATGCGGCAACCGGGATGTTGCGTCCAAACAGAATCAGTGGCGAAAGAAACGCACGGACAATCGAAAAACATCCTGCGGCGACTCCCAGCGGTATACCAACCAGCAACGCCAGGCAAAATCCAATCACAACTCGGGACAGCGATTTGACGGTATTGTTAAACAGATGACTTTGAGGTGCCTTGCTGTCCCAGAGTTTTGGGAAGTATTCGAGTGCTTCTTTCGGCGACGGTAACTGGGAATAACCCAAAATGCGTTCTTCATGGTCGCCACGTGTGACATTCCACCATGTCAGAAAAAATAAGCACAGGCAAATTGATGCCGCAAACAGGCTTTGCCAGCGAGGAATATCAGTGCGTAAGCCAAATATCCGGGAAAGATGTATTGCCGGAAGAGTTGCATTGTCAACAATCTTGCCTTCGTCAGATGGAACGTTTGCCGCAGCCGTTTGAGAAGGTTCGACAGGCGGTGGATCTACTTCGCTCATAGGTCACTCAACGTACAGGGCCGTCCGACGGATCAAAAAATGGATTGTAACCGCAATGTATCACGCGTGCAGTAGAGCGGCGACGAGAATTTCGCCGCGCTTGCCTCCGGATTTATTTACCTCTCGGCACTACGGCACGCATCATCTGACGTTCCAGCATAGATCGCACGACTTCACGGGCGATGGGGCCGGCGGCCTTGCTGCCGGAACCGCCGTGTTCCAGCGCAACAACAACAACGTATTGCGGTTTGTCGGCCGGGAAGTAGCCGGTGAACCACGCATGGTCTGGCTTTCCAGGTGCTGTTTCGGCTGTTCCGGTTTTTCCCGCAATCGTTATGCCTCCCAGTCGCACTGTTTTGAAGCCAGTTCCGATTGGTTCTTCAACGACCGCTTCCAAACCCGCGCGAACGGCGCTGAGTGTTTCAGTGGTGATCCCCGGAATGCGATGTCGAGTGACGCGGTATGGCGAATGGTCGATGTCGGATGTTCGGCGGGCCGTCCCGTCATCACTGAAGACATGCGGCGTCACCATCCAACCATCGTTTGCGACAAACGCCAACAGCCTTGCCATTTGAAGTGGAGTGACAGTGAGTCGTGACTGCCCGATTGACAGGCCCAGTGCTTCGCGTTCAAAACGGCGTTGAGCTGATTCTGCCGTCGCACTTGTTGTGCTGGTACCAGAACTCGGAACGGAGCCCATTCGTTCGTACGGCAAATCAATTCCAGTCGCTCGACCGAATTCCAGTTGATTGGTCCAATGCACCAGCGGTTCGATACCCATCCGTCGTGCGGCGTCAAAGAAATACACGTTGCACGATTGAGCCATCGCTGTTCGAAGATTGACACGTCCGTGAGTTGCTCCAAACAAACGATAAATCATGCAGCGGTGTTCGTCAGGATTGGTGAGGTATCCGTGACACTCAAACGGTGAGTCCGCCGTAATCACGCCGGACTCCAAAGCCGCGATTGCAGTCACAATTTTAAACGTCGAGCCTGGCGGCAATGCCATGCCGGTGAATCTTGGCACGAACGGACGACGCGTATCGCTGTTGACCGCTTTCCACATGTCCTTTGAGCCATCCACGAACATCGACAGATCAAAGGTCGGCGCACTGGCGGCTGCCAGCAATCGACCGGAATCGGCTTCCATCACAAGGATGCAGCCTCCCACCGGAGTCGGCTGAGAATCCGCCGCCGCAGTATCCACCGTCGGATCGTCACCAACCTGCGCTGCAGGCAGCAGCAGGTGCGGTGCATCACCAAGTGATTCGGCAAGTAACTGTTCGGACAGTTGTTGCAATTTTGAATCCAGCGTCAGGGTCACATCACGGCCACTCACTGGATGTCGGATGATTTCCGACGAAATGATTCGTTGACGACGGTCGCGAATGGTTCTCCTGATTCCTGCCACGCCCAACAACTGATGATCGTAGCTGCGCTCGACTCCCGAACGCCCGACTTGCGCACCGTTATTGGCAAGGTCTGCCAGCGTGACATCTTTCGACTTATCGTCAGACAGATCCGCATCGCGAACATTCGTACGGACGCCAACCACATGTGCGGCCAGCGAGTTTTCGGGATATGTACGGCGTGAAGATCGCGTGACGCGGACGCCGGGAAATTTCTCCGGGTGCTCGTTAATCAGAGCGGCCACGTCGAATCCAACATCATCCAGAACTTGATGCCACGTCTCTTCTTCGCGCACAACAATCCGATCGTCTTCGGTGCGTGTCGGCGGAGTTGTAAGAGCCGTTCGAACAGACGCGGCGATATTCAGCAGCAGGCCGGCATCGTCGTCGGATTCAACATCGATATCTGTAAGGACAGGTTTCGTCTGACGTCGATTTACGGCATCGCTAACACGCTGCACACGTTCCTCCACCTTGCTAAATCGTGCTGTCAATTCTGAAAGTGGCGTTTTGGTGGCGTTGGCAAGCGTGTCTCGCAGCGCCTCGCGTTCTTCACGAATTTGATCTTCAACCTGTGACACCAGACTCGTATCTCGGCGTTCTTCCCGGCTCAGTCGTTGTCGAACCTGCAATCGCAACCATTGAGGATCGATAGCATTCTGAAGCCAGCGGTAATGAACCTCCACGATGTAGACATCAACGTCTGACGCCAGCACGATTGAATCGGCAAGAATACGCCCGTCACGAGCTGACAGCAGCTCATCTTCTGAAGACGTCACCTGCAATGCTGCAAGATATTCGCCAGGCAGCCGTGTCTGAACCCAATAGACTCGAACAACAATCAAACTGACGGCGGCAAGAAATAACAGTCCAATAGCGTTGAGTCGCAACGAACTTTCTGAACCAATGAACTCAGAGGATGCTGTTTCGTCGGCGTCAAACACTGTGTTCTGAAGTGAGTTGAGCATTGCGGGCTTCAGGCCGATCGGACGTCAGGCTATCTAAACATCAGGCCGTGTGAACTTCCGGCTGCGACGGTTGCAATACTTCGGGAGCCGGAAAACGACCACGGTTGCGAAAGCGTTGCCACCAGCCAGCTTTGTGCAGCAGCGGGTCGTCAGCCGAAATGACTCGAGACTTACCGCGACGCGTCACAAGCCGCAGTTGATTGTCCGCCAAGACTTCAGCCACCATCCAGAATTTGTCAACCAGGTAACTGTAGTCATCGCCCATGCGTGACGGGTAAATCGACCTCGCGCGAGGTCCAGGCATTGGGCCTTGCTTGGGAAGAGTGTAGACGACTAAATCGCCAACTTGATACGGGTAATGTTGCACGGCAGTCACCTTAAACCCAAAACTTCATTTCAAGGAAGTCACGGTGAGCGAAAAACGATCGCGAATGAAGGCGCTCCGGCCAGATTCACAAAGTCTGAGGAATCAATAGCGTTTAAACCACAACTGACAATACTAAAACGCTTTTGTTTCGGCCAAAAACGGCCCAATTCTCGTTTTTATCCAGAATGCGTTTTTGACACAACAGGAATTTTCAAGCTGCCCGCTGCCACATGGCAAAAATTCGAACCTTCATAGACTGTGCGCCCCTGGAACTACTGAACAACAAGAGTGGCCCTCGCTATCTGGTCAGCAGCAGCGGCGCTTCAATGGGAATGAACCGAGTGGCCGCCTGAATCAGGCTGGCCGCCGTCAGTTTCCTTGCACCGTAAACTTCCACCTGAACGTTATGGTTGTCTCGAAGTTTCTTGACGACAAGATCAAAATCACCGTCACCCGACGCGAGCACAGCGACATCGACTTCTCTGGCAAGTTCGATCATATCCAGCGTGATACCGACGTCCCAGTCACCTTTCGCCGATCCGTCGCTTCGCTGGATGAACGGCTTGAGCTTCACTTCGAAGCCGATGGATTTGAGTATCTGCTGAAATCGAATCTGCTGAGGATCACCACGATCGATGGCATACGCAAAGGCATGGACAACTTTTCTTCCCTTGGTGACCGCCTCCCAGAACGCTGTGTAGTTGAAATGACAGCCAAAACTGTCTTTCACAGTGTGAAAAATGTTCTGCACATCGACAAAAATTGCGACTGTTTCCATGAGTGTTTCGCTGGTCTCAAGTGGGTGGTGTTAATGTAATGAGCCGCAAAGCGCTAGCTGCGGGTGAGTGTATAAAAACAAGAAAATTGTTTAACCCGACTCGAAGAGCAGGTGCGGAGTGCCCCGCCTCCTCTTCGAGTCGGGTTAAACGGAAGCAATCTCGCCTGACACGAAATCACTCCACTGCTAGTGTCCGACAGCTTAGATGAGTGTGTTCATTTTGATATCAAGCTACTCGGTCTGATTACACTGCGATTTCGGCAGTTTCTGCCGAAATAATTCGCTAAAGCATTTCGGCAGAACTGTTTACGAAAATCATATCGTGCGTGGCACCATAACTGTTCTTGATTGATAACGCGACACCACGAACGGATGTCGCAAAACACTTCAATCAAGATGAAAGGGAAATGGCCATGAACACGAATCTGACACGCGGCGTAACTTTGCTTGCGCTACTACTGACGACAGCCTCTACAACCCAAGCCAACGATATTGTGAACTTCCTGAACGCGATCAATGGCAATTCTGGTCGCCGCAACGCACCTGTTGTGGTTCAACCGGTTGCAAATCACGGCCACGAACATGGCGGTGCCGCGTATGGCAATCAAGGTCGCAGCGGGCGTGGACCGGGAGCTCAGTTCGGAAATTCGGGCACGCAACGGCCTGCAGTCAACACTGTGAACACTGTCAATCTACGACCAACTCGCTACGTCGCGCCTCCTGCACGCAGGAGCAGTGGCTTGCAGATCAGTCTGCAGTTTGGAGCGGATGGAAGACGAAATCCATATGCTGGTGCCCCAGTTTACATTCCAGCACCACGGCCCGTGCAATTACTTCCGCTCGTTCCAGTTTATCCATCCTTGCCAAGGCATCCTCATGTCGCACCAGTTCCCTTTCAGCTCGGCCAATTCATTAACTGTCAGGTTCCACTGGCGACTTGCGTTCAGGTTCATGATGAATGCGATATTGCTCCCAACGCAGTGCCTATGATCATCGCCGTTCGTGACCCGAACATGTGCGCCCATGACATCGTCGAACGCCTCGTCTATGTTCAGATTTTTGTTCCAAGAAGCCCGCTGCGAAATCTTCAGGTTTCACCTTGCAGAACTCGCATCAGTCTGGACTATGGCCGATTCGGAGTTGAAATAACTTCCGGTAACGGTGTCGTGGTTGTTGACTACGACAACTGAGCGGATCTGAGGCGATAGCGTTTACTCTCGCACCAGATCACTATTCTCTTTGGTCATCACGACTACGGCGCTTAGGCTGGGATAGAATGAATCCACCATTCCCTGCAACCAATCGTCGGTGTGTTCAATGTTACCATCGACGAATGCACTGAGCAGCACCAGTGCAACATCGGTTTCTAGTTCTAAGAGTATTGGTAACGGAAACTCGCGACTACTTACAGAAAATTTCCAACTTGCACGTTACCAAGTTTTCTTACTTCACCTGGCTCCAGCGTCAAACTTTCCAGCTCTTGCGGTTTGGCCTCTTGTCCCTGTGGCGGAATGAGTGCCAGCGATACCGGCTCGCCCGGAATGATTGAAGTGATTGTGATCTCGCCGTTTTTATCCGTTGTGAATTCTTCGATCGAGTTAAAGCTTAACCAGCCAGTTGACGTGATGCCTTTGCCATACACCAATCGGAACCGATAGCCAAAAGGCGATTTACCGCTTGCCTTGTCAACCAGGCGGAATTTCAGCGATGCGGTCGGCTGCATTTTGATAGCGAGTGGGGATTTGCCGGTCGCAGCAATCGACGTTGAGACCGCGAATTTCCCATCATAGCTGATCGCGACAATCCGGCGATCCTTTTCGATCGCTGGAGCAATGTAAACCAAAGCATCAGAATCCTCAACGTCTCTCACTTGTGTCTCGCCGTACTGGCCCTTGGGCACCAGTCCCGCGACCTTTGCGCCAGAGATTGGATTGCCTTTGGGATCGACGAAGTGAATGGCGCGCGACGGAGCTGGATTAACTTCGAAGCGAAGATCGAGGGGATCGCTTTCACTGACCGCTGGGTCGATCAACTTATAAGTGTGAAAGTCATCGGCCTCGATGGGTTTCTGCATACCCGGAAAATTTAACTCGCTGGGCTTCGGATCCCCCAGCAATGGATTCGTGCCGGTAATATCGCCGCTGTTTGTAAGGTACGGCACTTGGGGAATGGAACCTCCCCCCCATGTGTTTCTCGGTGGATGCGCTTCGATCAGAACAATTCCTTGCCCCGGCGGGACAGCCATCTGAAACTCGCCTTTCGCATCAATATGTACCCATCGCAAATAGTTTGACTGGCTGTACGAAAACGGAATCGAGATCAGCCCCTGACCAAGATCGTTGAGCCAACGGTTGTCCTTGAGTGGATAGTATTTGGCATAACCCGCGTACAATGGACCGGGTTGGATGTCATCGCAAAAATTACGATGCTCCGAAGCAATCGGTCGATCCGTGTTTACTTCAACGACCTTTCCGCGAATCAGGATGCCGCGCTGGATTTCGAAGTCAGCAGTTGTCTCGCCGGTGTCTGTGACGTTCGTGAACGTTCGTGAACGTTCGTGAACGTTCGACTTGCCGGGTGATAGAGATGTTTGTCGCCATCGACCACGACCGTGAAATCGAGTTCTTCTTTTGTGCGAATGAGACGAAATTTTCCGCGTCTGTCAGTTCTGACGGGATACTGCGGACTGGTATACTTACGAGTGCCTCCCAACACATAGACATTCGCGTTTTCCACCGGCTCGCCAGTCACAGCATCGCGAACTGTGCCAGCGACAGTTTGTGCTCGCTGAACCACAACCGCCGTGAGTGTTGCGGCGCCAATCAGCGACACGCAGCAGACTCCTAGCGCCATCCTAAAAAAACTGACGGCGGCAGCGGCTTTCACAGCGTCGGTGGATATGCCGCCAGTGTCAGCGGTCACGGTAGATGCACAGCTAAACGTCGCATTCAATCCAGACGACAAGGCTTCGTTTGAATCGCCCGCCGACTGTGGTTGCGTCGTATTCGTAAGGCCAGATCCCACTTCGGAGCACTCTGCGCTGTTCACCGTCGCTGCCGACGAAGTCTTGATTTTCTGCACGACAGGTTTTGTACGCAACAATGGAATCTGAAGCTGCGGTCCGACCACCGCAACAACGGGAACTGCAACGCAACCAGCCAGTGCGATTGTCCAAATTCTGTGACGCAGTGCTGCCGTACAACCACGCAACAACCAACATGCTATCGACGCCAATACCAGTAATACGCTCGACTTTGCGACAACGTCGAGCGACGCTGGTAACCATCCGTCGCCGGTCAGAGTGTTTAAGTATTGAATCATCGTCCTTCCTTTCGAGCCTGCGCGATCATCGATTCGAGCCGATCCAACTCTTCATCACTGAGGTTGTCTGATTCCAGATCAATTGCCGCCGCGAGCGTGTCGGCAACGGAACTCTGAAAAAATGTTTTCATCAGATGCTGCAAAGCGGACTGGCTGGCCGTCTTGTGCGACTGCGTGGGCGAGTACACGTATTTATTGCCATCCCGCCGATGTCGAACGAACCGTTTCTTCTCCAGCAGCCGAATCATTGTTCTGACGGAATCGTAAGCAGGCGGATCATGCATCTCCGCAAGCACATCGGAAACTGACGCCTCGCCCAAACGAAACACGATGTCCAGAATCTGCCGTTCCCGTCGCCCCAGTTCCTGAGCAGCCTGCTTTTTGACCATTGCCTATCTCCCGTGGTTAAAATGGTAACCAGTTACCACTGGTAATAGGTTACCATTCTTGCGGTCGATGTCAATCTGGAACTTACAATTCAGCTTCCTCAGACGGTAGATGAGGAGACGCAGTCGCAGGAATCGCAGCAGCCTAAAGGCTGGACTCCAGCGCTGGACTCCAGCGCTGGACTCCAACTAACCTCCGAGATTGAGCTTGGTCACCGTCGCTAACGTTGGAAAATCTTGGCCAGCATTCGAATGTGATCGTTCGTTGCTGCTTGTTGAATCTCGCGACAAAACGCATTTCATATCCGCAGCGGTCCAATCCTATGACCATTGATTCAGAAATTTGATTTGCCGTTCACCCAGCAATTGCAGATTCGACAAAATCAACAGTCTTTGTATTGTCCCGGTTTTCAATAGCCTGGCCACGATGACACCCTTCCGTGTGACGTCCATACCGGCAGAAATTGCAGAACCGTACCATACGCCAGAAAACTGAATTCCTGGCTGTACCGACAATGGCAGTCGTGCCGATTATCCGAACAGGCGATGGTTGAACGGATTCGCTGCGTGTCGATAAAAAATCAGAATGCGGCAAACGATCCGTCCTGGCAAATGGTTTCTAGGTTTTCGATTGGGGGCTGTCACATGGAAGCACATGCAGTAGAACACGATCAAGCAAATCCGGGACAGTTTAAGCGACGCTTGGGTCGAGGCTTAAATGCACTTCTAGGCGGTAGTGGGTCAGAAGAGCACTACGGCCAGACGCCATCCACAATTCCGATGCATGCGCTGTCATCGCCGCCGGCTCCGGCGTCCGATGAGATCGCTATGGAACTCATCGAACGCAATCCATTCCAACCGCGTCGTGAATTTGAACAAGCCGCGATCGATGAACTCAGCGAAAGTATTCGCAAGCATGGATTGCTTCAGCCCTTGCTGGTGCGGGCTAAGCCCGATGGCGAAGTTGGCTATCAACTGATCGCCGGTGAACGCCGCTGGCGGGCGGCTCAACAGATTGGACTGGAAACAGTTCCTTGCCGCGTCATTCAGTTTGAAGACCGTCAGGCAACTGAAGCTGCGCTCGAAGAAAATATCAAACGCGAAGATCTGAATGTGCTCGAAAAGGCAGCTGCCTTCAAAGACTATCTGGATCGTTTCGGTGGAACGATTGAAGAGCTTGGCCGACAGTTGAGCATGAACCGCGCGACGGTCAGCAACATGCTGCGACTACTGGAACTTCCGGAATCGATTCAGCAGCTTGTTCGATCAAGCAAGATTTCTGGCGGCCACGCGAAAGCGATGTTGCCACTTTCCGAAGTGCAGCAGAACGAACTGGCACGGCAGATCGAAGAAGAGCAGTTGTCAGTTCGTCGTGTTGAAGACATTGTCCGCGAGATGCTGCGAGCCGGGACATTGCCACTTCCAAATGGTACTGAGTCAACCGATCAGCCGCAGAGCGATCAGCAGACTGGCCCGTCAAATCATGTTCTTGGTTTGCAGGATTTTCTGCGAGGCCATCTGGGCGCAAAGATTGACATTAAACAGAAGAAAAACAACGCAGGCCAGATCGTGATTCACTTCGGCAACAACGATGACTTTGAACGCATTGTTGGACGACTTCGAAATGCAGGCTGAGTTTACCGGGCTCCCTGTGTGATGAACGAAGACCGAACATCAGATCTCAACAACGCCGTCGTGCTTTCAGCCGACGGCGTTGTCGTTCGTATTCATGTTCAACCAAAAGCAGTCGGGAACAAATTAAACGTGATGTTGTTCTTTGTCCTGACTGCCACTTTTCTGTTCGCTCCATGTCTGGTCGCGAAGGATGCGTTCGGTGCGGAAAAGAAACCGCTCAAGGTTTTCATTCTCGCTGGCCAGTCCAACATGCAGGGACATGCCGAAATCTCAACGCTTGACCACATCGGCATGGATCCGCAGACTGCTCCACTACTAAAAGAGATGCGAAATGCCGATGGCACGCCGCGTGTTTGCGACAACGTTTGGATTTCTTCGATTGGAAATGATGGAATTGAGAAAGACTACCATGGCCAATTGACGGCTGGTTATGGAGCGATCGGTCACGGCACGAAAATCGGCCCCGAGTTCACATTTGGAATCTTCATGCAGAAAGCGGTGGATCAGCCGATCCTGATCATCAAGACCGCATGGGGTGGCCAGTCGCTGCATACCGATTTTCGTTCTCCTGGTTCCGGACCTTATGAGTTTAACCAATCCGAACTGCAAACGATGAGCAAGCAAGGCAAAGACATTGAGCAACTCAAGGCAGAGCGGGCTGCGGCTTCCGGTGTCTACTACCGCTTGATGATGGAACACGTGAACAAGGTCTTGAAAGACATCCCGCGAGTCTATCCCGACTACGATCAGGAAGCGGGCTATGAACTGGCAGGCTTTGTCTGGTTCCAGGGCTGGAACGACATGGTCGATCAGGGCGTTTACCCCAACCGCGATCAACCCGGAGGATACGACCTCTACAGCCGGTTGATGGCCCAGTTTATTCGCGACGTTCGAAAAGATCTTGCAGCGCCAAAACTTCCGTTCGTGATTGGCGTCCTGGGAGTCGGAGGTCCGGTTGATCAGTATCGACCCGAAGAAAAACGCTACATCCCGATTCACGATGGCTTTCGCAAAGCCATGGCTGCACCGGCCGCGATGCCGGAGTTTCAAGGCAACGTGACGGCCGTTCTGACCGAGAAATACTGGGACGCAGAACTGGACGCCCTGAAGGCGCGAAGCGAGCAAGTGAATGCGAAATCGAATGAGCTGAACCAGAACAAGGAGCTCAGCCGCGAGCAACGAGAAGCTGCGTTGGCAAAATTTCGAGACGAACTTTATACGCCACGCGAACATGAGATTCTGAAGGGCAGTTCGAACGCTGCATACCATTACAATGGGTCTGCAAAGATCATGGCACAGATCGGCAGAGGGTTCGCGGAGGCGATCGTCATCATGGAAATCGAGCAAAGACGTGTTATTAATTGATTGGGAATCAACCATGTAAGTCCGATAGCCAAGGCCGCCAAAGGTAAACCATCGCATGCAATACTCTGCAAGAGTCATCCTCCTTCTGCTGCTCACCACACGAGTATCGGCAGCCGAATCTCCGGAGACGTTGCCAAACATCGTCGTCATTCTGGCGGACGATTTGGGCTACGGGGATGTCGGTTGTTACAACCCGGAATCAAAAATCCCCACACCCAATCTGGATCGTCTGGCGAAACAGGGAATGCGATTCACGGATGCTCATAGTCCCTGCACCGTCTGTACGCCTTCATCGACGGCGATCGCATTCCCATTCCGCCGGCAGGACCGCTGGATCGTTCGAAGTTACCCAAGCATCCGTACGCGAACGACAATTGACAAGAAATGGTGGCCCCGAATTTCGATCTCGAAGAAGTCGATATCACATTTTTGCAGAAGAGCCAGCAGTTTTTGCGAAGCCATGTCGCCGCGACGCCTGTCAAACCGTTCTTTCTGTTTCATTCGACTCAGGCTGTCCACCTGCCGTCGTTTCCGGGCAGACAATTCAAAGGCAAAACCAATTCCGGGCCTCACGGCGACTTTATCTTTGAACTGGATTATGTCGTCGGCGAACTACTGAAGACGCTCGACGAACTGGGCATCGCAGATGACACGCTGGTGATGTTTTCCAGTGACAACGGTCCAGAAGTGCCCACGGTTTATCACATGCGACATGATCACGCCCATGATGGAGCAAGACCATGGCGCGGGATGAAACGAGACAATTGGGAAGGTGGCCACCGCGTTCCTCTGCTTGTTCGATGGCCGGGCCACGTGTCGAGCGGCACGACGTCGGATCAAATCACATCACTGACGGATGTCATGGCGACCGTCGCTGAAGTCGTCGATGCTGATATTCCGACCAATGCTGCCGAAGACAGTTTCAGCATGCTGCCAGCGCTACTACAACTGGACGGCGGCAAACAGATCCGTCCGTATATCCTGCAGCAGGGCTTCGGCGGTTCTCGATTTTTGGCGATTCGAAACGGCAAGTGGAAACTGCTGGCTCATCAGGCGTCTGGTGGCAATAACTACGCAAATAGCCAACTGCTGCAGGAGTATCAGCTTCACGATGACGCCCCGGACGCCCCCGGCCAGTTGTACAATCTGGAGGATGATCCCGGCGAGACTCATAATCTGTATCTGCAGCATCCCGATGTCGTTGGCAAGTTGCAAACAATGCTGGAACAATCGATCACAAGCGGACGCAGTACGACGCTTCGCGATACCGAAAACAACTGAAGGCAATGACAGCGATGCGGAACTAGCTGCCAACACGCTCATCCAGCAATTGCTGGACGACGGTTTCGATAGTCTTGTCGGCAGTCGCACCTTTCCAGTTCAATTCTCCCTGCCACCAGTGTCGAATGTATCCGTTCTTGTCGATGACATAGACCGTCGGCCACATTGTGTTGCCCCATGCGGCCCAGTTCTTCGATTCCAAATCAACCAGAATCGGAAACTCAAGTTTGCGTTCACCAGCCGCAGATTTCACAGCAGCGGGGTCACGCTCCTGTGAAGTCTCGGGCGTTTGAATGCCGACAACTTCAACGCCTTTGCTGCGTAGCTGATCGTGCCAGCGCCGATAGATTTCAAAGTTTGCGTGGCAGTTGTGACATTGAAACGCATAGAAGTGAACCAGCACAACTTTGCCTCGCAGTTCTTTCAGCGTCAATGGTTTCGAGTTCACCCAACTCTTGACCGGAACAAACTCCGGCGCCATCGGATAAATGCGATTCAGTTTCGAAAGCTCAAACGGTTCGCCCAGCAACTGAGCCAGACGTTTTTGTTGATCCACCTTCAACACTTTCTTCACGGAGTCCTGTTCTGCTTTTGCTGCGGCGGTTGCTTTGGATTGTAAGTCGTCACTGGATTCGCCTTGATTGAGGGCAGTTTGCAACGCGGCCTGTGCCGCTGTGGTGGCTTTCGCCAGCTCCGCAAAGCGACTCTGCTGTGATGATTCCAGTTTCAATTGTTCTGCGAGATCTTCACGCAGTAACATTCGAACACTTTGAGCCTGCAATTCAATTTGTGACAGCCGTTCCCGCTGCTCTTGCGTTGTATGATCTGCAAGCCACTTCTGGACACGTTGATCGAGCGAATCAAGGATCGGGATCTGTTTGTCCGGCGGCAGAATACGACACTGAAACCACGGACCATCGATCTCCGCGAAAAACGATTCCAGTTCGGCGACTTGTGTTTTGCTGAATTTTAGTTCCTGATGAATCTCAGGCGTGTGCAGCAGCGGTAACATCTGACGCGGCACCAGCGAGCGGAATTCTTTGGAAACAGATTCCGGTTGCGAGGCGTTCACAGTTGACGTCAGCACGACAGCAATCAATGTCAGAATGACGGCTTGTGTTTTCATGCAGCGTTCCTTAAATATCAGTCATGACGTTCGGCGATTTGCGAGTTGTTTAACAAAGTTCGCGTGTTCAACTGTGGCTAAACCGTCGTTCAATGCTTTCATAACGAGTTTTCCGTCACGCTGCAGCATGGCGGCAGCATTCAGCCACAAGCCAGGAAAAACTTCGCTGCGGTAGATTCCATCATCGGGCAGCAATTGCAATTGGAACCCATCGTCACGCAGGACGTACCACTCAAGCATCTTGTCATCGACGCGCCAAATCAGGTATTCGCGAACGCCGTGACGTTCATATGTTCGCAGCTTTGGACCGCGATCGAGCGATACACTTGAGACTGACACTTCTGCGACAAATTCAATTGATCCAGTGAGATAGCCATCCTCGCTGACTCGCGATTGACCGCCACACGCCGGGTCAATAAATAACCCAACGTCTGGTTGAGGTTCATTGTCGTTATCCAGTCGATTGGTAGCGTTGTCGGCATAGTCTGTGCCCGGAGTAGACTCGACGTAGTTTCCGATCCATGTAATTAGTCGGCTATGATTCTGACCATGGCGCAAACGAACGGCTGATGACACGTACACAACTCCTTCAATCAGTTCGGCCTTCTTGCAATCAGGCATCGCGTTGTAGCGACGTTCAAACTCCGCGCGATGGAGCCGATCGCCAGGCTGAAGTGGCGGAACGGAATCAGCAGATTCAGGAATCTCGACGATCGACATGACGATGTTCCATGGACAGGCGAAAATCAACGTCCTAATCATAACGTGATGTGAGAAGAACAGTTAGTGACAGCATCACTTATCGTCGATCTTTCAACTGGCGATACTTAATTTGGTACTTGTCGTAAAGTTGCGTGTGGTGGCAGGTCAGGTCAACTTTGCGGCCCTGAATCCAGGCTGCTGTGACTTGAGTCTCCGTTTGCAATGGATCGCCGTCACTGACAAAGATTGTCGCGTCCTTACCCACTTCCAGTGTTCCGACGCGATCTGCGATACCCAGAATCTCAGCCGGATACTGCGTAATTGCTCGCAGCGCTTCGTCCTGCGGCAGACCGTAAGCAGCGGCGGTTGCGGCATGATAGGGCAAGTTACGCGTGTTCCATGTTTCTGATCTGCCAGTCGTCGAAATGCAAAACCTGATCCCAGCCTGCCGCAGACGTTCGGGCAGTGAGTACGCCGAATCATAATCTTCATGCGCGCGTTGCGGAATTTTGTGAATCGCGTCGATGATGACAGGCACATCGTAGCGACGAAGAAGTTCAGCACACATCTCCGCATCATGACCGCCAAGCAGAATAACTTTCACGCCCTGTTCTACGCCAAACGCGACAGCCCCCTGAATCTGGCTGGCGCGATCTGCTGCAATCAACAGCGGCATCCTGCCTTCAATCACTGGAATCATGGCGTTCAATCGGCTGTCGAAAGCCTGCCCGGAAGGATTGGCTTCACGGGCCTTGATGTAGGTTCTTGTGTGTTCAAAAAGTTCTCGAAGGTCTTTCAGAGCTTTGGAGCGAATGCGATCTCTTTCCTGCTGAGGTTCATGCGCCGGCGGAACCGGACCGTGATCAATCGCCGGAGCAGAGCGAGGCCATTGAATGACCATCGCGCAATCGGATTTCAGGGTCATATCTTCATAGGTCCAGCCGTCAAGTTGCATCACGCTGGCTTTGCCACTGACAAGACCTCCAGACGGAGCACTGACGGCGATCAGCACACCGTTCGCTCGTGTGACCGGAATCAGTTCACTGTCAGGATTCACGCTGACATGAGCGCTGATATTGGGATTGAGCGAGCCGGACTCGGAGATATCAACCGTCGCACGTACTGATGAAATCTCTGTCAGTCCGAGATTGGAACACGATTCGATCAGACTCGGATAGACGTGTTTTTCTTTCAGGTCAATCACATCGGCACCTTTCGGCGGTTTCATGCGATGTCCCATCGCGACAATTTTCCCGTTGTCGAATATCAGCGTGCCGTCTTCAATGGAAGGTCCGCTGACCGGATGCAGCGTCGCGTTTATCAGGGCGATAGGCTTCTTCTGCGGCGCACCGGGGATTTGGTCAGACGCCGATGCGGATGCAACGCCGAAGACTGTAAGCAATGCCAGTGTCACTCGTGAAATTCGTATCATATTACTGCATTCCATTCTGAAACTTAAAGTGTTTGCAGAATTCATCGTAGCGTGGCCAGAGTGCCGCTGGATCGGAATCATTTTCATCCGGCTTCGCCAAGTCTTCACCGGACGTCAGGATTTTCTGAATCAGAGTGTTGCGTTTTTTCAGCGCCTGTTCCTGCATTTGCGCGTCATCCTCGCGTGAAAAGTAGCGACGGCCATCAATCCACGTTTGCTCGCAGCGTGTAAAGTTGGACAGCGGATCGCCGTTCCATACGACAAAATCCGCGTGCTTGCCTGGTTCCAGCGAGCCCACCAGATGCTCGATGCGCAGTTGCCGCGCTGGATTCAGTGTTACAAACTTCAACGCTTCCTGCCGCTCGACGCCGCCATATTTAATGGCCTTGGCAGCTTCCTGATTCAGATGCCGCGCGAGTTCATTGTCATCTGAGTTGAATGACACGACAACTCCTTGATTATGCATCAAAGCTCCTGCGTGCGGAATGGCATCGATGACTTCAAACTTGTAAGCCCACCAGTCCGAAAACGCCGAGGCCATCGCGCCGTGTTTCGCCAATTCATCGGCGACTTTATAGCCTTCCAGAATGTGCTGAAACGTGCCGATCGTCACGTCGTACTCTTCCAGAATTCTTAGCAGAGCGAGGATTTCGTCCTGACGATAACTGTGACAATGAATCCAGCGATGACCTTCGACAATCTCGCGTAAGGCATCCAGTTCAAGATCGCGCCGCGGCGGCAGGCCACGACGGTCGGTCTGCCATGCATCCATTTTCCTGGCGTAGTCGCGAGCGGCTTCAAACGAATCGCGAAAAAGCTGTTCGACCCCCATGCGCGTCTGCGGATATCGATTTGACGGATTGGCCATATTGCTTTGCTTGACGTTTTCGCCAAGCGCGAATTTTACACCCTGCGGAGCCTCGGCAAACTTCATGTCTTTGTCGGGCATGCCCCAGCGAAGTTTAATAACCTGATTCTGACCTCCAATTGGATTCGCCGAACCATGCAGGATATTTGCAGCTGTCACGCCACCGGCCAACTGCCGATAAATTGTGATGTCATTCGCATCAACAAAGTCTCCAACACGTACTTCGCAGGTAATTGCCTGAGTGAATTCGTTGATTCCTCCATCGGTCGCCATGTGCGAATGACAGTCAATGATGCCTGGCGAAATATGCATTCCGGTGGCATCAATAATGGCTGTACCTTCCGGAATTTTGATATCTTTTCCGACAGCCACAATCGCACCGTTGTCGATTAGCAAAGTACCGTCGTCGATGATGCCATCCGGGCCGCAAGTCCAGATTTTCGCATGCACAAATGCAACCGCTGCTGAGACCGGTGGTGGTTCGGTACGACCAAAAGCTCCCAACGGATAATTGATTTCGAACGATGCCTGTGCCAGTTGCTTTTCGCCGTCCGTCGCTTCGTTCTTTTTCTTTTCCTCTGCGGCTTCCTCGGTAGCTTCCGATTTTCCTTCATCAGTCTTTTCAGGCTCAGCCGGCGAATCAACGCGAATCATATTCGTGGTGGGCGAATTTCCGTCGGGCCAGGTCACGCTGCCGATGGCCACCACGCGATTGTCGGGCGCGGGCTGAGTGTTGTCTGCCTTCTCGGTCAGCGGGAGTAACTCGGTCAGCGTGAGTGAGATTCGAACAACGCCTTCGATGCCCCAGTCCTTACCATTGAATGTTCCGGAAACGGCGTTGTCGTAAAGCTTGACGCCTTCGAGCGTGATAATATCTTTCGACTTCGAGACAATGGATTCTTCGGCAACATCAGGCTTAGACGAATCGACGCGCTTCACTGAAGCAGGCACGGGCTGTCGCGAAATGCGGCCTTTCAACTTGCCGTCCTGTTCAGTCAGCTCCATGTATAACCGATTGGGAAACTCGGCGATCTGCCCAATTTGCAGTTCAAAATGCCCGTCGATTTTTTGAGAGGCATTGGGTGAATGTTCGAAGCGAATGCCATCAACCCAGGTTTCAACGATTTTCGTCTTCTTATCGAACAGATCGCCATCAGTCACGACAAAACTGGCGATTCGACCAGACTCCAGAGTTCCCAGTTGCTTTTCAACACCCAACATCTGCGCGGGGCTCACAGTAAGTGCTCGCAACGCAGAACTTGGTGACAAGCCGCGCTTGACAGCTTTACGCAGGTTCTTCAGGAAGTCATTTTTTGAAGCGAGGCGATCAGTCGTGAACGCGAACCGTATTCCTGCAGCATCGACCTTGGCTGGGTTTTCAGGAGCGATATCCCAGTGCAGCATAGATTCCAAAGTGACATCCTGAGCAACTTCCGGTGTCGAGACATTGGGTGGTTTTGGAAATGCGAGCGGCAAAATCAACGATCGCTTTGTCGCAGCGATTTCATCTAATCGACGATATTCGTTGCCACTGCCTTTGATGATCAGCGTCAATCCAAACTCAGCCGCGAATCTGTCGGCACGCAAGGCAAACTGTTCATTCGAAGTCGATACAATAATCGGCATTGAGCCATCGATGACTGGTTGCAACGCTGCCAGCGCGTCGTTCTGTTCGGGGCGCGGAAGAGAACTGTCAGCCGCAAAGGCAGCGTGTGCATCGCGATACCATTGCGCGTCGTAGGTTGCCTGTCGAGCCAATGCGACGGCACCCATTGGACTGCTGGGATAACTGTTGCGGCTTGGCTTCAGGATCGTCAATCTCAGATGCTGCGCGACGTCTCTTGCCAGTAAAGCAGAGTTGAGATCGTTCCCTGTTAATGACACCAACGCACTTCGACCTTTAATGATCCCATCGGCCGGAGCGACTAATTGAGCGATGAAACCTTGCTTGCGAAGTGACTCCGCATCTGGATTGTTCGGCAATTGATCGGCGACGGACAGTTGGGGCGTGATCTGTCCGTTCCAATAGCGAGCGGAACCGTTGAGTCGATCGGTGGAGATCGTCTGCTCCGAATAGGCATCAATAAATCCTGCGTAGATCGTCTTGCCATTCAAATTGATTTCTTTAGCATCGACAGGAACCGGCACGTCAGTCCCTATGGCTTCGATTCTGCCATGTCGCACAACGATTGTTGCGGGCTGCGGTGTCGCGTCTGGATGGGCAACGATCATCGCTCCAGTAATCGCGTACACGTTCGGAGGATTAGAACGCAATGCTTCCTGCGGCGTCGATGTCTGGTCTGGTACAGCTATTGCAGCCGCCGCCGCAACCATGTTCGCCAGAAAGTAAACCGTTAAAAAAATACGCTGCATCACGATTCGCCCGGCTCGAACTTCGGAGTTCTTAAGACACATCGGAATATCATGGAAGCTGAGCGAGCGGAAGTAAATAACAGAGCCATGGGGAATTGGGAGATTCGCGGGGTTCAGCCACCGATGGTGAACAGGCTTCAGCTAAGCCCATTAGTTATCCGCCGTCTGGAGACAGATCATTTAGCCGAATGTTCTGTCATCCTGGGGCGGCATTCATCCGCATCCGCAGATCCGCATCCGCAGATTCACTTGCCCCAGACTGACATAGAATGCCCCGTTGGGGGGAAACGCAATTTGCGAGGCATGAAACGCCATTGTTGTTTGTGTTCCGGCCTGAAAGGCCATCGTATATCAGCCCAGGGAAACTACTCTGTCCACCACTTGGGAAAAGTAACTGTGCTGGCAGCAACCACAGTCATTAAGCGGGGCATTGTTCTTTTGCGATCAAGACGGTGTGGTCAAACTTGCCTGCTCTAAGACTGCAGATATCGCTCGATGAGTGGTACATAGCTTTCAAGCGTTGCGGTTGTCATCTTGGGCACCTTTCCCATATCGTCGTATCGACGCAGGCGAAGGCAGGATTCGAAGTGCGGGTTGGCTTCAAACTCGGACGCTTCCTCGTTCGTCATCGGGCCTCCCTGCAGTTGAAAGCTCAACTTCGAAGATTCGGAAAGCCCGGCCAGGTAGTTAGGATCCTTCCAGCACAGATATCGCTTGGAAGCCACATGCTGGCGGATGGGTTCAAGAATCTCTTCGGGAAATGATCCGGCAAGCAGTCTCGCTCCCAGTTCTTCGTGTCGAGCGTCCACGCCCTGCTGAGCGATTTCTTCGCCGAGATCATGCAGCATATGACCATAGTCATGCAGCAGACACGCAAGGACAAGACTTTCCGGTTCTCCGTACATGCGAGCAAACTCGGCGGCCTGAAGTGCATGCTCCAGTTCACTCACGTTTTCGCCATAGTGGCGACTGCCACGTTCCACAAAAACGGAGATGATTTTCTCGATACGGACTGGAGCTGAAGATGTCACCGGGTTTCGCCGATACAAACAAGTGAGGATGCCGTTCGAATGAAGATCTGACCTTCGGCAACTGCTGGAGACGTGTAGACTTCTTCATCCAGTTCATTGCGTGCCAGCACCTGAAAGCCTGGCTCATTTTTCACCACGGTGCAACGGCCAGTGTCTTCAAATATGTAAATTCGATCGGCAACTGAAACCGGGGAACTGTAGGTTGAACCTCCGGCACGAGCTTTGTGCAGAACTTCGCCTGACACGGGATCGATGCACGAATAGACACCAAGATCAGTAATCACATGCAGATAATTTCCCACCAGAATTGGTGAAGAAACATACGGCATTCCTTGTTCACTGCGCCAGGCGACGTGAGTTTCTGTGACATCACCGCGTCCGCCAAGTCTGACGGCCTGAGATTTCTTGTCCGGTGATCCACCAAAACTGAAGACCATGCCGTGTCCAACCGACGGTGTGCAAACGAATTTCTCGGTCGGCCCCTGAGCACTCCAGATGATTGATCCATCGGCTGGATTCAGACCAGAGTCTGCTGTGATCCAGTTACCACGAGTTGTTTCTGACCTTCAAAAGTGGTCAGAACCGGTGTGGAAAACGATCGCTGGTTGACCGCAGGAGTGTATCGCCAGACTTCTTTCCCGGTGACTCGATCCAGCATCACGATGAACGCGGTGCCGTCCTGATGACCGTTCACAATGAGGCCATCACCATAGAGAACAGGCGACGCCGCGAAGCCATGATTCGAAAAGATCCGGAGCGACAAAAAGGAGCGACAAAAAGGGGTCAGGTCTCTTTTTTGGGTCTACCTCTGGGGCGTGTTGTGGTTTCGAGGCCAAGGCGAACGGCGCTGCTCCTGATCCATTGGTCGTCACCAAACGGCACGCCGCGTTTGAC
>Ga0209284_10000491_pt1 | contig 64644 bp, 55 predicted proteins | sample FRY03_FD_187211 | JGI IMG/M metagenome (GOLD analysis project Ga0209284, IMG submission 187211) | Freshwater microbial communities from Lake Fryxell liftoff mats and glacier meltwater in Antarctica - FRY-03 (SPAdes) (version 2) | ecosystem: Environmental > Aquatic > Freshwater > Ice > Glacier...
TGGGATTTCGGCGGCGGTATCTTCACCGACCTTATGGTCCATTGGGTCGATGTTGCCCATTGGGTTCTTAACTTAGAAAGCCCCATTCAGGCTGCAAGCCTTGGTACCATGGTGAACGCTAAGGGTATTTGGGAAACCCCCGATATGGTTCAGACTATTCTTGAATATAAAGATGGAATTCAAATGAACTTCGAAGGTGGCTTCTCCAATGCAAGGCATGGGGCAAGAATCGAATTCATGGGAACCGAAGGCACAATTTATGTGGATAGAGGTCGGTTTGAAATCATTCCCGATTGGAACCGAAAAATTAAAGCTGAAGAATTGATCCTTGGGGTGGGTAGGCGGGGTGCAGATTTCTACGACAAGCCAGATGGTGAAAAACTTCACCTCGAAGATTGGATCAGCGCAATGAGATCACGAAAAGACCCAAGCACGCCCGTGGAAGCAGGGGTTCACGCCGCTGCCGCTGCTCATCTTGCCAACAAGGCGTTACGATCGGGTAAGGTTGCAACCAATTAGGTTTGTTAGCGCACTCAGCCCAAGAGTAGAAAGGTGTTACGCTCAGGAAAAGGTGTAACCAACTAGGCATAAAATGATTTTGTGCTGATGCCTCAAACCAGATAAATTTGAATTATCACGACTAGCATTAACCCCACGCTGATCACAGCATTTACATTGAAAAATGCCTGGTTCACTCTGGAAAGATCTTTTTCGTTCACCAAGGCATGCTGATACAGCACAAGGCAAGAAACCAAGCCCACGCCTGCGAGATAAATTGTTCCCAAAGGGGGCGATGCCAACCAGTAAAATCCAAGCAAGAAACCCAGCATCAACAGATGGCACCCGAACGCCAACCTTAGCGTATTGCGAATTCCAATTTTTGCAGGAATACTAAACAACCCCTTCGACTTATCAAAAGCCTCATCTTGGCAGGCATAAAGCATATCAAACCCCGACACCCAGAAAAACACAGCGCCTGTCAGCATGAGAGGTATGGGGGATTCAGGCCATGCCATCCCTCGGATTGCTACCCATGCCCCTAAAGGGGAAAGAGCAAGTGCCAAGCCAAGCCAAAAATGGCAAAAAGCGGTAAAGCGCTTAGCATAGGAGTAAGAGAGCAAGAACAACAACACGGGCAAGCCAAAAACTAGGGGCCAGATGTTATTGACCAGCAGAAAAAGTGCGCAGGAGGCCAAAAAAGCAATTGAAGTAGTTAATACAAATGCAACGACCTGAGTTTTATTCAGCAATCCTGCAGGAATATGCCTAGAAGCGGTTCTAGGGTTTTCTGCATCGTAAGTGCTGTCTATCAAACGGTTAAAGGCCATTGCAGCACTTCGGGCAGTTACCATGCAAGCAACGATCCCTAAAAGTTGAATCCAATGAAAACTATTGGTCATTTTCCATGCTAGAAGTGCAGATATAAGCGCAAAAGGCAGTGCAAAAAGCGTATGCTGGAGTTTAATCAAATCCACAAAGTACAACAGTTTTTTTTGCATTACAATATATCCTCCAAACCTATTCTAAAACCGGACTTATTATCAATTCTCAACAATTATGTCGCTTTTTTTCATGGATTACGCTTGCCTATCGACCCATAACCCATGAAAATGATCTTGTGTACTTTAATACAGGATTATTCTTTGTATTCATTTGACACACCAAACGGTAAGCCGGAGTAATTCTCAGGGCTTTAAAAGTGATAACTCCTTAAAAAGTTAATTCACTGAAAATGTAGGTAACCGGCCTGCATTTACTTCCGGGTGGGGTTATTCCCACTCTTTTTTTTTATATGCGGTTTTAAACGATTTTTGCGGAGAGTCAGGATGAATGGCCAGGATCTAATTCGAGGCGTTGATTTGCTTAACAGGGAAAAAAATATCCCTCGTGAGCTAATATTCACCAGCATTGAAAAAGCTTTGCGCCTTGCCATTACCAAATGGCAAATCACCACACAAGCTGCAGCCAAACCTAAAAAAACCAAGAAAAAAGAAAAAATTGAAGTCTTTCCAGACTCCAACGGCTTGCCCCCGTTTCCTGAAATCGACCCTGATGAAATCAAAGAAGAAGATATTTCTGTAAGCATCGATAGGCAAAATGGCAACATCAACGCACGCTACAAAGATGAAATTTTATCACCTGAAACCGTGGGTAGAATTGCTGCACAATCTGCCAAGCAACTTATGATTCAAAACTTTCGCGAAGCCGAAAGCGAACAAGTTTTTAACGAATACAATGCGCAAAAGGGTGATCAATTACAAGGTGTGGTTACGCGACTTGAAAAAGGCGCTGCCACTATTTCTTTGGGTAAAGTTGAAGCACTTTTGCCACGCAGCGAACAAATCCCTGGGGAAACCCACCATGTTGGCGAACGAGTCAAGGCGGTTATTCTTGAAGTTCGCAGAGTTGGGCATCGAGTTCGAATTGTACTTTCTAGAACCCATCCCGATTTTGTACGCAGATTGTTCGAAAACGAGATCCCTGAAATTGGGGATCGAACTATCGAAATTAAAGCTGTCTCTCGTGAAGCAGGTTATCGCAGCAAGGTGGCTGTTACCAGCATCGATACGAAAGTCGATTGCGTGGGCGCTTGCGTAGGTGTACGCGGCAGCAGAATTAAAAACATTGTTGATGAACTTGGTGGTGAAAGAATTGATATCGTTCGCTGGAACGATTCGCTGCAAGTTCTTATTCCCTATGCCCTGCAACCTGCGGTTGTAGAAGAAGTATTTCTTTATCCGAAATTAGGCCGGGCGATTGTTCTTGTTAAAGATGATCAGCTTTCGCTGGCAATCGGAAGACGGGGCCAGAATGTAAGGCTTGCTTCCAAATTGGTGGGTTGGGATATCGACATCATGACTCATGATGAGTTGAATATTGTTATCGAAAAGGCTGAAGGCTGGTTCAGCTTGCTGCCTAATGTCACTTCCGAAATGGTGGAAGGATTTATCGAAGAAGGTTTCCTGTCTTACGAAGACATCACCTACATGGAACCTGCCCAGTTGGCCGAAATGACCGGCTTAACCGAAGGACAGGCAGAAGACTTGGTGGCTTTTGCAGAAGAAGCTGCAGAGCAGGTTGAACAAGAAAAATTAGCCCAGCAAGAAATGGCTGCATCCCAACCAAAAGAGGAGGGGGATGTTGTTCCTGCTCCTGCACCAAAGCCAAAACTATCAGAGTTTGAGAGTTTGTTTTCAGAAAGTTCGAACGAAGCAGAAGAGCCTAAAGCACAGGTTGCTGAGGGTGAAACTGCTGCCAAAGAAGGCGAAGACATCGTTAAAGAACAGAGCGAAGAGCAAAAGGATTGAAATCAAGGATTGGGGGATTTGTTCTATGAACATTAACTGACCCACCTTTTCAACCAGTTTTATTGCGTTAGAATAGTATTATGGCATTCGTTTGAATGCATTTGCGGGGTTTTTTAGAAGAGGTACTGGAGCTAAGCTTGCAAAAAGAAAAAATTCGAATCTATGTACTGGCCAAAGAGTTGGATGTTGATTGCAAAGATTTGATTGCTCTTTGTCACAGGCTGGGATTCGATATAAAAAATCAACTGAGCAGTTTGGAACCTGCACAGCGTGAACAAGTTGAAACCATAATCAGCAAGGGCGGATTAAACACCGCTGGTATTGCTGCGACTGGGGCAACCACGCCATCGGTTCCTGTAACTGCTGCCTCTACCGTCATTGCCCCGACTAAGCCTCCGACGATTGCAAAACCTGCTGCGGTTAAAAAAGAACCAGCACCTGCAAAACCCCCGAAGGTTATTGAACCTTCTATAAAAACGCCCGAACCCGAAGTTCTAGTTCCCAAAGTCGAAGTACCTGTTGAAGAGCCTATTATTATAGTAGAACCGATTCAGGTTGTTCCCGAAGAGCCACTAGTCGCAGAAGTTGTTACGCTTAAGGATACACCGATTTCTTCGGTTCCCGCGGTGCGAAATATGCGCATGCGCAATCTAGATGCTGCACCTAGGCCGGGCGCTGGTGATCCAGGCTTACGAAGATTAAAGGCCAGAACCCCACAACGGCCAACTGCGGTGCATTTCGCAACGCCCCCTGTTCTTAGGCCAAAGCCAGTTGAAGAAAAGAAATTGCCTCCTGTTCCAACAGGGCCACGCAAAATTGGCGAAATCCCCAAAGATTTAGTAGGCAAAGGTGGCGGCCCCATACGCTTTGAAGATATCAAGCGTCAGGTTGCCATTAATCAGCAAGCGGGTCTTCCTCAACCACAAATCCCCGTGGTTCCCTTCGATGAAGAAGAGGATGATGGCAAAGGAAAATCCAAAGGTGTTAAGCGCCCAGGCGGGGTTGCTGGCAGATCTGACCGTCATCGCGAGCGGGAAGTTCGGAAAAAGTACGATGTTGCTATTCCAAGGGTCACCACCTTATCTGGGTTGCTTGACCAAGATGAATTAGAACAACAACGGATTGTGCGCGAACGCCGCAGACAGAAAACTCTTAAAGGCCCACAACCTCGCAAAGGCAAAGTACCTGTAGAAGTGCCTATTACCGTGCGGGCATTATCCGAAGCATTGGGTATGAAATCTGGCGAATTACTCATGAAACTCATGGGCGCAGGCCTTGCAACGGGGTTGAATATCAACTCTATTGTTGATCCTGATTATGCTGCCACCATTGCATTGGAAACAGGTTGCGAATTGGAAATCAAACGCAAGGAAGATCTCGAAGACAAGATCATTTCCGATTCCAGTAAAGATAACGCTCCAGAAGATTTAATCCTCCGCGCTCCCATCGTTACTGTCATGGGCCATGTTGACCATGGTAAAACCTCGCTTCTTGACAAAATCCGCAAAAGTGAAATTGCGGCCTCCGAGGCGGGTGGTATCACCCAATGTATTCGAGCATGGCGTGTGGAACATAATGGTAAACCCATTACCTTCCTTGATACCCCAGGCCATGAAGCCTTTACTAAAATGCGTGCCCGTGGTGCAAATGTCACCGATATTGCGGTCATCGTGGTTGCTGCAGACGATGGCGTAATGCCTCAGACCGAAGAAGCCATTAGTCACGCCAAGGCTGCCAATGTTAAAATCATTGTTGCAATCAACAAGATTGATCTTCCCAATGCCAACTTGCGCAAAACCGAACAGCAATTATACGGCCAAGGCTTGATCCCCGATACTATGGGTGGCGATGTTCAATTTGTGCAAACAAGTGCAGCCACAGGCAAAGGTATCAATGAGCTATTAGATAACATTTCGCTTGTTGCGGAAGTTGAAGAATTTAAAGCCAATCCAAATAAGACCGCCAAAGGCGTTTGTCTGGAAGCCAATGTTAGCGAAGGCGAAGGGGTGTTTGCTACGGTTATCGTGCAAGATGGCACCTTGAAAAAGGGCGATGTCATCCTTTGCGGATCTGGATATGGCCGAGTTCGCATGATGTACGACGATATGGGCAAGCCGATTACACAAGCTGGACCCAGTATTCCATGCAAAATCACAGGGCTTGATGAACTGCCTAACGCGGATGATGTTTTCGTGGTGATTTCAGATCTTGCAGAAGCTCGTGAAATAGCTGAGAAACGAAAAATGCGCGCCTTGGAATCAAGCATTTACAAGCGCTCACCCATGACACTTGAAACTTTATCCATCAACAAAGTTACCGAACTCAAGGTGATTTTGAAGGCGGATTTCCGAGGCTCTATCGAAGCCATTCGTAAAGAACTTGAAAAACTGGTTCACGAAGAAGTTGCGGTACGAGTATTGCATACCGGCGTGGGTGGTATTACCGAAAGTGATGTTCAGCTTGCGCTCGCATCCCCCGACGATACAATCATAGTAGGTTTCAACTCGGTTCCAGATGATCGTGCTAGGGCACTTGCTGAAGAAAAAGGGGTTCAAATCAGGCAGTACAATATCATCTACAAACTTGCAGAAGATGTTCGAAACGCCTTGGAAGGAAAACTTAAACCCCGCGAAGATATTATTCACCTTGGCAGGGCTGTGGTGCGCGATTGTTTCAAAATCAGTAGGGTTGGCACCATTGCGGGTTGCTATGTAACTCAAGGCACTATCGAACGATCTGCAAAAGTAAGGCTGATCCGAAATGGCGTAGTGATCTACCCTCCCCCAGACAAAAATGTCGGGTTCGAATCGCTTAAACGCTTTAAGGAAGATGTTCGCGAAGTGCGTGAAGGCTTCGAATGTGGTATTAAAATTCTCAACTATGATGACATCAAAGTTGATGATGTGATTGAAGCTTATAAAGTTGAACAGGTACTCAGAACCCTTTCCTGATTCTAAAGGAATCAGCATGGAAGACATGTATTTAGGTGCCATGCGGGTTCGGATGATTGTCAGAGAATCGCATAGTTTAAAAGATAAAAGGCAGGTGCTTAATAGCATTAAAGATAAGCTTAAAAACAACTTTAATGTTTCGGTTGCAGAGATTGATGAGCAGGAAAATAGGCAGATGATCGTACTTGGGATTGGTATGGTTGGAAACGAATCTCAGCATGTGCGCAATGGTTTAGAAAAAATTGCACAAGCATTACGATTGCATCCTATTGCTGAATTTGTTGACCAGATAACGGAAATATACTAACTGTCAAAGAAGATTAATGAAAACGCATCGAATTGCTAGAATTGCTGAAGTCATACGCGAAGTCGCAAGCGAAACCATTTTATTTAAAATGAGCGATCCAAGAATCAGCATGGTCACCGTTTTACGCGCAGATGTTTCAGGCGACCTTCAACACGCCAAAGTTTATGTTTCTATCATGGGCGATGAAGAACACCAGAATGAAACTCTCCATGCGCTTAACGGCGCAGCAGGGTTTGTCCAGTCTCAGTTGGCAGACAGAATGAAAACTAGATTTCTTCCCGTTCTTAACTTCGTGCTTGATCAAGGCGTTAAGAAAAGCCTTGAAATCAGCAAGCTTATTCAGGAAGCACTAAGCAACCCATCCAAACTTTCTGATTCCGATCAACTAGAAGAAGAAGATCTTGAGCAAGAGGATTCTGATGGCGATCCATCAGATGTAGTCAAGGAAGATTAGATCCCAGACAGAGAGATAGGGAAATTGGTTTCCTGCCTCTTACGCCTGACTCAATCATGGAGTTGTGAAAGATATGGCGACAACAGTCAACAAACAAAAAATTGTCACAGTTCTTTTTTCGAAGGTAAAGAAAGTTGTTTCGCAAGAGCAACAAGAACTCCCCGTAATGGAACAAGTAATTTATTCCATTTGCAGGGAAGGATCCAGCAAAGAGCAGGCTGATGAAGTATATAAGAAACTAATTGTCCAATTTTTTGATTGGAACGAACTTCGAGTAAGCTCGGTACGCGAGCTGGAAGAATGTTTCCGAGGCATGACTAGGCCAGTTGACAGGGCCAACAAATTGATTGGTTTTCTTCAGGAACTTTTCGAAACAACCTACTCCTTTGAATTAGAATTCCTACACAAAAAGGGTTTGAAACAAGCCACCAAGCATCTTTCCCGCTATCAGGTTTCAAATGATTATCTTGGCGCTTGGGTGACCCAACGGGCCTTGGGCGGCCATGCAATTCCCATCGATCCGCCTACACTACGCGTATCTAAAAGACTCGGATTAATTGAAAAAACCCAAGAGCAAGTAGTAGAAATCCGAAACACTTTGGAACACCTAATCCCCAAGGCTAAAGGGGTTGAATTTACCGACCTTATGAGCACCGTGGGCATGGAGTTTTGCCACGAAAAACAGCCTAACTGCCCTGCTTGCCCCCTTTCCAAAGAATGCCTGTTTGCCTCCGAAAATGCTAAACCTGCCAGCAAGAAACCCGTTGCCGCTACCAAAAAATCTAAGTAATCTTATTTTCGAAACACTTGAAGAAGCCTTTACTTTAACCGGTACAGGGCTTCTTGTGCTTCTCTAGCAAATGGATTGCCTACACCCGTTTGCTACACCGCCTACAGATGTCTAATCCTGGGAACGCCAATCTCCTGATTGGCACATTTAACCTTGCCAATCAGGAGATTAGCGTTCCCAGAGGAAATGCGAAACACCCACACAAGAATCCCCACCGAACGCTAGTTGGTGTGCTCAAGGCCGGCAACTGCGTAAGTCCTACTATTTAAAGAAGCCTTTACTTTAACCGGTACATGGCTTCTTGTGCTTCTCTAGCAAATGGATTGCCTTCGTAGGCAGTAGCCTGTTTATAACAAGCAATGGCCTTCTTCGTGTCGTTTAATTTTTCATGGGCAATGCCTAACTTAAGCAAGGTTCTGGCACCGCTCTTTGGGCTCTTTTTGAAATCATTAAAACAGGCAACTGCTTTCTCGAATTCATCGAGTTCCATGTAAATATCCCCAAGCAATTGGCATGAAACATACCAGGAATCTTCATCTTCACTGCTCGAGAAGCTTTGAGGCTTAGGCTCTCGAACCTTTTCGAGAATTTCCTTCGCTTCGGTGCGATCGCCATGCCTTAGCAAAGCCCTAGCATATAAAGTTCTGGCTTGGATACTTTCGGGTGTAAATACCATCGCTAAGTTGGCAAGATGCCTAGCAACATCAATCCAATCAGGGCCATCAAGCTTGCTATCAAGGATGCCTTTGGCCCTTTTCAAGCAATAATCAACATCAAAACCCTTAGCAAGAAGTTCCTTATTTGCAGAAAGCTCTTCCACGGTGACAGAATAAAGGTATCGATCTTTGCGAGCGATGAGATCCTTTTCATCGGGTTGATAAATGAGGGCTTGTTCGACGGCTCGAAGGGCTGCAAGGGCCTCGCTTTTTTCTTCATGCAAGGTTGCAAGCGTGCGCAATGTTTCTACACCACTACGCTCAAACTGCGCAAATAAGTGATAATATTCAATGGCTTTATCTGTTTCTTTGCGGTGTAAGTAAGAATCAGAAAGAAACTTTAACGCAGAGAAATAAGCGAAACGATCCTGATCCTGCAAGTTTTTATGACCACTTTTACGACCCATGGCCACTGCTTTTTCAAAGTAGTTTTCAGCATCTGATTCTTGGCCCTGCTGAGCAAAGGCCTTTCCAACTTGCACCATTAAAAACGGTGCATGCTGGGGCAACCCAGATACAGCAATATCTAGATATTCTGCACCCCGTACCAGTTCTTTTTTTTGTTCCAACAGCGCAAGCCCAAGATCTTTAACAAACATAAAGTCGAAGTCTGCAAAGCAGCGTGGCGGGTTTTGAAAAAAGATGGTGCTAGTCAGATCTGAATATAAGAATCGCTTGATACCCCACGCCACCTGATCATCCGTCTCCTGTGCAATGTGCCTTTCAAGCGCCGCGATAGCATTCATTTTTATAGCAGCATCAGCAAGCAGTGGGAAACCAACCCGGGATTTCATTTCGGGGTGCCCGGCCAACGCTAAAGACCATGAAGCATACAGGTATTTACCCGCAGATTGGTCCTCTGAAACATGATAATTATTAAGGTTTTTAAGAAGAAGAACGCCAGCCCCGACAAAGTTTTTATCATGTAGGGCAAGCACAGCCCTCCAATAGCGGGTGGTATAATCGAGTGAAGGCTTGAGTTTTTCAACCAAGGAAAGGAGCCTTAAAGCTTCCGCAACTTTTTCATCACTGGGTTTCCCCGAAACGAGTAGAGATTCGACACGGTCGATGCATAGATCACAATCAACCAAGGCCATGGTATCTGGGTCTGTTTCGAGTTTAATAACATCCAGATCTGCATGCAGTTTCCAATAGTTATTGCGTGCGAGATTATTTTGCGGATCAAGTTGTAAGGCCCTTTTAAAAGCCATTAGGGCATTTTTTTGTAGGCCAAGCTTGGCAAAGCTCATACCTCGAAAAACATGTTTCAGAATTCTTAAGGCGGGTAGTATTCGCATGGTATAGACAAAAAATAAGGCTATCGGTGCAAGGAACCCTAGGGTTCGCAATGGAACTTGTTCCATAGTTAGGATACCAAGTGCAAGGCCTAGTAACGAGCTGAAAGCACCAATTTCAATTTCTGATTCTTCCGCCAAACCACAAAATGTCAGAATGTAAAACAAGGGAAGAAATGCGATCAACTGCAGTGAAAACAAATGTGGATGTGGCAGAATGAGTGGGTTTTCATTCCAAGGTGTGGCGCCCAGGAAATAAGCAATCGTAGCGCATAAGCAAGTTGCGATAGCAAAAATAACCCCCAACCTAATGTTTGGAACTTTGACTTTTCGAACGCTAAAGAAGCTAAGGCCCAGGGCTCCGCCCAGCCCCACGCAAGAAATCAACAATTTTGAATCCGAAGGCACAGCAATAAAAACGCCAAGGGCAGTGCCCAGTAATATCCCGTCAAATATTTTGCTTGAGTTTTCGAGAATTAGAAAAAGGATAAAAGAAGCAGGGTTTTGGAATCCGACTTTTAGCTGGGCGCGTTGTGAAATCACCCCTGCAATAAATGCAAGGAACAATCCTCCCCAGGCAACGCCATTTAATGTTAGAAAGGTTGCAAGTGTGGGGTTTTCCACCCTTCCTGCTTGAAGGGCCCCATAAATTGCCAGGCCTAGAAATATACCCTTCAAAAAGTATTCAAGTACATGTGCTCGCATTATGCTTTTACCCATAAAGAAAAGATATTATTATTCATGTTTTCCTACTATAATTACAGTGTAATTACTTTTAATACTTTAATATTCACATCATTATTTTTACCTTACTGCGGTTGATAAAAGGAGTTTATTTTAATGAATCACCAAGAAATGATCGAATCTCTGATAAAGTCTCCCAATTGCAAATCTTTAAACAGTAACTCCGCCCTTATTGAAATTGCACTTCGACGCAACGAAGGCCAACTTAGTAATCGAGGGGCCTTTTCAGTAAAAACAGGCACACACACTGGAAGATCTCCGAAGGACCGTTATTTGGTCGATGATCCATCATTAAGTGATGCCATTGAATGGGGTGCGATCAATCAACCCATGAGCCCCACTGATTTTGATGTGCTATTTTCTGCGACCATAAAAGCGCTAGCTTCGAAGGAAATATTTATGGTAGCGGGCTCTGCATGCGCAGATAATAAACATGCTATAGGGGTAAATGTAATCGCAGATTTGGCTTGGCACAATTTATTCGCCCGCTGCATGTTTCGTAAGCCGATCAAAAATTTCAACGGAAAAACCCTTACTGTTCTTGTTGATACGCATGCAACTAAAACCAACATTGTACTCGATCTTGCCAAAAACCTTGTAGTTATTTCAGGAACATCCTACGCAGGAGAAATCAAAAAGGCTGTTTTTAGCTTTCTTAATTTCATTCTTCCAGAACGACAAGTGTTCCCTATGCATTGCGCTTCAACCATGGGTAGAGAAGGCGATGTTGCGTTGTTATTTGGTTTATCGGGCACGGGCAAAACCACTTTATCCGCAGACCCCGAGCGACTTCTTATTGGCGATGATGAGCATGGGTGGTCCGAATCGGGGATATTTAATTTCGAGGGCGGGTGTTATGCCAAGACCATCAAGCTTTCTCCAAAGGCAGAGCCGCATATTTTCGACGCACTTCAATTTGGATCCCTGCTTGAAAATGTTCCCCTCGATGAAAAAACTCGCATCCCCGATTTCTTCGATGCCTCGTTAACTGAAAACACTCGCGCTGCCTACTCCCTTGATATGATTCGCGATATCTGCCCAGATTCTATGGGCGGGCATCCTAAAAACATCTTTTTTCTTACCTGTGATGCCTTTGGGGTTCTTCCCCCTTTGAGCAGGCTAAACGAATTTCAAGCTATGTATCATTTCCTTTCAGGCTATACCGCCAAGGTTGCGGGCACCGAACAAGGGGTCAACGAACCCTCAGCCACTTTCAGTTCCTGCTTTGGTGCGCCTTTCATGCCTAGGCAGTCTTCCATTTATGCAAGCCTGCTGCAAAAGAAACTGCAGTCCCATCATTGCAAAGTTTGGCTTATCAACACGGGGTGGAGAGGGGGTAAACCTGGAGTAGGGCATCGTTTTCCTATTCAGGTAACTAGGGCATTATTATCAGGTGTACTGCACGGAAACTTCGATTCTGTTCCTTTTAAAAAAGATTCTTTTTTTGGGCTCGAGGTCCCCACCCTATGCCCCGGTGTGGAAAAAGAAATGCTCAATCCAATGCTGGCGTGGGTTAATCCTGAGCATTACCGTGAAAGTGCCAGAAAGCTTTCTAGTTTGTTCGAAGCAAATTTTCAAAAGTTTGCAGATAAGGTTGCCGTGGAAGTTTACAATGCGGGGCCCAAGCCCTCTTAAAAAGAATTTTATAGATGCTGATCTATCCATTGAACTAATTTTGATTCGCCCCAGCGAATACCACCCCGGCCATCCGATCCCAGAAATCCAAGATGACCACCCCGATTTTGAATCGAAATCGCAACACAATCTGGGGCATCTAGCTTTTCAAACGGCCCCACAGATATGAATGGATCATCCCGTGATGTAAGTATCAGGGTTGGCACATTAATGTTTTTAATAAATCTTTCGGATGAGCATTCTTCGTAATAATGTTCTGCGCAGTCGTATCCCGCCCTAGGGGCAGTGTAGTGTTCGTCAAAAAGACGGATCGACATATTCGATGGAAATTTCAACGGTGGCAGTTCTGGAAAATAGCGCTGTCGTTTTTTAGCTTCCTGCATCAGATAGAATAAAAAATGGCTCTCGTAGATTCGGTTTTCTTGCTTTCCTATCAATTCTGAACATTGCATCAGATTGATAGGGGGCCCCATTGCAGCTACCCCTGCAAGGCCGTGCAAATCACCAGGCTCACCTGCGGTTTTTAATATCAGGTTTCCGCCCAGCGAAAATCCCAATAAAAATATGGGAGAGGGATCTACTACATCTTGGGAAAACTCCATCACCTTACGAATATCATCCGAACGGCCCGCATGGTATGACAATCTTGCTAAATGCAAACCAGGGCCCGAGCCCCGTTGATTTATTCGGATTACCCTGCAGCCCCGCTTATACAATCGATCGCCTACCCTTACCACATGGCTGGATCTATGGCTTCCAGATAAACCATGGACTAAGATCGCTATAGGCTTTCCGGGGGCCCATGAAACAGGTTTGCTATCCAATACCAGAATCGCATCGCCATCACTTACCGGAACAATTACTTCCTTCGAGGGAAATTCTGGAGGAGTTTTATCCGTGAGCGAACCCAACAAAGTCTGAAGATGGCGGTTTCCCATCAAAGAAAAAGGGCGGAATTCATCATTTAAAGAGAAACTGGCTTTTGCCAATTCATTCTTCTTATCCAAATACATGATTTACCCTTGCGACAATGAAATCCCTAAGATCTATTAGTTTATAGGAAAACATCTTAATATCGCACTTAAATGTTCCCAAGAAGTTTTTTCTTTTACAAAAGAATCAAAATAATAGGAGTCAGGGACAATGGGTAATTCAACCGAAGATCTTACTGGGTTAGGATTTAGAATGCCTGCAGAGTGGGAAGAACATACCGCAACTTGGCTTGCTTGGCCCCACGAACTTAACGACTGGCCCGGGAAATTTCCCTCCATTCCTTTTGTCTATTGCGAAATTGTCAAAAATCTGGCAACCACTGAACTTGTCAAGCTTATTGTTCCCAACCAACATTCTGCAGATGCCGTTTCCCACCTCCTTTTCGAAGTAGGCGCTAACCTTAACAACATCACTTTTATTTTCGCCCCTACCAATCGCTGTTGGATTCGCGACTACGGCCCCCTGTTTCTTAAAGACAAACATGGCAATAAAACCATCCTTAATTTAGGGTTCAATGCCTGGGCCAAGTACGACAACTTTAATTTCGATGACGATATCCCCAAACTCGTCGCCACCAATCTTAATTACTCGCTCTGGCAACCCAAATATAATAACACCCATCCGATCCTCGAGGGGGGCAGTATTGATGTCGATGGCCAAGGCACCCTGCTTACTACCGAAGAATGCCTGCTTTCTAAAACTCAAGAAAGAAACCCGGGCTTCTCCAAACAAGATTATGAAACTTTATTTTCAAACTATCTGGGCATTACAAAAGTTCTCTGGCTAGGCAATGGCATCGCAGGTGACGACACCCATGGCCATGTTGATGACCTTGCAAGATTTATCGCCCCGGGAAAAGTCATCACCATGATCGAAGAAGATAAATCCGATATTAACCATGAACCCTTGAAGGATAATCTTGCAAGGCTTAAATCCATGACCGATGCCCAAGGAAACAAGTTGCAAGTTTTCGAACTTCCCATGCCCTCACCGGTTGTTTTTGCTGGTCAACGACTGCCCGCCAGCTATGCCAACTTTTATATTGCCAACGGCATCGTGCTTGTTCCCACTTTCAACGATCCAAACGATCGAGTTGCATTAAACCTGCTTTCCCAATTGTTCCCGACTCGTAAGATTATTGGTATCCATAGCGTGGATCTGGTACTGGGGCTTGGCACGCTGCACTGCCTCAGCCAGCAGCAACCTGCCTAAAGGAAAAATAAACTTATGCGCACCATGCGGGCAGCAGTGTTAAGAGATTTTGCACTAGGCATTCAATTGGAAGATCTCCCCATTCCAGAGCCCAAGCCTAATCAGGTTCTGGTTCGCATTCTCGCATCGGGGGTTTGCCATACCGATCTTCATGCCATCAATGGGTCATGGGATAAAAAGCCGATTCTTCCTTTAATTCCTGGCCATGAGGGCGTGGGAATCATCATAGATTTGGGTTCAAAAGTAATAGGTTTTACCCTCGATCAAAAAGTTCTCATCCCTTGGATTGGCAGAACTTGTAGAACTTGTTCGTTTTGTTCTTCTGGAAATGAGAACTATTGCGACAAACAATTCAACACGGGTTATGTCATCCCCGGTACGCATGCTGAATACACTACTGCAGATTTTCGCTACATCCTTCCTCTTCCAAAAGATATGGATCCGGTGCAGGCCGCCCCCTTAGCCTGTGCGGGCCTTACCGCTTTCGAAACCATTAAACAACTGCGATCTAAAGAAAATCAAACACTTTTAATCATGGGCACGGGAGGAGTAGGCCACCTTGCAATCCAGTACGCAAAAGAATTCTTTAACCGCATCATTGCAATCGATCCATCACCCATTCGCATTGCCCAAGCAAAAAGTTTTGGCGCAGATACTTATTCACCCGAAGAATGGCATTCTCTCAATTCCAAACCCTTGGCTGATGCTGCTGCGGTATTTGCTGCAGACCCAAAGGCGGTAACAGATTCAATGAAGGCATTAAAGAATGGCGGAACCCTTGCTTTGGTTGGCTTGGGCAAAAATAAAGAGTTGCCTCTTCCTTGGTTTGAACTAGTTACTCGCGGAATTCGAATTTTGGGTTCGCATGTCGGCCCGATTTCAACCCTTAAAGAAGTTTTGCAATATCATCACGAAGGCAAAGCCATTGCTTTGGTCGAATCTAAGCCACTTGCAGATATTCGCATTGCTCTGGCCGAGCTTGCTGCAGGTAAAAATTCTTCACCCAGAATTGTCTTGGTTCCTTGATTACTTTACCCATCATGATTAACTATGCCCGAAAAGTAATTACTTCAAAAAACAACAATAGGTTCACAAAAGTCTGGGAAAAGATTTTGCCTTTTTAGTAATCGCAGTTAGGCAAGTTAAATCCTGAGTAGTTCAAAAGTTTGGGTTTTGACTAGACTTACCTTTTAATCCAACCTAGCTTAAAGATTGATTCGTTCCATTTTCTTTAAGGTGTATTATGAGTAGTTTAAGCTGTGTTTTCGTTGTTGTTATCTTGGTTTTTACCCTTGGCGGATGTGGTGGCGAAAATAAAGTAGATAACGGTGCAAGCGGCATAGCATTCAACAAAGGATATGTTGCTTCAAAAAACAACGACTTTAATTCTGCTATCATTCATAATAGTAAGGCAATTGAATTAGACCCCACCTATGTAAATGCCTACAACCATCGTGGGTTTGCATTTAGCAAACAAGAAAAATACGACGAAGCCACCGCAGATTTCAATAAAGCCATTAAATTGGCCCCCAAGTATGCGGATGCTTATTACAATCGTGGTATTGCTTATGCAAAGCAGAAGAAGTTTTCCGAAGCAATTCCAGATTTTACCAAAACGATTGAGTTAGACCCCAATCATGCGGACGCATATGGAAATCGAGGCAATTCATATAAAGCGTTAGATAAAACCCGGGAAGCAGATGCAGATTTTGCAAAGGTTAAAGAACTCGGGAAATAATAAAATACAAGCCAGATCCTACAAAAATTCTATTCTTCACATAAAAATGAATAAGTGCTTTAAAGCCTGTTTCAAATACTCTTCAGCTAAAACCAAGATTTGCCATCCCAGCCGATGACCTTCTCCAAAAAAGACACCGCATTTTTCGCAAAAGTCGAAAAGAGAACTTCGCCTTTTTCTGCGGTGGCATGTTTGGGATCCCCTATGTGGCCTGGTTCGGTTCGATCCTTGGTAATCCAACCCCGATATGCAGGCTCAAATGCAAATCCAAATTCCACTTTCTTAAGGTCTAGAACATTGCCTTTAACCAGATTAGGGGCCAACATCAGCATCATCGAGGTTTCCCACTCGCAAGCGTGCCCCATTTTTTTCTGTACGAAATCCTTTAGCTCAACCTGTGGCGTAGGGCTTAAATCCCAGTAGGTGCTGAACAATAAAAGGAGATCAGAACGATGCCTGTACTTCTGCCTTAGTTCAAAGGTGGCTTGCTTGCCAGGATAAATATTCCCGCCGTGACCGTTGATAAACACAATGCGTTTAAAGCCGTGATCAATAAAATTATCTGCAAGGTTGTTAAGCATGTCGAGATAGAGTCTGGGGTTTGCAGAGAGGGTGCCAGGGAAATCCATGTGATGATGGGAATTACCAAACCAAGAGAGGGGGGCAAATAAAACTTTGCCATGAAGTTTTTCCGAAACCCTGCGAATCACCTCGCCACAAAGCATGGAATCGACAGAAACGGGCAAGTGTCTTCCATGCTGTTCGATCGCAGCAATAGGGATGACCACAGGGGTGTTTTTATCTAGGTTGGAGATTTCTTCCCAGGTGGATTCAGTTAATAGCAATGCAAACTCCTTTTTCTTTTAATTATTCTTCCTAGGTGATAAAGTAAGATAAGTTTGCCCCGGGTGCAAGTAACAGCCCACCCCGCTTTCTTACATTTCTGTTATTCCATTTGATTTAGGACTTACGCCGTTGGCCGAAACTGGGCCTGCCTAAGCTATTCAATCTGGCTGGCTATTTTTGTCATCTGTGAACAAGCAAAGATTAGTGCCGAAGCCTTCAACGACTTCCTTGTAGCCACTCCATTAAATGCCACGGCAATGGAAGCACTAAGGACTAATCCACCGCCTACAGATGTCTAATCCTGGGAACGCCAATTTCATGATTGGCACATTTAACTTGGCCAATCCTCGGATTGCGAGCGTGGTTCAGGCTTCAACGCCTTAGCGACGGCGCGAAGTGCCGCCTTGTCCGTGTCGGCTTGACCGACTTGTTGGGCGGATGCGGCTCATTGACCTTTCAAGTGCCACATCGCTTTCAACTCGACGACAGACCATCTGCCGACAATTGTTCTTGTTGTTCCGGCATCGAACGGCGACTTTACCGCTTCGGCAGGAGTTCAATCCCTTTCGGCTCGACCACGATGAGGGCGACGAAGTACGGTCGCCACCGCCAGTTAGTTGGACTCATCGGCACGTCCGCCCGCCGCAGTTCCTTGGCAGCACGCTCAACCGCCGCCGGAACGCCAATCATCGCGCCCGACTCGAACCCCTTGAGGACGCACCGTTGCTTGGGTGGAATTACGAAGTCGGTCGGGAGAAGAAATGTGGTGCGGTCGAAGGCGTGGGCGCGGACCACGACGGGGATCGGTTGGTCCAGCTTCCTGCCATTCACCGTGTCCACCAGAAGAGTGCCGGTCTCGACCTTGCCTTCCGCTGCCAGAACGCCCTCAATGGTCATATAGTTCCCGAGGTCTCCAAAGTAGCCGCTGGGCTGGTGCGGCCGAGTCGCCTCGGCCTTTGCGCCGCCAGGAGCTACCCGGGGCTGACCGATGGCGCGGGGAACGGCCATCGCACCCAGCATGAGCCCCGCACATGCGATACCGAAGAAAAAACATGCTTTCATCTGTCACTTCTCCTTGGCCTGACGAACTATCAGCGGAAAGTTGCATTGCTCCGAACGCTTCACGGGACGATCAATCGCAAACGAGCACATCAGTAACCGATCGAGGACAAGCAATCGCTGGACACGGGGTCGAACGGTGATTGTGGGTGGCCGATGCGATCGACTTGCGGTTCATTGCGGTTTGAGGTTTCTGCCGCCGAACATGTATTCGACCGCTGAAGTGCGGTAGAAATCTACCGTATATTAATGGTGCGGCATCGACTTGTCAAATCTAGTTCGTCAGGATGGGTAATGAGTTGCGACGGCGCATGCATACATCGATTGGATGTCTTTGCCGAGTTGGAGCCCTTCCACATCTGCCCCTTATGTCTTGCCGCCGAACGATAAAGCTCAGCAGCGGGGCCGGCTGCAATGATGTTATCACGCGAAAAGCCGTGATGCCGGCCCGGTCACTTCATCGCCCTTGTTCGGCCTGAAATATATTCAATGTCCCCTTCATTTGCCCGTCGTGAGTAACTTCTGATAACGAAGCGCCTCGTTGCGCACCATTTCATTCTCGTCGGATGTCATCTTTTGAATGATGGCGCATGCCTCGGGCGTCTTCAGTTGGCCGGCTTTCTGCACCACCCACAGTCGTACTCCGTAATAGGGATCGTTGGCGAATGTCCAATAGAGTGGCAGGGCTTTCGGATGCGGGCTCGTGCCAATTCCATGAATTGCCCAATGTCGCACGGCTTTGGCGCAGCCCTCGTCGCCTTCCAGCGTCGTTGCGCTCCCGCGGACATCGTCAGATGTCGTCTTCAGCAGCTTTTTCAGCGTCTCAAACGCTTCGTCGGTCTTGTAATGCCCCAGCGCCCTGCATGCAACGATACGGGGGCTGTAATAGGGCTTCTCCGCCAGGACGATCCAGTGCGGGATGATGCGCTCGTCGTGAATGGCGGCGAGCATTTGCTCGGCCATTTCGTCTGAGTGATTGGGTTTGAGTGCGCGAATCTTGGCACCCAGACTGGCAATGAGCTTGCCCATCTTGGCATCATCGAGCGGAACGATCGTAATCGTGGCGGTCGTCGTGACTTCAACATTGTCGGTCTTGGGGCGAAACGGGTCAGTTCCATCGTCCGGCACAAGTTCCAACTTGCGCCGGATGGTGATGGTGTACCGCCCTGGTTTTTCGAATGTGGCCCAATCCGGCAGGAATAAACGAAAGACGTATTCGCCTTTCGCCGACAGTTTCCGCATGGGTGATGCCCCCCATTTGCATTCCGGAATCGGGTTGTTGCACCTTCTCAGCCTTAATCCCTACGACCTCAACCTTGAACGAATCGGGACGGCCCAGCCGGTTACGATAGTCGCCGCCGATCATGATCCGCAAGTTGCGATCCGATTGGTTGGCCACCTTGAACAACACATAGCCCGGTTCGCCCAACATGAATTCCGAATTTTCGGGTGCGGCGGTAATGTCGAGTTTCACTCCGGCAACCTCGTAGAGACCGGCGCTAACCGCCACTGGCGCGATACCAGCCACAAACATCGTCAGAACAATCAGAGACCATCGTGTCATCGAACGGCTCCTGAAATAAAGAATTGATCTGGTGTCGCAAGGGTGCGGGTTCACCGCCGAACGACCCAGCTCAGCAGCGGCGGGGCACCGGCGAGCTTAAAGTCCCAGAAACGAATCATGCCCCGCCGTCTGCTGCAGCGCCTGGTTCGGCATGCCTGCAACTCAACCACGAACCGCTGCTTCAATCGAGGCGATGTCGATCTTCATCTGTTTCATCATGGCCGCCATCGCCTTGGCAGACACCTCCTTGTCGGCACTCGTCGTCAATTCCGTCAGCCGCTTCGGGAATACCTGCCACGAGACCCCGTAGCGGTCCTTCAGCCAGCCGCAATGGCTCTCCTCGCCGCCATTCGCGGTCAGGGCAGCCCATAGCCGGTCGGACTCGGCTTGATCGTCCGTCGAGACCGAAATCGACACCGCCTCGGTCAGAGTGAACATCGGCCCGGCGTCGAGAATCTGGTACGGCACCCCGCCAAGCGAGAAGTCGATGACCGAGAACGCGCCATGTCCGGCGTCACCGTGGAAGGCCTTCTCGACCCGGCTTCCCGGGATCAGAGAGCAATAGAACTCTGCGGCCTCACGGCCACGCCCGTCGCGGAACCAAAGGCAGGTGCGGATAGAGCTGCTCATCGTATTGTTCTCCGTGTGAGTAGGTTGAGATGTATTGGTAACCCGAGGCTCAGCGCGCATCAAGCCGAACAGGTATTCGACCGCCCAATTGCGGTAGAAATCTACCGTATATTAATGGTGCGGCATTGACTTGTCAAATCTAGTTCGTCAGGATGGGTAATGAGTTGCGACGGAGCGCCGGTCAATTCGCTGTGCTACACCGCCCCCGAGGTACATGATATGCCGCAGTTTTCACCATTAGGAGTCTTTCCCCTTCAGATGGCGTCTGCAACAACGCAGTCGGCGAAGCCGAGTGAACCCCGGTTCCTCAATCAGGTCGCGGCGAAGAAGCGCTTGTTGCACTACTCGAAACGCACGGAGAGTGTACATCGATTGGATGACCCGGTTCATCTTGTTCCACAATAAACGGCATTCTATCATCTGATTTGAACCCAATTGCTTATTCTGCCAAGGGCAAACTCAAGTTTGCAAAAGTCCAGTTATGTAGTCAAATTGGCACATTTAACCGTATGTTATCAGTTAGTGGGTCTTGGTGTTCCCGAGGGGATTGGCCGAACCGATTCGCACCCCAACTCCCGGCTGGGGCGCTCAAGGCCGGCAACTGCGTAAGCCCTCATATTTATTCTGCAAAAGATGGTTTTTTTGCCTTAATTACCAAGATACCCTTTTTTCCCAAGATCGACCTAGTACCAATTTACCGGTTCAGGGTATGCTTTAAGGGTCGAAAGTGTAGGCCTGATCGGGTTTTGCGACAAGGTGTGAGATGATCCACCCACCGGCAGGTCATAAAAATCATGGATCGTAGGCAGTTGACTGCTTTTGTTCCCGAGTGAAATGGATGAATCGTTGTGACAGAACCAATTGAAAATCTTGAAAGCGTACGAACTGAAAAAGTTAAGGCCCTAACCGCTTTGGGCGTTGACCCTTGGGGCCAGCGCTTCGATAATCATGTTCCCATAGCGCAAGTACGCGAGTTGCCTGTCGACCCAGAAAACCCCGTGCAAACAAGACTAGCAGGAAGAATCGTGCTGCGCAGGGGTATGGGCAATGTTTACTTCATTGATCTTCGTGACTGGACCGGCCAAGTTCAAGTTATGATCGGTAAAAAACAAGTAGGCGAACTGGGTTGGGATATTGCAAAGCATATCGATCTTGGCGATTTGTTGGGCATCGATGGTTCGTATGGCAAAACCAAAACAGGTGAGTTAACTGTCTTTGCAACTAAGATCACCTTTTTAGGCAAATCGCTTCTCCCCCACCCTGATAAATGGGAAGGTATGCAGGATATCGAATTCCGACTTAGGCATCGTTATCTCGATCTTATCTACACGCCTGAAACTCTTAAACGAACTCGTGACCGCATTCTTATGATTCGCACCATACGAAGGCACCTCGATGATATCGGCTTTTGGGAAGTCGAATCACCTACCTTGCATTCCATCGCAGGCGGGGCTGCCGCTCGACCTTTCATCACACACCATAACACTCTCGATCTTCAGCTTTACCTCCGCATTGCCTTAGAACTGCATCTCAAACGATTGCTTGTAGGTGGCATCGAAAAAGTTTATGAAATCGGCAGAGTCTTTCGTAATGAAGGTATCAGCCCAAAACATAATCCCGAATTCACTATGATGGAACTTTATCAGGCCTATGGCGATTATCGCTCGATGATGGATCTCACCGAAAGTCTTATTCTTGCGTGTATTAATACCCTAGGTGAAGGAACCGTTCGGCCCTTTGGTACCCATCAGGTTGATTACACGGCTCCTTGGCAGCGTTCCACTTATTCCGATTTGTTCAAACAATATGTCGGCGTTGCAATGGAAGACCCCGTTGCTGTCGAACAGGCAGCTATTGCTCTGGGCCTTGATATTAAGGGTAAACATAATGATGTCCTCATTCATCTGCTCTTCGAAATCAAGGTCGAGCATAATCTTATGGGCCCAATCTTTGTATACGATTACCCCGCATCTCTCTGCCCATTGACCAAACGGAAAACCGGTTCCCCCAATATCGCAGAGCGATTCGAGCTATATGTATGCGGCATGGAACTAGCAAACGCCTACACCGAATTAAACGACCCGATCACGCAGGAAGAAACCTTCCGCCAACAACTTGGTGGTTTGAAGGAAGAAGATTCAATGTCGAAGATGGACGACGATTTTATTCAAGCGTTGAAGTATGGCATGCCCCCCGCAGGTGGGTTAGGCATTGGTATCGATAGATTGGTGATGTTGCTAACGAACACGCCTACCATTCGAGATGTGATTCTTTTTCCTCTGTTACGCCCAGAACATCGGGATGATTCTTCCCCCGTCAAGGACGAATAGGCAGGACGAATTTCGTGATTTTGCACTCAAGGATTGAGGTGAGATTTGTATAAGCTTCTTCTCTGTTGGAAATACCTTCGAACTCGCTACCTTGCAATGGTCTGCATTGTTAGCGTTATGCTAGGGGTTGCAACTCTCATTGTTGTTAACAGTGTTATGGGTGGTTTTAGTACCAAGCTAAAGGAAAGGCTTCACGGTTTACTTTCCGATGTTGTCTTAGAAGCCTATGACTATGATGGTTTTACCGATGCGCCCAGCAAAATGGCCCTGATTAGAAACGATCCATTCCTAAGCAACGAAGTCGAGGCGATGACAGCAACGCTGGAAATATTCGCAATGCTGCAGTTCAACTTTCGTGAGGTGCCCTTCACCCGGCCTGTAAGAATCATCGGGATAGAACCTGAAGGCCGTAAAGCCGTGGGTGGGTTTGCAGAGCACTTGGTGAACCCGAAAAATCATAAGAATCCCACTTTCAATCTGGATGAAAATGCGCGTGAGAGATTTATCATCAGGCGGGCATCGAGGGGCATTGATTTCCCTGGGCCACGAGAAGCACCCAACCTAAACGAGCCACCACCACCTGATCCGCCACCAAGCAAACCCCATGTACCCCAAGGCGTGATATTAGGCTATGCCATCGCCCATTACCGCGATCGCAATGCGCCTGCAGATCTTCCCAACAAGGATGTTCGAACCTTGGAACCGGGTGATGAAGTGGTGATCACCACAGTAAGTGGCGCAAAGATGTCGCCTGTATTCGATCGTTTTGTGGTGTCGGATTATTTCAAATCAGAGATGAGTGAATACGATTCGAATTATGTATTCATGCCAATCGAACACCTACAAAAACTGCGCACGATGGAAGATCGTGTAACGAGTATACAAATCAAATTGAAAGATTACAACAAAGCACCGAAGGTAGTCGCAAGGCTACGAGAGTTGTTTGCCAATGCGCCTTTGGAAGTGCAAACCTGGGAACAAAAGCAGGGAGCAGTACTTGCAGCAATCCGTGTAGAGAAAGGGATACTAAACATCCTCTTGTTTTTGATTATAGCAGTTGCAGGGTTTGGAATTTTAGCAATATTCTCGATGATCGTGGTAGAGAAAACCAGAGACATAGGAATATTAAAAGCGTTGGGTGCCTCGAATGGTGGAATCCTGACCATATTCATTGGTTATGGATTTCTGCTAGGCCTAGTGGGCGCAGGTTTGGGTACGATCATTGGCTTAGAAATCACCGTGCATATCAATGATATCGAGAAGTTTATTGCAAGTGTAACGGGCCAAGATATCTTTCCGCGGGATGTCTACTATTTCGATAAGATTCCCACAGACATCAATTTATTCAGTGTGTTTCTGGTGAATCTGGGATCGATCGGGATTGCTGTTCTTTTCAGCATACTCCCAGCATTAAGGGCATCAATGCTGCATCCGGTGCGGGCTCTCCGATATGAATAATTTCAACGAAGGATAAAAGCTCATGGCTGGAAATACATTCATGTATGCGCGAAATCTGCACAAAATATATCGCAAGAATGCGATAAGCACGCCCGTTTTAAAGGGTGTGGATATGGAAGTTGCAGAAGGGGAATTTTTAAGCGTGGTAGGCGCATCGGGTTCGGGAAAAAGCACTTTGATGCACCTCCTAGGTTCGCTTGATAAACCCGATGCAGGGGAAATCTATTACCGCGAGAAAAGAATCGATAACCTTTCTGCAGATAAAAGAGACCATCTTCGCAACCATGATTTCGGTTTCATCTTCCAGTTTTATCACCTTCTTCCCGAACTTACCGCACTCGAAAATGTAATGATCCCCTTGATGATTCGAAGCTCGGTATTTTCATGGTTGGGCAATGGAAGCCAAGCTAGAAAGCGTGCAACCACCCTGATGGAAAAAGTGGGGCTGGGCCATCGAATGCACCATTTACCCAAGGAGCTTTCGGGCGGGGAAATGCAGCGAACAGCCATTGCAAGAGCCTTGATAGGGAACCCTGCGCTACTTTTTGCAGATGAGCCTACAGGAAACTTGGATGAAGATACAGGGCGGGAAATAGTACAACTACTGCGGGAATTGAACGAAATCGACAATGTAACAATCATCATGGTTACCCATAATCTTGAGATTGCCCGTGGAACCCATAGAATTATTAAACTTGTTGCAGGCCATGTGGAAGTGCCTCTTCAAAAGCCGCCTGAAACTTTTGGCGTTGTTAGACCTGAACCATTTGACAACCTTCCGGAAGATGAAAATCAACCGGACGAAACCAAGCACCAAGCAGGCAGATAATAATCTTCTGGCATCCTTCGGAGCTTTTTAATGTCTAAAATTTACATGAATGGCAAACTTGTTGAAAAAGCCGATGCGGTTATTTCCGTTTACGATCATGGCTTTCTTTATGGGGATGGTATTTTCGAAGGCATTCGAATCTACAATTCCGTGGTTTTCAAATTGCATGAACATATCATCAGGCTTTACGAAAGTGCCAAGTCTATTGATTTAAGCATTCCATTAAGCATCGAAGAGATGTGTAAAGCGGTGAAAGATACAGTTTTAGCTAATGCAAAAAAAGATGGTTATATAAGACTAGTAGTGTCGAGAGGGGTAGGTAACCTCGGGTTGGATCCAAGAAAAACAACCAACCCCCAAATCATCATCATCGTCGATGATATTTCCATCTACCCCGAAGAGATGTACGAAAAAGGGATGGAAATCATCACCGCTGCAACGATCCGAAATATCCCCAACGCATTAAACCCCAGAATCAAATCGCTGAATTATCTCAACAACATTCTTGCAAAGCTTGAAGCCAACAGGGCGGGTGTACCCGAGGCGATCATGCTTAATCACCTTGGTGAAGTTGCAGAGTGTACCGCAGACAACATTTTCTTGGTAAAGAATGGGGTGCTAAAAACCCCAGCACCACAATGCGGCATCCTAGAAGGGATCACCCGCAATACAGTAATGGATCTTGCAAGGGCCGAAAAAATCACGGTAGAAGAAGTTGTAATTACGAGACATGATGTTTTTATTGCAGATGAATGTTTTCTTACCGGTACTGCTGCAGAAGTTATCTCTGTGGTAAAATGTGATGGAAGAAAAATCGGCGAGGGAGTACCCGGCGAGATGACAAAATTACTCCGGGCACGATTTCGCAAATTTGTTGGGATATAATGTGGCTGTAGACCATGGATGGTATCACTATTTCCTAATTGCCTCGGGAGATTGAGCAATGATTACTTTAAAATCAATCCTTGTCCCAACAGACTTCAGCAAGCAATCCCAAAGTGCAATCCGCTATGGAATAGAATTCGCCCAAAAGTTTGGTGCAAAGCTTCATGTGCTTCATGCAGTTCAGGATGTTGCAATTTTTCTTCCTGAGATGGGTTTCATCAACCCCTCTACAGTTTCCAGCATTGAACCCATTCTGCAAGCTGCTGGAAAATCGCTAGCTGATTTTCTAGAACCCTACAAACATAACAAGATTGAATTAATTTCCCACTGCCTAGAAGGCAATCCATTTGATGAAATCATTTCCCTTGCAACCGATGAGAATATTGATCTGATCATTATCGGAACGCATGGGCACACAGGGTTGGCACATTTGTTTTTAGGGAGCCTTGCTGAAACTCTGGTAAGAAAGTCGCCCTGCCCTGTGCTTTCACTGCGAAGCCCTGAACATGAATTTGTAACCCCTTAAGAAAATCAGCGAAGAATTCCTACGGGCAATGGTGCTTTTTTTAAATTCATAAAAGTCTCGATTGCAATTCCGGATTTGTAAAAACGCAAAGTTATTGCACCCTCTTCTCTCGTTGACATCCATTTAGATAACGAATTTACAGGCAATGGCATTGAAGGATAGATATCTCCTTGGCTGCCTATCACCATGGTTGCAGGTTGGCACCAATCCAAAAATTCAGCGGGCAAAGATTTCTTACTTCCGTGGTGGGGTGCCATCAATATATCAATCGGCCTTGGGGGGAGGTTCTGCACCAATTCTAAACCCGGGCTTTCCAAATCGCCTGTCAAAAGCATTTTAAAACCCTTGTAACCAACTTCAACAACCATGCTGCGGGTATTTTCGTTACCGGCAGGGCCAATATCAGGTGGGTGAAGCACTTCAAATTCGACTCCTCCCGACCTCCAAATTTTCCCTTTAGTGATAAGTTCAAGATTTGCCCGGGGATTGCTTAGCAATTGATTGACCAAAACCACCCCGGGTGAAAGTTTCAAAGAAAAACTTGGCGTTGTTGCAACCGAGCAAACCTTAAAACTTTGTAGCAGGAAGGGCAAGCCATTGAAGTGATCAAGGTCTGCATGAGAAATCAAAAGCTTATCAATGGTGGTGATTTTCTTAGACCAAAGGAAAGGTGCGATTTTCCTCCTAGCAACTTCAGGCCCTGATATCGAACCTGCATCATACACCAACACCTTGCCATCCGGAGATTCCAGCACCACGCAGGTTCCATGCCCCACAGCCAAAAATGTCACACAAAGATCTCTCGGTGGTATTCGAATGGGAAAGATAAAAAGCAAAGTCCAAAAAATCGCAATGCTGTACCAGGCATATTTAGGCAAAAGATAATCCCAATTCAGCCAAATGAAAATGCAGCCATACCCTAGGGGAATCAACCAAAAAGGGAAATCAGGAAGATAAAAATACCCTAGGGGAACCAGCAATGCTAGATCAACAAGTTTGCCACACAGCCAAAGGCAGGGAAAAATAACCCAAGTTGCGACCAAAGCAATCGGGCTGATAAAACTACCGAGAACAATGCCAATGAATCCTGCCAAAAGGGCAATGGTTGTCAAAATAATAAGTGGCGGGCCGATTAAAAGTGCAACGGGTGAAACCACATGGGTAAAGACAGTTGCCATGGGAGTTACAAAAACCCAGACAATAGCAGAGATAAAAAAGAGTTCGCGTGTTGCCTTCAAAAAATCAGAAAGCATTCTGCGCCATAGGGGTTTGGATTCATGCGTTAATAACTCGAGAGCGTTTTCTTCTTGCTGAGAAAACTTGGGGATCACCCAGATAAGGCACCCTGTTGCAAGGAAAGAAAGAATGCATCCTGGGCTAAATAAATCCCAGGGTTGAACAAATGCAAGGATGATCCAAGAGGATGTAAGAGTATGAATTGCAGGGGCAGGGCGGCGCAAAATAATCCCCAAGCTGAAGCATCCCACCATGATAACCGCCCGCATTGCAGAGGGCCTACCCCCCGTAAGTAATGAATAAACCAAAAGGAAAAGGGTTACCATGAAAGCAATGGATGCGGGTTTAAATCTTAAGGCACGCAGCAACCATGCCAAGGTTCCCCCTAATATTGCAAGGTGCTGCCCACTTATCGCAAGCACATGAAGTACACCTGTATTTTTGAATTTATCCCACTCGTTATTGTGCAACAACGGGCTATCGCTCAGAAGCAATGCCTCTGCAAGTGGGCCTTCAGGCGTGGGCAGGTTACTGACAAGTAGGTTGGCGGCCCTTGCCCGAATGAAACATAATAAAGAGGAAAAGTTAAACCATGATCCTTCTTCAACCATTCGCACTGCTGAAGAATCATTAATCCTGATTTCTCCATAGATCCCCTGCTGATTAAGAAAACTCCGATAGTCCCACTCGCCTGGATTCATAGGAATTGAAATCAACTTGGCCCGCCCTGTTATTTCGACCGTATCCCCTAAGTGAAATTCTGCCAAGGTATCATTACTCACCATCCTTAAATTGCCCCTGACGGGCTTCCACACACCATTTTGTTGCATCTCGTGCAGATAAAGAATCGCAGAGCTTCGATTGGCAGCGGGAACCGTTCGCAATGGATTATTAGTTTCGCCAACCCAAAGTCTGGGTTCCTCTTGAAGATATCCCTTGAACTTGCAAAGAGAAACCGAATCACCCAGAAAGTGCCTGACATCTTCGGAAGTAATCAAACGAGAAGAGACAAAGTGCCTGAATGCGCCCAAACAAACGACAAAAAGCAGCAGATACATCAGTGCAAGGTTTAGTTTTTTCCCTACGATGCAAACCAACCAAGCCAAAAGCAGCCCCAACGCCAGCACCATCATAAACAACAACGGAGGTTGGTAGGTAATGTCGAGTACGAAACCAAGGGTTATAGCTAAAGCCGCAGGTACAGAGGGTACTTTCCAGAGTGTTAAATACCAAGCTGGGGAAGGATCCTTATCTTCCAATATGGAAGGCATTGCAATTCTCCATGGGCGTTAGAGATACAAAAATCATAAGACTTAATCTTTAGAAGCAGGCTTGATAGCGAACTTGGGCAGGAAGAAAGCCGCCCTTACAGGGGGTGGCATAGGGCTGTTGGCACCTTTGACTGATTTCCAAATAACTTCATTAAAAAGTAAATCATCTGCAGAATCTTCTTTATCAAGATCAAAGGCAAGAGATTGCTTGGCGCCCCACGATTTTTCTGTGTTCTTCTCGGTCAAGTTGACTTTTGCAGCAACATGCTTGAAAGGGGTCAGGTCAGGTTCTGCTTGAAAGGAATGAAACATCGGAGTTGCAGCAGCATCAAACTGGCTCATGGGTTTTAATCCAAGAATCAGCTCCATGGTTCTTAAAATACTTGAGGTAGAATACATGGTAGAATCTACAAATTTTCGCTTCGTATAAGGGCTAATCACCAGTGAGATAGTGCGATGGGCATCTACATGATCCGAACCATTTTGCGCATCATCTTCGATCACAAAAATTGCAGTCTCTTTCCAAAACTTACTTTTAGAAAGGCCCTCAACCAACATGCCAAGGGCAAGATCGTTTTCTGCAACCATTGCTGTAGGTGTGGGCTTATCAGGCCTAGTGCCATAAGTATGATCGTTAGGTAATCGAACAATGCTAAGTTGGGGCATGCCACCTTCTTTTTCAAAGCGGGCAACTTCTTCTAAAAAGCGCTGGGCCCTTTTTACATCAGGATAATCAAGATCATAGCCTCGGAAGAAAGGATCAAACTTGCCTTCAAGTGCTTTGACCCTAGCTTTGGAAGGCTCGCCTGGTTTTTTACCATTATCAATCCACTCTCCATAACTGCGGAAAGATACCTTTGCTTCTGCGCATCGGTCCCAGATATATCCACCCGCAGGCCGGGCGATAGAATCATAAGCCCCTTCCGAGGGATAAGCGGTGAGTTTTTTAAGAGGGCTACCTCGATAAGTCAAAGGCCAAACCTTTTCCACAAAGTCGGTGGAATACGCTGCCATGCTCCATTGATGCCCATCTGCAGATACTTCCCCTTCCACATAAAGATTGTCCAGCAAGGTATATTCCCTGGCGATCTTATGTTGATTGGGTGTTACCTTTTCATCAAAAATACAAAGCGATGGATCGCCATTGCCTTCTTTGATGTCGCCAAACACTTGATCATAGGTTCGGTTTTCTTTGACAACATAAATGCAATACTTAATGGGACTGGGATCCCCGATCTTTCTAGGGATGGGATTAGTACCGGGCCACTGCGCCTTGGGAAGATTATCCGCCTGAAGAGGGCTGCAAGAATACGCATCCTTAGTAAAAGTGATCATCTTTTCGGGAGTGGGCATTTCAAGAACACCTAACGACCCTTGCATAAGCCCTGCGATATATTGGCGGATGGGGAGGTCTTTAATCGCTAAGGGGTTGGGGCCTTGAGAATTGGGCCTAGAGGTTAAGCCTTTACCGTTACAGAAATAAATCTTCCGGTCGAAACTGTTGAAACGAACGGAGGTGGGGTACCACCCAGCGGGGATGAACCCCATCGGAACGGGTTTAAGCGGATTTTCGACTTGAAACAAACTAAGATTATTGGCATCTGCATTGGCGACAATAAGAATTTTGCCATCCTGGGTGAGTGAGAGGCTACCTGGTGTGTTGCCATTGGGTGCGTTGGGGTAAAGAGCGCAGTTCAGAGTGCCTAGGCTTTTGCCGTTTTGAGAAATATCGAGGATGCTGACTTTGGTGGAGTTCGAGCAGGAGACGAAAAGAGTTTTGCCATCGGGTGCAAGAATCATTTCGGTAGGATGGCTTTCGGTGGGCCAGGTGTCAAGGACAAGCCCCTCCGCGGTATCGATAAGAGCGACGGAGGAAGCGCCCCAGAGGCTGACGATGGCTTGCTCCTTTTTTGGAATGGTGAAAAAGTCATAGGGGTAAGAGTTTTCTTTAAGAGGAACGATTCTTCTGCGTTCGGGTTGTTCGATGGGAACGATGCTGAGAGAATGGCTCCAGCACCCAGCAGCAAGAATTTTCTTGCCTGTAGAATCGATAGCGAGTCCGGTGGTGACGAAGTTGCTATTTTGTTGTGCCAATGGGATTTCCGTCCGATTGGAAAGATAGCCGTTCTTAAAATCAAAGGCATGGGCACTGGCGAATTCGGCAGCACTGGCAAAAAGCTTGGTCCCATCGGGTGAAAAACAGATGCCACAAAAGGTTTGCTTCACTACAACTTTACTAATAATGGAAGCGCCATTTTTATCGACTTCAGCAATATGAATTTCATGAGGCCCGTAACCCGCGTGTAGAATTGCAAGGTATTTCCCGCTTGGATGAATCACCATGTTGACCGGGAAGTCGCCCAACGGTATTTGTTTGCCTGCAGGTTTTAACGACCAACCATTGGGCAGTTTTACTTCGCCTGAAAGTTGTGGCCCGGGGAGATCCTTCTTAATACTTTTGGCGGGTTCATCAGCATTGGTAACGATGCTAATTGCCAAAATATTTATGATTGTAAATGTAAGAACTAGTCTAATTTTCATGATAAGTCCTTTAACAAAAAATGTTTATCCCTCCAGTTTCAGCAATCTGGGATATAAGTCCAATGATATTTTGATGAATTTTAAGCTGAATCAGGTTTTTCTTATTCCGCTTGCAACAATAAATATTAATCAGAATGAATTGCAGGGGGTGAAAAAGTAAAACCCCGGGTAAAGTTACCTGGGGTTTTACGGTTGATATTATAATGCGTTTAAGAAGCGCTTACTTCTTATCGTTGGCTCGTTCTGGCCTGAGTGCTCGCACTGCAGCGCCTGCACGCCACATTTCACTGTCTGCAATTTCCTTGAGTTCAACTTCAAGGTTCTTGCGATAATCAGGATGGCTGTTAGATTCAAGCGTCCTACGAGTTTCAGAACCATCTGCAACACTGCGATAAAGTTCTTCGAAAACAGGCTTGGAAGCATCGTGAAACTTCTTGAACCAATCCAATGCGCCTCGTTGTGCAGTGGTGGAACAGTTGGCATACATCCAATCCATGCCATTTTCTGCAATCAAGGGATAAAGGCTTTGAGTCGCTTCTTCAACGGTTTCGTTGAAAGATTCACTGGCGGAATGCCCGTTTGCACGGAGCACTTCGTACTGAGCAAGCCAAAGGCCATAGATAGCGCCCATAAGCACGCCTCGTTCGCCTGTAAGATCGCTGAATACTTCCTTCTGGAAAGTAGTTTCGAAAAGGTAACCCGAGCCAATTGCAATGCCTAGCGAACGGGCACGATCATAAGCTTTGCCAGTTGCATCTTGGAAAATTGCATAGCTGGAGTTGATACCTTTGCCTTCGAGGAATAATCTTCGAACCGAGGTTCCAGATCCCTTGGGTGCAACTAAAATTACATCGATATCTGCAGGAGGTATGACATGGGTTTGATCTTTGTAAACTATGCTGAAACCGTGGGAAAAATAGAGAGCCTTGCCTTTGGTAAGGTGGGGCTTGAGTTTAGGCCATTGTTCTTTTTGGCCAGCATCGGAAAGCAGGTATTGAATGATGGTACCTTTAGCAGCAGCTTCTTCCATTGGGAAGAGGGTTTTTCCGGGAACCCAGCCATCTTTGACCGCAAGATCCCAAGATTTGGAATTTTCACGCTGCCCGATGATGACATTAACACCGTTATCCTTCATGTTGAGTGACTGGCCACGCCCTTGCACCCCGTAGCCTAAAACAGCTACAATTTCATTCGCCATGATTTGGCGAATCTTTTCTGGTGGATAATCTGAACGCTCGATTACGGTTTCCGACTCTGAGTCGATCTGAATCTTTTGCATGACATTCCCCAACAATGATGAATTTTCAGCCAGGAATATTCGCCTAGCCACTTAATTAGTGTACATTGCGATACGCCCAATGACTACTTGCCAAACCCGGAAAGAGAAAAAAACATGCTAATTTTTGATGCCCATCTGGATTTGGCTTGGAACGCCCTCGACTGGAATCGCGACCTCCGGCTCGATGTTTCCCTTATTAGAAAGCGGGAAAACGAACTCCTCATGACGGGTAAAGGGCGCGGGGTGGGCACCGTTTCGTTTCCCGAGCTTAGAAGGGGAAAAATAGGCATTTTTATTGCAACTATCCTCGCTAGGCTCATGCGGCAAGGCATGATGCCACCCCTGCAGCGGTACGAAGCCATGCCCGCCTCTTATGCTGCGGGAAGAGGCCAACTCGCATACTACGAAGCCATGGTGGAGGCAGGGTTATTGCGCTTTATCAAGAATTCTAAAGATCTTGTAAATCATACCCAACGCTGGCAGGAACCGGTGTCCGAAACGGAACCTCTGGGCTTTATCTTAAGTATGGAGGGCGCAGACCCGGTTCTTCACCCCAGCCAGATTCATCATTGGTTTGATTTGGGATTACGAATCATCGGCCCTGCACATTATGGCGTCAGCCCTTATGCGCATGGCACCAGCACCCTTGGAGGCTTTTTTCCCTTGGGGCCTGATCTTTTAAAAGAGATGCAAGCTTGTGGCATGATTTTGGATATCACCCATCTTTCAGACCAATGCTTTGATGAAGCGATGGAGCTTTATGGCGGGCCGGTGCTTGCAAGCCATCATAATTGCAGGGCGCTGGTTCCCGATCAAAGGCAACTTTCTGATCCCCAGATTAAAAAGCTGATTGGTCGAAAAGCAGTGATTGGTGCGGCTTTCGACAATTGGATGCTTTCTCCCAACTGGATTCGCGGAAAGACCACAGTAAAAGAGAGTGGCGTCACCATGAATACCGTTATCGATCATATTGATAGGGTTTGCCAACTTGCAGGCAATTCTGATCATGCTGCCTTGGGAACCGATTTGGATGGCGGGTTTGGAACCGAGCAATCTCCGGGTGATATTAATACCATTGCAGATCTGCAGGCGTTTCCCGCTTTATTGAAACTACGAGGATATAGCGAGGCGGATGTGGTAAAAATCATGCATGGCAACTGGATCAGATTCTTTACCAATGCTTGGGAAAAGCAATAAGCCTTTATTCATCTGCAACATCTGCAAGCAGCGAAACCGAGATAATATCTCTGCGAGAGACTAGAATTTTCTTGCGATTGCGTTTAATGCCTGTCGAAAGAGATGCAGCTATATAGTTTTCCCTAGAGGTTTTGGTATCGCGCAGGTCATGAAGATCAGCATTGATGACTTCAAAAAAGCCTTCGTCAAAGCGATTTAGGGTTCCAAGGCAGACAAAAGGGCTATGCAGGTCTATCACCACTTTTTGATTCAGGTACTCTTCAATCATGGGGCCCTCGGTTAAATTAGCTCTGATTTTACATGCGTTATAGCAACACTTATCATTTGAAGTTTTATTTTAATCCATCTTTGATTAAAATGTAGGATATTGCGTTGAAATGAAGGATAATCCTTTTTGTATTTGCAGAATTGTTTTAATACCCTTTTCATGGATTTTTAAAGATGCGCGAGCATTTTGTAGCTAATGAATCAGATTTCCTCAAAAGTTGCGAGCAAATTGCCAAAAGCAAGGTGTTCGGCTTTGATACGGAGTTTGTAAGCGAAGAATCCTTCCGCCCTGAATTATGCCTAGTGCAAGTTGCAACTCCTGAAGATCTTTTTGTTATCGATGCAATTGCTGTGGGGTCACTCAAGGCTTTTTGGGATCTTGCAACCGATGGAAAACGCAATGTAATCGTTCATGCAGGTAGAGAAGAAATCCGCATATGCCAGCATTTATCAGGTAAAGCCCCTGCACGGTTGTTTGATATTCAGGTAGCTGCTGGGCTAATTGGATTGGGCTACCCTGCAGGCTATGGAACTTTAGTACAAAACTTTGCAGGGGTTAAACTTTCTAAGCAGGAAACCCTTACCGATTGGCGTGTTCGCCCCCTCACCTCAGAGCAAATTACCTACGCATTTGATGATGTTCGCTATCTTTTACAGTGCTACGAGAAAATTTCGGCAAAACTTCTCGAACTCGACAGAATCGATTGGGCTGAAGAAGAATTTACTGATCTTCAAGCCAGATCCAATCTTGATGAACCCATGGGCGAACGCTGGCGTAAGGTTAAGGGCACTGGTGGTTTTGATCGCAAAAGGCTAGCAATGGTGCGCGAAATCGTTGCTTGGCGCGAAGAATTTGCTGCAAAGCGCAATCGCCCACCTCGTTCCATCATTCGAGATGATCTTATTGCTGATATTGTCAAGCGAAACCCTCAGAAAGCTCAAGATATTTTAGCCTTTCGGGGCGTTCAGCATCGCGATTCCGAAGAAATCATGGCGGCTATTCAAAAAGCCCGGGAGCTCCCTCTTGATTCTTTGCCCCTTCAAGATGAAATCAAGCCCGATGCCCCCCAAGTCGGCCTTATCGGCCAAGTGATGGCTGGGTTGCTTGGCGACCTTTGTAACCGTAAAAGCCTTGTGCCGGCTTTAGTTGCAACTTCCTCAGATTTACGCGAGTTAGTCCGATCTAAAATTGACAATACTTCGCTTTCCGATAATAATTCCCTTGCAAAAGGGTGGAGGCTGAAACATATATTTCCGGTTTTAATGGACTTTCTTGAAGGAAAGACATCTTTAAGGCTGGCTCGGGTCGATAAAGAGTCTCCTTTTGAGTATGATGATTCTAAATCGAAACCTTAATTGGCTGTAGGTTCTTTGTTTTTTACTAACCCATATGCTTCTTGGTGTGTATGACTGCTTCCTTTAATGATAATCTTGTTTTCCAACGCTGTGTCTTGCCACATTGCGGAGGTACCAACTCCCTCGATGATACCTCTTTTTCGTGCCCCAAATGTGGTGGCATCATGGATGTCGCATATGATTGGGATAAACTGCCTATCCCCAAAACCTTAAAAGATTTCGAAGCCAAGTGGTCGCTAAGGCACCAACCCCTGCCCTTCAGTGGCGTTTGGCGCTTCTACGAACTTCTTCCCTTCGCACCTCAATCTCTCGTTCTCACCATAGGCGAAGGCCAAACCCTTCTTCGACAATCCAATCATGTGGCTCAATATGTTGGAATTAATGAAGGCAATTTGTTTTTGCAATACGAGGGCATGAACCCCTCCGGGAGTTTTAAAGATAACGGCATGACCGCTGCTTTCACCCATGCACACATGACAGGCGCAAAAAGAGCGGCCTGCGCCAGTACCGGTAACACCAGCGCCTCGCTTGCTGTTTATTGTTCTGCCACAGGCCTTATGCGTGGCATCGTATTTATTGGCAGTGGTAAAATCTCTTATGGAAAGCTCGCTCAAGCTCTTGATCACGGGGCGCTTACCATTCAAATCGCAGGCGATTTTGATGATGCAATGCAGCGCGTACAGCAAGTTGCCAAAAAAATGGGCATCTATCTCGTCAACAGCATCAACCCTTTCAGGCTCGAAGGTCAGAAGACCATAATGTTTCGCGTGCTCGAAGCTCTTCGATGGGAATCTCCCGATTGGATCGTGGTTCCCGGTGGTAATCTCGGCAATACATCTGCCTTTGGTAAAGCATTTATCGAACTCAAACATTTAGGCCTTATCAGCAAAATCCCTAGGCTTGCCGTTATTAATGCCGCGGGTGCTAACACCTTTAATCTTCTTACCAACACAAACAACATCAGTTGGAATCAAGGCGAACCTAATAAGCCCGTGATGAATCAATTCTATTCCGACATGGATACTCAGAATCGAAGGGCCTCTACCATTGCTAGTGCGATTGAAATCAACCGGCCTGTCAACTTGGTAAAAGGTTTGCGTGCGATTGAGTTTTGCAACGGCGTAGTCCGAGAAACTAACGATCAAGAAATTATGGATGCCAAGGCAAAAGTAGGCGCAGGCGGCATGGGCTGCGAACCAGCTTCTGCTGCAAGTGTTGCAGGGGCCAAAAAACTTAGAGCCGAGGGGATTATCGCCCCTTCTGATAGAGTGGTCTGCATTCTTACTGCACATCAAATGAAAGATTCCACTGCAACGGTGGCTTATCATAGCTCTGACCAGAAAACTTTTGATGAGGTTTTGGGGGTTAGGGGCGTGCACAGAGCAGGATTTGCAAACCGCGCTGTTCAAGTCCCCAATAGTCTTGATGATATCATCAAGGCGATTGAAGTTTACGCTTAAGTACTTAAGGAAGCATTTCATGAAGATTGCGATTGGAATTAACGGTGCGGGTGGAAGAATGGGCCAAAGATTGGTCGCATTAGGAAGGGAAGACCCGGCTCTAAAAATTGTCTGCGCTCTCGAATACCATGGCCACCCAATGATGGGAAAAGATGCAGGCGAAATCGCTGGTATCGGCCATCTGGGCGTGCCTCTTCGCTCACAAATCCCCATTGATCAGAGCGTTAGTGCCATTATCGATTTTTCCACCCCTGAAGGCACAATGAATGTATTACCCATTTGCCTGCTAAGAAAAATCCCCTTGGTGATCGCAACCACTGGGCATTCCGCTTCCGAAAAGAAGGATATCGAATCTGCCGCACATGATATTGCAATTCTATTTGCACCGAATATGAGCCTAGTGGTGAATGTTCTTTTCGAACTGGTCAAGGTTGCTTCCACTTTGCTTGCGGATAAAGGGTTCGATGTCGAGATCATCGAAAGGCACCATCGATTCAAAAAAGATTCTCCAAGTGGTACTGCGCTGCAGTTTGCCAATATCGTACAGCAAATTCAGGGTCAGACCGAATTCCTGCATGGGCGCGAGGGCTTGGTGGGCGAGCGAAAGCCTTCCGAAATAGGCATTCACGCAGTTCGAGTTGGCGATAATGTAGGCGAACACACCGTCATTTTCAGCACCCTAGGCGAAACTATGGAGTTGGTTCATAAAGGCCACACCCGAGATAGTTATGCCCGAGGCGCACTTCTTGCTGCTAAATTTCTGGCGGACAAGCCCGCGGGCAGTTACTCTATGAATGATGTGCTTGGCATTGGCTAAGCTTGGTTTGTCACCATCAATTAGAGGCTGTCATGAGAATCACTGCGCTTCTTCTCGCTTTGGTTGTATGCCTAGGCACCAACGCCTTGGCTTGGGTTCAAGAATCTTCCGAGAATGTTACTAAAATTCTCGAGCCTATTCGAAAGGTCGGAAAAAGTGGCCTAGGCAACCTCGAAGCTCAAAAGGCTTGGAAGCAGATTGCCAACCTTTCTCCCGATGCACTCCCCGATGTTCTTGCAGCCATGGATGCCAGCCAACCTTTGCTTTCCAACTGGCTTCGTTCTGCAATCAATGCGATTGTTGAAAATGCGGCCCGAGACTCCAAGGCTTTGCCACTCGAAAAAATCACCTCTCTAGTAAAAGATGCTTCAAAACCAGCCTTGGGACGCAAGCTAGCATTTGAAATCCTGCAAGCCGCAGATAAGGATAAAGCACAAAGCTTGATCCCCTCTTTTATTAATGACTCCGCAGCAGAACTTAGGCGCGAAGCAATCGCTCTTCTCATCGAGGAAGGTTCTTCCCAGAAGAAAGCTAAAAAAGACCCTGAAGCCAAGGCCACTTTCCGCAAAGCTTTTATGAGTGCTTCCGACAAAGATCAAGTCGATACACTTGCTAAAGAGTTAAAAGGCCTAGGAGAGACGGTTGATCTTCCCGCACACCTCGGCTTTGTTCGCACTTGGTATCTCGTCGGTCCCTTCGATAATACCATGAACAAAGGATTTGATTTGCCTTACCCTCCTGAAAAAAAAGTCAAGCTTGATGCCTCTTACGAAGGCAAAGAAGGCGCTATTAAATGGATCGATTTCACTACCGAAGATTCTTATGGCATCATCGACCTTAACAAAGTGCTAGGTAAGAAAAAAGAATCCACTGCCTATGCCTTCACCCGCATCAATAGCCCCGTTGAGGGAAATGTTTATATTCGGGCAGGCTGCATCACCTCGCTCAAAATTTTTCATGATGGTAAACAAATTTTTGCACGCGATGAGTATCATCATGGCATGACCATGGATCAACACTCTGCGCCCATCCAACTTAAAAAAGGTGTGAATGATATTCTTCTTAAGATTTGCCAAAATAATCAGACCGAGAGTTGGGCCCAAAAATGGGAGTTCCAACTAAGACTTACCGATTTCGCAGGAGTCAAGATTCCTTATACCATCGCCAAACAAGAAGGGATCCCTAAGTAATGAACACCCTCCATCTAACAACCATTCGAATTTTTATCGGTGCTTTTATCATCACTGGCATTCTTCATGCTGCTGATTGGCCCCAGTTCCGTGGCCCCGGGGGCTCCGCCGTTTCAGAAGAACAAAACCTTCCTCTTAAATGGTCATCTTCCGAAGGTATCCTCTGGAAAACTTCTCTTCAAGGGCGCGGTTTGTCCAGCCCTGTTATCGCAGGGGGAAGGCTTTTTCTTACCGCCAGTTCCAACTACAAAGAATCCCGCCTTCATGTGTTGGCTTTTGATCCCAATAAAGGCTCCAAACTTTGGGAACGACAATTCAACGCAACAGGCAACACCAACTGTCATCCCAAAACCAACATGGCTGCACCCACCCCCGCAACCGATGGCCAGCGCATCTTTGCTCTTTTCGCCTGCGCTGATGTTGCAGCACTCGACCGTGATGGCAACCTCCTTTGGTACCGTTCCCTTGCAATCGATTATCCCGATATCACCAACATGGTAGGCATGGCTTCCTCACCTGTTCTTTGGAAAGATGTGCTCATCATCCCCATGGATAATGCTGGTGATTCCTTTGTGCTTGGCATTGATGCCAACACGGGCAAAAACCTTTGGAAGTTTAACCGCCCCAGAACTATCAACTGGAGTAGTCCACTGATCATTCCCAATTCCAATGGCTCTGCAGAAGTAATCCTGCAAACCGATGGCTCAGTCCTTAGCGTCGATGCACTTACCGGGAAAGAAAACTGGTCGCTTGCAAGTTCTGGCCCCTCTACCATTCCTTCCCCCACCTTGGGCGAAGGGATTCTTCTTGCCCCGGGAAAAGAAACACTCGTCCTTTCCCCTTCCACAGGCAACAAGGTTCCCGTTCCACAGTGGAAGTCAAACAAGCTGGTGGGTGGCTACGCTTCCCCTCTGGTTCACAAAGGCAAAGTCTATGGCTTGTCAAGCATCGGTCTGAATGTTTTTGAAGCTAAGGATGGCAAAGAAGTGGCTCAGGTTCGCATGAAGGGCCCATTCTCTGGATCGCCTATCATTGCGGGTAATCATCTCTACCTGATTAACGAAGAAGGCACCGCCTTTGTCGTTTCACTAGGGGAAAAAATTGAACTAATTGCAACGAATGAAATCAAGGACACGATTCAATGCACTCCTGCGGTTTCAGGCGGGAAGATTTACTTGAGGTCAGATAAGATGCTTTACTGCATTGGCTCGAAGTAGAACTTGAGTTAAACATAATTATTCTTACTGGCATCACCTTCTTAATTTGTCACTCCCGCTCCTGCGGGAGAATTTCGATACCGTGCCGGAAACTACAACTACCTAGGCCCTATCAATGGGGATTGCATCCCATGCTAAAGAGATATTGCCGGTGGGGCGGGATGGTAAATCGCCTGAGAGCAGGAAAAACCCGAAGCCAGAAAAATACTCGAAATTGCCACAGAATCCCCCACCATCCACTGCACGCTTCAGCAACTTGGTTCTCGTAATGGGAACCCTTCCGCCGCCGAACGCTAAAGCTAAGTCGCCTCGAGCGACTTTGAATCGGGAGATACCGAAATGGCGGGCCCGGTCGGCTGCAGCGACTGGTTCGGCGCCGTCCGGCGCGGTGGATAAGATACGAACTTGAGACCGCTCTTTTTCTCTTGCTCTTTGATGTCTTGAAAAATAGCATCCAAATCGTAATTGAACTTGGCGGCATGGGCATCGCGAATGCGCCGAACTTCGTCAACAATAGGGTCGGTCATGGCTTGGCCTCCAAAAGTTCCTCGGGCGTACAAATGATCGGGGCCTTTACGCCCTTCCCCACACAAACGGTTTCGATCACGGGCCGCATGGTGGCGTTCGCCAGATGGCGACAGTTCCAAGTCAACAAGTAGGGTATTCCGTTCATCGCGGCGATGGCAATATGCAGGGCATCGTCCGCAGCCTTCGCGGGCAACGCACCTGCCTGGATTAGCTGCTTCGCCAATTCTAACGCCTGATCCGACATTTCCAACAGGGTCATGGCTTTCAACACCTCAAGGCGCTCCTGAGCGACTTGAGCATCGCCCGCTCCTGCCTCTTTCCGAACCAATTGGGAGATACAAAGCTCGTAGCTTGCCCTCCGAAAATCCCACCACTCGTGAGTGACCTACTGATGGCCGGCAATCACGACATCGCGGTTGGGCCGGGCAGTCAAGTAGCTGACGACAGTGGTTTCGATGTAAATTCGCTCGGCCATCAGCGTTATCTGTCCTTCTGTTTAGTTTACACAATTGTCGCGGGCACGCCCATGGCGGCGAAAAATGAACACTGTAACCCCGGCGATTATAACAAGCACGACGCTAACAAGTCCGATGATGCGGCCCCCATGAATGTCCACGCGTTTTGGCGTCAGATGCAGCGCTTCGTTAGGCAATGCTTTTTTCTATTTGCAAATATGATAATTCTGTAATATTTGCCTTCTCTTTCGCATGTTCAATAGTCATGCTGACAAGATTTCCTTTTTCATCCAAATCGATATAAACATTTTCCGATATTTCTCTTGTTTCAATAATCGATTCGTTTGAAAATTCAATAAGTGCTGTATCACTATCTGCAAAAAATCTAATTTTCATGGTGCTCCCTCCTTAAAACTTCGGTCAAAAAAAGCATTATGAACGGTCTCACCGTCCTCCAAAAGTATTACTCTTAAATATTTTTCCACTTCTTTGATATAACTCCATTTCTTTAATCTTCCATCGGACTGCCTTTGCACGCTCAAGGGGTTATTAATCGTTTCAATTATCCATTCTTCTTTGATAACCGCCCTATCCGAGCGTTGCATTACGAATAAAAAGTATTGCGTGCATTTCATAATTATATTATATCACTTTTTTTATTGCCCAACGACCCAGCTCAGCCGCCGACTCATGCGGGCTTAACCGTATGCCTCGAAACGGCGTGTAAGCTTGGCCCGTCTGCTGCAGCGCTTGGTTCGGCCTGATTTGGCCTCAATTCGACTCTCGGCATCTTTTCTCTCTAGCGTTTCCACTAGTCGGCTGGATCGTAGCTTTCCTAATCTCCCGATTTATCGTTATAGGTGAGACCAATCAAACTGGCATAGTGGCTTTCTGGCATTAGGAAGCTGCGAATGATACCCATGCCGTCATTGGGTACCTTGCCTTCGTGCGTGGCGATCGAGTGGGGAACCAGATTCAGCACACCTCCCACCGCACTCGCCAACGCAAGGCTTTGCCAAACAATCATTAGGTAGTTGTCCGAACTAGTCAATAGGCGGTCTGGACCAACCAACAGAAGGATGACTACGGCCAGAAGCAGCTCCACACCTGGACCCGCAAAATAGATGAGAGCGCTTTTGAACTGAGGGAGCCGCAGGTCGTTGGGGATGCACTTGACGAAGCCTTCAACCGGAAACAGGCGAATTTCGACTGATGCCGTGCCGATTTGAAAGGAGCCGACTATCCGCCCCATGCCTATGACAATTTGGCCAACGTGCCAATTGAGTAGATTTGCCACAATTGCATGGGCCCCCTCGTGCAAAGCAAGCAGCGGGATCCAAAACAATACAAACAACAAAGCACTGAGCTTAACCGGCTGGAAATTGTAGCAGACCTCCGCACCAAACAGCCCGAGCAACACAACCAGAAAGATCCCGAAGAACCACCGTTCTTGAGGAGCGAGCGGACCATGTTTTGGTGGAGGTGGATACATGTCCGGAGCCTTAGTAACAGAAGCGCGTAAGCAGCGCGGGTTTAGCCTAACAACGATTGGATGAAATTAATTCCATCTATCTCGGCTTTTCATTCTTGCTAATCTGGAATAGCAGGTCGCCGGAACGGAAGAGATCCCGCTTCTTCACGCTGTAGTATTTTAACCGAGGTGCTGCGCGATTTCAAAGAAAAATTAAATGGATTCGCCGCAGAAGTCGGTTCAGTAGGAAAAACTTTGTTATTAAAGGATAAGAGATTGTTACATCATAGAAAGGGGATGTTTGCGATTTTTTAAGGGCAGTGAAATAGCGGTGCCTACCCTGAATGATTCATAAATTCCCATGATCATTTCTAAGGCACTTCTACCATCGTATGCGCTTCCCAGAGGTTGGCGGTCTTTTTCAATCGCTTCGATAAGGTCTTTTACGATCAAAGTGTTACCCATTCCTAGGCCGCCATCTTTGATGGGTTCTGCTTTGCCTAATCCCTCGCTGGTTATTTCTTGCCATTGGGTTTTCACTTTGATGGGTGACCAAGAAGGATTATCGAGGAAGTAAGCAGAGCCTAATCCCCCTGTAGTAAGATGGATAACGCCTTTAGACCCATAGAGATGAAGCCCGAATCTGGTGCCTGATCCGAACTTGGCTTTATGCGTACCGAATGTTGCGAACACGCCATTATTAAAAGCAAAAGAGGCGTTGATGTTATCGCCCACGATGGGCCCCATACCTTCACCGCCATCGTGGATATCATCTTTGGTAGCAGGTTTTCCATTGGCGCGGATTTTAGAAAAGCAGGAAATAGCATCACCAGAAAAGTAGCGCATAAGATCCATGATATGGGTGCCAAGCACCATAAGATCTTGTCCCCCGCCACGGTTGTCTTCCTTGCCTCTGCCGTGCATTTCTAGAAGGTCGCCAAGTACGCCATCAGCGATCATTTTTCTGACTTGCAGCATTACCGGGCTGTATCTGGTCTGGTGGGCGATTGCGAGTTTGATATGGTGCCTTTCGCATGCGGTAATCATTTCATCAGCTTCAAGTAGGTTTCGTGCCATCGGTTTTTCGAGGAAGATACTTGCTCCATTTTCTGCACAAGCCACCACCATATCTCGATGGAGATCAAGAAAACGGTCTGCAACGCTAACAATCTGAGGCTTTTCTTTTTCGAGCATAATGCGATAATCAGCATAAGAGTTTTTAACCCCTAGTCGTGTGGCGGCGGCTTTTCTCCCCGCTTCATTTTCATCTGCGACCGCAACGATTTCAATGTTATCGATAGTTTTCCATACCACATCAAGTCCGTGTCCGTAGGCGCCTTTGCCTGTTCTTCCAATCACCGCAACTTTATAATTTTTCGCCATTGGCTTTGCCTTTTATTTCGAACTGAAACTTGGGGGGGAATCAACTAAGTTCAATAGTATCCCCGCTATTCCTTTTCTTCCAATAAAATTTATCTTCTTAATAAACTCTTTACGGCTTATGCAGTGGATCTAGCCAATCGGAAGATTGGCGTTCCTAGGATTAAACAACTCTAGGAGGTGTAGCAAATGCGTGTCGGCAGGTGTGCCGGGGAAGTATTATCCCGCAGGGAGTTTGCCAAAACTTCTGAGCCATAAAAATCCAGCGCCCCCGGCCAACAGCGATGCTGAAAGTATTGCCATTTTTGAAGCGTTGATTGTCTCTGGATTTCCAGCAAAGGCTAAATTTGCGATGAAGATTGACATAGTAAACCCAATGCCGCCAAGTATGCCGGCGCCAAAAATATGCCGCCAATTTAAATCGGAGGGCAAACGGCATATGCCACTCGCAACTGCAACGAAACAAAGGATCACCACCCCCAAAGGTTTGCCAACAATCAAACCGGCGATGATGCCAAGGCTATTCGTGCTGGTTAGGTTTTGCATCCAATCAGCGCCTATGAAAATGCTCGTATTTGCAAGTGCGAAAATCGGCAAAATGATAAACGCAACCGGTTTGTGTAAAAAATGTTCGAGCATGTGGGAAGGTGAAGCCTTGTCCTCGTCTTTGGTAGAGAAAGGGATCGCAAAGGCAAGCATAACGCCAGCAATCGTTGCGTGAATTCCTGACTTAAGCATGAGAAACCACATCAATGCGCCGCCGAGCAAATACGGACTGAGGGACATGACTCGAAGACGATTCAATGCAAAGAGTAAAAGCCAAACAACCGCAGCACCAACAAGATACAAAATTGAAAGTTGGGCAGTGTAGAAAGCTGCAATGATGATAATCGCACCCAAATCGTCTATGACGGCAAAAGCCACAACAAACACTTTCAACGAGGCAGGAATTCGGTTTCCGAGAATGGCGAGAACGCCTAGAGCAAACGCAATGTCGGTTGCCATTGGAATCCCTATTCCTGCTTGCGTGGTCGTTCCCGTGTTAAAAGAAAAATGAATCAGGGCTGGGGCACCCATTCCGCCGAGGGCTGCAAAAATAGGAAGAAGGGCGTTCTTGAAGTTAGAAAGTTCACCGCTGTAAAGCTCGCGTTCAAGCTCTAAGCCGATAAGCAGAAAGAAAATCGCCATCAGCCCATCATTGATCCAATGCTCAAGGCTAAGGCCCTTGATTTGTATCTGCCAAAAACTCAAATAATCTGTACCAATTGATGAATTCGTAATCAAAAGGGAGATAGCGGTACAAATTATCAGCAGAATACCACTCGATTTTTCTGAATCTAAAAACTTATTAAACGTGTTTGATAAAGTTTGTTGCACCAAGCTCGTTGCCACCTTTAGATAGGAACATCAAAACTATACTGATTCACACGGAATCACTATGCTTAAATTATAAGAGCAAGTCAACGGTGAAGCTAGAGAAACACGCTGACTGTGATAAAAGACACAACTAGCTTTATCTAGGTGGCGACGGCCAGCGCAACTCTCTGGGATTACATGCCGGCGGCGGCCTTTGCTTCCGCAAGCTTTCCATAAGTATCCTTGAGGTAGCCATCGATGTTCGTAAGTGTGAGTGCCTTTTTGAAATGCCCGACCGCAGCCTTCGGCTCACCAAGGCTCATGAAAGTTTCGCCCAGCGCCTGTTGCCAGTAGTAGGCGAGGTTAATTGTTCTTCTGCTTCTCTTTCAATGCGATCAAATCTTGCGTGCGCAACGATCATTAAATGAGTTAAAAAGCATTCACTTGCCTAAGTATCTGAATTCTTATCATGATCTTTTTAAAAATAGCTTGGTATGTTTTTCAAGGAAGGGGAATAATGTTCGTGCCATTGCTGTAAGTTCCGTTACGATATTAGTTTAAATATCAATGATTCAATTTACCGTACTGTGGGAAAAGAGTGGGCTCATTCAATAAGCATTTGCAAACAGACAACACCCGGCTAAGGGATTTATCCCCGCAACAATTAAAATCAGGGGCTGCAGCTTGGCTGGGCTGGATGTTCGATGGCCTGGATATGCATCTTTATACCTTGGTTGCAGCCAGTTTTGTTGCTGCGTTGTTGCATACGGAACAAAAAGATCCTGCGGTACGCGAGCATATGGGATACATACAGGCAGCGTTCTTATTTGGCTGGGCAGTGGGGGGCGGATTTTTTGGAAGAATTGGCGATGTAATGGGGCGTTCGCGTGCCCTTATTTTTACCATTCTCACCTATGCCTTGTTTACTGGGCTTTCTTGCTTTGCAACGACTTGGTGGCACTTGATGATTTTCCGGTTCTTGGCTGCCTTGGGTATCGGTGGCGAGTGGGCAGTTGGTGCTTCTATGCTTTCAGAAACTTGGCCTGCAAAGTGGCGGCCTTGGATGGCAGCGGTGCTACAAAGTGGTGTGAATTTTGGCGTGGTTGTTGCAACTATGTTTGGCCTTGCACGCACCATTCTTCCTGAGAGTGTAAATATTCTTGGCATTGATGTTACCAACTTTAATGATCGGGCATTATTTCTAGTCGGGCTACTTCCCGCCCTCATCACCTTTTGGATAAGAAAGCATGTGCCCGAACCGGAGGAATGGCACGAAGCCAAGAAAAACGCTATCTCTACTGTAACACCGGGTATAACTGATTTGTTTAAAGGTAAAATCCTTCGCACCACAATCCTTACTATTTTAGTGTGTGGTTTCGCCCTAACAGGCCATTGGGCATTTCAATTCTGGGCTCCGCAGCAATATGGCAAGCTGCCTGAATTTCAAAAACTCATCGAAGAAAATCCGATTGAAGGCGAAGCTGCAAAGAAGCGCGCCATTGCAATCGCTTTTCTTGTTATGAATACAACCGCTGTTGCAGGCAACTTTCTTGCGGCTTGGCTTGCTACAATGTTCGGGTACCGTAAGACAATCGCTGCAATGTGCTTGGCTTATACTCTTGGTTTAATTTTCACCTATGGAATCGATAGGCCGGCTTCGGTGATAATCTGGTGCCTGCCGATTATGGGGCTGACGCAAGGGGTATTTGGTTTGTTTACGATGTACCTTCCGCCGCTTTACCCCACACTGTTACGAACTACGGGTGCAGGATTTTGCTACAACATCGGTCGAATTTCTGCAGCAATAGGAACCATAATATTTGGTATGGCCACCTCGATTGATTACAATATGTCGCTTGTGATATCAGGCCTGCTGTTTATTCCTGCGGTCTTTTTCGCCCTGCAGCTTCCCGAACATTCTGAAATTTCTTTCGATGAACCTTCCACCGGGGCTAACCAGTCATGAAAGCAGAGATCATTTCAATTGGAAGTGAGCTTACCAGTGGGAAGAACCTAGATACCAACTGCCAATGGCTTAGCATTCAGCTAGCTGCAATCGGAATTCCAGTAGGCTGGCACACCACCATTGCAGACGATTTCGATGCAAACTTGCAAGCATTTAGTATTGCCTCGCAGCGAGCGAAACTGGTGATTGCAACAGGCGGACTTGGGCCAACTCAAGACGACCTAACGCGTGAAGTTCTAGCGAAGCTTGTTTCTCATCCTCTCGAATTTCATCAACCATCTTGGGAAATTATTCAAGAAATGTTTGCCAAGCGAAACAGAGTTTGCCCCGAGCGCAATAAGGTGCAAGCTTTTTTTCCCCAAGGCGCTATTCCTATTCCTAATAATGCGGGCACCGCGCCTGGAGTTTGGATGCGAGTGGGTGATTGTCATATTGCAGCACTTCCAGGCGTACCGCGAGAAATGAAATCGATGGTAACGGAGTGGCTAAAATCAAAGCTAGTTGAAATTGGACTTGCAGAAGGTGTTTTAATTCAGCGTAAGATTAACACCTTTGGGCTTGGTGAGTCGGCCATCGAGGAAAAACTTTTCGATCTTACACGAAGGGGGAATGATCCCGAAGTTGGGATCACCGCTTCGGATGCGGTCATTTCATTGCGAATTCTTGCTAAGGGAGAAAATGAAGCAGCAGCCTTAAAGAAAATTCAACCTGTTGAAGCAATTATCCGAGACCGACTTGGATCTTTAGTCTTTAGTGAAGAGGAGCAAGAGCTTCAAGATGTGGTGCATCTATTGCTTCAGAATGCAGGTAAAACTTTGGCAACAGCGGAGAGTATAACCGGCGGGTTACTTGCTGCCAGGATTACCAAGGTTGCTGGTGCCTCAGCGCAATATCTGGGGGGCTTTGTTACCTACACCAATGATGTAAAAAAAAGTGCCTTGGGGGTATCCGCAGATCTTTTAGAAAAGTATGGCCCCTGTAGTGGTCCTGTTACTCTTGCGATGGCGCAAGGATGCAGAGAAAGAACTGGAGCGGATTTTGCACTCGCCACTACAGGCGTTGCTGGGCCTGGCGATTTAAGCCCAGATCTTCCTCAGGGCAAAGTCTTTGTTGCCCTTGCTTGGAAGGGTGGCACTACTCTCGAAACGAATCAGTGGTTTGGTAATCGACTTGAAGTTCAAAGTAGGACTGCGAAGATGGCTCTCAACCTTCTTAGGCTTCACTTGTTGAAAGAATCTTACAATGGCTGCTAATAACTCGGTAAAGGATAGTTTTTCTTCTTCCAGCGTCGCAAGTATTCTTATTGCACTTGCCTTTGCTATCGCCTTGGCAAAATTGCTGGCGGCCCAACGACTCTATGAACCTTCTTACCACAGAGCGCCTGGTGAACTACCCGGCTCTAGGTCGGCTTGGCCTACTTCTCGACCTACACCAATGCCTACCTTTAGTTCGAATGATCGTTCAAGGTGGGCTACGGTTAGGTCGTTAGTTGATGATGGGACTTTCGTTGTGGGTAAGCGCGATTCCTTTGCGTACCTTTTAACTGCAGTTGCACAGACAGGCCATACCGAACTGCTTCCTGCTCTTACAACCTCGGCCTGTGGGTTGTCCAAACGCATTTCCTCTAGCTCTGGTATTTCCTTTGAAGAAGGTTGGCAAACCGTTGACCTTGTCCTTCACCCCGATGAGCTAAATTTTTATTCGACCAAACCTCCGTTGGTTCCGATTATGGTTGCAGGCGAGTATTGGTTAGTTAAGAAAATAACTGGATGGACCTTGAAGACAAATCCTTTTGCTGTGGTTCGTGTGATTCTTTTTACCATTAATCTTTTACCATTCTTGCTTTATCTGCTTGTGTTTTGGGCTTTGATACAACGATTTTCTCAATCCGAATGGGGCCGTATTTATGCCTTGGCAGCAGCAGCTCTAGGTTCCAGTGTTTTGCCTTTTCTTAATAGCTTTAATAATCACACCATGGCAACCTTCAGCATTCTCTTTGCAATTTATGGTATTGTTCGCATTCAAGAAATTCTTGAAACAAAAAATAATAATCCTTGGGCCGCTTCTTTATGGTTCGCTATTACGGGCCTGCTTTGTGGGTTTGCAGTTTGCAATGAACTGCCCGCGCTTGCCTTTCTAGCTTTTGTTGGCCTCGTTGGAATTATTAAGTTTCCCAAGCAAACTTTGCTAGTTTATCTTCCTTGTTCGGTTATCCCTTTGCTACTTCTTGGTGCAAGTAATTATGTTGCGATGGGTCAATTGCGCCCTGCCTACAGTGAGTTTGGCGGCCCTTGGTACACCTATGAAGGAAGCCATTGGCGGATTTTCCCAGGAATGATTCGCAAAGGCATTGATTGGGCTAGGTATAATGGCGAGAGTAGCACAACCTATACTTTTCATTTGCTGTTTGGGCACCACGGTTTCTTTTCTCTTTTCCCCATCTTTTTACTTACTTTAGTTGCTTTAATGCGCGCACCCTTTTACAACAAAACTTCTAAAACTTGGGGCTTCTTGGCTCTTTCTACTGTTTTAGTTGGTTCTGTAGTCCTTGGATTTTATATCTTTAAAAGCGATAATTATGGCGGATTCGCCGTTGGACCACGGTGGCTTATGTGGCTTGGCCCCATTTTTCTTCTTACCTCGGTTCCTGTGATTGATGGGTTATCAAAATCTCGATGGGGCCGCCTTCTTGCTCTTGTTTTACTTGTCTTTGCTGTACTTGCTGCTAACTATCCGGGGTGGAACCCGTGGCGTCATCCTTGGATCTACGATGCGATGCTCGATTCTGGTTGGCCAGGTTATTAATTATCCCAAAGAGGTTGTTAGATTTCTATGGATAATAATAAAACAGTTTTTGTAGCACCCCATCCGAGTGCACCCTTTGCGTGCCTTTGGATTTTATTCTTCCTAGCTGCAACGCAGATTCCAGGCGCACTTATTGTTATTGCGGGCATACTTCTTAAAGGCTGGATCTCGGGTGACTTTTTTGCCTTTCTTGATATTGCACAGGAAAAAGACTTTCAAGAATCTGCTGAATATGCCTTCATCCTCGCTCCGGGGCTTGCTATTGCTCAAATTTTAACCGTTATTGTTGGTGTGACTGTTTTACGCTTCGCCGCAGGTAAGGATTGGCCTAGAAGAATCGCTCTTCGCTTACCGGCGTGGCAACATATTCTGCTAACTCTTGCGCTTTTTCCTTCTCTCGTTTTTTTGGGCGAAGGGGTTGATCGCTTCGTTTGCCCATATCTTCCTGTAATCATTCCTATGGAAAATGCTATTGTAAGTTTTTCTAACTGGCCTTGGTGGTTAGGCGTTCTCATCATTGGCGTTGGCCCTGCCCTTGGAGAAGAACTTTGGTGCAGAGGTTTTATAGGCCGTGGTTTGATTGCAAATCACGGTGTTATTCGGGGTGTCTTAATGAGTTCTTTGTTATTTGGCATTATGCATATCGAACCTAGGCAAGTTGCTTATGCCACGGTTTTGGGGGTCGTTTTGCATTCTGTCTACCTTTGGACTAGGTCGCTCTTGATGCCTATGCTTTTGCATTTTATGAATAATAGTTTGAGTATGATTCAGATTTCCCGCGATGGGCCATCCCTAGAGTTTTTAAATCAGATTGAAGCAGCGGGGGCATTGCAACCATTGTATTTATACGGCGGAGCGTTTTGCCTGTTGCTGTGTACTGCAACAGCTTTACACTTAAGCAGAGCTACGCTTTTAATAATTGATGTGGCAGGTAAACCTGTTTGGAACCCTCCTTTTGCGGGGGTTGCTTATCCTCCTGAAGATTCCAATACAAGGGTTTACTACCCGGTGCCAGGAATTTTTAGTTGGGTGTTGGTGTTATTTGGGCTGAGTTTATTTGTTTTGGGAGCCTTTATGGCTTTAAAGGGTAGTTAAGGATTAGAAGAAAATGGTCTCTAGGCAAATCGTAAGCATTACAAAGTATCTAGGGTGCTTTTGGGTGTTTATTTCCAAGTTATAAGTTACCTATTACTACTTGGCTTTGAAAAGGAACAACTTGGTGCAATTGATAGAATAGGAATAATCCTATCAAGTTGTGAAAACTTTTTGTGTTAACCATCTCACTTTTCTTTGCCATCTTCTCCGCGTTAGGCATATTACCTTTGAGTTAAATGTTTGATCGATTACTGGTCACCGAATGTATGCGAGTGGCAAGAATCGACGTTACAGTACCAAGGAGTAGAAGTATGTTTTGGAAGCGCGCCCGCCTAGCATTGTTGGCGAGTTTCTTCATGGCCACGACGGCTAACGTCGTTCGGGCAGAAGAAGCCAAGCCAGTTACAACACCAGCAACCCGTACTATCACCTACAAGGTAATGGTTCCCGAGTATTATGAAACGACTCGTACCGTTAACAAGCAACAGTGTGTGGAAGAAAAATATACCGCTTACAAGTGCGAGTATGTTAAAGAAGAACGCACCCGCACCTGCAATGTAAACAAGATTGTAAACGAAATGAAGGAAGAAACCCGCACCGTATGCGAATGGGTTAAAACCTGCGAAGAACGCACCATCAACAAGAAAGTAACGACTTGCAAGCCAGTTACTACTACTGTTAAAAAGTGCGTTGACAAAGGTCATTGGGAATGCAAAGAAGTTCCTTGCGGCCCTAGCATTACCGATCGATTGAAAGGCCTTTTAGGCAAGTTCAAGAAGGACGATTGCTGCGAAACCAAGTGCGAAACCGCTTGCGCACCTAAGACCAAGACTATCAAATGCTGGGTTTCTAACAAGGTAATGGAAGAATGCAAAGTAACCAAAATGGAAAAGGTTACCGAATGCGTTCCAACCAAAGTAATGGTTCAAGTATGCAAGAAGGTTGAAAAGCAGATCAAAGTTCAAGTATGCCATAAGAAGTGCGTAACTGAAGCTAAGACTGAAAAGTACACCGTATGCGTACCTAAGAAAGTTGCTTACGAAGCTACCCGCAAAGTGATGAAGTGCGTTCCTGTAGAAGAAAAAGTCAAGGCTTGCAGAATGGTTGAAAAAACTGTTGAAAAGCAAGTTGTTGATTGTGATCCTTGTGCAGCTAAATGTGGTATCCTTGACAACTTGAAGAGCAAAATTGGCAGCCTTCGCTGCAAGCTTGCTTCCTTCAAGAAGGATAACTGCAACACTTGCTGCAAGTAACCCAAAAGGGTATTAGATAAAACCCAAAAGATACGGGGTCTCCGCTAAAACGGAGGCCCCGTTGGGCTTTTATAACTTCTTATTTTGTTGGTTTTAATACCAAAGTTCGTACCACAGCAGGCGGTACATTGAGCCAAACTTTTCTCGCTTTTACCTGATACTTTCTGATTTCACTGTCTACAATTTCTGTCACTTCTTTTAAGCGCTGCTTTTCTGACTTAGGCACAAACGGATACTTCAGATCTCTTATTGCAAAGTATTCGTAATAGCTTAGAGGTGCATCTGGTTTTATTAGCTTGTGAAAAACATCAAATATCTGCCTAACCATCTCACCTTCAAAATTATTCATAGGCAACCCAGATAAGATGCAGTCAAAAACCGAAGAACCTTCTAAATCTTCTAATTTTCCTACCACCACTTTAATCTGATTTTTTGTCTTGGCATATTCTCTTTTAGTTTCAATTTCTTGACGCAGGTGTTCTGCAAAGCTTTCATTGATTTCAATTGCGGTCAGAGTATCGCCTAGTTTAAGCACCTTGGCAATTTCTCTGGTGATAGCACCGGTTCCGGGGCCAACCTCCAATATATTCCAAGGCAACCTTTCACCTCTTATAGTAGAACAAATTGCCCTAGCTAGGTATTTACTACTGGGTAATATTGCACCCGTGGTCAGAAACTTTTCCCTTACTTGCTTGATGAAGCTGCGGGTTTCGTTTAAGGGCGACCAAGGGGTCTTATTTGATGAGGGAAGAGTTGGATTCACTTTACCAATTGCCTTTGTCTTAGCTTGATGTTCTTTGGTAGATCCTTCCTTTCCATCCAGAAGGTTTGCCAATTCCTTGGCAAAATAACGAGTACCATTGAATAGCCAGAAGCATCAGGATTGAAAATGGATGCAATAAAACGCCAAAAAATGACTGTTTAAATGCAAGCTTGGCGATAAATCGAGGCATATAGGCCAGAATTATTGCAACTACCGAAATCAACCTGAGTCCCCAGCAAGTTTCAAAATACCAAATATAACCAACTAATCCAAATGGAATCACCTGCCCAAACAAAAGAAAAATAGTAAAAAATGGTAAGAGAAAGGGCTTAGCCATCCCTTCGGTTGCATTTTTAGCTAACCCCGACCATACTTCTTTAAAACTTTTATACATTCTGCAATCGGCTAGGCTGGTTGCATCGCATAAATCTGTAGGGTAACCATTTCTTCTAAAAGCGCGCGGTAAAGTAATTCCATCGTGCATTGATTGCTTGATTGCAGAATGCCCACCAGTTACCAAGTACGATTTTTTATTTGCGAGAAACAACTGACCACACCCCGCTGCAAAAGCTGGGCTTGTTGATTGTCTCATACGGTTTATAGGCAAAAAGCAAAGAAGAATGAAGTGAATGAGAGGGATTAATAATTTTTCAGACCAAGTTTTTGTCTCTTGCCAAGGTATTCCGCTTACCAGCTCTGATTTACTAGCTAATAAAAAAGCAATCATCCGAGATGCACAATCTTTCTTAAGCTTTACATCTGCATCTTGAAAAAGCAAAAAATCGTGTCGGGCGTGTTGTGATAAAACATAGCAAGCGTGCTGCTTGCCGCACCATCCTAAGGGAAGCGCGGGCGCAGATTCTAATCTTACCCTCGAATCTTCTTTTGCAATCTTACTTACTATACTTGCAGTTTGATCTTCAGAATGATCATCCAAAACAATAATTTCAAACTCCACATTTTCAGTGGTTAACCCAGCTCGAATTGCATTTTCGATACCCGCAGCTTCATTTCGTGCAGGGATTAATATGGAAACAGAAGTTTTAACATCCAAGGGTAACTGCGGTGGCTCAATATAACTTTTAAGGTTGGAAATTAGCATTAGTAGGGGAAATAGCCCAGCGATTACTGATGCAATAAGTAAGATCCAGAGAATCATTCTTTGGCGCCTTTATTACTGTACCCGTGTTCGGGATCGAAAGGTTTGCCAATAATCCAAGATTTAGCCCTGCGCCAAACATCATAGACCCCACCTATACCTGCTCTACCTCGGATGTAGGTTTGAAATAATTCAGGGTTTCGACTATTGGCTTCTTGTGCCAGGGTATTCATGTTCGACTCAAGCGCATTGGCGAAAATCTCTGTCCATTCGTTTACTTTAAGATTTTTCCCTTGCCCCAGCGGAATAGGTTTCCCAAAGCGAGCCAGTGCTTCGGGGTATCGTTCGTTCCAGAAGGGATATTCGATTGCAAGGGGAATTACATTTCCGGAATCAAGCCTTCGTGCAAGGTGTGCTAGGCCAGATTTTAAAACGATGGGTCTGGTTCGTGGATCGGAAAATTCTCCCTGTGCTGTAATCCAAATCATCGTTCTTGGAGCATTAAGAATTTGAGTTGTGGTTTTTAGAAAATCAATTGCGCCCTTTGGTGAACCAAGTTCAACAGGGTAAAAGCCAATCCACTTTAGGAATTTGTATTTTTGTAAACCTTGGGAATCAATTGGGCTATAGGTCCGCCTGGGGGAAAAAAATTGCGCAACCAAAGTCCCTGTGATCGGATCCCACCACGAAGGATGGTTAAGTATGAAGATTAGGGGGCCATTTCCTGGTTCAATTGGTAAACCAGTTTTAGAGATTCTTAGCGCATGAAAATTCTTGGCTATAAAACCTCGGCAGTACCATACAAACCAAGATCCTATCCATTCCCATCTTTTAGGAATCGGTTCTTCTTTATTCGTCTTTTTATCAGCAGATCTCATAAATAACTGGAAGCCATTGACTTTGTATTACTTAAACCTTTTCCAGTAGAAGGTGCAATTTTATCTAAATCAAGTGTATTCGCTGCAATCCATCCAGACATAAGAACCATAGGCATACCTGGCCCCGGATGTGCTGAGCCACCCGATAAGTATAAACCCTTAAGATCGGGACTTCGGTTGGCAGGTTTGAACGCACCAAACATTTTACCATGACTTGCCAAACCATAAATTGCCCCGTTAAGAACATGATAACGGTCGTTGATATCTTGTGGGGTAAGGGCAGATTCAAAAACAATATGCTTTTGTAAATCTTTAAGCCCTGCAGTTTTCTCTATCTTCTCAAGGATCACTTTCCTGTAGGCAGGAAACATCTTATTCCAATCGTGGTGCTTGCGAAGGTATGGGGTATGCACAAGAATGTAAAGAGCTTCGCCCCCCGGTGGAGCAACTCCTGGTTCAGTTTTTGCAGGGGCACAAGCATAGCAAGAAGGATCTGGTGCAGGTTCACCCTTTTTATAAATCCAGTCAAATTCTTCTTCTGGATCGCGGGAAAAAACAAAATTATGATGTTCTAATTGTTCGTAGCGCTTGTCTAGCCCAAGGTATAAAACCACGCCTGAGCAAGCAGGCTCGTACCCTCTGCGATTTTCAAATTTGTAAGCAGCACGGGTATCGGGAAGAAGTTCGCGGTGGGTTCTAACCGCATCAGAATTAGAGATAACCGCAGCGCCCAATACTTGCTCGCCATTTTCCAGTTCAATGCCTAGGGTTTTTTTCCCATCATTAAGAATCCGCTTGACCCCCATACCCGTATGAAAAGCGACCCCTAACTCTTCGCCTAATTTTTTAAGTGCCCGAGGCACCGAAGCAGTCCCCCCCAAAGGATACCAAATGCCTTCACTGGTTTGCATATGGGCGATGCCACACAATACAGCCGGTGCTTGATAAGGAGAAGAGCCAACATACTGTGTAAAGTGGTCGATCATTTGAGATACCCGGTGTTCGGGAACGAACTTTCTGACGCACTGAGCAACAGATTTTCCCATATTAATTGCAAGCACATCGGTAAGGCTAGAGGCTTGGAACATTGTGCGCCAATCGAACATATCTTTAAGTCCGCCGATGGATTTCCAAAAGAAGAATCGTTGGGAAATGCGGTTTAGTCTTTCGGAGTATTGTAAAAACTTTTTATAACCCTCAGCGCAGTTGGGCCCGAACTTATCAAGATTAATGGCCATCTGTTTTTCATCACTAACCAGATCTAAAATAGAGCCATCATCAAAGAAAGAGCGCCATTGGGGCTCAAGTTTAACCATTGGAATGTAGTCTTCCATTTTACGATTTGCTTCGGCAAAAATGCGCCTTAATATCGAGGGAATGGTAAGAATGGTGGGCCCCATATCAAAACGAAATCCCTCCTTTTCAAGTACTGCGGCTTTACCACCTAGCCAAGCGTTTTTTTCAAACAGTTCTACTTTGTAGCCCCTTGCAGCTAAGGTGCAAGCAGAACCTAAGGCTGCTAAACCACCACCTACAATCAATACTTTTTCCTGATTTGTTTTTACCATTTTGCTTCTCCTAAGGGTTGTACCTATTTATTTTACTAAGACATAGGAACAAGAGGACTGTTTTGACCTCGGTTTGTCGGATTGGTCGCAAGACCTTGGCTTAAAAGATCGGGGTAACCTTGTTCGGGGTGGTATTCATCGGGCGGAATGCAATGATCAAAAGGCAAGCCCATATCGCCCAATAAAAGCCTTGAAGAAATCCGTGCTGATTCGTAAATCACGGGCAAGCCACTTCCTGGATGAGTACCGCCGCCTACAAGATAAACGCCATCGAGTTCTGCAAATCGATTGCGTGGCCTGAAATGAAGCATCTGCCCAAGGTTATGTGCAAGGTTAAAGGTCGCACCTTTGTAAATTTCCATTTTGTTTTGCCAATCATCAGGCGTGATGATTTTTTCATAGCAAATTTTCTTCTCAACATCGTGTAAGCCAACCTTACTAAGTTGCTGAATAGCTAAATCGCGGTAGCGCTTTTTTTCTTTTGACCAATCTACATTGGCGTGCATATGCGTAACAGGCACTAGTACATAAAGGGTACTTTTCCCCTTAGGTGCAAGTGAATCATCTGTAATACTTGCATTTTGAATGTAGAAAGAAGGATCCTCGGAAAGAACATGTCGTTTTTCAATATCTTCGAGGTTACGCTGATAATCCTTGGACATATAGATGGTGTGATGCTGGAGGTTGTCATAGCGCCCATCGATGCCAAGGTAAAGCATAAAGGTGGAACAAGAATATCGAGCGGAAGCAATTTTGCGATTGCTCCAAGAAGGTCTAATATTATCGGGGATGAGCCGTTCCATAACTCTGCCAAAATCTGCATTGATGACTAAAGAATCACACGGATGTTTTCCAGTTTGCGTATTAATCGAGACAGGCTTTCTACCTTTAAAATCAATCCCGTTAACATCTTCATTCAATAAGATTTCAACCCCTGCTTCGCGCGCCAGATTTGCCATACCTTCGCTAACCGCATTGCAACCACCAATGGGGTGGTATACGCCGTGCTCATATTCAAGAAATGAAAGAATCGAAAAAAGGCTAGGGCAATTAAAAGGCGACATACCAAGGTATTTGGACTGAAATGAAAAAGCGAGCCTAACCCGAGGATCAGAAAAGTATCGACTAAGCTCACTATCAAGAGAACTCCAGGGCCTTAATAATGGAAGGAGTTTTAACATTTTGAGTTTGAATAAATCGCGCCAACTGTTGAAAGGTGTTTCGAGTGTGGATTTAAATTCTTTAAGCTTGACCCGATTTTCATTAAGAAATCGTTTGAAGTTAGAGGCATCGTGGGAAGAGATTTTAGAAATTTCATGTTCCATAGCAGGAATATCAGGGCGGGCTAAAATATCGCCTCCTGCACCAAATATCAAATGATACTGCGGATCTAAGCGAATCATGGGAATCTCTTTGAAGAGATCCTTGCCCATCGAAGCATAAATACTTTTAAGAACTTGGGGAAATAGGAAGAATGTGGGGCCTATATCAAATTTGAATCCCCCACCTTGAAGCGCAGAGGTTCTCCCTCCTACTTTATCCTGCTTTTCTAAAACCTTGACTTTAAGCCCAGATTTTGAAAGAAGTATTGCAGCAGCAAGGCCTCCGGGGCCTGCACCAATGATTACAACTTGTTTAGACATCGCCACCTCCGTGGCATTTATAGCTTTCCTTAGCCTCAATTCCCAATATTATCCTAATTTTATTGAATTTAGAAAGCATTTTTCACATTACTGTATTGATCTTGCCCACCTCATTACATTTAAGGTACTGACTAGCTTATAAGAATCGGTAAATTCCTAAAAAACACGGATGTTTCTTAGGCACTTTTTTGTCACGGATTTCTCTAATGCTTCCCTATGAAGTGCTTTGCCTAAAAAGCGTAAGTCTTAAGTACGCAACAACCTTGGCAGTTAACAACCTCGACCTTACCATTTATTCTGGTGAAATCCTAGGTTTACTTGGCCCCAACGGGTGTGGCAAAAGTACCACCCTTAATGCGATCGCCGGGAATCACGAACTCGATTCTGGTTGCATTCTCCTTGAAGGAAAATCGCATTCCCAGCAGCCTCTTTTTTATCGCAGTCAAATCGGCTTTGTCCCTCAGGAACTTGCCTTCTACGAAGAATTTTCCCCATTCGATAACCTTAGCTTCTTTGCAAAATTATATGGCATACCTAAAAACATTTTGCCCCAACGCGTTAACGAAGTTCTCTCTCTAGTGCGACTTGATGATCGGGCACACCAACCCTCTCGTAGTTTGTCAGGCGGTATGAAACGAAGGCTGAATCTGGCCTGTGCCTTGTTGCATAAACCAAAATTATTATTGCTAGACGAACCTACGGTGGGCCTAGACCCCCATTCTCGCGAAGCAGTTTTTTCTTGCCTAAATCTCTTGAAAGAACAGGGGTGTGCCATCATTTATACATCGCACTATCTCGAAGAAATATTTCGCCTTTGCGACAAGGTAGGCATTATGTCTCAGGGTAACCTTTTGTTTCTTGGTTCGATTCAAGAATTTCAAACCCGTATCCTTAAAAAGAAATCTAAAGTAAGTTTACCTATTCCTAACTATCGTTTTAGCGATGATTGCGATTCATTATTACATCAAGCCAATATGCAGCGTAGTTCCCTTGCAGAAGATACGCATTCCTTGGAACAATATCTAATAAAACTTAGTGAAATAAAGGCCGCGTAATGATAAAAAACCAAATTTCTCTGCTTTGGATACTAGCTTTAAAAGATCTCCAATTGTTTATGGTAGATAAAAAAGCAGCGGTCTTATGCTTTCTCGTTCCTATTATTCTTGCAAGTACTTTTGGCTATGTATTTTCTAAGCCTCTTCAAAACGAAGAAATAAAACTTCCTCTGCTGATAATCAGAGAAGATGAAAGCCCCCTTGCAATAAAATTGGTTGAGGCTTTGTTGAAAAGCCCTAAGCTTGAAGCTTCCCTTTCTAATCGTTTACAGGCTATGGATCGCATTGAACGCAGGTCAGCACGATTGGCATTAGTTATCCCATCTGGGTTTGCAAGTATGATAAGCCAGAAGAAAAAAATCCCTTCAATTGAGATCCTTCATCATCCCGCTAGTTCTCTTGAAGTTAAATGGGCAGAAGGTTTGTTCACTGAAATTGCATTTCGTGAAGCGGCCCCCGAGTTGTTAGGCTTTTGGGTACCTGGGGCTAGTTCACTTAAACTTGAAAGACCTTTTGATGTAAAAAAAGAGCAAGTTCCTTCTAGCATTGATATTACCAGGCAAGCTTACAGTCATAGTTTTAGCGGTATGACTATGCAGTACTTATTATTCTGGGGTATGGATTGTGGGTTGTTGCTTTTAAGGGAACAGAAACAGGGGATATGGAAAAGGCTGAAGGCATCGCCTGTGCCTCTTGCAACACTTTTGGGTGGAAAGATTATTGCGACGGCATTGATTGCACTTTTGCAAATACTTGTAACCTTTAGTTTTGGCGCATTGGTATTTGGCGTGGTAATTAACGGGTCGGTAATAGGTTTTTGTATGATGGCGATTGCTACCGCAATTTTATCCGCTGCTACCGGGCTTCTTATTGCAGCTTTAGGTGGTAATGAAAATCGGGCCCGAAGTATGGCTATTCTTGCCATCTTGGGCCTTTCAATGTTAGGGGGAATGTGGCTGCCTTCTTTTATGCTGCCACAATGGGTGCAAAATTTTTCCCTCATTCTTCCTACCACTTGGATGGTGCGAGGCTTTGAAGGGGTGACTTGGCAAGGAATGGGTCTGCTAGATGCTTCTTTTTGCGCCCTTGTTACTCTTTTATTTAGTTTTAGTTTTATCCTTTTTTCTATTCTCAGATTTCAAATTGCTTCGTCAAATTATCCTGCGGATGGAGTTGGTTTATGAATCCGATTCTTAAGATTTCTTTAAGTTTTTTTCCCCTCGTCTTTAACACTTCTCTTTTTGCAGAAGTTTTGATTTATCGACCCGTTGCAGTTCCTAAATTCGAAATGGATGATCAGTTCCAAAAACAAAATAAAATCGAAAACTTTCGTGGCGATGTCGTTGTTCTTCTTTTTGGCGATAAGGAAAGTGCTGAGGCTAACAAAATATTGGGCCAAACTATTCACGAATCTTTTCATCCCCAAGCAAAGGGAAAAACCCCTGCCCAAGCACGCTTAGCACCCGTTTTAGAACTTGCTGATCAACCCCCAGGAACTAAAAGCCCAGAGGTGCATACCATTGCTGTTGCTTGTGTTGGCAAGGTTCCTAATATTGTCAAAGTTTTTATTCGCAATCAGTTAGTTAAGGGTTCGCCTGATGTACCCCTCTGGCTCGATTTTAATGAAATAATGCGCACTACCTTTAAATATAAACCCTCGGTTTCTAATCTTGTGGTCATCGATCCTTGGGGAAACCTTAGGCTTAGTGCAAGTGGTAACTTGAGCCAAGCTGAATTTACCGATCTTGTTAATGCGATCGAAAGCATTAGGCTTGAAGCGGTGCGTTCTCAGGTGCGCTTTCCTGAAAATCCGTAACACATAGGTTTTTTCATTTGAAGAGAAATTTAATAAAATAGAAGCTTCATAAGCAGGTCTTATAAAGTTATATCATTTCTAAACTGTTTGCAAAAAGCATTATTACTGCAATCTTTATTTTTAAATCTATGTTTATGTTATTCTTTTTCTTGTCATGAAAACTCGGGCCTTAATTAAATTAAGGTGTTGCTATGCGAATTGTTCTTGGGTTTGTTTTTAGCTTCGTTCTTGTTTTGTGTTCCTTTGCGCAGGAATTGAAAAAACTTGCTTACAATAATTTAGAACTTTCTGTCGATCTTGGAGTCGGCTTATGGGCTTGGCCCATTCCTGTAGATTTTGATAACGATGGCGACTTCGACCTTGTTATTTCTTGCCCGGATAAACCATCGAATGGCATTTGGGTTTTTGAAAACATTACTGGTGATACTAGTAAAAACAAAATGCCTTTGTTTAAACCGGGGCGCAAATTGAGCCCTTCTGTGCATTATGTTATGCCCAGTTATGTTGATGGCAAAGTGCGAATTTTTTCTCCCAACTTTGAATACCCTAACTTCTTTTTTACGGGCCTTTCTGACCGTAAACCCATCCCCATTAACTCCTCCTTCCATCAGGTCGAAGGTAAACAATCCAAGGGGCCCAAGATTCGGCACAACCAATGGCGTTTACTCGATTTTGATGGTGATGGAAAACTTGATTTTATTACCGGTATTGAAGATTGGAGTTTCTACGGTTGGGATAATGCCTTTAATGCTAAGGGGGAATGGGTTAACGGCCCTTTGCACGGTTTTATTTATTTGCACCGCAATTTAGGTACTAATGATTTGCCTCGGTATGACAAACCCGTAAAAATTTTGGCTGATGGTAAACCCATCGATGTTTTTGGCTGCCCTTCCCCTAACTTTGCAGATTTCGATAACGATGGCGATTTAGATCTGATCTGTGGCGAATTTCTCGATGGTTTCACCTACTTTGAAAATATCGGTACTCGAACCAAGCCTGTTTACTCAGCAGGCAAAAAAATTCTCACTCCTACAGGAAAACCTTTGGCTATGGATTTGCAAATGATTGTTCCCATTGCTTTCGATTGGGATAACGATGGCGACTTCGACCTTATCGTTGGTGATGAAGATGGCAGAGTTGCATTTATCGAAAATGTATCCGATAAAAAGAATGCTGCAGGCAAAGGTATCACCCCTCTGTTTCTTGAACCCAAATATTTTCAACAGCAAGCTGATACTTTGAAATCTGGCGCCCTTGCTACCCCGGTAGGTTTCGATTGGGATGGCGATGGTGATATTGATATTCTTTCTGGCAATACTGCTGGATACATCGAGTTTTTTGAAAACCTTTCCGGACCAAAAGTTTCATCCCCTAAATGGGCCGCACCGGTGAAATTAAAAGCGGATGATAAAATATTCAGGGTAATGGCGGGGCCCAATGGTAGCATTCAGGGCCCTGCAGAAGCCAAGTGGGGCTACACTACCCTTAGTGTTGCTGATTGGGATGGAGATGGCTTGCCCGATATCATTTTTAATTCAATCTTAGGAAAGGTGGAATGGCTTAAAAATATTGGCACCCGTACTTCCCCTCGATTAACCAAACCCCAACCCATTGAGGTTGATTGGCAGGGCCTCACGCCAAAACCTGCTTGGAATTGGTGGAACCCCATTGGCAAACAGTTGGTTACGCAATGGCGCACCACCCCGGTTGTTTTTGACATAAATAAAGATGGCTTGCCCGATTTATGTATGCTAGACGCTGAAGGGTATTTTGTCTTTTTTGAACGCGCAAAACGAAACAACAACCTTGTGTTGTTACCTCCCCAAAGGGTTTTTTGTGATAAAACTGGTCAACCTTTGCGCCTTAATGATCGGGTTGCGGGGGGCAGTGGTCGAAGAAAGCTTGCCTTGGTTGATTGGAATGGGGATGGCGAAATTGATTTGCTTCTAAATTCTTTCAATGCGGATCTTTATTTAGGTCTGGGACAAAAAGAGGGTAAATGGTTGTTTGAAAACAAAGGCACCCTTGCTAAACAAAATATTGAAGGCCACGATGTTAGCCCAACGACGGTGGATTTTGATGGCGATGGCATTCCCGATTTTTTGGGTGGGGCAGAGGATGGACGGTTTTATTTTCTTAAAAACCCCAGAAGTAAGTGAAACGCAATTTATAACATCAATTCCCAAGTTTATTTTGGTAAATAGTTGATGAAGGATTAAAGTGTTTTTGATTAAGGCTGTTTCTGCAATGGGATAAATGCCTATAAAATAAGGCCCTTTTTTTCTACTTCACATCTACTTCTTTTTTTCATCATTTCTTGTTTAGGTTTTATTGCTCTCCCTTTGTTTAATATCCCTACGAAGCACATGATTGTGCTGGGGGTTCTAATAATCTGTTTTCTGGGAGATGTATTATGTTGAAGCGTTTGAATTATCTGAAGAAAGGGAAAACTGCGTTTACCCTTATCGAGCTTTTAGTGGTGATTGCAATCATCGCAGTTTTAATTGGTCTTCTTCTGCCTGCCGTGCAGAAGGTTCGCGAAGCTGCATCAAAGTTAAGTTGTGCAAACAATTTAAAGCAACTTGGCCTTGCCATGATGAATTTTGAAAACACCTATGGTTGCTTGCCAACTTCAGGTGAAGGTGTGGGACCTGCTGCAAGTAGTACTGCTAATGGTAGCACTGTATTTGATGGGATTTCTTTTTTCACAGCAATTCTTCCTTATGTTGAACAAGAAGCTGCTGCAAAATCATTAAGTACTAATGTGCAACATTACACATTGGACAGTACTCAAACGCCTTATAAAACAGTTATTAAATCTTTTGTTTGCCCAGGTAATCCTACCCCACTTAGTTCAGGCGTAGATTCTGCTGGTTATGGTGTTACCGACTATATGCCAATTGCTTATGCAGATATTGACCCAATTACCGGTGCTAGAAATTCGTCAGTGCCACCAGCTTCCGTTAAAAAAGCAGGTATGCTTACGGTTACGGGTTCATTTGCTGCTGGCGCATCAGCAGGTGCTATTCCTGCAGGCTGCGCGGTTCCAAACATGAAAAATGGCCGAAGGATTACTGGAATTACCGATGGTGGCTCCAACACCGTTGGTTTGTTTGAAGATGTAGGCCGTGGTAATGCAGCTTGGGGTACTGAAATCGGTAAATCGTCTTACGGTAGCCGTAATATTGCTCGTTGGGCAGAACCCGACAATAGCAATGGTGTTTCAGGCCCAGGCGTTGATGATGCTGGAGTTGCTAATGGTGGAACAGCTACTTCTGTTACTATCAGTAAATGGATTAACCAGAATTCTTTCCCGACTGGTGGTACAACTAATTGTCCTTGGGCAACCAACAATTGTGGTCCCAATGATGAGCCTTTCTCCTTCCATAGCGGTGTTGTTGGTGCTGTATTT
>Ga0209284_10000493_pt1 | contig 64541 bp, 43 predicted proteins | sample FRY03_FD_187211 | JGI IMG/M metagenome (GOLD analysis project Ga0209284, IMG submission 187211) | Freshwater microbial communities from Lake Fryxell liftoff mats and glacier meltwater in Antarctica - FRY-03 (SPAdes) (version 2) | ecosystem: Environmental > Aquatic > Freshwater > Ice > Glacier...
AGGTGGGGCGCCTCATGTTAAAGTCTTCGATGGGGCAACAGGCTCGATTATTAGTCAATGGTTTGCTTACCCAGTTGATTTCACAGGCGGTGTTTTTGTCGCAGTAGGTGATATCGGCAATAACGGCACTTTTGAAGTTGTTACCGGCGCAGGCGCAGGTGGCGCACCACAAGTTGGAGTTTGGAACCCAAATACGGGCGAGAATCTAGCTCAGTTCCTTGCTTATGCGCCAGATTTTACGGGTGGCGTTACCGTTGGCGTGAGTGATGGTAATGCCGATGGCGTGCTTGACCTAATCACTGGGGCAGGGCCTAGTGGGGGACCTGAAGTCAAAGGCTTCAGCTTCCCACAATTAGACCTACTCTTTTCCTTCTTTAGTGGCGACCCAACAAATACCGCAGGCGTGTTTGTGAGTTAGTAATTCGGGCAATTTAATTTAAGGCTCCTAGTGCGACAGTGCTATGAGTCTTTTTTTGTTAACAGAGAAGAGTCCCCAGCGCCACTGTTATCGATTTAGGGTCGGTGGGCTTTGTTTGCTTAATTTTAATTGCAGTTGGTTGTGTTAATTAAAGCAAGTAAGGAATGGCATCAATTGCTTTGAGGAATTCTTTTGTGCCAAAAGAAATGAAGCAATAGTAATGCAATAATAGGAGGAATACCCGCAATAATGATCCCTAGATTGTAGGCCTGCCCTTGGGCAAGGTTGCGGGCTATTTCTTCTGCATATCCTTGACTAGTGAATTGGTCAAAATAGCTATTCTCTGCATTTTGAATCAATTTTCCCGCACTAGTTTGCATTACAAACATTCCTAACCAAGTAAGACTTCCAAGGGCACCAGTAACCTTGCCTTGATGTTTAACAGTTAATTCCTGACTGAAAGAATAATAGCAAGGGAAGAGGCCTAGTGTAGCAAAACCAATGACGATGAGAAGGATGAGAAAAAGCGGCCCAGAAGGCATCATCGCAGCGGGAATTGTAAGTAGTGTGAAAAGTGAAAAAAAGCCAAACACCCACTTGCGTGAGTTGAAAACACTTGCTCCTGAATTAACAAGCCATAAGGTTAAAAATCCAGCGGTAAGGGCACCTGCATCCGAGGCAAGATAGTAGCCCGATGAAAACCAATTAACCTGCGACTCAGTGTAGCCGTGAGCTTCTTTAAGATAGAGTGGCAGCCAAGCACGAAGGAAATGCCAAGTGCTATTGATTGCAAGAACCATAAACTGAAGGATCCAGAATCTGCGGTCGGAAAAAATCTCGAGCATAGCCTGTGTGGAAGATTTTGAATTTTCATTGGAATAAGAATCTTCGGATGCATTTAGGGAAATATCTTTGGTAACAACACCCCAGAGTATAATCCAGAAAATGCCAATGATACCAACGACTAGAAAAGTGATGCGCCAGCCTGCAAGATGATTTAAAAAGTCAGGCATTTGGGAATGGAGGCAAAGTTCAACGATAATGGGTGTAAGGACAGCACCGAAAGCGGCTCCACTTTGCAGAATACTATTTCCCATAGTTCTTCTGGAGGGATCCAGCAATCGTTGGGTAGTAACAAGTGCGCAAGGCCAGTTGGCTGCTTCAAAAAAGCCAAGGGCTGCTCTGCAATATAAAAGTTCTTCTTTATCTCGAGCAAGGCCGGTCATAAACCCAGCAAGAGACCAGAAAAAAACCATAAGAGGATAAAGAAATTTAACCGAAACTTTATCAACAATCAGGCCCATTGTGATGGCACCCACCGCAAAAGCGAGTCCAAATACCCCTTCTATTTTGCCGTAAAAATCTTTTTTGAAATCAAAATCAACCATAATTCTGCTTATGGTTTGATTAAGTGTCAACCTATCCATGTAATTGATCATAGTAGCAAGGAGAAGTAAGCCGCATACAATCCAAGCTTTATTAGCAGAAACGCCGTTGTTTTTCATTAAAGGTCCAAAAGTAAAGGATAATAGCTGCAAAATAACATAAAAAGTAAACAAAGTGGCAATAAAAAGAGTGATTTCCTTGAGCTAAGTATTTTAAATATTTTTAAGGTAATTGGCAAAATAGTAATGCAATAAGGATAAAAATTTCTATCAAATTGTCGTAGAATAATAGAATAATCAATTCATAGAAGTGAATAGTATTAGAAGAATTATTTTAATGAAGGAAGAAGCGTTGAAAAAGGAAAGCACAAAAGAAAAGAGAATGGAATTGCCAGGGGCGTTGGAACGGGCATTTATTTGTGCCCGTACGGCTGATGAAAATAAAGCCAAAGATATTCTTGTTCTGGATATGAGGAAGATTTCCCCTCTCTACGATTACTTCGTGATTGCTACGGGTTCAAGTCGTAGGCAGATTCATAATATTGCAGAAGAAATAGATGACCGAATGAAAAAAGTAGGCGAAAAGCGTCTTGGGCTTGAAGGTTATGAAGCAAGCAGGTGGATTGTGCAAGATTATGGCGATGTGGTGGTACATATTTTTGATAAGGATGCAAGGTTTTATTATTCGTTAGAAGAACTTTGGGCCGATGCTGAGCGAATGGATTGGAAGCAATAATAAGTTTTTTGCAACGGGTTTAAAACATAATCATAATTCTTCGATAATTGAAATTTAACTTCCTATGAATTTTCCATCATTCATCTCGACTTATTTAGGCAAGGCTTTAAGCGAAGCAGGGTTTTCATCGGAAGGGCTACAAAATCAGATAAAGCCTTCAACGGATGCAAAGTTCGGTGATTACCAGTACAACGGTGCGATGGGATTGGCGAAGGAAACAAAGTCTCCACCTCGTAAAGTAGCAGAAAAAATTGCTGAAAAATTTAATATGTCGGAGGTATTAGAGTCTGTAGAAATTGCAGGCCCTGGGTTTATGAATTTCCGCATCAAGTCGCAATGGCTTGCTATGCAAATGCAACGGATGGCAACCGACCCGCGATTATGTGTTGAAAAACCAACCCAAGCGAAAACATATGTCGTTGATTTTAGTTCGCCGAATGTTGCAAAACCTATGCATGTGGGGCATTTGCGTAGCACAATTTTGGGAGATAGCCTTGCTCGTATCCTGCGTTTCCTTGGCCATACTGTTATCACAGATAATCATCTAGGGGATTGGGGAACGCAATTTGGCATTATTCTATATGGCTTTAAAAACCTTCTAAACCAAGAAGCTTTTAATAAAGATCCGGTTAAAGAATTGTCTCGACTTTATGTTGATGTGCGCAAATTATTTAAAAATCCAGAAGATGCAGATAAAACTTCTGAAGATGTGGTGCAAAATGCTTGCAGGGAAGAAACAGCAAAGTTGCATCGGGGTGACCTAGTTAATTTAGAATTATGGCGTAAGTTTATGCCCGTTTGTTTGAGTGAGATCGATCAGGTTTATAAAAGGTTGGATGTTAAGTTTGATTATTCTTACGGTGAAAGTTTTTATCAGCCCTATCTTGAAAAAATTGTAGAAGAATTCACTGCTGCGGGTTTAGCACGCGAGAGTGAAGGTGCAATGGCAATATTTTTAACCGAAGATTCGACACCTGCTTTGATTCGTAAGCGAGATGGTGCTTTTACTTATATGACTACCGATTTGGCTACGATTAAATATCGGGTAGACCAATGGAAGCCAGATGCAATTCTTTATGTAGTGGATTCCAGGCAGTCTTTACATTTCTCCCAATTGTTTCAAATTGCTAACAAATGGTTGGGTGAAAAAACTGCCCTTGAGCATATTTCTTTCGGTTCGGTTTTGGGCCCCGATCGAAAACCTATCAAAACTAGGTCTGGCACCGCCGTGGCTTCCCTTGACCAACTTCTTGATGAAGCGATAAAGCTTGCCAACGAAATAAACGATTGTGTTGATCCAACCGTTGAGGCAAGTAACATTGAAATAAAAGAAGATGTCAAAGAGGTTGGCACGGTGGTTGGGGTGGGCGCAGTTAAATACGCAGACCTTTGCCAAAACCGTACCAGCGATTATGTTTTTAATTGGGAAAAAATGATGGCGATGGAGGGCAATACTGCTGCCTATATGCAGTATGCCTATGCAAGAAACCGTAGCATATTTAGAAAAGGTGGCTTTGATCCTAACCTTTATCGAAGTTCTTCTGTAAATGTAATTCTGGATTCGGTTGAAGAGCGCAGCTTGGCTTTGCAGCTATTTCGCTTTGAAGAAGCCATTTCACTTTCTGTAATTGATTTCAAACCAAGTAATATCACCGGGTACCTCTGGGATCTTGCTAAGGCGTATAGTGTATTCTTTCAGAATTGCCCAGTTCTTAAAGCTTCAACTGAGGAAGTTAGGCAGGGTCGACTGTTGTTATGCGATCTAACTGCAAGGGTATTAAAGCAGGGGTTGGAATTACTGGGAATCGGCGTAATCGAAAAAATGTGATAAGGTTTGAACAACCGTAAAGTTCTTTCAAGGTAAATAGAAATGGCATCTTCAAGTCAGCAGAAAAAAAAAGGTATTCTTCCTTTTATAAAACTTAGAATTGGTAATTGGATGCTTAGGCATCAATTGCCTTTCAACTTCGCAATTCATATGGTCGGTATTCCTATAGCAGTTGCGGGGATTCCCTTATTATTCTTATATGAATGGTACTGGGGTGTAGGTGCAATTTTTTTAGGTTATTTGCTTCAGTTCATCGGCCATTGTGTTGAAGGTAACGATGTAGGAGAATGGGCAGCGATTAAGAAAATGTTAGGAATGCCCTATGTAGGAATATCCCCCAGATGGAACCCAGAAGATCCCGGGAAGTTATAGAAAAGTCATTAGCTTCTTACCTGGGTCACCAGTTTTAACCCTTTCTGCTGTATTGCCTAAACTCGGGCTTTCCCGAATGTCCCTAATTACCAGATTTACCCTTAAGACCGACAAAAAAGTTATAACCGCTAAAAGTTTCCTGTCCTTCCTTATCGGAACTGCCGATATTTCTATTGGCTAATCTTGTTTACTGGCTTGAGTAATGGATTAGTTTTAAGGTTGAAATTTAAAGTATCGGTGTTCCGATACGAAACTTTGGGGTGTAATGGCTATGCAATTGAAACCTTCCATTATTTGTACTGCGTTATTTCTTGCTTTGGTTAGCGGATGCAAGCAGAACTTGTTTCTTGCAGAAGCTGACTACGAACATTACAAGAACTTAATGCCTGCAAATCTGGAAAATGATCCAGCTGCGGTTGTTCAGCCGATTACTAAATCCATGGGCAAGCCCCCAACAATTAACGAGCCTGAAAGAAAGCCTCGTTATATTTCTCTTTCAGAATGCGTTTCGATTGCAATTGAACAAGGAACGGTAGGTTTTCAGAACCCCTTGTTCCCCGGTATTGGTCAAGACACTTTAGTGAGTTTTACAGGTCGTGGTGCTGCTGGATCTGATGCTATCCGAGTCTTTGCTTTAGAACCTGCAATCATTGGAAATGAAATTGAAAAGTCGTTATCAAAGTTTGATGCAGTTTGGACCTCAAGTTTGAATTGGAACAATACCGATCGTCCGATTGGAACAGCGATTGATAACTTCGTAACTTCCTCGGGTGGATTAAATTCAATTGAAACCATGGACTCTTCTTTTAATTCAACCATTTTGAAGCCGTTACCTACAGGTGGTGTGGCAGGTATTACCTTTAGAACCGACTACCAGTTTACCAATCTTCCTGCTTTCGTGAACCCGAACTACAGGCCAACCATGCAGTTTCAGTTTGAACAGCCTTTGTTGCAAGGTTATGGCGTGGAAATTAACCAGTTGCGCACTTCCCATCCGGGTAGCGTAACCTCCCCTGGTGTGCTTGGGGGCCAACCTGCTGCTGAAGGTATCCTAGTTACCAGAATTCGCTTTGATCAGCAGCGTGCAGAATTCGAACGCAACTTAACCTATCAGGTTCTTAATGTGGAATTTGCTTATTGGAATCTGTATGGTTCTTACTGGACCTTGTTTGCTCGTGAGCAAGCACTTAGACAGGGTTATGAAGCTTGGAGAATTAGTAAAGCACGGCTTGACGCTGGCACCATTACTTTGGCTGACCTTGCTCAAACTCGTGGTCAGTATGAATTGTTCCGAGGCCAACGCCTTGAAGCTCTTGATAAAGTTCTTGAAAATGAAAGACAAGTTCGCGCTCTCTTAGGGATGCCAGCCGAAGATTCGACCCGGCTGGTTCCTAGTGATGCACCGACTCTTTCAAGGTTTGAACCTGATTGGGATTCTGCTTTGGATGAATCTTTGACCTTGAGGCCCGAACTTTTCATCGCCCGCCAAGAAGTTAAAGCCAAACAGATGGATTTGATCCTTGCAAAGAATACCTTAATGCCCGATCTTCGCTTTTTGTCGACCTATGATTCAAACTCGATCGGCAGCAGACTTGATGGAACCAACAATACCAATGCGTTGGCAAACCTAGCAGAAAACCGATTTAATAACTGGTCCTTAGGCTTGAGATTGAATGTGCCAATCGGTTTCAGGGCTCAGCACGCTAATGTTAGAAACGCCCGGTTGGAACTGGCAAAAAGCTACGAAGTCTTACAGGATCAGGAATTAAAGGCTGGTAGATTCTTAAGTCAATCGTATCGCAAAATATTCACTACCTACGAACAAATTAGAGTCCAACGCGCTCAGCGTGAAGCTTTTGCAGAACAACTTCGTATCCGCTTCCAAGAATTCCTTGCGGGCAAAGGGGCTGGTAACCGTACCAGAGATACCGTCGACATCCTTCTTGAAGCTCAACGATTCTGGGCTGATGCACTTGCTAACGAATACTCTGCAATCGTTCAGTATAACATTTCCTTGGCAAACTTCGAATTTGCTAAGGGCACAATCCTCAAGCATAATAATGTTCAGATTTCAGAAGGTGCCCTTCCTGGTGTTGCACAGGTTCGCGCTGTCGAACATTTCAGAGAACGCACCAAGGCTTTGGTTTTAAGGGAGCATGAAAATCCTTTGGCTCACGGTGCTATCAATTCTGAAAGTGGCGACCCAGGCCTGCCACAAATTCCAAAAGATGGTGCAGTAAGCTTGCCTGCTTTGATGAAAAATGCACCTGCTATGCCTGAAGAAATCAAGAGAATTGACCCTAACAAAAATCCTATGCTGGTGCCTGTCCCTAAGAATGATACAAACAATCTTTCCAAGGGTATGGTACCTCAAGGGAGTAGTCAAAGTGTGGTGACACCAGTTTCCGCAACCAAGACACTTCCAAGTTCTACTGGATTAAAGTTTGAAAAACCAGTAATTGAATTCAACCCTTAAAAGTTTCCCCGCAAGATTCATCCAAAGAAGCCAGTATAATACTGGCTTCTTTCGTTTTTAGGGGTAATTATGAAACGATTGTTCTTGTTCGAAGAACTTGCTGCTACGGAATTTGAACCACAGTCTTCGATACAAGCTTTATTGCCCGAAGGTTTGTCGATTTTAAAAGCCTTGATCTCTGATTTTTCGAAACGAATTGATTATGAATTATTTGTATTTGCATCATGCAATGTAAAGCAATTACTTGTGATGGAATCTTTAATTGATGAATCGAAAGTTATCGTTAATAGTTGTGAGAACCCGTTTAAAGGTGAAGTGAGAAAGGGAGATGCGGTATTAATTCTTGCGCCGGAAACTGATAAGATTTTAGAAAAGCGCACTTCCCAATTAATAGAAACAGGAGCGGAAAATTTAGGCTGTTCTCTTAATGCGATTATTCTTGCAGCGGATAAATATTCTACTTTTAATTTCTTAACCACTTATCAAATCTCGACGCCTTTCACTTTGCTGCTTTCCGACTTTTTGAAAAATCCATCCTTGACATTTCCTTTAGTTTTAAAACCAAGGTATGGGGCTGGAGCTTCCCATACCTACCTCATCCATTCAAATTCTGACCTTGAAAACAGAATCGCAAAAACCGATCTAATGGAAAATTGGATTGTTCAAAAATTTGTCTCTGGCTTGCCTGCTAGTTATTGCTTTGCAGTTGTAAATTCCAATTTGACACCAGTGATTTCTAGTTTTCAAAAGGTAGTATGCTCTAATAATCAATTTAATTATTATGGCGGGAGCTGTTCCCTCCCTGATGAGTTTGAAGAACGGGCCTTAAACCTTGCTCAAAAAAGCTTGGCAAACTTCCAAGGCTTAAATGGGTGGGTCGGTGTTGATTTGATTCTCGGAAATAGTGCCAATGGTTCCGATGATTTTGTTTGCGAAATTAATCCTAGGCTTACCACTGCTTACCTTGGTGCAAGGAAATTACTCAAGTTCAATCCAGCTTTATTATGGCTCCCTAATAATTTAAAACATTTTCAGCTAAAACTTAAAAACATTATTGTAAGCTATGACAAGTTGGGAGAAATTGAAATTTAATAAGGTGAACTATTATGAAGATAAGTTTCTGTTTCTTTTTTACATTTGTGGGTTTATGTGGAATTCTGGCCTTCCCTCAGCAAGATGAAGATAAAAAATTGGTAAGATTTTTTGATATATTTCTTGATGAAGAATTTAAAATGAGGCCATTGGTTGCAACCCAGTTGGGCGACCATCGATTTGATTCGTTGCTTGAAAATCCGAGTGTAAAAAATCGTGACCTTTGGAAAGATTTTTACAAATCTGCCCTTAATAAGCTAGTGTCTCAAATTAAAATCGAAGCCTTATCTACAAATGGAAAAGTCGATTTTAAAGTACTTCAAGCGCATCTTGAAAGGACAATTTGGCTTCAAGAAAATACACAACCTTACGAAAATGACCCTAGAACTTATAGCGAATTAATTGCGGATAGTTTGTTTCTTCCCTTATCGCAATCTACGATTGCGGAAGAGCGCACTGTTGAAAATCTGATCGCGCGCACCGCACTCGTGCCAAAGGTTTTACAATCCGCAAAAGAATCTGTAAAAAACCCGCCAATAGTTGTGCTTAACACTGCTATTAAACAAAATCTGGGCTCCATCAGGTTTTATAAGCAAGGCATAGGCGATTTTGTAAAAAATCCTGAATTAAAAAAGAAACTCCTCCTCGCCACTTCAAAAGTTATTCCCGAACTCGAAAGTTATCAAGATTTCTTGCAAGGGGTTTTAAAGTCTGGAACGAATACCGATTGGCGCATTGGCGCTGATAAGTTTAACCAAAAACTTGTGCTCGAACTGCAGGCAGGTATTAGTGCTGATGAACTTCTTCGACTTGCAGAGGTTGAAATGGCAGTGGTTACCCAACAAATGTTTGTCATTGCGAAGAAATTATGGCCAACTTTATTTCCTAATAGGGTTGCTTATGGTGAAGATGCAAAAGGAAAGAACCAAACCATTTTAGATGTGTTGGAGAAATTAAGCGAAAAAAGAGGAAAACCTAGTGACCTTTTAAAAGATACCCGGAGTACAGTTAAAAATATTCAATCATTTATTACTGCAAAAAATATTTTGACTTTACCTCAACCCGATCGCTGTCAGATTCTTGAAATGCCTGAATTCCAACGGGGCAACTCGGTGGCTTATCTTAATCAGGCGCCACCATTAGATACTAATGCTTCAAGTGTTTATGCGGTAAGTCCGCCCCCCTCCGACTGGGATGTCGACACCGTGAATAGTTTTATGAAAGAATACAATAATTATATGCTTCAGATTTTAACGATCCACGAAGCATACCCCGGGCATTATGTTCAGCTTGAGTATTCGAACAAGCATCCTTCAAAGATTCGCAGGGTTTTGTCTTCTGGGGTGTTTGCGGAAGGTTGGGCGGTCTACACCGAAAAAATGATGCTGGATGAAGGCTATGGGGAAAATGACCTTGGCCTCAGAATTCATCAGCTTAAATGGTTTCTCCGGGCTGTTGCCAATGCTATTCTCGATCATCAAATGCATTGTAAGCAAATGACGGATGAGCAAGCGATGGATTTACTTGTAAATCGGGCATTTCAAAACAAAGGTGAAGCTTTGGGCAAAGTTATCAGATCGAAACAATCTGCCTGTCAACTTTCAACCTACTTTGCTGGTGCAGTATTTTTTAACAAGCTAAGGGCAGAAACTCAGAAGGCGAAAGGTAGCGACTTTAATCTAAAACTTTATCACGAATCGGTATTATCCCACGGCACTTTGCCTTTAAATTTGTTGCGCGATTTAGTCTGGGATGATCTTGGGCTTAAAAAATAAGCGTTTTTAAAGGTCAAGACCAAACTCCATATTTTTCAATGGCTTATGAAAATGCCATTGATCCTTAATTTAGATTTGTTATATCGCTGCCTCGTTGGGGAATATGAATTTGTTTTGTTTGGGGGTGTTGTTGGAATGCTTATTAGTCGTGCGCAGTTATCTGATTTTTTAGACGATGATTTTATGACCGATGGACTTGCCGATGAAGTTGCAAAAGCTTTTATTGCGTGGCTGGTGGAAAGTGCGGAAAGGTTAGTCATCTGCGAGCAAAATCCCGTGCTTTTAAAATTGAAACTACAGCGATTAGCGCTAAAGGGTAGGTCGATCAGGAAAATTTTAGTTCTCTGGGATAACTCGGATTCAAAAATTAATGCTTACCAATTGATAAATTTGGAAGGATTGCAAGAAGCAATCGATGGACCAAATATGGGAAGCTTGTTGCTTTTAGAAAAAATGATTGAGATTATGGTAGAGAAAGACAAGCAAGTCAAACATTCGGTGGAAGGCTTTCGGCCATTTGGTTGGAAGTCAAAGAAGTGTGCCTAGACCATCCAGGCTTCCTGTTTTATGCAATATTATGGTCAAGATGATGAATTTAACGCCCTTTTCTTTTTGGTTTTCTTAAATTTATCGCAATTTGTTTAAGGTTAGCTATTATTGATCGTTCTACTTGGTTAGAATTATATATAGTTGCTTTTATAGTCGCATATCGTTTTTTGAAGGTGGACTCCTGTGAGTACTGCGCCAGAACCTCAAGTTGATAATCGGGCTTTAGATTTAGAGCGAAAACGCCTAAGTCAACGGCTTGAAGAGATTTCTAAGCTTTGCGAATCCGATGTCCCACCAGGGATTTTTTACGGTGAGCTTCTTAAAAAGCTTCTGGAATCACTTGCCGCGCCTGTTGGCGCTATTTGGATTCGTACCACTCAGGGGAATCTTCAGCTGCAATATCAAATTAACCTTAAAGAGGTTGGTATTGATCGCAGTGATGAATCTCGACAAAGTCACGAAGAACTTCTTAGGCAGGTTGTTGTTAATCCTAGGCAGGTTGTGCTTCTTCCCCGTAGCGGGCTTGTTTCCGATGATACAGGTAAATCAGGTGCTGGTAACCCAACCGACTTCTTGCTTTTACTAGTCCCAATTCTTTTAAATAATCAAATTACAGGTATTGTCGAGGTTTTTCAGGGCTCTAACCGGGCTATGAATGCTGTTCCTGGGTTTATGCAGTACATTGCCCTGATGGCTGACCTTGCAACACGATACCAACGCAACCAAATGCTTGGGCAGATGCTTGGCCAACAACAGATTTGGACCCAAGTTGAATCATTTTCTCGTTTAGTTCACGCAAGTTTAAATCCCGTTGAAGTTGCTTACCAAATCGCTAATGATGGTAGGCGTTTGATTAACTGTGATCGTTTGAGTGTTGGTATTTGTTATTCCACCAAACCAGTAATGGAAGCCATTTCTGGGGCTGATGTGGTTGAAAAAAGATCGAACCTTGTTCGGCTTATGCAAAAACTTTCTGCAAAAGTTCTTGAATGGGGTGAAAAACTTGTATTTACAGGCAGTAAAGATGAAAGTCTTCCCCCTAAAGTACTTACCGCACTTGATGCTTATTTAGCAGAAAGCGGTAGTAAACTTTTGGTGGTTTATCCTATTAAAGATGATAGAGATAAGGATCGTAAACCACCTTTTCGGTCTGTTTTGATTATGGAATCATTTGACCCACCAGCAGACCCTCAACAATTAATCGCCCGCCTAGATGTGGTAGGAAGGCACGCTGCTACTTCGATTTTTAATGCTATTCAATACCGAAGAATTCCAATGCGATACCTTTGGATGCCCTTGGCAAAGGTGCAGGAAGGCTTGGGAGGCGCGACCAAAGCAATTACCTTGGTAGTTGTTGTTGGGTTAATAGGATTGGGATTTATGTTTTATTTTGTTCCTTACCCTTTAAAAATGGATGCCTCGGGTCAGTTACAACCTGAAATCAGGCGTAAAGTTTTTTCATCAGTGGAAGGGGTTATTAAGGAGCTAAGCGTTAAGCCAGGTGAAATGGTTTCTGAAAATCGGTCTTTAGGTATTATGTATGATGGAATGTTAGAGAAAGAAATTCGAACCCAGCGTAAAGAAATTCAGCTGGCAGACCGAGATGCTCGGATGTGGGAGCAACGCTCTAGTAAGGGTTCCGACACCGAGCGCCTTTCTAGTTTAGTTGAAGCTGAAAAAAGTAGCATTATCAGGCTTAGCAAAGAAAGAGAACTTGATGCCTTGGTGAAGCGAACCCACGCAGACCTTAACTTGCAAAAAGAAGGATTTTTCTCTCTGAGAGCCCCTGTTTTTACTCCTCAAGAAGCTATTAAAGTTGGCAGCAAGGATTGGAAAGTACTCAGCACGGCCTTTCAAGAAAACCTCACCAATCGAGTTGTAAAACCTTCAGAAGAATTGCTCAGACTCGGTGCGGTGGGTGGTCCTTGGGAAATTGAATTGAAAATTCCACAACAACATATTGGGCAAGTCCTTAAAGCATTTGAGAGGGTTAAAAAAGATGAACTTGAAGTTGATTTTATTGTAAGAAGTGACCCCACTCGCAAGTTTAAAGGCAAACTTCTAAAAAGCAAAATCGGCGGCGAAGCTAACCCCGAAAAATCTTCTGGTATGGAAGCCGAACCTGTTGTGGTTGCATTAGTTACTCTCGATGGGGTAGATAAAGAATATAATTTGCCACGCGAGTTACTTTTAACGGGCACCGAGGTGCACGCAAAAATTCTTTGTGGTGATGAAAAGATGGGTTACTCCCTCTTTTATGGGCTTTGGGAATTCTTCTACGAAAAAGTTGTCTTTTTCTTTTAACCCACCGTGATTATTCCTGCGTTAGAAGGATACAATTCAAAGTAGTAATGTATTTGGTTAGGAGATTATGATGATAAGATGGCTTGTGGTTACGACGATGTTTTTTGCGGTTAGTTTAGTTGTTATTAATGGAATTAATAAAACTACGGTTCAAAAAGCTGAAGCAACCGAAGATTTTGTTGTGTTAGTAAGTGGAGAAGAAAAAAATATTCTGGTTGATGCCAATCCCCCAACCAAAATTGAAACCCCTTCCGCAGTTGCAGTTTTTAAGCCTGGTGTAAATCAACCCTTGGTTATTGCCAATGCCCGAATTAGTGCAATGGAAAGGCAAGAAATTCCAAGTGAAAAAGATGGTAAACTTTTGTTCGTTGGTTCAGACATAAAACCTAATCGTGAGGTTCATCCAGAAGATACTTTTAAGCTGACGATTAGCAATTTGATAATAGAGGATGAAAAAGTTAGCCCCGAAGAAACGATTTTGTTGAATAATAAGCCGGGTAAAAAATATCGCCGTTGGAAGGGTGGGGAAGACCCTCTAACCCCAGGTAAAGTTACACTCGATTATAAAGAAACAACTTTTTTTAAGCTTGAGGTTGGTGACGAAGTTAAAAAAGATCAGTTAGTTGCGTTGGTTAACCCAGTTCTTGCACTTGATGATTTAGGAATTCGTGCTGCAAAACTTGAAGCAAGTGAGTCTGACCGCCGTGCAAGTGAAAAAACCCGAGACGAAGCGCATAAGCGTTTTCAACAGCAATCTTTGTTAAGGCAGAAAGGCGCTGGTTCAGACGAAGAATATCGCTCTGCAGAACTTTTTTGGCGTCGGTATATCGATGAAGAGGTTGGTAAAGCTGCTTTAGTAGTTCAATCTCAGCGTGAACTTAATGCCGCTGTTACCACACTTAAAATGCACGAAATCCGTAGTTCGATTCCAGGCGTTATTAAAACTATCTATCGTAACCGTGGCGAAGCTATTAAAAATCTTGAACCACTGCTTCAAGTTCAAAACCGAGAACGACTTCGAGTAGAAGGTTTAGTCGAAGTGCAAGACGCTAGGGCTATTTCACGAGATACCAAAGTTATCGTTGAACCTTCGCAACCCGAACAACCTCGAATTGTTCTCCGCGGGCATCTTTCAGAAGTTACAGCAGTTGGAATTTGTAAACAAGATGGGGTTACCACTGTTTTATCAGGCAGCGAAGATAGTAGTATTCGTGCTTGGAACCCTGCTTCGGGTGATCAGTTGTGGTCTCTTTCTCTTAAGCACCCTGTAAAGGCGATTGCATGTTATAACGGGAAAATTGCTCATACGGCGGTGGGGCTTTCAGATGGTTCCTTGGTATTCTTTTCCCCCGCAACAATCAGGGAAAAAGATGGCATTCGTTCTACCGTGTCTGGGCATCGTGGCGTGGTTCATTCTGTTGCAATTTCTTCGGATGGAGAGTATGCAATTTCGGCCGGTGAAGACCATTGCCTTTGTGTATGGAAGATCTCCAACGGAGAACTTTTACAAAAATTTGCGGATGCTCATCGTGCTAGTATTACTTCAGTTTCGTTCGCAGGCCCAAATAAAGTTGTAACTTCGGGTAAAGATAACTCGACTAGAGTTTGGGGCTATGAAAGTGGAAAAATTGATACTTTAATGCTTCTTTCTTTCGATAGAAGAAGCGGCGATGTGGCCCACCTTGGTGTAAGTCCGGATGGTAAAACTATTCTCTTTGATCAAGGTAAAGAAATTAGAGTCTTGTCCTTAGCCGAGAAGCATATTGAAGGCATTATTCATAGTATTTCTGGCTCCTCAAATTTTACTAACTTTGCTATTTGCTCTCCCGATGGAAAATCTGTATTAACCAATGGAGGAAGTGATGGGAAAGTTCAACTTTGGCGCACCCCTGTAAATAATGCGAGGCCCGCAGAGCTAAGGCAATTCATTTGGACAGGCGGTTCTTCCACTTGCTGTGCGTTTTCTCCAGATGGTAGCTTTGCAGTTACAGGAACTCAAGATCATCAAGTTCTAATATGGAATATGCCTGCTAAACGCGAAATCGAAGAAACCTTAGTTGGGACAATTGCCTTAAACGAGAACTTTTTAGATTCCAATTCCAGACAGGTTCGAATCTGGGTTGATTTAAAAAATCCTGGTTGGTTGCATCCCGGTGGGACTGCAACGCTGGTTATTCCAGGTGTTAAAAATACGAGTGTTTTAGAAAAATAATTGATCTCCCAAAGTAATTATTCAAACGCATGATTGAGCAACCCGCATTCGACCTTGAACGCCGTAAGCAGATTAAAATCCGCCTGCGCAAGGACTTGGACATAGAATCCCAGCAATTTGAAGGTAGAACATTTTTTGTTGTCAAAGATCCTGTTAGCCTTCGGTACTACCGCCTTAAAGAGCACGAACATTTTTTGCTCGAGTTTATGGACGGCAAACGAACCTTACAAGATGCGCAAAAAGCTTATGAAGATCGTTTTCGCCCCGACCGACTCAGGCTCGAAGACCTCGAAGCTTTTGCTCAACAACTTCTTTCCGCCGGGTTAGCCCAAAATGAAGCCCCAAAGTCTGGCAAACAGTTGTTCGAAAGGCATAAAAAGAAAAAGCGAACCGAGCTTTACCAAACCTTTACCAATATCCTTTATATAAAACTACCTTTAGTTGATCCTGATTATGTTCTTACCCATATGGTTAAGTATTTTAGTTGGATCTTTTCTATGGGTTGGTTTTTAATCAGCCTTGTTATCATGAGCGCTGCAGTTTTATTAGTCACCTCGCATTTCGATACCTTTCGTAACAAACTTCCAAACTATTACGAGTTCTTTTTTAGCTTTAAAACATTGATCTACCTTTGGCTTGCTTTAGGCATAGTAAAAGTGATCCACGAATTCGGGCACGGGCTTAGTTGTAAAAAATTTGGGGGAGAGGTCCACGAAATGGGGATGCTCTTTCTCTGCTTTTCTCCTGCACTTTATGCTAATGTTTCCGATGCTTGGACTTTACCAAACAAATGGCATCGAATTATTATTAGTGCCGCTGGGATTTATGTTGAACTTATTATTGCTTCCATGGCTACCTTTCTTTGGTGGAACACTCCTAACGATCCCTTTATTAATAACCTTTCACTTTGCATTATGATTGTTTGTAGCGTCAGCACGGTTGTTTTTAATGCCAACCCGTTAATGCGTTACGACGGTTATTATGCACTTGCCGATTGGTTGGAGATTCCCAACCTAAGAGAGCGAGCCAATCGGTTTATTAAAAATTTAATTCTTGAAACTTGCTTTGGAATCGAGGTTCCTCCTGAACCTTATATGGCTTCCACCAGAAAAACACTTTTTATCTCTTATGCTGTTTTTAGCTATATTTATCGGTGGGTTGTGACCTTCACTATTTTGTATTTTATGTATTCGTTTCTTAAACCTTATAAACTTGAAGTTATTAGTGCGACTTTAACCTTGGCATCAATAGCCTCGATGGTAGGCTGGCCTTTATTTCGATTCGGAAAGAATTTATTTCGTAGAGGGAGATTGCCTGATATGAATCGTGCAAGAACTTTGACGACTTCTTTTGTAGCTGCAATATTGCTGGTTTTGTTTTTTACTTTACCTTTGCCTGTCAACCGTTTACGCGGTTATGGGTTGGTTATGCCAAGGCCAGAAACAACCGACAAACTTTTTGTCACGGTTCCTGGGTTCCTTAAAACTATTCTCGTACGCCCTGGCCAAGAAGTTCGCAAGGGTGATGAACTTATGGTCTTTAATAATGATGAACTTGAAACTAAGCTTTCTGCTTCTAAAACTGATTTGGAATCCAGTGATAAGTATCACAAAGTTCTGCTTGTTCTTAAGGATCGAACCAATGATCGTTCCGAACGCGAACGCATCGAAACCGAGATTGGTAAGTCGATAAAGACAGGCGACATGGCAAAAATTGAATCTGATTCTCTCCTCAAACTTAAAAAAGATAAATTGATTGTTCTTGCAAGCAGAGATGGCGTTATTGGCCGTGCCCCAAAACCAGAAGATATCGGTAAAATGTTTATGGAGGATCCTAATACACCTCTGATTTCAATTTATGAACCCAAAGTCTTAAGCGTTTGTCTCCCATTGGTTCCTTCTGAATTTAACCAGCTAAGAGAAAATATCCGCGTATCAGAACTGATGAAAAATAAGGCTTCAAAAAATGATACCGCTTGGGAACCTGACATTTATATTCGAGTTCAAGGTCGTGATTCCAAGGTTTGGAAGGGTCGTATTCGTGTCGAAACTTTGCCCCCATCCGAAGCTAAAGAAATTCCCTTAGCCCTGTCTAATAAAGCAGGGGGCCCTATTCCCGTTAAAGCTACCGAAATTCCTAATCAGCTAATTCCTCAAACTCAGCAATTCTTGGTTCATATCGATGTCCTTGATGCAGATGCAACGATTTTCCCTGGTTGTATGGCTCAGGTCAAAATTTACCTCCAGCCAGTAACTTGTGCACAATGGCTTTGGAGAGTTATTAGTGACCTTTTTGACATCGGTCTGGTAAGATAACTATCTGTTCTAATATCGAATCTTTCATTCAGGTGTTTTATGTCATTAAAGCATTTCTTTGCAGGTTTGTTTCTTTTCAGCTTTATTTCGTCGAATTCTTTTGCAGATAATTTTGACGAATACACTAATCAGATTCTTCAAAAAATGATTGAGAATGGTTTTTGCAAGGAAGTTGAATCCTTCTCTCTTAAAGATATTGCAGAAATTGATTCTGTTTTACCCGGAATTCAATCAGGTTTTATGATTATTCGGACCAACGAAGGACGACACGCCCGAGTTCTGGTCCAATTTGCCCGACAAAAAATCGATGCTGAAAAATTTGCTTCTATGGTTCTTCTTGAAAGGTTTGTTACTTACCGTGAAGGTGAAGAACGCACCATTCTTGCAAATGGTAAGAACATCGCTCTTTTTTCCAAGTTTCGTTTTAATTTTGATCTCGGCCAAGTTGTTCCTGAGGAATTAGGTGGCGATATTCTTTTTGATACTACTAAAGACTCTCCCAATATTACAAAAATTGGAAAAGCTAAGCTTTTCTTTGTCACGAAAGCACATCCAGAGGCTAAACCTTTGAAAAAAGAAAATGCTGTTATTGTTGGGCCTAATTTTGATATGAAGTATTTTAATGGCACCTATCAATTAAATGACGATGGAAGAAGGTCGGGCAAACTTGTTCTTAAATCTGATGAAACGGGTGAAATCCTTGGGTCTTTTTATTCTGATAAAGATGGTCGAAAATATGAGGTTCGGGGAAAAGCAGGGGCTCCTCCCCACGCCATCCAATTTATTATCAAATTTCCTAGAATCGAACAAGTATTCCAAGGTTTCCTTTTTACTGCGGATGCCAAAGCTATTGCTGGCTCTGCTAAACTTGCAGACCGTGACTCTGCTTTCTATGCCATCCGAGTTGAGTGATTAATAGCGCTTTTAATAAATTTTCCTTATTCTGTTTCACTGCTTCCTTTTCAAGTATAATAATTTTATTGCTTAACCATTTGATATTTTAAAGGGCCTCCCTTGGATAAAATTAGTCTTTTTTGCTTTGGTGCAAGTTATACGGTGGCACTGGTTCTTAATATTTTGTACCAATTCAAGCCTCTTAAGTTACTTAATATTTTGGAAATCGTTTTTGCATTGGCAGGCCTTTTTGCCCAATCTTGGTATCTAGCTTGGTGGCAACCACCCCTAGCCCAACAATTTGGTTGGTTTCTTTTATCTTCTTGGATTCTTTCTACTCTTTATTTATACGGTATCATTCATTATCGAAAAATCGCTTGGGGTACTTTCGTTCTCCCTCTAATTATTGGCCTTGTTACCCTTGCTGCAATTTTCCCCCCAGCAGTGGACGCCTCGGGTAACAGAATAGGCGGCCTAGTTTCTAATATTAAAGTTCTTGGACTTTTGCATGTTGGCTTCTTGCTTACAGCAACCGTGGCAATCTGCATCGGATCTCTTGCCAGTTTTATGTATTTATTGCACTCTAATCAATTAAAACTGAAGCTTGCACCTGGTAAAGGCTTGGCAATGTTAAGCCTTGAAAAATTGGAAAAACTTATTCGTTTTAGCATTGCTACTGCATTTCCATTGTTATCTATGGGATTGTTGGTTGGCTTGTATTTAATGTTAAAAAATATCGAAAAAATAACGGGTTGGGAAGACCCAAAAGTTGTTGGTTCTTCAATTCTTTGGCTTGCTTTTTTAATTTTGATTTATGCTCGTTATGGTTTTCATCTTCGGGGCAAGCAGTTGGCAGGCCTGACTCTAACTGCATTTGCTTTGCTCATAATTTGCCTTATTCTACCTCATAATATTCCGCAGGAGGTGGGTAAATGAACCTGCTGGTTACCTGCTGTAATTTTCGTAATACACCCATCGAGGTCAGGGAGAAGTTCTCCTTAGATAATAATCGGCTTAAAGTTGCGCTTGATTGGTTTAGCTCTAATTCAAGTTTGGAAGTCGTAATTCTTGCAACCTGCAACCGAGTTGAAATTTATACCGCGGGGATCGATAACCAAGATCTAAAAGGCCGAAATATTGTTAAAAGGTTTCTTACAGAATTTTTTACCGTTCCTATTGAACTTGTTGAAAAAAACTTCTTTTTTAAAGATGCTTCCGATGGGGTAAATCACTTGTTCAGGGTATCGGCTAGCCTTGATAGTATGATTGTTGGAGAAGGGCAAATTGCGGGGCAGGTTAAAAATGCGTTAGAAACTGCCGCTACAGCTTCAACCGCTGGCCCATTACTTTACTCCCTGTTTCGTCAGGCTCGAAGAGTAGCAAAGCGTGTTCGCACCGAAACGATGATTTCTCGAGGGAATATTTCTGTTTCTAGCGTTGCTATAGGGTTTGTAAAACAAGTTTTCGATCAATTTAACGATAAGGTGGTTGCAATATTGGGTGCAGGAAAAATGGGTGAACTTACCCTGAAGCACCTGCAAGAACTTAAACCAAAAAAAATTATTGTTGCCAACCGTAGCCCAGAAAAAAGTCTTGCCCTTGCTCAAAGTTGTGGGGGTGAAGTATATCCTTGGTCAAATCTTGCCGAGGTTCTTATCCATTCCGACATTATTATCAGCTCTACGGGGGCTCTACAACCTATCGTTACTAAAGAATTTTTTACCTCTGTTTCCGGTCAACGAAATGGCAGGGCGCTTGTAATTCTTGATATTGCTATGCCCCGAGATTTTTCCCCAGATATTCATGATGGTGATCAAACTTGCCTCTTTAATATTGATGACCTCCAGAAAATCCGCGAAAGCACTCTTAAAGAACGCTTAAAATATGTTCCTCAAGCTGAAAATATCGTTCTCCAAGAATCCGCTAGATTCCTTTCTGATTGGGCACGCAGGCGTAATGGCCCCGTTATTGCCAGACTTACACAAGAATTTGAAAGTAAACGAAAGCATGTCGTAGATAATTTACTTTCTAAACTTAACGGTAAGCTTTCAAGCGAAGATAAAGAATATATTGCTGGCGCCTTTAGATTGTTGCAAAATCAGTTTTTACACGGGCCCATTAGTGCCCTTGCTGAAGAAATGCAGCAGGGGAATTCTTCTAACCATTCTCTTATTGACGCCCTTCGTAAATTGTTCCGCTTACAAGATTAGTAGCGAAACTTATTATGGCTAAATGTCTAGTTACCGGTGCTGCAGGATTTATCGGGTGTCATCTTGTTCAAAAACTACTTGAACAAAATCATCAGGTACTTGCTTTCGATCACACACCTTGGGATCAAAATAATAATTTGTTTAATGTTAAGTCCAATTCATTTGAATATGTTTTAGGCTCGGTATGTGATTATCCTTTGTTTTTACAATATATTTCGCAGTCAGATCAAATTTATCTTCTTGCTGCTACCCTAGGTGTTAAACGCGTTATTGAAAATCCTATCAGCACGGCTAGCACTCAATTTGAACAAGTTAATACAATTTGTAAGCTTGTTACTCCAAATCAAATCGTTTTTTATGCCAGCACTAGCGAAGTTTACGGAAAGGCTTTGCAATCTCCGCTTACCGAAACGATGCCCCTTGTTTTAGGTGAACCTCACTTAGCTAGATGGGCCTACGCTTGTAGTAAATTGCTTGCAGAATATATGCTTCTTTCGCTTTTTCGTGACAAAAAAGTTCCCGTGGTCATTGGTAGGTTTTTTAATGTTGTAGGGCCAAAGCAGAATAAAGCTTATGGCGCAGTTGTCCCCACGCTTTTTACCCAAGCCCTTGCAGGAAATAATCTTTCTGTCTTTGGCGACGGTAATCAAACTAGGTCTTTTTGCCATGTTTCTGATGCTATTAATGCCATCGATTCTTTGACGAAAACTTTGGCATGTTGGGGACAAGTTTTTAACATTGGTAACTCAGAAGAAATTTCTATTAACAATCTTGCAGTGAAAATTCGCAATCTTGTTAACCCTAAACTTGAAATCATTCGTTTTCCTTACGAATCTGTTATGCCGCTGGGTTTTGAAGAAATACTTCACAGAGTTCCTTCACTAAATAAAATAAAAGCGTTCACAAAATGGGATTGTAAGCTTACTCTAGATCAAATATTGGAAGGGTATCTTACAACCTTTGATTCGTAATTTTAAATTCAAACAACAATGGTTTTTTTATGAATGTAATACTTTTAGAAAATGTTCTTGAGTTGATCCGCAGAACTTCCACTAGCCTCCCAAAGGATGTAAGAGAAGTGATCGAGGTTAATCGAGTATTAGAGCAGCAAGGTTCGAATGCCGATATTGCCTTGGAATTGGTGCATAAGAATATTTTGATGGCCAAGGAGAAAAGTGCTCCCATTTGCCAAGATACTGGCACTATCACTTTTTATATTTCTAATCCTATTTCCTGTAATCAACTTGAATTTGAAGAGGCTTGCCTTGCCGCAGTCTCTAAAGCTACGGAACTTGGTTACTTAAGACAGAATTCCGTGGATAGCGTTTCAGGAAAAAATAGTGGCAATAATCTTGGCCCCGGTAGTCCTGTCTTTCATTGGCACCCTCATAAACAGCCTCATATTGAACTTAAATTGATTTTGAAAGGTGGCGGTTGCGAAAATATGAGCGCTCAGTATTCTCTTCCTGCACAAATCAATGGCAAACGCTGTGACCGCGATCTCCTAGGCGTCAAATCTTGCATTCTTGATGCGGTTTGGCAAGCACAAGGCAAAGGATGTGGCCCTGGGTTTTTAGGCGTCTGTATCGGGGGCGATCGAGCTAGTGGTTACGATTACGCTAAAATGCAACTTCTCCGATTTGTTGATGATTCTAATCCCGACACAGATCTTGCCAACCTTGAAGCAACCATTTTAGATGAGGCTAACAAATTGGGTATTGGTCCTATGGGGTTTGGTGGAAAGCTAACTATTGGTTGTTGTAAAATTGGGGCCATCAATCGCTTACCCGCTTCGTTTTTTGTTTCTGTTTCTTATATGTGTTGGGCTTTTAGAAGGCGTGGTGTTAACCTTGATACTTCTGGGAATTTAATCCAATGGCTTTATCAAGAAAAGGATGAAAATTTTGACCAGCTTAAGCCTGGAGAGAATTTTACCGCTATTGAACTAGGTAAATTAGGCTCTTCTTCTAATAAAGTTATTCGCTTAAATTCACCTCTCAAAGATGAAGATGTCCGGGCCCTACGCTCGGGCGATATTGTTTTACTCTCAGGAAAAATTTTTACAGGCCGAGATGAAGTCCATAAGTATTTGTTTAAAGGCGGGGATCTTCCGATCCTTAACAACGGTGTAATCTATCACTGTGGGCCAGTTGTTCTTGAAAATAACGGAATTTTTAAAGTGATCGCTGCTGGCCCCACTACCTCTATTCGAGAAGAACCTTATCAAGCAGAAGTTATTAAAAAATATGGTATTAAAGCTATTTTAGGTAAAGGGGGAATGGGGCCCAAAACTTTACAAGCCTGTAAGGATTATGGCTGTGTTTATTTGCACGGTATTGGCGGGGCCGCACAGGTTTATGCTGCTTGTGTGGTTAATGTTTCTAATGTCTACCTTAAAGAAAAATTTGGAAGCCCTGAAGCTGTATGGGAACTGGATGTAATTGATTTTCCTGCAGTCGTTACTATGGATTCTCATGGGGTTTCTTTACACCAAGAAGTTGCTGATATTTCCAAACAAAATTTAGTTAAAGAACTTGTCTGAAAAGTTTAAGCAATATTTCGTGATATCGTTTTATTAGGCATTGTTTGTTTTAATAAAAGCCGTACCGCTTCTCCAAGAGAACAACGGTTGTTATTAGCTAGTTCTTCAAGAAGTTGAAGATGTGCTTTGGAAAGTAGGAGCGAAATTTCAACGATGTCAGAATCAAACATAAGAGGTTCCTTTGGCTTAAAGGTGTCTTCTAAGTAATTCAAATCTTCAAATTGTGTCAACAATTTTTATTCCATTGCCAGATATCTAAACCCGAATCCAATAAAGGTACAGCAATAGTTGTGCCAATAATGTGAATACCTTGTAATCAGCAATTATAAGGGTTAATTTCAATGACAAAACATTTTTTATTTACCGTTATAAAATAGTGTGCCTGTTTTGTAAGCCAATTGCCTGAAAAATAGTCGCTAGAATAAGAATTCATTGTAACCATTATTATTCTTCCCTAAACAGGCATTAAGTTTTAAAATAACAGAATGAAAATGAAAGAAAAGAAATGAGTAAAAATAAAAAAGTTCGTGTAGATTTTATTCGAAATCGGGGTAAATCCACCCGAGAAAATGATTTTACCCGCGATTTTAAATCCGACTCTGAAAAAATTGATCACCTTTCCGCTTCACAACTTGTTCGGGCAAAGGGCGATATTTCTCGTAAGCGCACTATCATTGTCAATGATAATTCGCAAAATCAACAAGGTGATATTAGGCCTGCCGCTGATCTTGTAAACGCTATCTTAGGGCGGGTGATCCAAATCGCTGGACTTATGGTTTTTGTTCAAGTTGAAAATGGTATTGTTTATCGCTGCACCGTACGCCGATTATTAAAAACCTTGGCGACCGATGAGCGAAGTGCGGTAACCACTGGTGATAAAGTTTGGATTATTCCAGAAATCCTTCCAACTAAACAAGATGCCGAAATTCTTATTCCTTTAGTTTTAAATAATTCACTCACTTTTCCCGTGGGTGTGGTTCAAACGGTGGAACCAAGGAAGGGGATTCTTACACGAATTTCCAAACATAAAGAACATGTTATTGTTGCGAATGTAGATCAAGTTGTTTTTGTTATCTCGTTATGCCAACCAGATTTGAAAGTACATCTTGTAGACCGCTATATTGCAGGCGCATTAGAAGGAAACTTAGAACCTGTGCTTTGTTTTAATAAAGCCGATCTTGTTGATCTTTCTACCTATCAACATTTAATAAGTTATTACACCCAACTTGGGATTAAAAGTATTTTCACGAGCGTCGTTAATGGGATGGGAATTGCAGAAGTTCGACACCTGCTTTCCTTTAAGCAATCCGTGATCTGTGGTCAAAGTGGTGTAGGAAAGTCTTCACTTTTGAATTCAGTTCAGCCGGGGTTAGGATTGCGCGTCAATGTGGTTAGCGATGTTAATCAAAAGGGCAAACATACTACAACTTCTTCAAAATTAATATCGTTAGAATGTAAGGGTTGGGTAGTAGATACACCTGGTATAAGATCTTTTGAACTAGCAAATCAGTTGCCTTCGACGGTCGATTCGTTTTTCAAAGAGTTTGGGCCACTATTACCTTTTTGTGGATTTGCAGATTGCACTCACACACATGAAAAAGGTTGTGCAGTAAAACGGCAGGTTTTTCGCCGAGCAATCAGTCACGAACGCTATCAGAGTTTTCTTGGGATGATAGAAAAGAACTGACCAACTGAGATGAAAATAACAGATCAAATCGAAAAAGCATTAAAATCAGGTTTTCCTGTAGTTGCTTTAGAAAGTTCAGTAATAAGCCAAGGTTTGGCTTATCCTAAAAATCTTGAAATCGCAATGGAAATGGAAAATGTTATCCGCAGTGAAAACGCGGTACCTGCAACCCTTGCTATCATTAAAGGAGAAATCAAAGTTGGATGCAACCATGATGATATCCGTTTACTCGCATTAAATAAAACGGTTCTCAAAGCAGGTGCTAGGGAAATTGGATATGCAATAGCATCAAATAAAACAGCAGCTCTTACAGTGTCGGCCTCGATTTGTGTTGCAAATAAAGTAAAAGTTCGAGTTTTTGCAACTGGTGGAATTGGTGGTGTTCACCCTTTAACTAAAAGTAATCCTTATGATGTTTCCGCTGACTTATTTGAATTATCGCGTAACCCCGTGATTGTGGTTTGCTCCGGTGCGAAAAGTATATTAGATTTAAAAACAACTTTGGAACTTTTAGAAACTTTATCTGTCCCAGTTTTTGGCTATCAAACCAAGAAGTTCCCTGCATTTTTTACTAAAGCTAGTGAACTTAATATTCCTGAAGTTTCTTCCCCAGATGAAATTGCGTTAATCGCTTGTAAACATTGGGAAATGTCAAATTCTGCAATCTTACTTTGTCTACCTGTGCAAGAAGAATTTGAAATTCCTTCAGATGAAATAGAGTCAGGTTTGAAAATAGCGCAACAAGAAGCATTTGAAAATAATATTACCGGTCAGATGATAACCCCATTTTTATTGAAAAGACTATCAGAAATTACTCAAGGGAGAACACTGATTGCAAATGAGAAATTATTGCTTGGTAACGGAAAGTTGGCCGCAAAGGTTGCAACAAGCCTTATAAAAATTCAGTTGTAAATTATTCGCCATACTCATCTTGCCATTCATCGTACCAAGCCATTTGAATAGCTTCAAGTATTTTTTCACTAGATGCATCAGGTTTGCCATTGAACCCTTCGAGTTCTAAAGTCCAACGGTGCAGATCGGTAAAGCGAACTGAAAGAGGATTAAGCTTCCCGTGTTTTTCAAAAAGTTTTTCGCCAATATCACGAAAATCGTTCCAGTTCATTATGTTATTTTCCTAAATCACTTAGTTGTTCGGGTTTTTGATTTGAAAGGTAATTTTTTGCTGCTGCATCCATCGCCATAGTTGCATAGGGCGTTAAAATTATTTGAAAGTCATCAAGTGTCTTCTTAATTATGCTAGGCTCGTTTTGTATTACTGCGTTTTCTACTTCATTTATTGCTTTATTAATAATGAAATTGTCTGCATCCGTAAGTTGAAGACTTTTGTTGTTAAATATTCTTCTTGCGTGATTTAAGTCAATGTTAGCCTTATTCCTTAATTCAATCAGCATCCTTTGCTTAAAGTCATCGTGGGCGTGTTCAACACTATCGAGAACAATTCGTTCGATTTCATCTTTGTTTAAGCCGGTTGAAGGTTGCACTTTAACGCTAGCTTGAACCCCACTTCTAATTTCCTTGGCACTAACCGTTAAAATACCGTTTGCATCGATAATAAACGAAACATCGACTTGCGGCATTTGAGCGGGCATAGGAGGAAACCCAGATAAAGTGAATTTTCCTAAGTTTTTACAATCTTTTGCAAGTTCTCGTTCTCCCTGATAAATGGTAAAAACGATCCCAGTCTGATTGTCCACTCCGGTTGAATAACGCTCTGTCACCATTGCAGGAATAGTTGTATTTCGGTGAATAAGTTTGCTTACCACCCCGCCTAAAGTTTCAATACCAAGGGAAAGGGGAATAACATCAAGAAGCAGCAAGTTCTTTCTTTTGCCCGAAAGTATTTCAGCTTGAACCGCTGCCCCAATGGCAATCGCTTCATCTGGGTTGATCGAAGTAAGAGGTTTTCGTTTGAAAAATTCTTCTACCCTTTTTTGTACCAAAGGAACACGGGATGAACCACCAACCATCACAACTTCTTCAATTTCTTCAGTTTTAATGCCAGCATCTTTTAAAGCTTTTTTGCAACAAGCTAAAGTTCTTTCAACAAAAGGTTCGATAAGTTTTTCAAAATCTAAACGGGTTATAGTTATGATATTTTCGCTAAACAATGGCAAGGAAGTCATATCAAAAGATGCTTGATCGTTCGTACTTAAATTTCTTTTTGTTTTATCCGCTTCTTGTTTTAATATTGCGGTTGTTCGTGGTTCTAGTTTTGTTTTAATGTTAAGGATATCATTAATTACATAATCCATAATTGCATAATCAAAGTCATCACCGCCAAGGTGGGTATCGCCGTTTGTGCTTAAGACCTTAAAAACGCCATCTGCAATTGAAAGAACAGAGCAATCAAAAGTACCACCACCAAGGTCGTAAACAACAATCTTGCCAGTGCGCTTTCGGTCGAGTCCATACGCAAGGGCAGCGGCTGTGGGTTCATTAATAATTCTAACAACTTCAAGGCCAGCAATTTTTCCAGCATCTCGAGTTGCTTGCCTTTGTAAATCATCAAAGTAAGCTGGTACGGTTATGACTGCTTTTGCAGGGTTTCCAGCTAAGCGTTTAACTTCTGCAAGAATCATTGCAGAAATTTCTTCTGGAGTGTAATCTTTATCACCAATTCTAACGAGTAAGACTGTTCTACCATCTTCCCTTTTACTTTCTCGGATTTGATAGGGAATGTACTTTATGTCTTTTTCAAGTTCTAAAAGAGTTCTTCCTAGAAGTCGTTTAATACTGAATATTGTATGCTCGGGGTCGGTTACGCAGCGTAAAAAAGCATCTTGCCCGACTAAAACACTGCCGTTGGGGTGAATGCTAATCATACTAGGAATCAGAGAATTGCCATTACTATCTCTAACCACTTCTGCTTTACCATTGCGGATGAAAGCAGCAAGGCTAAAGGTGGTCCCAAGATCGATACCAACGATCTCGTTGTTCATAAAAAGATCTTTCCTTTAGGCATCAACCTTATTTAGTGAAGGAAGAGCGATTGTACAAAATACTTGTAATGCCTTGGGTTAAATCCGCAAGGAGATTAATTATTAATGTGTTACCAGAAATCAATAAAGTTATCTTAAGGAATCAAGTCTGAAATCAAAGCTAGTGATAAAACTATTATGTAGTGATCATGGTTGCAGTAGAAGTTTATGCTGAGAAAGCCAATCATAGGCGCGTTTTTGCCAATCACCAGGCCCCGTGCTTCCTGGGCGTAAATTCATGCCAAAACCATGCCCGCCCCTTTCATAGATGTGCAACTCTGCTGGAATTTTCTTGTTAATAAGTTCCAAAAAGAGAAGGGTGCTTCCTTGGGGAAGGGAACCTGTATCATCGCTTGCTTGGGCGATGAAGGATGTGGGTAACCCGTTGTCAACTTTAATATCAGCTTTTAATTTCTTGGTGATAGGGTCGTAAATCTTGTATGGGTAAAGCAACAATAGAAAATCAGGCTTGTAGTTTGCTTTTTCATCCACCATGGGGAAATTAGGTTTGTTGGTTGCCGCAATAAGGGAAACCTGCCCTCCTGCAGAGAAACCAAGCACGCCAATTTTGTCTGTATCAAGGTTAAGATCAGCAGAATTGTTGCGTACCTCCATAATTGCTTTTTGCAAATCTTGCACAGGTCCTGCGTGCGGTTCGGTATGTTTGTTCGTAGGGGTACGATGAACTAATTGAAATGAGGTGATGCCATTTTTAGCGAGCCATTTGCAGGCATCCGATCCTTCATGTTCATCTGCGAGAATCCCAAATCCACCACCAGGAACCACGATGATCGCCGCCTTAGAAGCTTTAGACCCCGCTTCGGGTTTAAAGACAATGAGTCTGGGATTAGAAACATTTGAACGCCTAGAAATAGCGTCTTTTCCCTTAATCGAGGATTCAGGTAGTTCTGATTGAACTTTGGGTTCTGGCATACCTTTGGGCCAAAGGATGATTTCTTTTGGTGGTTCATATCCAGAAACGAAGGTAGATGCAGTAAAAATAAATAGCATTACAATGATGATTTTTTTCATAGTTATTATTCCTTGTTATTATTCCTTTCGTGGAATTATTCGAAAGCGCTTAAAAGACGAAAAACCAAACTTTTAAGAAGTTTAAAATTTATTTCCCCCCATACCAAATACCTCGGTGCCAGTAATGATTTCGCAACTTATGGATTAACAAATCTGGTAAAGGCGGAAGATCTGAAACCTTAGCATTGGCTTCCGCTTGGTTCATATTTCGGATACCAGGGATAACGGTGCTAACTGCTGGGTGTGCTAAAACAAAACGCAAAGCAACATCAGGCAAAGTATACGAACCGTTAGGCAAAAGTTTAGATACTTCATCATTAATGCGTTCAACTCGTTCAACGGTTCTATCTAATCGGTCGCCTTGAAAAAAGAAATTACGAAAATCATCATTAGGGAAAGTTTGCCCTTTCGAATACTTACCAGTCAGGGAACCTTCGTCGAATGCTACCCGAATGATGACCCCCACATTATGTTCTAGAGCCGCAGGAAGAAGTTCAGCTACGGGTTCTTGCTCGAATATATTATAAATTACTTGAATAACATCGAGGTATCCTTTGCGAATAAGTTCGATTAAAGAATTCTGATCCTGTTCCGGAGTTGAGATTCCAATATGGCGAATTTTCCCTTCACTTTGCATTTTTTTCAGAGTGTCTAAAGGCTTGGGGTCGCGGTTCCAAGCTCTAGTCCAAGTGTGAAGTTGTAAAAGATCAATGCAATCTACGCCAAGATTTTTCCTTCGCTCATCGATATTGGCCCTAAGATAAGTTTCAGGGTACCTATCTTCAGATTTACAATAAGGAGAGGGTGGCCATTTCCCATCGACAGGGGGAGTTTTCGTTGCGACATAAACAGGCTTATCCCAAGACTTTAAAACTTCGCCAATTACTTTTTCACTTTTTCCGTTGCCATAAACTGCAGCGGTATCAATAAAATTAACGCCAAGTTCTAAAGCTTTTTTAAGAGCGTTTACAGAATCATCATTAGATTGAAGGCCCCAACCTCCCCCTATGGCCCAAGCTCCAAACCCAATTTCCGAAACTTCAACACCAGTTCGACCAAGAATGCGATATTTCAAACGAAAGACTCCTGTATCTTATTATTCTATTGTTTGAAGAAAAGTAACCAAGGTAGGTGATTTTCCAAAAACTGTATCAGATTTTATTTCTAATGAGCGGTTGCTTTTTTTATTATCATCAAACAAAGTTTTAAGTGCATTAAGTGCTTTATTTGCATAAAAGTCAGATTTTGACATATTGTTTTTTTCGAAAAGTTGAGACCTCATAGCGTAAACTTTTGCAAGGTTAAATTGATCGTTCTGAACTTCACCATATGTTTTCTCAAGAAACTGTTCTGTATCTATAAATATTTGCAAATCAGGATCTGATTTTTTTAACCATTCTAACATACACTTGTGGGTGCGAGCATCTCCCTGACCCCTAATAAAGCGTACCGCTTTATCAGCGATGATTACCGGTTCATAAAGTTCAAATATTGCTCGGTTTAAATCGATTTCAATCTGCTTAACTTCCGTACTGTGTGAATCTAAATTTATTGATGTTTCAAGAGCTAACCTTTTTAATCGGACTAAAGACATAGCAGTTAAATTATTTGCAAGATCATATTTAAAATCGTGAATATTTGGATTCTGCTTGGCGAGAAACTCTCGAATAATTCCGCTAGTTAAATAATATTCTTCAGCAGTGCTAAGCAAGTTATTTTGTAAATGCATAGAACCAAAGTTGGCGAAACTTCTGCCCAACTGAAATAGGCCTTCAGTTTGTTCATTATCTAATGTAACCGCTGGAAACCGATGTCCTATACTCGTATTGTTCCCAAGACGATTCCAGAAAGGTTCGATGTTTTTTATTGATGAGATATTTTTTCGCAGTTGATGAGAAGCCCAATAATCTTTGTCAGCATTATAAAAATCATTTTTTTCTAGAAAAGTGTCTCCTCTATATCCAAAGCCTCGAGCTAATTCTCTTTGTCGGTTAATGTTTTCTGGTTGGTTTTTTAGTCGATTTGTTAACAAGCTGATTGAATGATTATGATTTTTAAGCGATAAATTAATGTTCGTATATGCGTAATAAATTCCTAAAAAATGATATGTTAAAGCTAATTGCTCATCTGAGTCGTACGAGGTTGAACCTTTATCAGAAATTTCTTTTTCAAAAGATTCAAATATCACTAAAGCTTTATTAAGGTTTTCAAGTGAAGCATTTTTTTCGCCTAATTCAAATTGTACTTCACCCAAAATACGATAAGCTTTGCCTATAAAATATTGGCAATTTGATTTATCAGGGTGGCTTTTATCTACCCGGTTGCAGAGCATAATTACATTTTCAAGAACTTTTGTGCTATCGTGTTTATTACCTTTGCGAATCATCAAATCGCTTAAGCTAAAATGGGCAATTGCCAACTTAATCGGATCAGGTATTTTTTCGGTATTAAAGTCTTCTACTAATTTAGCGTAGTATTTTTGCAGAATATTGTGTAGCGGTTCAAGGTTACTTGTTCTTGCTAGTGGACCATCAACATTTAATAATTCTAGTATTGTGTTTAAAGTAGTAAGGGAAGATTCGTGCAATTTTTCTTTTAAACGAAGAGTTTCTGTTTCGTTTTGAATTTTATAATTCATCTGCATTTGTTTATATGAAAAAATGCTTAAAAATACAAATGCCCCTGTTAGAATACAAAAACTTACAAAGCTTAAGGTTTTTACAGGGTTTTTTCTTGCCCAGCGAGTTACCTGAGTTATTGGCCCGGGCAACCGGGCTTTGGTTGGCTTGTTATCTAGCCATCGCTGCAAATCTTCTGCTAATTCTTTTGCACTTTGGTACCGATTTATTGGAGACTTTTCAAGGCATTTTAAACAGATAGCACTCAAACTGTTTGGCAATTTACTTACTAATTTAAACGGTGGTATAGGGTCGTTTTCTATAATCTGTTTAAGGATAGCTGATATTGTTGGGCCAGTAAAAGGCGGCTTTCCTGTCAGCATTTCATATAAAATCGCACCAAGTCCGTAAATATCTACCGCAGTCGTAAGATTCCTGTCACCGCTTGCTTGTTCAGGTGCCATATAAGATGGCGTTCCAACAATTATTCCAAAACTTGTAATGTTCTGGTTATCAGAATTTGTCTCAAGGTTTTTTCCTAACCCAAAATCGGTGATCTTGATTTGAAATCGGTCATCAAGCGGTTTATCTAAATAGTGGTCATCACCTGCTATCAAGATGTTTCCTGGTTTTAAGTCGCGATGAATAATTGAAGTTTGTTTTATCCCTGAAGAAGTTTTCCCACCATGGGCGTGATCCATAGCTTTTGATAATCGTAGTGCAATTGAAGCAGCGATTTTTGATGGAAGCGTTTTATCTTTAAGCAAGTCAGAAAGATTTTTTCCTTCTACTAGTTCGAGAATGAGTACGGGCCCCAGAACTGAATCTTGACAAGTATGGTAAATTTTAATGATGTCTGGGTGAGAAAGATTTGCCACGGTCGAACCTTCACTGCGAAATCTGCTTAAAATATCACTTTCAGTATCAAAACGGTATTTGTCATTTAAAACTTTGACTGCAACATCTCTTTTAAGCTCAATATCAAAAGCCTTGTAAACATTGCACATTCCCCCTCTACCAATCAAACCACGAATCTCAAAACGATTGTCAATTAAATATGGAGAATTCGAATTAGTGAATTTATTTTTAATCAAGATAGATTCCCCAAAGATGGTGTTTTCTTTGGGTTCAATTAAACCTGTAGGGTCAGGCCTTAGGTGGTCTGAGGTTATTTTACCAATATCAATTTCTTTGGTTGCAGAAAGAATTTCATCCATAAATACCCCTATAAAATTTTAGCTTAAAACTGAATAAAAAACAAAGAAAACTATGCAATTAATTTAAGAATAAGTTCATTTATTTTAGTTTAACTTTTAATATTTATCTGATTTTATTTCAATTTGAAACAAATTGTTTTATGATACATATGTTGATTTATCTAAAATCATTGCATTATTTTTACTGTTTAATGTATTCCTATGGGAGGCCTTTTATGAAGTTCAAGATGTTGCCTTTAGCTTGCTTGGTAATTGCATTACCGCTTTTTGCCCAAGATAGCACCACGAAAAAAAGCCAGACTAAACCACTTACCCCGATTAATGCTAAACAAGTTAATCCCAAACAAGTTAATGTGGAACAAACTGAAGGCCAAAAGAAACTAGCATCAATTCGAGCTAAATTTACAGAAATGCAGGAAGAGATAATAAAGGAATATAAGGAAGCAAAACCTGAAGATCAGCAAAAGTTGATTCCTAAAATCCAAGAAAAACTTAGTAAAATGCCTCGAGAAGATTTCGCTAAGCAGGCAATCGCCTTATCAAAAACTCTCGAAACCGCAGACCAGGCTAGTTTTGATTCCCTAGCTTTTGCTTTAAGCCTTGTTGCCCGAGGTAATTTTAAAGAGCTAAATAAAGAAGCTGTAGATTTATTAATCGAAAAGCATACTAAAAATGCAAAGTTTGCAACGGTACTTACTTTTATAGGTAGTTCCCCCGAGGGTATTTCTAAACTCGAAAAAATCGCTGCAAAATCTGATGATCGTAATGTCGCTGCTATTGCTTGGTTTACCGTTGCAACCAAACTACAAGAACAAGCATCTGATCTTGGAGCAAATGCAAAACAAGCTGAAGAACTTAATAAAAAAACCGAAATCATTTACGAGAAATTAATGAAAGATTTCGCTGATGTTCCTATGGGCAGAAAAACGGTAGGCGAAACGATTAAAGCTTCCCTCTTCGAATTGCAAAACCTTTCTGTAGGTAAACTTGCACCCGAAGTGTTATGTTTAAATATTGCAGGCGACAAACAAGATAAACTATCAAATTATAAAGGCAAGGTTGTGGTTCTAGATATCTGGGCAACTTGGTGTGGGCCTTGTAGGGCTATGATTCCTCACGAACGCGAAATGAATGAAAGGCTCAAAGATAAACCTTTTACGATTATTTCGATTTCCGGCGATGAAACCAAGGAAGCACTCACCGTGTTTCTTGAAAAAGAAAAGATGCCTTGGACCCATTGGTTTGCAGAACGCAAGGGCATTTTACAAGATTGGAACATTAGGTTTTATCCCACCCTTTATATTCTTGACCATAAAGGTGTGATTCGTGCTAAAGGACTTCGGGGCGAAGAACTCGAAAAGAAAGTGAACGAGTTAGTTGTAGAAGCTGAAAAAGATAAAAAAAGCTAAAACACTTCATTCATTTAAATAAAAAGAATGCATTTTGTTTAACAAGATGCATTCTTTTTTGTTTAATAATAAAAACTTTTTATCAAACAGATGTAATCTTTCTACGCTGAAGTGATTGATCTATTAGGTTTTAAATTTTGTGACTTAAGGTTATTTAGGTGCAGAATCTTTTTTACCTTCGGGCGTTTTTTTCTTGGCTCGATAATCCCAAGGCGCTATCGGAGTTTGTTCATCGGCCCAAAGCCCTTTTTTCTCTTTTAATGCTAATTTTTCCAGCTTTGAATATCGTTCTTCATCGTTGTATTTGCTGAAGTGCCAGGCCCAACCTTCTTCCACCATTTTTAAATTAATTTCTGTTTGCTCTAGAATCATATATCCAATTATTCTTCCATACATATCATCGCCAGTTTGTTTAATGGTCACTGTTTTATCTAAAACTAAAGAAGATAATATCTCTTTGGCTTTTGATCCAAAATTTTGGCTTGGTTCAGGTGCATCGATTCCTTCTAGCCTGATAACTAAAGTTTTTTCTTCCGCTTTAAGTTCAACAGAATCGCCATCCAACACTTTTGTTACCTTGCCCGTAAATTCTTTGATAACCTTGGGCGGCACAGCCAATATTGTTAAACTGCAAATAGCAAAAACTGACAAAGTGATTAAGCGCATATTTACCTCTTTACCAAAGTTTGAATATTTCAAATTTACATAATAACTGATACTTCATCATTTTTTACACGATAAAGTTTACTATTGTTACATTTGAATTATAAAATAATTGAACAAGTCAGTAAAACGAACTATGGCTTATTTAAGAACTAATTATTTATAGTGGTTCTATTTTTTAAAAATTATGGGGTAGAGACTATAAACTAATAACCATCATCAAAAGAAAGCAAAGGTTTTAGATTACTTATTTGTTTTTCAGGAGCAATTCTTTGTTTTTATCCCAGTCTTTTACAAGATTACCAGAGTAAAGTTTGATATCTCTAAATGATGCGATTTCGCCTGAAACTGTAAACCCAAAATTAGCTTTTTCTTTATCGATTGCAGGATGTGTTCCAAATGCTGTAACCTTTCCATCGAGCGTAGCAAGGATATCAGGGCCACGAAGTTCTACCACCATAGAATGCCATTCCCCAGTTTTAATGGGCGTTTCTTGGTTCTGAAGATTAATAGCTTTATCGCCTGCTTTTTTATCTTGGTTATCTTTGATTACGGAAAACCCATTGGGTTTGACAGCAACCCTACAAATATGACCTTTGGTTCCATTAAAGCTAAGGCTGATTGATTTGGCCCCTTCCAGTTTAAAATTAAACTTAACTACACAATCAGAAAAGGTGATGGTATGCCTTGCAGCGGCCCCATGCATATCTTCTTTTAATTCAGCAACTTTAATTCCATCACCTGAGTGTTCCCATTTTCCTTTGGCAACTTTCCATTGATCATTGAACCCAGTTTTAAGCTCATCAGAGAAAATAAGCTTTACTGGGGTAACCATTTTAGTAATAACTTCAGGGGCAGAATCTGCTGCGAAACTGTAAGAGATAAGCATAAACAAAGTTACAGTCAAAACATTTATTGCAATACGCATAATTCACCCCTGAAGTAAAAAAAACAAAAAGAAAACTGTTTAGGCATCCGTCTTCTTTTTCTTTGCTTTGGTGATCTTAACGCTTTCAACTGAATTCTTTGAACTGGTAATAATTACATCTTTTCCTGCGGTAAGTTCTGAAAATTTAGCAGGTGAAGTGGTTGCATCTTTTTTCTTTCCTGAAACAGTTTCGATTTTCGTGGATTCAGAAATTGTAAAAGTCTTTTCTTCTGGTGTTGCAGTTGGTGCTGCGGTATCGCCCTTCTTAACTTTTGCTACAACTTTTACGGTGATGCTGCCAGTTTCCTTACCAGAATCTTGTTGAACTTTAGAAATAGTTCCATTAATTGGTTTATCCTTGGCAGCTTCTGCTGAGCAAGATATTAATAGTAAAGTTGCCAAAGCAGTGAAAACAGTATAACTCTTCATAAGGCCTCCCGTAGTGAAACAGAAATAGTTTGTAGTCATTAAATACTAACCCTAATCATTCTGTAAGGTTTCGTAAGATTAGGAAAGAAATTATAACAAATAAAAAAGGAATGCCAAAACTCTTAAGATTTGACATTCCTTATTTAAAATCTTAGAAGAAACTTATTTAAGAGTCGCCAAAAAAGCAATAATATCTAAGAATTCGACTGGGGAAATAGTCCCCGCAAGTCCTTCGGGCATACTACTTTGCTTTAAGGTTTTTCTTTCTTCGATATCAGCAACTTTGATGGTGCGTTTTAATTTACCATCGAAGAGGATAACTTCGTCTTTGTTTTCGCTTACAAGAAGGCCGGTAACAATTTTGCCACTGGATGTACTTATTAAGGTTGAAAGGTATTTTTTATCAACATCGGCGTTAGGGTCGATAATCGACTCAACGAGTTTATATCGAGTAAGCCTAGTCCCAACTTTCATCATATCTGGACCGAAATCTTGGCCTTCATCGTAAACTTTATGGCAAGCAATACAACCTCTACGGAAAACTATTTTACCGTTTTCTGGATCGCCACCCTTCATATCTGCAAGGGTCTGCATTGCTTTATTGCGTTGCTCTTGTGGAGCCTGTTCGCTGCCAAGAAGGATTTTAAGGTAGGGCAAAAGTTGCGCACCTTTTTTATCAAGAGAGATTACATTATCTAAAATCTTCTTTCCTGACGCATCGTCTTTTGCTAATTCACCTTTAATATAGCTTGCTCGCCAACCGTCAAGGTTTGCGCCTAAAGCAGCTTCACCGGTGTACTGGGTGTAATTATCTGCTTGGTATTTTCGAAGTGAATCTAAAACAGCCTTTGCTGAGTCCGAAGTTGCAAAATAACTTAAGCCCCGAAGTGCTTCAGTTCTAGTTCTTGGATTTTTATCCTGAGAAGCATTCTTTAATAAATCGAAAGCTCCGGGTAAATAATCTCGCTCATCTGCAACAATACGACTTGCTGCTGCTCTTGCATCTGCTGTTTTACATTCCAAAACTTGTTTTGCAAGTTCCGCATCCACCGCGTGGAAACTTTGTTGTATCCAAAGCGCTTCACAGCAATAACGGTCGTAATCTTTATTGGCTTTATCAAGCTTAGTAACCCATTCTTTGACTATGGGAAGAGCTTCTTCTCTGGGTCGGGATTGGATTTCATTTCGAACGCGTGACCGTGTGCGCCATTCATATTCCCCAAGTTGGGTAAGAAGTTCTGGCATAGTTTTACCAAATTGGGTAACAGGTTTAAGCAGTGGTTTATCTTTATAAACAAGCCTGTAAATTCTGCCGTGCACATGATCGCGGTTGGGGTCACGCTGGCTGTATTGCATATGGCCGATAAGAGGGTTGGCCCAATCCCCGAACCAAAGAGCGCCATCTGGCCCAATTTGTGGGTCAACGGGTCGAAAATGCTTGTCGGTGCTTTTAATCAGGTCGAAGGCGGTCTTGGCATCTTTAGGGTCGTGTCGAACTCGTTCGCCTTTATACCCACCCCCATCATCTGAAAATGTCCAGCGGGGTAAGCCATTCATATTAATCACACAAGCGTAAATAAATTGCCCCTGCACATTATCAGGAAATTGCTTGCTGACAAGAAATTCGCTGCCTACCACAGGTCGCATTCCTTCGGTTGGGAAAACTGGGTTGATACCCTTACGGCCTTGATACTGCTGGCCTGAAAGAGGGGTATCCCAATGTTGGTTTGCCCCAGTACCATCGCCACAAAATCCCTGACTCCATTCATTAAAAACATAACACCACGGGTTGCCATACCCTGGGGTTACATAATGACTAATTTTCCAAGTTCGAGGATCAAGAACATAACAACCAGAAGACCCAAAGTTTCGGAAAGGCCCCCAAGGAGTTTCAACCGTGGTACTCATTGCCACACCCTCCATCATATGAAGGCGCCCGCCGTGACTGGCTTCAAATGCCCCAACAGTATGATGGGTATCTTCAGTAGCCCAGCCATCTAAAACATGAACAACAACATCGGCTTTGTCATCGCCATCGGTGTCTTTAAGCCAAATAATGCGAGGTTGGTCAACGACAAGCACGCCGCCGTTGAAAAATTGAAATCCCGTAGGGCAGTGAAGTTTGTCGTAAAAGACTGTGCTTTTATCTGCTTTGCCATCGCCATCGGTGTCTTCAAGAATGATAAGTTTATCAGAGGGTTTGGGGTCGCCCGGTTTCCATTGAGGGTAACTAGGCATAGTAGAAACCCAAAGTCGACCCTTGCTATCAAAGCTCATCTGAACAGGTTTAGCAATTTCTGGGAAGTTTGTTTCATCTGCAAAAAGCTTGATTTCAAAGCCGGGTGGAACCGTGCAGGTTTTGATAAGATCATCAGGAGGCAAGATTTTTGGTCCCCCTTCCGTATTCTCACTTTTCTTCACCATACCAAAACGGGATTCAGGTGTAAAAACATCTCCAGTTTTTGAATCATCTGGCTTTTCTGCAACCTTATTGCCCTGGGCAATATCCCATACAATGCGATCTCTTACCGCTGCCATATTTCTGATTTTTATATATTCGCGTGGAAAGGTTTCCGTGTCGTAGGTTCTACGGCCTCCATATACATACCAGCCATTTAACATTCGGTAATCTTGCAAATGAATCCAAGATTTATCGTTCACCGCTTTGCGCAGTTTTTCAAGCATTAATTCGTTGCTAAGCGCAGGGTTGGTACTGCCAAATAATCCCGTATCTAGTGCTAATGCTATAACCTTGTCTCCAGCTTCGTTTGCGTGACATCCATTGATGGTGAACTGCATTCCTTTTTTTTCTTCAAAGGCTTTTGCAGTTGGAGTGAAAAGATCAACGAACGCAAGTTTTAGATTGGTTGCAACAGTTTTAGCAGCATCTGCATAAAGTTTAAGATTGATATTTTCTTTTTCGCCTTCGGGTAAAAGCAAATCACCATTCATTTCAAATGCGATGGGTGAAACAATAATAAATCGTGGTGTGCTGCCAGCATCATCGCGAGGATATTTTTTGCTGTAATCATCCAGCATTTTTTCGTAATCAGTTTTGAACTTTGCAATTCCACTTGGCCCTGCAAACGATTCATTAAACCCAAAGAAACAGAGGATTGTATCGGGATTGAAAGCGAACAAGGGGTCGTCAAGCTTGGTGTAATCATTGGCGCGTTGGCGAATTGCAACTTCATCTGCGGGTTTGCCAAAATTGCGAAAGACAAGTTCTTTATCAGGAAACCTTGCTTGTAAAAGTGTTTCGAAGTGACCAAATAAATTCATCCGCTCTGCGGTGGAATTTCCTATAAGCGCAATTCTTTCACCCTTATTAAACTGAAGGGGCAAGGTGTTAGGTAAAAGTGGGCTTTTCTTAGGCCTTGGCACTGGGTTAAGTAAGTTCTTTGTTTCAATTCCAGAGCCTTTTTTAGCTTCTTTTTTAGTTGTTTGGGCTATTGAATAGGAAACTAACCCTAAAACTACACCTACCACTACGCACCCAAAAATCATTCGGTTGCCATTAGTCATTACAATCTCCATAAAATAATCCAACGAGCCTTCCGTTAGAATTATAATCAAACTTTAGATTTATAACCACATAGGAACTAAGTATTTTTTTAAAATGTAAAGGTGCTTTGGTAGGCTCTTAACTTGCAATCAATATGCTAAAGTTGTTTTTTAAGTTTGTTTTAATTGTTTTCTTAATAAATTTCATTCTAAGTGATATTTTGTGCTTACGCAGTTGGCTGCCTTGAATGCCTTCGTCAAGGGTGTTTCGTATTTCCCAGGATTAGACATCTGTAGCAATCGGATGTAGGCATCCCCATCGACTGCTTGATTACTAACAGTCGATGGGTCTGCGTTCGCTGGAATTGCTTATGTCTTTTTTTCGTTGCTTCGTGTGAGTTGCGCTTCTTCAGAGACTTTTTATGTTTCTTCTTCGTGGTTTCGTGACTTCGTGTGAGTCCCACTTCTTTGAGCGACTTTTTATTTCACACGAAGGCACGAAGGTTTGAAGAAAAAAAGCGCACCGTAACACTGCCACCAGAGCCGGAAGCGTAAGCGACGGTATAACTATTTTACAGTAAGCGACTGTAATGAAGCAAACGGTACAGGTTGCCCAGAGCGCCAACGGTGCGGTTTAAGGTAGCCTGGGGTGAAGCAATGCGCAACCCGGGGTAACTAATAACCCCGATCAAACAAACCCCATTAAACAAGCCCTGAAGGGCAACGCTGTGAAGCATTTTATGCGGCTTGGCTTTGCTGCAATTTTCTCAGTTTTTCTCGCTGTTCAATGGTCATCATTCTGACTTCGGGATCTCCCAGCGGTTTTCTATCTAGGTTCTTCGGTCGGTAACGCGATCGCTTGTCGGTGTGATTTTCATAACGCTGGACGAGTGCTTGCGAGAGCTGATGCCGCAAACTGTCTTCCGCCCGAAGGGGCTTTTTCAAGCTGCGCATGCACATTCGCAAGGCTCGCATCGTATTGGCCAGGCTACGGTCGATCGGATCATAGGTATCATCCGTGGCACCTTCCTTCGCAGTGATCTGTTCCCGAAGTGCAAGCAGTTCCGCAACCGCCATCGCGCGAATCGACCAATCCAGTTCAACCAGCAGTCGATCACTGTTACGGCAGCGGAGCGTGTGCTTGTCCAGGGTTTGCTTCAACCCACGGAACTCAACCTCAATGCCCCAACGCATTTTGTAGATGCGAATGATCTGTTTCTTGGTCAACTGATGATGATCCAGCACACTGGTCAGCATCCACATGTTCGTCTGGCCGATCTTGACTTTGACTAAACGCAATTTCAGCGGCGGTTCTCCGGAGTTCATTTTGCCTTTCGGCCAGCACAGCACGGTTCGGTCCACACACTTCTGGATGTCGAATGTCTCGCTGAGCAGATTCACGTTGGCACCTACGCGGACCAAAAAGTTGCCCTGCGACTTCAAGATCGCATCCCAGAGGGGATAGCCCACAAAGCCCGCATCACCGCAAAACATCGTTTTGTCTGGGAATTCTTCCTGTTCCAGCATCTCCACGATGTGCCCGCGTTCGCTAGAGTTCGAGGGACCAATTCGCCATGTCCAGGGCAGTCGCAGCTTCATATGCCACATCATGGTGATCCAAGCCTGCGGTGCTTGTGGTTGGGGTTTGTTCTTCAGGTTCCGCTGGCGTCGCATTCCTTGGGATTTCTTTTTTCCATATTTCGCACGCGTCCCGTGGCCATAATTGGGAGCACAGAACGCCCGCTCGTTGGAAACCGTTCTGGGAGCGGTGACTCGGGAACCATCGAATCCGATCAGCACCCAACTGTTGGTTCTCCAGTGCGGTCCTCCGATCTCTTCCACCAGTGTTTGGTATCGCTCACGCAAGCGTGAACCAAGGACATCATGGTAACTATCCAGAGCGTTCATAAATGCCGTGTAAGTTTTCGCGGTGTCCTTCAGACCCAAGTCCCCACAGATCTCCAGCGTTTGATCAAACGCATCGGTCACATTCTTGGCTTCTTGCCACGACCAGATCAATGCTTCGATGACAAGTTGCTCGGGAATCCATTTGGTATTGCCATAAAATTCCGCCTTGGCAACCAATTCGCCCCGTGGTGCGTACCAGTTAAACAGTTCATTGAGGGCCGTTTTGTTACTCAGTAAAGTTGGCGGACTTGGCTTCCATTGTTTTTGCCGTTAGTTCTTTCGTTGCGATACCTTTACTTGCTTCCTGTGAGTCATGGCCAGATTCCTTTCTAACTGAAGTGTTTTCAGTGAATGGCTAGGAATCTAGTTTTTTTCATATCTGCCGAATCAGCGAAACCCCAGTTTTTTCAGGCTCAAAATGCTTCACAGCGTTGCCTGTAAGCGCATCGATATTATTTGGGTCGAGTTCAAGTGCTTTGGTAAAGTCGATTATGGAAGTGGAATATTTTTTTTGTTCATAGAGGCAATCGCCCCGGCCTATGTAGGACTCGATATGATTAGGATCAAGTTTTAGCGCCTTATCAAAGTCTGTAATAGCTAATGCATAGTTTTTGAATTCGTAGTAAACAAAACCTCTGCCAGAATAACCATCGACAACAGTAGGGTCGATTTCAATTGCTTTAGAATAATCAGCGAAGGCCTCATTAAATTTCTTGAGTTCGTAAAGGCTATCAGCCCGGTAAACATAAGCATCTTCAAATTTAGGGTCTAGGTCAATCGCTTTAGAAAATTCACAATCGCCTTGGCATAATCTTTGGCTTTATAATTACTTAAACCTTTTTCAAAAGCTTTATCGGATTCGCTGGGTGTTTGAGACGATGCAAAAATAAACGAACAAAGAAGCAGAGGAACAACGATGGATAATATTTTCTTGTGCATCTTTTACTCGGCGGAGTTTACAAAATTGCTTCGCACTTTTAATGACTATGACATTTTCAAAGGGGAGAATCAATTAAATACTGCTACTGATTTTTAGGTAGGGGGTATCTTAAAGGTTTGCATTTTTATTCTTGATTTGGTATTGCTAGGTGGATCGATAAAATCAATTTAAGGAGTTAACGATGGCACAAAACCTTGCAACTCAGTTGGGTTCTATTGTAATAGGTGGCACCTTGGGTGCGTTGGTTGGCGTTCCCTTGAGTTATTTTTTTCAAATTGCAGCTTTGCGTGAGGCCAATAGCCTTGGAAAATATGTCGGGGATTTTACTCAGTTTTGGTCGAACCAAGAAAACGGAATTGGTAATACAGTTCGGATCACTGTTCTTGTCAGCGCGGTTGTATTTGTTCTCATTTCTAGTTTTTTAACTTCCCTTATTGCATCTTCTTTACAGGCCAAGGAACAGGATTAATCTTTGTCTAATTTGCTTTTTGTAAGGATTATGCTGGTAGACTTGGTTGTGGTTTCTTCCTAATCAGTGCCTGATCTAGGAAGAGTTAAGCTTGGTGGTTTATAGTTTAATAGGGTTTTACAATAGTACTTGTCTGCTCTAGGGTTCTAGTCAGGAATAGATTCGTTATGATTTTATTTTTACCTAAATTGTTTGATGAACTTCGTTGCATGCAGCTTAATCAGATTGCGATTGATTACAGTACTAAAAAAGCTTTAAACTTTGAAGGCGGCGACCCGCATTATGGCAACTCTTTTGGACTAGCGCGAATACCAGAATTCGAACGCATCCTTCTTGCCCTTACACCTTTAATCAAACAAAAGACGGGATGGAATAATATCGTCCCTGAAAATTCCTACACTAGAATTTATTTCAACGGTTCAGATCTTAAAAAACATATGGACCGACCCGGTCTGGATATCACCCTTAGTGTTTGCACCTACAGTGATATTGATAAACCCTGGCCACTTTGTGTCGAAGATGAAACAGGCAAGGTGCATGTAATTGATATAAACCCAGGCGATGGCGCCCTTATACTAGGGGCCAAGTACAACCATTGGCGTGATCTGCTGGTTATCCCTGAACATCAGAAAGTCATTCAGTCCTTCTATCATTGGAAGTTCAACTAAATCTTTAGTCGAATTGGTAGTATTTAAAACCATTTCTTTAATCGGCCTGTGATAAAGAATTTTACATTTCATTGTTGGGGTGGTATTCTTACACCTTGTATTTAATCCCTTCTAATAGATTTTGTTAAGGCGCTACCATGCAACTTGCAACAGGCGAGACACTAATTTTTAATGGCACTTTGATTGATGGTTTAGGGAATGTGCCTGTTGCTGATGGTGCGTTGTTAGTAAGAGATGGAAAGATAGCTTATGCGGGGAGTGCGAAAAATGCCCCAACTGCAAACCCTCTTGCAAACTGGATTGATGCTTTAGGCGGCACCATTATGCCTGGCTTGGTTGAAGCTCATTTTCATGCTACTTATTTTAATGTCGCTGCTCTTGAAGACCTTGATGTTAAATACCCTGTTGAATATGTAACTTTGCTTGCAGCGGCTAACGCACGGTTGGCATTGGAATGTGGGTACACCGCAGCTCGAAGTGGCGGAAGTTTATTTAACATTGATGTCTGGCTTAAAAAAGCGATCGAGGCTGAAGTTTGTACCGGCCCGAGATTTGTTGCCAGCGGTAGGGAAATTTGTGGCGTTGGGGGCTTGATGGATTGGAACCCAGACTTTCGGAAAATTGGCATGGAGGGATTGGTAATCCTCGTCAACGGCCCAGAGGAAGCCCGCTCTGCTGTTCGAAGACTTGTTAAAGATGGGGTTGAATGGGTCAAAACTTATCCCACCGGGGATGCTGCATCCCCAGATACTAACGATCACCATACCCTTTGTATGACTTTTGAAGAGATGGATGCGGTTGTCGCTACGGCCCATAATCATGGATTGAAAGTTACAGGTCATTGCCGGGCGAATGCGGGAATTAAAAATGCATTACGCGCTGGTTACGATTCGATTGAGCATGGGACCTTTATGGATTCCGAGGCACTTGATTTACTCCTATCGAGGGATGTGCCCTGTGTTCCTGCATTATATTTTGAACAGGCAAGTATTGAGCATGGTAAAGAATTTGGTTTATCTCAGCGGGTTATTGATGGGCATCAAGAAACTCTTGAAGCTGGGGCTGAAAGTGCCCGGATGATATTGAAGGCTGGTGGGCGGTTGGGCATGGGAGGAGACTACGGCTTTGCTTGGAACCCCCATGGGGATTACGCCCGCGAGCTTACTTTCTTTGTCAATTATGTTGGGGTTGATCCTATGACCGTTCTTACTTGTGCTACAAAAGTTGGTGCAGAGATTATGGGCTTTGCTTCTGAAATAGGCACTTTAGAAGTTGGGAAACTGGCTGATGTTTTAGTGGTTGATGGCGATGTCTTAAAAAATATTGCAATTCTTGAAGATCGCAATCGGTTTATTGCAGTGATGCAGGGTGGTGAGATAAAAGCAGGCAGGCTTACTCAAGCTGGTGTGAAAAAATGAGGGCCACTCGAAGATGTGGCCCTCTAAGTTGTTTCTTAACTTTCTAACATTTTACCCAAATGCCAATGAAACATTTCAGGGTCAAATGTTCCATCAGTTCATGGGCAAGCGTTAACCTTTATTTATTTCGGTGCATCTTTTACGCTGATGAGCCGATCCTCTTGCGGAAATGTTGTCAACACAAGTCCTTTGAAGTGCAGTTCCTGTGGTACCGAGTTCGAGTGGAGTTGAAGCCCAATTGGGCCAGCCATTATGCGCTTGGGTTCGGGGTCGAGCCAATCGACGACGGCGTGACCATTGACTGCAAAGCGAACACGGTTGCCCTGAGCCAAAATCTCCATGTCGTTCCAGTCGTGCTGCTTGCCAAATTTTTTGGCTGGTGCGCCGTCCACCTTCAGGCCATTGCGGCCGAACAGGTCATACATTCCCCAGCCCGAGGGGAACATCACCAAATGGCCTGCATAGGTGTACTTGGTACGGTCCTTCTCCGGTTCCTTGCTTACGCTCGGTCGGATTTCGCCCCAGAAGGAAACGCCCGAGTGCATCTCCGATTCCACCAGCTTCGCGGAAAACTCGAGGCGGAAATCGGTGTATTTTTCCTTGGTCAGTAGGTAGGTGCTGAATTTGATGGGTTTGGTATTTTTGGCGACGATCACGCCATCCTTAACCGACCAATGATCTTCAAAACCTTCCCAGCCTGACAGGTCCTTGCCGTTGAACAGCTTGATCGTCTCGGACTTGCCTTTAGCTGGTGGCACGACCGGCGCCTTGTCATTGTCGGCGGCCGATGCGGTCTCCTTATTGGTAGTTAGCAAAACCAATAATCCAGTAACAAACGCCATTGCGAACAGCCAACGCTTCATATCTCGTCTCCTTGCAAAGGTATAAAAAATTTCCCAGAATCAATAAAGCTATCACGAAAAGCGTGCGGAAGCAACAAATCTGTCAGGCGTATAAAGAGAGGCACTCCATTGCTTCTTTTTACAGTCAAAGCGAATTCACCTATGGCTTACGCTATAAGGGTGAGCGGTTTTGGGCGGGTTTTGCGTGTTTGATTTCGCTTACCTCAGATATGAGTTCGAATTCTTTAACCTATTGCGAACTTGGCCCCGATACTCAGCGCAGTATGGTAAGGCAGGTTCTGCAAGGTTTAAGTTGTGGTGCAGGTTTCAAGTTTTAGAATTAAAAACCTGATCACTTCAATTTAAAATGATCAGGTGCTTGTTTGATATATGCTGCTAAACCTGAATTCTACTTCTTTAAATATTCAATCAAGAATGCGGCACTTGAAGGTAGTGTTGTGTTTGGCATATCTTGATGAACCAATACCACTTCCACTCCATTGGATTTTAGTTTTTCTGCCAAGGTGATACCCATAACCGCAGAATGGGTTGGGTCTTTTTGATTGGTTCCAACCTTAGGTGGAGTTTCCTGCTTGGTGAAGTATAAGCCAATAGGAGGGTCATTCTTGGATACATGTTCAATGGGGGAATATTCTTTAATCCAGGGTAGGAGTTTTTCGCGGTCTTCCATCACTTTTTTCAAGGTTGGATAACCGAAGGCGTGAGCCCCGTAACCATAGTTAGGCATCCATTCGAAAAGTTCTTTGGGGTCAAGAGAAGTTTGTGGGCCGTTAACAGCAGCGCAATAAAGGCGGGTAGATTCCCTTGCAATAGGGTCGGAACTATCAGGCTTTGCAAGGTCTTCGTGGAAGGCTAACCAAAGCGAAGAGCATCCACCAGCAGAGCCGCCGGTTGCACCAATGCGTTTTTTATCGATATTCCATTCGGTAGCTTTAGAGCGAACAAATTGCAGGGCCCGGGCCGCGTCTTCGAGAGGTGCTTTTACAGGTGGTTCTACTTTTAGTTCGACTGCTTGTTTGACATACCTGTAATTGATTGCGACAACGGATATCCCAGCATCGAGGAAAGGTTTAGCGTTGAAGTTTTTTTTATCGCCATTTTGCCAGCCACCTCCATGAATATAAAAGACAAGAGGGGTGGGCTTTTCAGATTTTGCTTGGTAGAAGTCAAGGACTTGGCGTTCGTGTGTGCCGTAGGGCACATTCGCTTTGGTTGGTTCGAGAGCAGATTGTTTTTTCTCAGATTTCTTTTCCGTTTTAGTGTCGGTCTTTTTTTCTTGGGCATTTACTTGCAAGCAGACCGTACTAAAAAGTAGGGTTGTGAAAAATAAACTACGGATGATTCGGCTTTTCCAATTCATTCTTTTTCTCCAGACTTAAGGGGAAGAGGTATGCAAACACTGCAGAAAATTCATTTTCCATTACTTTTGGTTAGGATCAAGAAATAAATGCAAATCAAGTTGGAATGCTTGGTCGCAGCGAGGTGAAAGATGAGGCGGGCTAAAAGGTTTAAAGCCTACGCTTTGGTAAAGTTCAATTGCTTCTTTAAGTACGGAAGCAGTTTCTAAGGTAATGTGTGTGAAACCAAGTTCTTTGGCCTGATTTATCAATTTAGTTAGTAAGGTAAGGCCTAACCCTTTGCCACGAATGCTTTTATCAAGATACATTTTACGAAGTTCGCAATAGGTTTTGGAATGGGGCAAGATTCCCCCCGTTCCCAAAATTTCCCTTTGATCATTGATTATAACGAGAAATGTTCCACCTGTTTTGAAGTAGTTGGCTTCGATGTTATTAAGGTCGGCATCGGTAGAATTACTGTCGGGTTCTAATCCATATTCCCTAAGTACTTTAAAGACAAGGTGTTGAATAGCATTGGTATCTGCATTTTGCGCTTTTCTGAAGAGGTTTTCCTGCATAGAAACACCTTTACGCTAAAGCGGAATTTGGTTATGTAAGGGTTATTAAATGTTAAATTTTCTACAATTAAATGATTTTGGGTAAATATTTATCTTTGGGCAACGAATAATGGTTTGTAGCTAGAAAATTGAAATCTAACACAAAGGAGTTTTCACAATTCTGATTTTTTGAATATTACTGCTGTTTGGCTTGATTATCAAGCAATATTAGCTTGTTTTTATACGGCAAATGCAAATAGCCTCGTTCAAAATCCGATCAATTTAAGGAAAATTTATTATGCAAAAGTCTAAAATTACGAAAATACCTCTTGGCACGGTTTCCAAGCGGTTTCAACAATCTAAAGTGCTTGATGGTGCCCTTTCTAGCACTCTTTGCGTTTATCTTTTTCCCCCTTCTATTAAAGGAAAACCTTGGGGACTGGCGGTGGGGCCTAAGGGTGAGGTTCCCAGATTTTTAGCTAACCTTAAAGAAGTTGAAGATGGCGTTCTCGAAAGTGAAAACGAAGCGAGGTGGCAACTTCGCAGGGTTAAACAATTCCCTGAAAAATGCACTTGGGATGTTTACTTTACCGCTTCCAAAGCCTAATCAATTCAAATCCCTCCTTTGACTGATCAAGCCAGCTTTGTCTGGCTTGTTTCGTTTAACCTCCTCTTGACTTTTTTTACCATTTTAAGTGAATATACTTCTTCAGTTTTTTACTTAAGGAGTTGGATTATGATTTCGAAATTGTTTGCTGGTATTTATACCTTACTAGGTTTCATTATGTTTGGTTTAAGTGTCCAAACTATTAAGGCACAGGACGCTTCAGAAAATTCGAAGTTGCAAGGTTCTTGGGAAATTTCTTCCCTAATTGAAAATGGTGAAGTTGTTCCTTCAAAAAGTGTACGCGAAACTATGATTCGCGATGGGGTTCTTATCATCGAGGGTAACATTATGCGCTTTACCAACCCTATAAATAATAAAAAACGCGAAATTGCCTTTGTACTTAAACCTGATCAAAACCCCCGTGCTATCGACCTCACTGCTTCTGATAAAATTGGCTCGAAGGGGATTTATATGATTGATTCAAATAACTTATTGCTTTGCCTTTGTGCTTCGGATTCTACCGAAAGGCCGATCATTTTCGCCTCTACTCCTGCTTCAAAATCTATGCTTTTTAGTTTGCGTAAACTTGTCACTACTACCACACCTGTTTCGGTTGTTACCACCAGTACTACTAAGCCAACACCAACACCAACATTAGTTCAACCTTTCAAAACGCCAACTTCCGATGAGCAAATTCGGAAAGTTTTGGTAGGTACTTGGGGCCATCAAGATGAGGAACGCATCGAAACTTTCACCATGAATTCTGATAACACTTTCAGTTCCACCTGGACTTCCAAAAAATTCTTCCCTAAATTATTTAAGGGCGAAGAAAGATGCAGCGGCACTTGGAAACTCAACGATGGCATTATCATTGCCTATATCACTACCAGTACCGATGACCATATTCGCAATCAGGTTTTTTCCTATCGAGTTTCTTGGTACACCCAGACTGAAATCGCCCTGATTGACCAAAAAGGAAGAATTCATCGCGATTGGAAAATCTCCCCTTAATCCTCAAGATTATAAATACTTGGTTAAAAGGCCAGTATCTTTAAGCAGATGCTGGCCTTTTTCAGTTCTTCAACTTTATTTTAACTTTATTAACCTTAAGGAATTAGGTAATATTATCTTCGCTATGCTTTATCCACACCCCGGTTTCAGGAGACCATTTAATGTCAGGCACCTTCAGTAAACTTTTAGTAAAATTACAACTCAGCGCACTTGGGCTTTCCTTGCTTGTGGCTCCTTTTGCTTTTGCTGAAAACTGGCCCAATTGGCGTGGCCCAAATTACGATGGCATTTCTAAAGAATTGAAGTTGCCTGTTACTTGGTCTGATAAACAAAATATCGCTTGGTCTTTACCTATGCCTGGGATGGGAAGTTCTACTCCCGTTATCTGGGGTAATAAAATGTTCCTCACCAGCGCCGATGGCGATGACCAAGTCCTCCTTTGTATTAGTACCGAAGGCAAGGAACTTTGGAAAAAAGTTTTAGGCAAAGGCAACTCTAAATTTCGCGTTGACGAAGGCAATGGCGCTTCTGCTTCTTGTTCTACCGATGGCAAGTCAGTTTGGGCTTTTGTTGGTTCTGGTGCGCTTGCCTGCTTTGAATTTTCAGGCAAGGAAATTTGGAAGCTCGACCTTCAAAAAGAATATGGGGCTTTCAAAATCCAATTCGGTATTCATTCCACACCTGTCTTACATGAAGACAAGCTTTACCAAATGCTGATTCATGATGGGGGTGCCAAGGTTTTCTGCCTCGATAAAAACACTGGCAAGGAAGTTTGGAAAATCGACCGGCCTAGCGACGGCACCGCAGAATGCAAGCACTCTTACGCTTCACCTACGCTTTGGACTAATGGCAAAGAATCCCAGTTAATCGTGCATGGCAACGATTACACCACCGGGCATTCACTTAAAGAGGGTAAGGAAATCTGGCGTGTGGGCGGTTTAAATCCGAAGGATAAATACAACACCACCCTTCGTTTTGTTGCTTCACCAGTTGCAGTTAGCGATTTAATTATTATTCCTAGCGCCAAGAATGGACCTGTGGTTGGTTTAAAGCCTGGCGCAACCGGAATGATCACTGCGGGCAATAGCAGTGAAGTTTGGCGCAGACCTGCCAACACTCCTGATGTTCCTTCTCCTTTGGTTTATGATGGGCTCGTTTACCTGTGTAGGGAAAATGGCTTCCTCATTTGTATGGATGCAAAAACAGGCAAAGAATATTATAACGAACGAACCCATAATCAAAGGCACCGAGCTTCGCCTGTGTTTGCAGATGGAAAGATTTACCTTGGTGCAAGAGATGGAACAGTCACAGTGGTTAAAGCTGGGCCTAAGTTTGAAGTCCTTGCAACCAATAAACTTCCTTTGCAGCTGACCGCTTCACCAGCCATTTCCAACGGTAGAATTTACATTCGGGGCTTCGAAACTCTCTATGCAATTGAAGCTAAATAGCTTCAATTCTACTGTCATTTGATTTATTAAACCCTTCTCCCCTATTAATTAAAAGAAGGGTTTTTTGATTATTATTTGAATTTACATCAATAATTCATCAAATCTTTCGAACAATAGCTTAGATCGCTGCGTAAGATTAAATAGATAACTTATGTTGCGCATGGATGCGCCAGCCACCTGATATTCAGGAAGGATTGGAACATGCAAGCTACTAACATCCCGATTGTTGAATTATTTCCGAATCTGGTACCGGGCTTAAAAACTAACGCTATCAATTTGGGTTCTATTACTGTTGGCCGACCTAAAAAAAATGTAAAATCAAATATCTTTGTTGATGATCAGTTTCATTTCATCGAAGTTGCTGAGCCAAATGCTTACGCAGATAACTTTTGGAGTACCTCGCACGGTATGCATCCACGCTGCTATCATCGTATGAACCAGAAGGTTTTTGCGGCGTTACTTTGCGAGTTAAAACTTGTGCAAAATCAATCAGATGCAGGAAGTTTGAATACTAATAACTTTAAGGTTTTGTCTGAACGGTTCTTTCTCATAGATGAAAAAGTGGGCAAGGAATATCGGAATGACAAACTTGCTGGTTTGGTCCATAAGCACCCAAAATTCCCCGTGCCATCTATCAACTGGGAATTAGTATGTAGGTGATACTTATTTGCCCTGTAAAATTCGAACCTTGGTAGGGCTTTCTTTCCCGTCTTCAACCTCAATTTTTATTCCTTCAAGTTTTTTGTTTGGCTCTAGCTTTAAAACCACGGTATGAATGCCAGGGGTAACCTTTAGCTCGACATATTTCCCAGGCAATAAAGCAACTGGTTTACCATCTACATAACTTACTATGCCTTCTGTTTCGCTAAATTGTATCTTAACCGTTCCTGCACTGCTGGTCTCAAATCCAAACCTGACAAATGCCATGGAATGCACCGTCTTTTCTAAATTCCGTTTCTGTTGTAATAAAGGCAATTCTGCAATGGGCAGGGTTCCACTTACCATAGAATAGGCACTCGACCATTTTAAATCTTCGATAGGGTTGGCAAATGCATCTTGACCCTTGCGGGCTAAAACCGTGTAGGCGTTTGCATTGGGTTCAAGCGCTTCGTACTTACGCACAACGCTGGGTTTCCCTGGTCCATAGGCACCTACTTTCCCTAGTTCCGATAAAAATCGCACCAGGTCAAGTAATTCTTTCTGCGTCAGTGGGTCAACTAACCCTTCGGGCATTAAAGACTTCCCGTTTTTTTGTTCTTCTATCTTCTTTAGGGAAATGGTAATAAGTTTGTCTTCTGCATCGCGCAAAACAAGTTCTGTATTATCTTGCCTAACTTTTATACCATTAAATACTTTTCCATCATCTGTTGTAACAACGATTGAATGGTAATTTTCCTTGATCACTTTGTTGGGGTTGACCATCGATTCAATCAGATAATCGATCTGGGCACTTGCACCAATGCTGGTCATATCTGGCCCAACAATCCCACCCGACCCAGAAATAGCGTGGCACTTCATACACGAGAGTTCTTTTCTACGATAGACAAGTTCTCCTTGGGCAGCGTCTGCCGATGTTAAGACAGCTTTTGCCATCTCCGCAAGTTTTTCTTTTGGGATATCTCGAGAAACGATGCCAACCTTTCCAGCTTTTTCAAGATTTTTAATTAATTCGGTTACATCACGGCCCGAGGCTTTTGCCTGCCTGATGCCAACTTTGGCTGCATCGGTGGAAATGCTCGCATTTGCAAGCAATTTTGTCAGTGGTAATAAGCCTTCCTTGCGCATTAAAAATGAATTAAAGATTTCAGCAAGTTCATCACTGCTTTGGGGTAAATCAATAACCTTTCCAAATAATTCTGCTGCAGCATTCACATCAAGTGCAGCTAAGGCTGTAAGGGCCCAGCGCTTTGTAGGTAGTGGTTTCGTTGTTGTTTCTGAAAGCATGGTTTTCATTAAGCCGATTGAGGTTTTACTGCCCAAATCTGCAATACTTTCAAACGCAGCTTTACGAGTTATGGGGTCTTGGGTTTCATCTTTTGCAATGCTTTCTAGGGGAGACTGAGCCAAGGTGATTTTCCATAATCCTAAAAGCCTAACCACCGAAATTAATCTTGGGTCACCTTTTTTAGTAAGTATTTCAAGCAGAACTTTCGGTTCTATATCTGCTTTGATTGTGCGTGTTCGAGTTGAATCAATTAATGCTGATAAAATTGCATTACCTGTTTGGGCATCTTTCATTGAAAGTGCTTTGTTTGTAACGATGCCTAATTCTTTAGGCCCGCCTACAGAAGCGAGGTGTAAGAATGCGCCTTCTTCTGCAGATGCTGGAAGTTTTCCCTCTTGAACAAGTTCGCCTAATTTTTTAGCCACATCTGGGGTACCTGCAGCTTTAAGTGCGTAAACTAGGCGTTCAGATTTTCCCCCAAAGGTTAATTCACCTTTACTAAAAGCCTGTAGCCAAGTGTCTTGCAATTCCTGCAAAGTAAGCCAAAGGCTATAATCTAAAAATTTATCTAATGGTTGATCTAGAACTGTAAGTGCAGATTCTACAGATTCGAGCTTAGGGTAAAGGCCCAAGGCCCGAACCGCTTCTAGCCTAACCTGAGGATGCGGGTCTGCGACTTTTTGTTTCACCAGTTCAAGTGTACCGGGCATTTTATTTCTCCACATTTCAGCAACTCGAACCGCAGCAGCCCGAATATTAGGGTTCTTTGCATTCAAAGATATTCCCAATAATTTTTCGTTGGGAATATCTAATGCTTGCCAAGTCCATAAAGCTTCGAGGTTAAGCGCTTCATCGGAAGGTGGTATAGAATTGGTCCAAGTTTTAAGATCTGGGGTTACTTCTGAAAGTTTTCTTTCAACCAGCACCCTGCGTGCCATATGCTTAGTCCACATCTCTGGGTCCTTCATATGGGAGAAAAGTGCAGCATTGGTATCTTCTTCAAGTTTTAAGGTTGGGACTAAAGGTCTGTTTTTAGCTGTCACACGCCAGATCCTTCCGTGAGTTTTATCTCTTCTGGGATCTCTAAAATCTACTTCTCCGTGTTGAATGATGGGGTTGAACCAATCTGCAATGTATATCCCACCATCCGGGCCTTGGCGCACATCGATCGGCCTAAATGCAAGATGATTTGTCTTGATCAATTCAGGTTGTTGACGAGAAATATAACCAGCCCCATCCGGTTCTAAGGTGAACCTGCATACCCGATGCCCACGAAAATCATTCGTAATAAATGACTGTTGCCAATCTTCGGGCAAATGTCTGCCTGAAAGAATTTCTAAACCGCAATGCTTGGGGCTACCAGGATTTAAACCTTGAACCATTCGCTTGGCTCCAACCGCAGTGAAATAATAGCCTCGGGGAATAACATAGTTGATGCCTTCGCCCCCAGCTCCATCGGTTGCAAAAGATTGACCATATTGATCAAAATGGTGCCCCCAACTATTCACCAAGCCACGCATCGTAATTTCAAGTTCGAGATTTTTAGGGCGAAGTTGCCAGATACCACCACCGCCAAGCCGTTTAGGCCCATAAGGAGTTTCCAAATGACTATGAATATAAATTGATTGGTTGAAATAGAGTAAGCCATCCATCCCCCAGCGTAGAGTGTGAACCATATGGTGGGTATCTTCGGTGCCAAACCCAGAAAGAATAACTTTCCGCGTGTCGGCTTTACCATCTCCATCGGTATCGCTAAGGTGAATAAGGTCGGTGCTATCGATTACATAAACGCCACCATCGCCCGGTGCAAGGCCAGTGGGGATGAGTAATCCATCTGCAAAGACGGTGGTTTTGTCGGCTTTGCCATCTCCATCGGTATCTTCGAGAACGATGATTTTATCTTGGTTGGGTTGCCCAGGAAGAACCTGAGGGTAGGTAGAACTGCAGGCAACCCAAAGGCGCCCTTTCGTATCGAAGCACATTTGAATGGGCTTAGCAAGTTGAGGATCGCCCGCAAACAAATTGACTTGAAAGCCATCCGCTACTTGAAAAGACTTGCGTTCATTTTCGGGGTCTAGATCGACCACGAGTGGAGCGTTTTTCTGTGCCTGACAAATTGCATTTGAGAAAAAGAAAACTTGTGAGAAAAGCAAAGCAGTAACAAAGGAAATTATTTTACGGTTCATTATTTGACCTCTATCAGAGAATAAGTTCTAGCAACTGGCTTGTTAAGCTTAAAAATTTCTTCTTCTTTAGCAGCGACAATAGGGTCGAATTTAGGGATTTCTTGAGCGTTTTGACCCTGCTCGTGTTTCCTAAATCCAAGAAGGTAGGTTTCATTTTGAGGGCGCCATCGATGAAAATATTGTCTGTTCTTTTCGTTGATTAACTTCCTTAACATCTCCACCTGATCAAAATCAGGCCCTTTTGAAAGCACCACACCTTTGCTCCATTCTTCCGATCCTTGGTTTGCAACTTCTTTACCATCGATCATAAGTTTGAAAATTCCTTGGGGAAGGTTCTTGATGGTAAGTTTTCTAGGTGCTGGATTTAAATTCATTGCCCCAGTTACTACGGGCCTTGGTAGCATCTTATCATTTACCACCCAATTCAGTTTACCTTCGGTTTTTACTTCGCAACCTAATGCATTAATAGTCCCCTTTGCCATATCAATTGCAACTTCCCAGGCTTCTTCATTAATAGCAAAAGCTTTCGAAAATTCATTGCTCAGAAGATAATAGCCTAAGTTGGTTGGATGGATACCGTTGCTGGTAAGTTTGGTATTTTCGCCAAGTAGTGAATCAAATGAGGATCTACTTCTAAAAAGATCATAAAAACTTGCATGGCTAGTTTTAGCAACCTCCGCGATGGTGGTGCTATAGGTGCCAAGGTTTTGGTTTTGGAGACTGCCATCGGGAAGGGGGGCGCCTAAGTTTTCGTGCCATAAAGGTGATATCAAAACAGACTTTGATTTATTTCCACTTAAATCTTTTAATAGTTTTTCAAATCCTTTTTGAAATGCAACTAATCCAGTTTCGCCATCAAAAGATTCACTAGCACCATAAGCAAAAAGAGTAACATTAGGCTTAACAAAGTTGATGTGTTCGATCATTTTCTTGTAGCCATCTGGGGTGGAACCAAAGCCTGCCCGAGCGTGGCCAAAGACTGTATCGCCACTCCAAGCAAGGTTACGAAAACGCACCTTTTGCCCCGGCATTCTTCTAGTTAACTCGGTTTCCCAGTATCCAGAAATTTGCTCTCGTTCAATCATTGCACCACCCACAAGTGCGACCATATCGCCATCTTTAATTAAGGGCGTAGTTTGGGCAGGAATAAAATTAAACGAAATTAAAAGTAACATCGAATGTACGCACATAGCAAAAACTCCACAGGATGGATCAAAGCACTAAAGGGTATATCTTATCATCAGAGCTTTGTTCAGTCCTGTAGAATTATTATGAATCAGGAATTTCGTTTTCTGCTTTTATTCTTGGGCTTTTCAACAACGGGCGCTATTGGCCCATTGGTTGCAGCAAGAATACCAGGAGCAAGCATCGCCCCTGCAATAACCCCAATAGCTTCCTTAAACTTACTAGATTGCTCGTTCGTGAAAGTAGGTGTTGAGTTATTCAAAAGCGATTCTTCATTAGAAGCACGATCCATAGAAGTAAATGCAATCATAGTTTCCAAATCAGATGAAAGTTCCCTGATGAATACTCCATCTTCAAATAATGGGTTTTCAGTAACTTTATTTTCCTTAAGGGTATCTACCATCGTAATTCCAGTGATGATGAACTCGAATTCAGATTTGATCTTTTCAACTTTATTTTTAGCAGGTTGCTGCAGGGCTGGAAGGTTTTTTGTGATTTTTGCTTGAACTAAATCTGCAAGTGTATTTCCTACTTTGGTAAGTGTGGATTTACCTTCTTCGAGGATTGAACTTGCAGTTTGAGTCAGAATATTCTCAACCGAGTTCTCAAACTCGGTGGGGACAAGTATAGGTAATACTTTGTCAAGAATATGTGCAATTTCTGAAACGACTACTTGTTCCGCATCGAAACTTGTAGTTAAAGCAAGGGAAGAACCCCTAAAGGCTTCAGCAAAGGAAACCATAACAAACGACCCAGCATTTCTAAAGAACTCGGCTTTAGATTTTGCTTCTGGGTTGTTTCTATCATTAATAGCAGCATCATCGGTTCCACCCTGACCTTCTTTAGCAAGGTCGTTAGCAAGTTGTTTTTCATTAACGCCCGAGGTTGCGGCACCGCCACCTGCAATAAGTGCAGATGAAAGGTTGGCAAGTAAAGAATTTGCACCAGTTGCACCAGTTGCGCCAGCACCAGACCCGCCATTAATCAAGGCATTGGCCAAAGATAAAAGGCTGGTTGAGCCACCACCACCGCCAGAAGCAGAAGAGGATGACGATGCGGAGGACGATGCGGAGGACGACGACGAGGACGAGGATGAATCGGAAGACCCACCTGCACCCGGAAGAACGCCAACTTGAGTACCGCCACCAGAACCGCCGCCACCAGAACCGCCGCCACCAGAACCGCCACCACCAGAACTGCCACCGAAATTTAATGCCATTGTTAAGCCAGATTTAGGCACGCTTCCACTTGCTATGCCACCGCTGCTATTACCACCTGTTACGGTAGCATTTGTAACCGTGCCATTTGCGGAAACCATAGTAACCCCAGCAAGCACCTGACCACTACCCACGCCGGTAAGCTGAAGGTTATATTGTGAGGCTTGAGCGGTGGGAATAACCACCATATTTAACGCGCCATTAGTTGTTAGGCTGGCAGAAGAATTTTGATTGGTATTACTGCCCCCTTGCGTACCAATAGTTCCGCCTGGTCCTGTGAGAGTGAAGTCAACAGGATCCATCCAGATAATAACATAGCCTTGATCAAGAGTTCCACCCATCGACTTTATAAAGTTGGCTACCAGTTGGTCGGTAATCGCCTGACTCGTGGTGTTGATATTGGTGCCTTCTGCGGCATCTGCAATGGCGTTGGTAAAAGCGTTGCTTAATTCATCTGCTGTACTGGTGATGATCGAATTATCAACTGCTTTGGTGGTATTGATAGTTGTTGACACGGTGTTGGTGATTGATAGGTCGTAAGCGCCTGAGGTATCGTTGGCCCCCGCGATTTGCACAAAGAATTCTTCGGAAGCATTCACTGAAAAACTCAGCGTGACATTCCCCCCAACAGTTTCTGATTTTGTGCTACCTACCTGAAGAATATCCCCATTGCGGTTTACAAATACGGTGACTGCACCATTAAGTGTGATACCTGTTGCGGTCAGGTTTACATTGATGTTACCGCTGATATCTGCAACGCCTTTAAAATAATCAAAATCACCTGCAGCAATGGAAGCATCAGTAACGGAATAAGAACTAGTGTCATCAAAAAGGAAGGCATTGGCTTTATCAGTGGTACTACCGAAATCGTCAACTACAAGTGCGCTAACATAAATGACATCGACAGAATAATTACCAGTTTTATCGCCATACCCTGCAGCTTTAAGGTAAACAGTTTCCCCTTCAGCCAAATTTAAGCTTAAAGAACTATTAGAAGTATTTAAACTACTATCATCGTTCTTGCCAAGTAATTGGCCCTCTGCAGAATATAATGCAAGGGTAGTATCAGCTAATCCATTGGTTGATGTGGCAGAAACATTAAATTGGTACACGCCTGAATGTGAGATAGAGATTTTGTAATAATCAGCATCACCTTTAACCTCAATGGAACCATTAACAGTTGCAAGATTAGTGTTAATTGGGGTTGTATTAGTTACGGTTGTCAGCGCAAGATTAGAAGCATCAGCGATGGAACTGCCCACATCATCAGCAACGGGTGCAATGCTAAGGTAGTAATCGCCAGTAGTGCCCTTAGCCCCAGAAACCTTGAAGTAGTAAGTTTCGCTTTTAACCACTTGGATAGAAATAAAGCTATCGGTGTTTGTGGAGGAACTATTATTATTGTAATCGATAAGTTTTTGGCCTGTAGAATCGTAGGCGAATAGGTATGTATCAACCAAGCTGCCTTCATCTGCAGCGGCAATCACATCGATTGTGCCAGTATAAGTTGCGGTATAAGAAAACACATCGTCATCGGAATTACTGTTGATAGTGCCATACTGAAGAGCGAAGTTTTGATCAACAGTTAATGCAGTAGCAGTAGTGCCTATCAAGTTTGCATAATCATCAACTTCAAGCTTGGCTTTTAAGGTGTAAGAGCCCAAACTAGTACCAACCCCTGCAACCTGCATATAGAAGGTATCACCTGCACTGGCATTAACCGAAACCAAACTATTTAGCCCAGTGCCACTATCGTTATCTTCGGCAATTAATTCTTTGTTTGAATTATAAACTCGCAGGTAACCATCAAGATTGCTATTAGCCCGATCTTCTAAGGTAAAACTAAGAATGCCATCAGATTCAACCGTGATTTTGAATACATCGCGGTCACCCGCGCTAACGACCGTGTCATTAATGCTGGCTTCAAGGTTTGCATTAAGCACTAAAGTGTTTAAAGTGCCAAATGTAGCAGTTGTGATATTGCCAAACCCATCCGCATCATTGGGGGTTAGGTCTTCGAGTGCAATTCCATACTGCCCTGTGGTACTGTTGTTTCCTGTAACGCTGATGAAATAGGTTTGGCCGGCTTTAACTTCAAACACCGCAGCGCTATTAGTTGTAGTGCGGTCTGCATCGTTGTTCGACGCAATCACGCTGCCCGAAGCATCAAGAATTGAAATGGAAGTATCGATAGTGCTACCAGATGTTTTGGTAACAATTGCTTTTACTGGGCCAGTGCGATTTGCAACGAAGCTGAAAACATCAAAGTCGCGCGCAGCTTCAATGTTCATATTAGGGCCATTCAAAGCACCTGCATTAACGCCACTATTTAAAGTGATGACACCCAAAGGCAATGCATTTGATCCGCTATTAAAGGAATTAGCATAAAAATCAATAACGCTTACAGGGGTTTCAACCTTTAAGCTATAATCGCCTTGGGTTCCTGATGAACCTGTAACGCTGATATAAACCAAGTCACCCTTGTTAAGGTAGGGAAGTGCAAAAGAAGACTTCCCTGCTGCAGCAGAGGAAGTGGAAAGCACTGTTTTTCCATCTGCAGCTAACACAACCAAAGTCGGCGCTAAAGTTGGAGCTAAGGGTAAATTTCCGGTAGGCGTAACTGTTACTTCAAACCGGCCTGTGTCAGAAGCAATAAATTTGTATACATCAGCATCTGCAATGCCGGGCATAACATCTTGAATGGTTTTATTGACCCGAGCGGTCTGGGTTGATTTTCCATTGACTACAATCGGTGCATCAAAAGCCAATGGCATAGCCGTTGAGTCAGCTTTATTTGGAGCATCATCGATTGGAAGTGCGCCAGTCTTAAGCGTGTAGCCAATGCCGTTGCCTGTGGTATCGTAAAGTGAACCGGAAACAGTTAAGAAGAAAGTATCTCCAACCGTGCCATCGAGAACGATTAAGCTTCCAAGTCCCTTGCCGCTATCATCATCACTTGCAATAACTTGCCCGCTTAAACTGGTAATAGTAAGCTTTGGATCAAACTTTGCATCATCAGGAGATTCAATCGAGAAAAGGGTTGTGCCTGAGGTGTTTAAAGTCACCTTGAAAACATCAACATCGCCCGAGTAATTTAAAGTCCCCATTGTCGTACTGATGTTATCTTCTGCCAAAAGAACGATTCTGGCGTTGGCAGCATTATTGCCGATATCATCGGTCACCACCCTTGTATTAATGTTGTAGGCACCCGTACTACCTGATGCACCTGATGCTCGGATTAGGAGATTTGGGGTACCTGCATCCACATCAAGTTCAATCAAGGAACCTTTGTTTGTAGCCTGAGTCCAAGTTAATCCGTCATTGGTAGAAAACGACATCCCGGTAAGTAAAGCACTTCCTGGCGCAGCATTCATAAGTATCTGCAACTTTGAAGTATTTGCAGTAAGGTTCTCATAAGAATAACGGAAAAGGTCTGCATCACCAGCAACTTCAATTCTTCCAGCGATGGAAGCATTAACAATAGGAGTTGCAACCGATGCACTATTACTTCCAAAATCATCAGCTTGCGCAGAAACATTATAAGAACCAGTAAACGATCCAGTTTCGCCAACTTTCAGCAGGTAATCTGTCTCAGCGGTTACGGCTACGGTGATGATTTGCTTTGAGCTACCCACGGGCCCGAAGGTCGTCTGACCAACATTAACATTAGTACCAACACTAGATCCATCGGCGTTGTAGATGGAAAAGTTAGGCTGCGAGGTTGCTGCACGATCTTTGTTTTCTACAAGAAAACTTAATAGGCCATTAGAAGTTGCTTTGAATGTGTAAACATCCGTGGTGCCTGAAACGATTCCATTCGATGCTTTTGCAACTCCATCGGTAAAGGTAAGGGAAGATTTTGAAGAAATGGTAAAGGAGTAATCACCACTATCGCCCGCTTCACTCGAAACAATTAAGTAATAAGTTTTTCCAGCTTCAACATTAAAGGTGGTTGCGGTATCTAAAGCAAGCGTGCTGACAGGTGTTGTTGCGGTTGCACTAGAAAAGACAGCCAGTTTGCCTGTTGCTAGAGCACTACTAAGGATGGTGCCCTTTGCAAAAGCAAGGGTGACAGTACCTGCCTGATTAGCAGTGAATCTAAACGAGTCGGTATCTTGGTTGTTTTCGAGGGTACCGTTTTTGGTGAGCAGGCTAGAGCCAACCACGATAGAAGAGGCATTTGCTACCGTGTCACCAAAATCATCGGTAAGTTTTGCGCCGGGCGTAATATCGAGGATGTACTTACCAGCGCCTGTGGTTTTTTGAGCAGCTTCAATTTTGATGAAGTAAGTTTTGCCCGAGGTAACATTAAACTCAAGCTTGCTTGAAGTACCTCCACCATTATTATCATCGGAAACTAGAAGTTTGTAATTTGAACCGTCTTGAACGAAGGCACTACTAAAGGCATCAAACCTACTGCCATCTGCTTTAGTAATTGCACTAATGCTGCCATCTGAACTAGCAACGAACTTGAAAAAATCTGCATCTGTAGTGCTATCTGCAATGCCAGAGGTTGTAGTGGTTCCCAAAGAGTTAATGTCTAAAAGTTTTGCGTTAGAGAAAGAAGAGGAGGCATCAATTCGGATAGCGACAGGTGCAATTGCAGCCGTTTTGTTGTCGGATAATCCGCTATCTTCCGTAGCATTTGCTATTAGCCCAACTGAGAAACTTCCTTCTGTTGCACCAGCGGTTGCAACAACTGTGAATGTCCGGTTTGAATTGGCAACTCTTTGCAGGTTAGAAAGAGTAACCGTGCCCGTGGTGGTAAAATCATCAAATGCCAAGGGGTTCACATCTTCAGTAAACGCAATCAAAAGAGTAATGCTTCCTGAAGGAACAACTTCAGCAGCAGAATTTTGGGGAATAATTTTCCCAACAGGAGATGCAACAATTGCTATCGGCGTAGCCATCACTGCACCAGTTCCTACATTCCCTGCAGCATCCGAAAACCCTGCATAAACTGTCGCCCTTGCATCGTCTGTGGTGATTCCTGATGGAGAAAAGGTTGCGGTATAAACTTTAGGATCTGCGCTAACTAAAAGATTACTTAGCGTTCCACCCGTTGCACCAAGGTCAAAGGAATCAAACCCTTTAGGGGCTTCGGAAAAGGTTATCGTGATCGTTGCTTTATTAGTAGCCCCTAATCTGGGTTTATCAGAGAGAATTGAAACCACCGTTGGTGCAGTGTTATCAATCGTATAGGATTGATTTTCACTTAATGGAGCCGTTGCTGTAAGGGAGTTACCAAAGCTATCTTTAATGCTGGCAGAGTTCTTGAGTCGAATGCCAAGAGTTCCATCTGTTTTAGATATACCACTAATATCTACGGTATAAACATTGCCTGTTCCTGAAACTTGAATCGCATTACTTACGGTAACCCCAGAGCTTAATACAAGTTCGAAATCGGCTGAATCAACATCGGTTACATTTTCTGTAAACCGAACCGTAAATGGCACCGCATTTGCATTCGTATCTTGTGAAGGCTTAGCCCTAGTAATCGAATCCAACCCAGGCAACTTGGTGTCGATTGCAATATCAGTTACTAAGGAAGCTATTGTGCCAGTATTTCCTGCTAGGTCTGAATAAGTGTTTGCAAGTGAGACTTTTCCAACCCCAATAAAATCCACCGCAGGGGTAAAGGTTGCGGTGTAAACCAGTGGGTTGCTAGTTACTGTAACAGCGCTTAAAGTTCCACCAAGAATGGTTAGGTTGCTATTACTAAAGCCTGTTACTTCTTCAGAAAACTTGAAACTAATAGTTGCAGTTTGCCCTGCTGCAAGTTTCTGCGCATTCGAGGTAATGCTTGCCGTAGGTGGCAAAGTATCGATAGCAATTGCTTCGGAAAGCCCGGGTAAACCACCGGTGCCTGCAGAATTCGTGTAGCCATTGCTTACTGCAACAGAACCTTTACCCGAAAAATTACCAGCAGGGGTCAAGGTTGCAGTGTAAACCGTGTTCGTGTTTCTGGTTAAACCACTGATGCTTCCACCAATGGCGGTGATATCCGAAGCATCAAAACCCGTGGGGGCAGTGGAAAAAGTAAAGGTGATGGTTGCAGTTTGACCAGGATTTAATTTATTCGTGCTTGAAGTTACCACCACCGCTGGCGATGAAGTATCAACCGCCCAAGCTACACTTGCACTAGCGCTTAAAGGATTTCCCAGAAGATCGTTAATACCCGATCCATTTGCATTCAAGCTTAGCGCGTAGGTACCTTGAGCACCGGTGCTCAAACCATTAATCGTGTAACTCGAACTTTGTCCTGAAAGCGTGGCACCTGCTAGTGATACCGGATTCCCATTAAAGGTCAGATTAATATCGGAAATATCAAAACCAGTAACGGCTTCAGAAAAGCTAACATCCAAACTGTTCACCGCAGTATTTCTTGGAGTTGAAACTGCTGCAAAAGTTGCAATCGGGGCCCTCGTATCAATCGCAATTTTTAATGCAGATGATACAAGATTTTGGTTGCCCGCTGCATCAGAAAACTTGTTAGCAGCAACACTAATAACCCCTGTTGCAGTGCTTCCTACCGTGGGCGTAAAGGTTGCAGTGTAAACCAAACCCTGACTTGTTAAAGGGGAAAGCATTCCGCCTAAAACTGTAATATCATCATTTGTAAAGTCATTAGAATTCTCACTTAAAGTGAAACTTACGATTGCGGTTTCACCAATTTTTAAGCTTCCAACATTTGCAGCAATTGCAATCGTAGGAACTAAAGTATCAATATTGATTTCAATAGCTGAAGAACCTTCACCTAGGTTGCCTGCTGCATCGGTATAACCATTGGCAGCAATACTGATTACACCCGGTGCGATACTATTTGTTAAAGGGGTAAACTCAAGTGTGTATTGCTTTTTATTTAGAGTGTTTTGCGTAAGCCTGCTTAGAGTTCCACCGCTTACCGTGATACCTGAATAATTAAAGTTAAAAGGAATCTCAGAGAAAGTAACGGTGATGGTTGCAACTTCACCAGCTTTTAAACTAGTTTTGTTGGTTGCAATTTCAGATACAGTTGGTTTAGCAGTATCTAATGTAAATTGTAAATCGGTGCTGACTGCACCGATATTACCAGCCTGATCTATTGCCCTAACCCGGACAAGCTTAGTGCCATCGACTGAAAGAGTAAAAGAACTCCCCGTGGCAGAAATCCAGGAGGTAGTGGCGCCGGTGGTTACCTGATATTCA
>Ga0209284_10000498_pt1 | contig 64238 bp, 53 predicted proteins | sample FRY03_FD_187211 | JGI IMG/M metagenome (GOLD analysis project Ga0209284, IMG submission 187211) | Freshwater microbial communities from Lake Fryxell liftoff mats and glacier meltwater in Antarctica - FRY-03 (SPAdes) (version 2) | ecosystem: Environmental > Aquatic > Freshwater > Ice > Glacier...
ATAACATCTTTAGGATTTAAAATTGTTTTTACAGCGCTACCGCCTTTCACTGGTATAATAATTGTTACTAAATCAATACCTGCAAAAATCCAGTCCATTGCATCGGGGTCTCTGCCTTGAGATAACTTATGGCCCAACTCATAAATCGTATACCCAGGTATGCAAATAATAAGACCTCCCTTAGGAGGCTTAATTACATCGTTAAGGTCAGTGGGATTTTTTGAAAGTTTATTAAACAATTCTAATCTTGTATTAAAGGCTAATCCTTCTTTTGAATTCAAATCCGACAAAGCTTCTATTAAAAGTTTTAGTTCTATTTTTTTATTTTGATAAGATTTTAAAAATTCTTGAAAGTCTAGTTTTCCTCTTATTTCTGGCCTAAGGAGTAATTCAATTGCATCTTTTTTTTCACTTTCAAGTATTTCAATAATAGTTTCATGTAATTCTGGGGGATAAGAAGGGGGGGAGCCTACATAAGAACAACCAAATAGTAGGTCAACTGCATTTGTGCCAAATTTCCGGATTAAACTTTCACCTTTTCCGCTAGGATGCATAATTAAGTCCCAAAATTTTGGTTCCGAGGTAATATCTTCAAAATTATTTACTGAAGATAATATTAAGTACAATTTCCTCCAAGAAGAATCAAATTTGGTTCTAAAACTTTTATCGGTCTTTAGTCTTTTTTGTAAATATTTAGATTGAAGTGTTACAAAAGTTATTATTCCAACCTTACCCCTATCAGTCATATGGGAATAATTTAAAGCTAAGTCTTTTAGCCATTTTTTATATATTTCTTGGCCTTCTCCAGGGGATGACACGAAAAATGATTCGGGACTAAGCACACCTTGTTCAGTTAAATCATAAATTTGCTCATAAAAGTCATTAAAAATTTCAATTATTAAGGTTAAATCATCAGGGTTAGCATTGAGCATCAAATTAGAACATAGAAGATTATATTTTTTTTCTTGCTGGCCTGCCTGACCAACTATCTTATTTAGTTTATTAATGCTAATTGCATTTAATGATTTATAAACCCCAGATAATTCTGGATGTTTTTCTAATACATTCATTGTTTCAGCAAAATTTATTTCGTTTGGGAGACTCGATAATTGTTTAAGAGTCCTATAATATTTTGCTTCATTTTCTTCTTTTACAATTTCTAAAAAAGTTAAGTTCGTCCTTAAAAATGCAGTAATTGCAGAATCGTTCCATTTTCCCTTTGTTAAAGATTCTTTAAACTCTTTTGTAATTTCAATTTCAATACCTTTTGGTGTAGGTATTGGTTCTGGTGTAAGTATGGCTTTTGATGTAGGTAGTGGTTCTAGTGTAGGTATTGGTTCTGGTGCATTAAAACCATTTGTAATTTTATTGATAATGGTTTTGAAACAATTAAAAAAGATTAAACTGCTAGAACCTAAAACTAATAGTAGTAATAGTACTAAAATCAAGATTTTGTTTTTCATTTAAATTTTAATCCTATCTGAAAATAATATCACTATTAATACTAACGGTATAACTTGTTGATGTATGCCAAAAAATATTATTATTTTTATTAATCGGTGTCTAAAAAAGTGTGTTGTGTTGGAAATTTTTGGGTAATGAATGAATATGCTTTATTTGCCTAAATTCATACTGTTTATCTGTTTAGGCCAAATTGACTGAATAAAATTTTCAATGCCATTAGTCAAAATATTTCCAATGATTATCTTATTGCTGATGTTTTTCTTATCAGTGAAGCTGATTCTTTTCGGATTATGAAAGCCGCGGCTTCTTTTACTAAATCAGAAAAGTAAGTTAAATCTTGGGAAGTTCAAACCCTTTGCGGGCTTCCCTTCCTACATACTTGTTAGCTTCTGCATCATCAAATGTCTCGGTCTTCGGATCGAACCTTAATTTCTTCCCGGTGCGCCAAGCAATGTTCCCAGCGTGGCAAAGCACACTACTCTGATGCCCTTGCTCAATCTCCTGATTCAAATCTTCTCGCTTCCGCGACCTTACACAATCAAGAAAGTTGCGAATATGAAGCGGAAGTGGCGCTGGACTAGTACCTTGTTTAACAAGTTTGTTATCTTTATCGAAAGCTTTCCAGTCGGTGTTCGAGATAAGAACCCAGCCACCTTCGCCATAAATAGCAGCGCCTTCAGTAAGGTCGTGAAGTTTGGGCCTAGACCAAATGCGCATTTCATAAACGAGAATCTGGCCTGGATATTCGTAGGTGACTTGCATAGTGTCAGGCCATTCTTGAACATCATTGAAGAAGAATTTCCCGCCTGCGGTGCTGATTGAAAGAGGGTACCCGGTAGCACCTAATGCATATCTGCCGTAATCGAGTCGATGTACGCCATCGTTACCAAGGTCGCCACAGCCATAATCAAAGAACCAGCGCCAAGAGCCGTGGAACCGGCGTTGGTTGAAAGGTCGTTTAGGAGCAGCCCCAAGCCATAAATCGTAATCGATACCTTTAGGTGAATCGGAATCAGGAAGAGCGGTAACTTCTTTTTGTCGATCGGTTTCCCAAGATCTGGCGAAGATAGGTTTGCCGATATTTCCTGCCCTTATGTATTCAACAGCATCTTTAAGAAAAGCAGCGCTACGAGCTTGAGTACCCATTTGAACGATTCGGTTGTATTTTCGCGCAGCGGCAACCATAGTTTTGCCTTCGAGGATATTATGGCCATCTGGCTTTTCGACATAAACATCTTTGCCAGCGATGCAACCGTGAATGCAGGGAAGGGCGTGCCAATGGTCTGGGGTTCCAATCACGAAGGCATCGATCGATTTATCGTTAAGGATATCTTGATAGTTGATGACAAGCTTGGGTTCCTTTTTTGTTTTTTCTTTGATCTCGGCGGCTTTGCGTGTTCTTACAGATTCATCGAGGTCGACAATATGCGAGACTTCTACATCGGGTTGAGCTGCAAAGTTAGCAAGGAGGGAACCGCCTTGGCCTCTGACGCCGATGCAAGCAACTCTGATTTTATCGCTAGGTGCTGAAATAGCTTTCGTTGCGTCAGCGATGAAATATCCTGCGGATAAAGTTGCAGTTGTTTTTATGAAAGAGCGTCGATTTTGAGATTTCATAATCTGGATATCCTCAAAAGGTGGGTAAGGAATCTGGAAGAATGATTTATTAAACTCTCAATTTAACACCCGATCAAGTGAAATTAAAGAACGGAAACGGCTGTAGGTTAAAACAATTCTTTGATGGGGATACCGGTGGTTAGCAGGTGTTGAGGTCTGCCGTTGGGATCGTTTACTGTAGTTGAGGTATCAATGCCAAGGGATTTATAAAGTGAAGCGAAGACATCTTGAAAATGAACAGGTCGTGCAACAACTTTGCCGCCTTGATGATCGGTAGCGCCGATAACCTGACCGCCATTGAACCCACCGCCCGCAAGAAGAGCAGGGGTAACTTCGGGCCAATGATGCCTGCCGCCGCTTTTAGGATCGATGCGTGGGGTTCTGCCAAATTCTCCCCAAACCACAATAGCGACATCGTCAAGCATACCCCTATCTTTAAGATCGGTTATTAAAGCAAAGATTGCATTATCAACAATAGGAAGAAGTTGCTTCATACGGGGAAAATTTCCCTCGTGAGTATCGAAATCGCTGAAGGAAACACTTACACAGCGAACGCCAGCTTCGATCATCCGCCTTGCGATAAGTAGTTTGTTTCCTGCATTACCATCATCACTGGTATTGGATCGTTTTGGTTCATTCATAGGCATGGTGTACTTTGCGATACTGCCTTGAGATTCTCGCGAGATATCCATGGCATTAGCAAGCTTGCCCGAAAGAATGATATCAACTGCTTGTTGGGTAAATCGATCTAAGGCATCCATCGTGCCGGAGGAATCTAAATTTTTGCGAGCAGCATCGAAGGAAGCCAGAAGTTTGGTACGATCATTGACAAGGTCGGGGGTAAGCCCTTCGACGAGGCTGAGTTTTACGGAATGAGAATTTCCCCTGCGTGCGAGTTCACCCTTCATGCCGGCTTCAAGTTCGCGGGTGAAAAGGTGAGAGATATCGGGCCTAAAAGGGGTGTAGGTAGGGCCTAAGAAACCGGGCCTAGCGCTGTTACGAACTTGTGGCCTGCCTTGCATAATATCGACAAACGCAGGTGCATCTTTACCTTTAGAAGCAAAAAGTTTAGCAAGGACGGAACCAAAAGAAGGCATTCCACCAATATTGGAAAGCTCTTTTGCTGTAAAGCCAGATTGACATTGAAAACCATCGTGGGCACCAGCAGAGCCAACTAGAGAGCGAACAAAAACGCATTGGTCAGCAATTAAAGCAATTTTAGGAAGTAGCTCGCAAACTTGAATCCCAGGAACCTTAGTAGATATCGGTTTGAACTCACCCCGGATTTCAATCGGTGCTTCAGGTTTTAAATCAAACATATCTAGCTGGGGTGGCCCGCCATCAAGGTGAATATTAATCACCGATTTGTTGGACGAGGTAATCCCCGATTTAGCTTCTGCGCGTAGAAGATCAACGAGGGAGAACCCACCTAAGCCAATAGCCCCAGCGGTCAGGAAATGTCTTCTGTTAGCAGGTTGGTTGATATTGCCAAATAGGGAAAGCATAGCTTAATCCAAGAGGGAAATTACAAGGGAAAGATTTTTGGCGGGTAGCAATCTTAAACATTTACAAGCCTAATAGTAACTTAAGCATTGGTCTTGGGCAAGGAGATATATTGTTATATCGGCAAGATTTGCATTTCTCCTTCAATATTTCAAAAGTTAAAGAAGAGTAGGAAAGGTAATGAGAATAGTTAAAAGAAGTGTTTGGTACTAGAAGTCAGGGCCAAGAACTTCACCTTGAGAGATTGTGCCCACAGCTTGCCAAGTGGCTTGACTGATACTATTTGTAGCAAATCTTACGCTACCATCGCAAAGCACGAGGTTAACCCCGCCAGTATGGGTGCTGCGTACGGATAAAATAACAGCTCGAGTTAAATAATTGGGATAAGTTCCGATGCAAGGTACTTCAGTAGTTGAAGTACAAAAGCCCGTTCGAAAGTTGTCAGGAATGGAGGTATTTGGGGTGCGGTTATGCTGGTAGATAGGTCCTTCGGGGTAATACATAACGCCACGCCAATCATTTGGTCCAGTGACTTTTCGAAGTTCCGAAGCCAAAACGGTATTGGAAGTGCCGTCGGTGATATCAGTAATACGAACCTGTGTGTTAACGGTGAAAACCCCCGGAGTAACAATAGAAGTACTGGGAGTAGAGAAGTTAGAATTCATAGGCCCGATTCCGCCGTTGGCAGCATAGTTCCCTTTGCCATACATACCAAGGCCAAAATTGCCAGAGGTACTAGGGATATCGGAAGGGCAGGAATATCCAGGAAGTAAAGTGGCACTAATAGTGCTGTTCTGATTAGGAAGCGAGCCGAAATTTTGGGTAATCGTTCCTGTTTTGTATAAGTTTTCTTGTTCGACATAGGGAAGTAAGAAATAAAGCCAAGTGGCTTCGGAAATGTCGCCAGTAGCTAGGTAGTTGTAAGCTGGTGGAAATTTACTTTCTCCATTATGAAAGTTCATTAATCCAAGCCCAATTTGTTTGAGATTATTGGAGCACTTCATTCGAGAAGCGGCTTCGCGTACTTTTTGTACCGCAGGAAGAAGCAACCCAATAAGAATTGCAATGATTGCAATTACAACCAACAGTTCAATCAAAGTAAAAGCAAATCGAATTTTCTTGATCATAATATTTCTCGGTATTAAGGTTTTTGTTTTGAAAGGATAAAGTCAAATTGATTGAGATTGCCAGATGAAATTTCTGCGGAAAGGGTTGATTTTTCGTTGAATCGAGGGGGAAGATTGATGGTTTCGTCGATAAGTTTATCAGGAGGAAAGGGCGGACCAGCGGGAATTTTTTTTCCTGTTTTCAAAATCGCAACAATTCGCACTACTTTCTTACCAACCGACGCCGCCGAGATTTTCTCTAGCTGATACACACCTTTATCGATGCGCCCTCCTATTGAAGGCGAACTACCATCAGGAGATTCAAACGAAATTGATCCTTCTTCAATCGGGGTACCATCGTAAGAAACTTTACCCGAAATGTTAATTAAAGGGGGCCCACACCCCACGAAAGTTAGGAGGATCAACAGAAGAGTAAGGCGAAGCATAGGTAGCCAACCTCTGTAAAATTGAGTTATCTTTAAAAATGTTAACTTAAGGATAGGCTTAAGTCAACGAATAAGATTTAAATATACTTTTTTTGTGTTTGATTGTTTCTCTAGTAGGGTCGTGGTAAATGTAGTTACAAGCTTATTAGCGTTATCTTCGCATAAAATTTGTTTACTTCAAATGTCAATTAAGGACTAACTATCATGAACCAGCATTCATTATTACTCCACCCATGCACTTTTAGGCTTATCTTAATTATCTTTTTAGGGTTGTTTGGCAATACGAATTTAGATGCTGCAGTTATGAAAGCTGGGGTTGGAAGGGAAGATATAACCAACAAATTGGCTCCTAAAAACGACCCCTTGTTTGTTAAAGCACTGGTGCTAAAAAATCGCACAACCACTGCAGTTATCATTACGGTGGATGCGGTTGCAATTGAGGAAATTGGCTCGATTAAAAATACTTATCTTCCCACGGTTCGGGCACAATTACTAAAAGACTGCGATATTCCCGCTGTAAATGTGTTGGTAAATGCTAGCCATTGCCATGGAATTGTTTGCGACGATGTGGCAGCGAAAACAGTGCAGGCGGTGAAGACTGCGCTGAAGAATATGGTGGAGGTTGATGTAGGTAGTGGTGTTGGATTTGAAAATAAGATAATGGAAAATCGCAGGGTTAAGCTAAAGAATGGTAAGGATGCCGACATGAGGCGCGCTTATTCCTTGCCTCCAGATCAGGAAATCGCCAGTGTTGGGCCGGTGGATCCGCAGATTGGAATATTGAGGCTAGATCAGAAGGATGGTAAGACTTTGGCGGTGATCTATAATTTTGCCTGCCATCCGATTCAAGGTGTTCCAAACGGGGGTAATACCGCAGACCTTACCGGGTTTTCTTCTAAGGTGATTGAAGATTGCCTCGGTGATAATGCGATGGCGTTTTTTATCCAAGGTTGTGGCGGGGATATTAACCCAGTTTTATATAAAGATGTTGCCTACCCTCCCGATGCAGAACCTCTGGGAAATATGCTTGGCATTAGTACTTTGCGCGGTTTGAAGCAAATTAAATGCAAGGACGATGTGCAATTTAAAGTTATTAATGAGTCTATAGAGCTTCCTCGCGCTGATCTTTCTGGGCGCATTGATTCCCTTCAAGCAGAACAACAGCAGTTGCTTAAATCTCTTAGTCCTAATAATTTGAATTTCAAAACATTCCTGCCTCTTATGGTCAAGTATGGTAATTCTGAAGAGTTCCCCTCCTTTTATTCACAGCATTACCTGCATGAGAAAATGCTTGGTAGAACTGATCTTGATAAGTTCGATGTGGAGAACCGGAAAAACATGAAGAGGTACCTTACCAACATTCATCTGATGGAAGAACTAACTAGAGTGCAGACGAACCTTGCATTGCTGAAGAAGAATCAGGCGAAGAATGTTGCCTCGGGAAAGCGAACCATCACGGTGGAAATAATGGGATTAAGGCTAGGGGATTTTGTTTTAGTGACATTTCCAGGTGAGTTGACTGTTCAGATCGGGTTGAACATTAAAAAGATGTCGCCCCATAAGAGTACCTTTATTGCAGGGTATACGAATGGCTATATCTACTACGCCCCGACCGCAGAGCAGTTAAAGAATGTGGGTGGTGCGCAAGAGGATAGCGATTGTATATTAGCACCAGAATGGCAAAAGATATTCGAAGACAAAGCCGCTGAAATCTTAAAGAAATTATAGTTTTTCTTTCTAGTTAAAAGGTTCAAATTATGAATTCAACTTTGCTTCCATTGCTTTTAGCATTCATAGCGGGGCCGACTGAAGTAGGGGCCAATCATGCACCTTGGTATGAAGACCGCAAGCAATTGCTTTATTTCAAGAATGAGCAGGGAAAGTCAGAGCCTGTTAAATCTAAGGAAGATTGGTCGATTCGGGTAAAGCATATTCAGGCAAATATGGAACTCGTGATGGGCCCATTGCCTAAAACTACTCTTCTTCCACTTGATATGAAAATCAAAGGGGAGGAGAAATTGCGCCATTATAGCCGTATGCATGTCACCTTTACCTTGGAAAAAGAGGATTCGATGTTTGCGTACTTGCTGGTTCCTAATGGCTTAGGGGAAAGCAATCGTAGGCCGGGAATTATTTGTCTTCCTGGAAGTTCATCTGCTGGAAAAGACACCCCAGCGGGGCTTTCCAATTCCATGGGGTTTTCCTATGCGCATGAACTTGCAGAGCGCGGTTATGTATGTTTAGTGCTAGATTACCCTATGTTGCACAGGCAGGAATATAAAACCGACCCGTATAAAATGGGGTATGAAAGTTGCACGATGAAAGGCATTGTGAATCATCGGCGAGGTGTTGATTTACTTCAATCTTTACCCTTTGTAGACGGGAAGGCAATAGGGGTGATAGGTCATTCTTTGGGTGGCCATAATGCCTTGTTTCTTGCAAGTTTTGATCCAAGGGTAAAGGCGATAGTATCGAGTTGTGGTTTTAATGTTTTTGCCAAGCATAATAAAGGAGATGTAAGGGCCTGGAGCAGTAATTATTATATGCCAAGAATTAAAACAAAGTATGGCGATGACCCTGCAAAAATCCCATTTGATTTCACCGAGGTGTTGGCAGCACTTGCTCCAAGGGCTGTTTTTATTAATGCTCCACTTCATGACGAACCAGATTTTGAAGTATCGGGTGTAAGAGATTGCCTGGAAGCTGCGCTCCCTATTTACAGAAAAATTTTCGATTTAGCCGATCGCATCGAGATTAGTTATCCGGATGCAGGCCATAGTTTTCCGCTTAAAGAACGCATCCTCGCTTACGATTTCTTTGACCGCAACTTACTGGCTCCCAAAAAATCTGAAGACCTTACCCATGGTTTGAAACTGCATTTGCCTTTGAAAAATAATTCGCAGGATGTGTCAGGTAATCAGCATCATGGTCTTTCAACGGGGCAGGTCCTTTTTCAGGAAGGTAAACCTTACGCAACCTTTACGGGCAAAAATTCTTGGCTCGATATTCCCCCTCTTTCCTTAAAAGATTTGAATCAATCCGATTTCAGCATTGCCCTCTGGATGAAGTCGGACCCTATTACTTTAGGTTCGACTGGGGGCGATATCTTTAGCTGGTATGATTCAGCCCTTTCTCGGGGTATTAACCTTAGTCTTAAAAGTAATCTTGGAGTAACTACTAACCAGCCCAATTTTCGACACTTGCAATTTGGTATTGATGATCGAAAGCATAGTGGTTGGCTAGACTGTGGCAAACCCGGCAATGCTCTTTCCGCTTTCGCACTTGCTGTTCATCAGAACTGCCTTTATGCAGGCACCTGTGAACCGGGTGCTAATCAGTCGGGCAGGGTCTATCGCTTTGCAGGGGACAAGCGCTGGATAGATTGTGGCAACCCAGGTCTTTCCAATAGCGTGATGGCGCTGGCGGTGCATGAAAATGAACTTTATGCAGGCACAGGAAAATACAGGCTTGCTGGTTCAGCACTTGTTGAATCACCCAATAAAACCTTAGGGGGCAAGGTTTTTCGTTATGGGGGGGGTAGCCGTTGGGTGGATTGTGGCCAATTACCCGATACCGAAGCTGTGGGTGGTTTGGTCGTTTTTAAAGGTAAACTTTTTGCTTCTTCACTTTATAAACCTGCTGGTTTCTTTAGGTATGAAGGTGAGAAAAAGTGGATTAAGTGTGCTACTCCTTCTGCCATTAAACTTGATCCTCCTTTACTTGGGGCTCAAAAATCCCCCGATAACTTGCGGGTTGAAGCGCTTACCGTTCATGAGGGTTTCCTTTATGCAAGCAGTTACGATGGGGGTTATGTTTTTCGTTTTGATGGCGAAAATTGGACCAACCTAGGCAGATTGGGGGATAATACCCAAACCTATTCCTTCTCGGCTTATCAAGGAAAACTTCTGGTTGGAACCTGGCCTTCCGGAAAAGTTTTTAGGTTTGAAAATCCCAACCAATGGACGGATCTAGGTCGCTTAGGGGACGAACTTGAAGTCATGGGCATGATGGTTCATAACGGTAGGTTGTTGGCGGGAACATTGCCCCATGCGGAAATCTTCGACTATCAAGGGAATTCCTCTTGGAAAAAAATCACCCGATTAGATTTTACTCCCGATGTCAAGTATCGCAGGGCTTGGACCATGGCAGAACATGACGGCCAATTGTTTTGTTCGGCTCTTCCCTCAGGTAAAATTTTCTCTTTTGAAGCAGGCGCTAATACTTCTTGGGGACATTCACTTCCAGAGGGCTGGCACCATGTTGCCGCCGTTAAATCATCCGACCGACTCTTCCTTTTTCTGGATGGAAAAAAGGTTGCTCAAAGTGCTTTGTTTAAACCCGATGCTTTTCAAATTTTAAATTCGGGGGCTATTCGAATCGGCGTTGGTTGCCATCAGCCTTTTTTGGGCGATCTTGCTGACTTTAGAATTTATAACCGAGTTTTGAATGCGCCTGAAATTCTGAAACTCGCACAAGTGCAGCCCTAATGATTAGTAATAATAGATAAACTTTTAGGAAGGGACCACTTCGAAGACATAATTATCCGGTGATCGGAAGAAGAACCTGGCAAAGGCCGTTGGGCGTTTTGCGCTGATGATTTCAGCACCGTGCTGGATTAGTCTTTGCTTTAGGGAATCGAATTGCTCCTCGGGCCAGCGGATGGCAATATGTCTGCCATATTCTTGTTCAAATTTCAGGGAATCGAACTCCTTGTTTTCAAGGATGTGGAGTTCTTGGCCTGGTGCGATTTGCAGCCAAGCTGCGGTCACTGCAATGTTGCCTGGCTTTTCTATGGGTTGCCAATGCAATGTCTTGATGAAGAACTCCTTGAATGGAATAATATCTTTAGTCAGAAGGGTGATATGAGCAATAGACATAAATGCTGTTACTGGCCCTTCAGATAATGTCGTTCGATAAAGGTTGTGTCAACTTTGCCATCAACAAAAGCAGAGTTGTTGAATAGTTCTTTTAGAATCGGGATGGTTGTTTTAATGCCTTCGACCTTAAATTCAGCAAGGGCCCTGCGCATAGTTGCCAAGGCTTCTTCCCTAGTTGGCTTATAGACAAGAAGTTTTGCAACGAGAGAATCGTAATTGGATGGGACCCGATATCCTTGAACTACATGGGTGTCGAGCCTTACTCCGGGGCCGCCTGGAGGATACCATTTTGTGATTAACCCTGGAAAAGGCCTAAAGCCATTGGCCGGATCTTCGGCATTGATACGGCATTCCATTGCACAACCGCGGTGAATAACATCTTCTTGCTTGATGGAAAGAGGCAAGCCAGAAGCAATGCGTATTTGCTCTTTTACCAGATCAATTCCTGTAACAAGTTCGGTTACGGGGTGTTCAACTTGAATACGAGCATTAACTTCGATGAAATAAAAGTCGTAATTTTTGTCGACAAGGAATTCAACTGTACCTGCGCTGTAATATCCCGCAGTTTTTACAAGGCGAACAGCAGCAGCACAGATTTCGTTACGCACCTTCTCGGGAAGATTTGGAGCAGGGGATTCTTCCACTAATTTTTGATGCCTACGCTGCAAAGAGCAGTCGCGTTCCCAAAGGTGAATCACATTCCCCTGCGTATCGCCAAGAACTTGAACTTCGACATGGCGAGGTTGTTCGATGTATTTTTCGAGGTAAACGCTACCATCTTTAAAGGCATTTTCTGCTTCTTGAACTGCGGAAGAAAGACCCGAGTGAAGACTAATGTCGTTATGGGCGACACGCATCCCACGCCCGCCCCCACCCGCAGCAGCTTTAATAAGTACGGGGTAACCCATAGCGTGAGCAAGTGCAAGGGCTTGTTCGTCCGTGGTGATTAAACCTTCGCTACCCGGCACGACCTGAACGCCAGCTTTTTTAGCAAGTTTACGGGCTTCGTTTTTATTGCCTAGTAAGCGCATTGCTTCTTGAGGGGGCCCGATGAATTCAATTTTGCAAGAACGGCAGACCTCAGCGAAGTGAGCGTTTTCGGAAAGAAAACCATAGCCTGGGTGAATCGCTTGAACATCTGCTATTTCTGCTGCACTAATAATTCTGGGAATATTTAGATAACTTTCAGCAGAGTTTGCAGGGCCAATGCAGATTGCTTGATCTGCAAGGTCGAGGTAAGGCGCACCTCGGTCTGCTTCGCTAAAAACAGCAACCACTTCGATACCCATATCCTTACAGGCCCGAATAATCCGTAAGGCAATCTCACCACGGTTGGCAACTAAAATGCGTTGGAACATATTATTAATATCCACCCAAAAGGCGGCAGCTCCTTATCAAGCGTTGGGATCAACACGGAACAAAACTTGGCCATATTCTACAGGTTGTTTGTTTTCGATCAGGATCTCGACAATAGTGCCGCTGACTTCTGCCAAAACTTCATTGAAGAGTTTCATAGCTTCAATTTGACAAACGACAGTTTTAGGGTTAATTTTTGATCCTACCGAAACAAAGGGAGGGCTACCGGGCTTTTCCTGAGAGTAAAAAGTGCCTGGTGTGGGGCTCTTTATTTCCACAAGATTTTTATTTACAGCAGCAACGGAGGGTGCAGCTTGCGCCTGAACTGTTTGCTGTAAAACAGGGGCAGGTTGTTGCTGCATAATGGTGGAGAAAGTAGGAGTTCCTAAGGAATCTTTTTTAAGCCGGATTTTTCTCTCACCATCTTGAAGATCTAGCTCACTTAGCCCGTGTTTGGACATAAGGCGAACAAGGTCACGAATAGTTTCGACCTCGAAGGGGTTCGTTTTATTGTTAGGTTTTTCAGCCACCTGCCACTCCTTTCAAAAGAGCATCCCTAATTAAAGGGTAAAAACTTAGGTGATAATATTATCATCGAGTTCTCTGGAAATTCCAGTCAGATATTGGGCACCTGAGGAAGTTACCAGAATATTATCCTCAATTCTGACCCCACCCCAACCAGGAAGATAGATTCCAGGTTCTAGAGTGAAGACCATTCCAGACTCGAGAACCGTCTCAGAGCCGGGCCTGAACCATGGGGCTTCATGAATCTGTAAACCAATGCCATGCCCAAGGCCATGTCCAAAATACTCGCCAAAGCCTGCATCTGCAATCAATTGTCTTGCAGCCCGATCAACATCCAGTGCCCTAACCCCTGGCTTGATAAAGTTAAAGGCTGCTTTTTGCGCCTCTAACACTACCGAGTAAATCTTTCGCAGTTTATCTTTCGATTCTGCCTGCCCAATTGTTTTATTGAAAACATGCGTATCAAGAACACGGGTCAGATCACTTTTATATCCACTAGGGCTACTAGCGCCCCAATCTACCAATAAATGGGTATCATTTCCAATGCAATTTTGAGAGGGAATTGCGTGCGGAAGTGCAGCATTGGCACCCGCAGCGACAATGATAGGGAATGCAGCACACTGCGCGCCCATCGAACGCATCAACCGTTCAAGTTCATCAGCAACATTTTTTTCGGTTTGCGAAGGAAGAAGCGATTTATTGAGCGAGATGAACGCATCTTGCGCCATTTTAATAGATGCTTGGATGGCTTCGATTTCGATGGGCTCTTTCACCATGCGTTGGGTTTCAACCCTTTCCCGGGTGGCAAGCCAACTGCACTCGGGCAGTAATTCTTTCAAAGATTCAAAGTCGGAAACGGTTAGCACCTGACATTCAAAACCGATTGAAAGAGCTTTGATGGAACGAAGGGCTTCTGCAACCATATCGAGTGTTTTTTTTGTGGGTGGCCTGATGAGCGCTTCCAATCCCGGACATTCATTCTTGATTTGTTCCGTGAAGCGGGCATCAGAAACTAGAATATCTTTCTTTTTGGAAACCACCAGATGGCTGGCTTCCCCCTTGAACCCAGTAAGGTAAGTTACATTTGCGACACCGCTAATTAGATAAGCATCAATGCCATCCTGTGCAAGCCTTGCCCTTAGGCGATCCCTCCGGGCATTCGCATTGATATGTGGGTTCATGGTCATCCTTCTTGTGGCCCGTTTCGAAACTCTGCGACCAAAAGTTCATGCATGTGGCCATTGGTAGCAAGGCAAATGGGCTGGAAAGGGCTGTAAGGCGAGCCATCAAGCATAGTAATTTTGCCCCTAGCTTCATTCACTAAAACAATTCCCCCTGCAACATCCCATACATGATTATCAAAAGCATAGAAGGCATCACACCTCCCCGAAGCAATGTAAGCTAAATTAAGAGCGGTGGAGCCAATTCGGCGAACTGCTTGGCTGCGGTGGGAGAAGTGTTTCCACCACTGAAAAAGATGCTCCATACCGCGAACATTGTAGGGGAAGCCGGTGGTGATCATCGCATCTTTAAGCTGAAGTACCGAGCTGGTTTTAAGGGGCTTGTCATTAACAAAAGCGCCCAACCCTTTAGCAGCGTGAAACATTTCGTTTCTGCAAGGGTCGTGAACCACGCCAACAATCATTTCTCCTTGGTAATAAAGACCAATAGAGATGGCGTAAAGTGGAAGATCGTGCACATAGTTGGTTGTGCCATCGATGGGGTCAACAATCCAAGTGGGTGGTGCATTAGGGCCTGGGTCTTTTTCGCCCTTGCCATCTTCTTCGCCTAGGAACTCATGGTCTGGAAAGAGGTTTTTAAGATGCTCGTAGATTGCTTTTTGAGATGCAGTGTCTGCATCGGTGACAAGATCGTATAGGCCCTTTTCACGAACCGAGAAGTTCTGCCTCATGGAAAGGATTAAATTGGAAGCTATTTTTGCAGCCTCGCACGCCCCTTCTTTCCATTTCAACAGATCGCTCATGCGTGTACCTTCCAATGGTAAAACCGTCACTAAATCACAAAGGATAAGATATTGTTTTCTAACGAAAAGTGCCAATAATTACAAAGGAAAAACAAGCACTAGTCTCAGAAGGGAAAAAGCCCCCAGTGTTTCACACCAGAGGCCTTGCTTTGTTGATCCTTCTAAATCTAACCGATGGATTAGATTAGCTGGGTCTTGCCGGGAACTGCCACTGCCCATTCTGGAAGTACTGTATCCTTGTTGAAGTTTTCAGGCATCAACCGTTGCTTGGAATTCAGGGCTTGTTCCCATGAGATTTCCTTGCCTGTATATGCAGACATACGGCCAAGAACTGCGGTAAGCGAACTTTCGGTGACGGTCTTGAGTTCGTTCAGGGGTTTGCCTGCACGAATGCTCTCGATCAAATCGGTATGTTCTTGAATATAAGGGTCAACGCCCCTTTGATTCTTGGGAACAACCGACTTGCCATTGATGGTGTAATTGTTGACTTGGCAAGTACCTTTGGTACCGACCACTGCTTCAGAAACACTGTTGGCACAGTTGCTGATCTGCCTGCACATGGAAAGAATATGAACGCCGTTCTGGTATTCAAAATCGATCGCAAAGAAATCGAAAATGATGCCAAACTTAGGGTCGTTGCGTGTGCGATGGCCCATACCAACGGCTTTAACAGGATGGCCACGCAAAGCCCAGTTCATTACATCGATGTTATGAACATGTTGCTCGACGATATGGTCGCCACACAGGTAGGTGTAGTTATACCAGTTGTTAAGTTGAGCTTCCGCGGGGGTCATGCCTGGTTTAGGATCGCGGGACCAAAGGATACCTTGGTTCCAATAGCAACGACCACCAACGATATCGCCAATAGCGCCTTCGTGAATTTGCTTGATGGTTTCGATGTAGGGTGCTTGATGCCTGCGCTGGGTGCCAGCAACAATACCAAGGCCACTTGTATTGGCTTCATCGTATGCAGCCAAGCAGTCGCGTGCGGTAGGGCCATCCACGCAGACAGGCTTTTCGGTAAAGATATTCTTCTTGGCCTTTACTGCAGCCATGATGTGGATTGAACGAAACCCTGGAGGCGTTGCAAGGATGACATAATTGATCTTAGGATCGTTCATGATTTTCTGGTAAGCATCAATTCCGGAATGAACTTTGTCATCTGCAATTTCAACTTTGTTGTTAAGTTCTTTGACCTTAGGATCATCCTTTGCGATACCTTTTAAGCGCGCTTGAAGGCCCTTGGCTTGAGATTCAAAAGCATCTGCGACGGCATGAATGGTGACATTGCGAGCAGAATTTAAAACATTGTGTGCAGCGCCGCTGCCACGACCGCCGCAACCAACTACGCCCACGCGGATTTCATCACTGCCTTGGGCATAAGCACCCGCAGGAAGAACTGCATTGAGGGCAATGCCCCCAGCAGCAGCCATGGTGCTGGTTTTGATAAAGTTTCTTCGATCGGTTGCGCCTTGTCTCTTACTCATTTCGGATCTCCAATAGGGGAAAGGACTGAAAATACAAAGATAAACTCATGAAACTAGAAACGAACTAATCACTTTGTTTGGTTACCTTGGATCGAATTGATACGAGGTTTTCCTGTTCTTCGACCGGCCTTACAACTCGGAAGCCTACGAATTCCGCACTGGTAAGCCACCAGATGCTTTGGGGGCGTTGCGGATCAAGCTTAATCCAAGTTTTGTCGGAACCCCTGCGTACCGAACTTCGAAGGCCTACGGGTTGGTCTGCCCAAGATCCGCCTCGGGCCACATGCGAAAACCTATTCTGATTGGGTAAAAGTACTGGGGCAAGAGTTACACGATCTTTGGGGAAGGTGCCATAATAATCTTTTTTGTAATGATCCACGCACCATTCTGAAACATTCCCGTGCATGTCATATAAGCCCCAAGGGTTGGGTTTTTTAAGTGCAACCTTGTGGGTGACTTCTTCGGAGTTAGCTGCAAACCATGCATATTCGCCGCTCTTTGCTGGGTCATCCCCGAAAGAGTAGGGCGTTGTGGTCCCTGCTTTGCAAGCATATTCCCATTCGGCTTCTGTAGGCAGCCTGTAATTCTTGCCTGTTTTTCTGCTTAACCAACGGCAATATTCCATGGCGGCATGATGAGTGATACAAATAACGGGTTGCCCATCTCTGCCATGGCCAAAGGTTTCGTCGGCATAGGGTGGAGTGGGTCGGGTGATTGCATCCACGCCTTTAGGATCTACCTCTTTGCCACCCAACTTGGGTTGGTCTTCGGTTTTCCAGTATTGATCATATTCATCCCAGGTGACCTCGCACTTGCCCATCCAGAAAGATTTTACAGCCACGGGGTGTTGAGGGCCTTCATCTTCAAGGCGGCCTTTTTCTGCATCGGGGCTTCCCATGAGAAATTCTCCCCCTTTAAGAGGAAGCATTTCAAAGGGAATGTTGGCAGCCCCTATTTTTTCGATGTAGGGTTTGAAGTCTGCTGCAGGTTCTTTTGCGGTTTGTGCTTGCGCTGTTCTTGAACCGTTTGGTAGGAAAGCCAAACTCCCTACAAGGAGTGCCCCACCTAAGAACCAAACTGATGCAGATATTTTTTTAATATTTGTTACACTTGGAAACATCACGATAACCTTTATCAAAATGGAAACCTTAGGAATGAATGTTACCTTACTTTCAGTAATCGTACTGGTCATTCCTTTCCAGTCGAAAAGCGAGCTTACCCTATATCGTTTCAGCCAACCCCATATGGGAACCACCTGCCAGATAATTCTTTATTCTATGAATAAAGAAGAGGCAAGTCGTGGTGCCAATGCAGCATTTGGGCGCATGAAACAATTAGATAGTATCATGTCGGACTATAATCAGGAAAGTGAATTGAGGCAATTATGTGCAAGATCTGGAACCAACCCGTTTCCGGTGGGAGAAGATCTTTTTAAAGTTCTATCCCGGGGCCAAGAGGTGTCTGAACTTTCTAACGGTGCATTTGATGTAACCGTTGGGCCGGTGGTAAAGCTTTGGCGCAGAGCCAGAAAAAGCATCCAAATGCCTGATAAAGACGAACTTGAAGCTGCGTTAAAACTGGTTGATTATCGATCCATGGTGCTTGATCCCTTAAAAAAAACAGTCTGGTTAAAAAAAACAGGCATGCTCCTAGATCTTGGAGGCATTGCCAAGGGGTATGCTGCTGAAGAATCATTGAATGTGCTTAAAAAAATGGGAATAAACTCAGCGTTGGTTGCGATGGGGGGCGATGTTGCTTTGGGAGACGCCCCACCTAATGCCAAGGGCTGGAAAGTAGGAATCGCACCTGTTTTAGAAGACGGTGATGCAGCAAGCAGGTATATGGTGCTTGCTAATTGCGCTGTTTCAACTTCTGGAGATACCGAACAATATGTATTGCTTGAGGGAAAAAGATATTCTCATTTGGTGAATCCCAAGACGGGGATTGGGCTGACGGAAAGAATTTCTGTTACCATCGTTGCCCCGCATGGGATAGACTCGGATTCACTTACCAAAGTGGTAAGCATCATGGGTATGCCCAAAGGGATGGAATTAGCTTCTAAGTTACAAGGTATTTCTTGCAGGGTAGTTACCAGAAAAAACGATTTGCTTGAAGTGAAGAAAAGTGAAAACTTTCCCACTGTGTACGAAAATCCTAATCAAAGAAAAGGAAATTAAATCATGGCAATGAATCGCAGACAGTTTTCAGCGTTGGCAGCGGGCACCCTTTTGACCGGAGTATCCAATGCTGCAGATCCGCTTCCGGGCGTGACCAAGAACACGAAGTTTGCAGTCAATGTGGAAATGTGGTGGTCCAAGGAAAAAGAGTTCATCAAAAGGTTAGAGAATGCTGCCGCCCTTGGGTACAAAGCCGTGGAGTTCTGGCCTTGGCGTAATAAGAACATTCCCGCAGTGATTGAAACTTGCAAGAAGCATGGAATAAGCATAACCCAGTTTACCGCTTGGGGCTTTACTCCCGGTTTGAACGATCCTAAAAATCATTCAAAGTTTTTAGAAGAAATCGAAGCATCCTGCGAAACAGCAAAGAAACTGGATTGCAAGATGATGACTGTAGTTGGTGGTAATGATATTGCAGGGGTAAGTCAGGAGAAGATGCACGAAAATATTATCGAGGGCCTTAAAAAAGCAGCTCCAATTGCTGAAAAGCATGGCATCATGCTGATTCTTGAACCCATGAATATTAAGGTTGATCACAAGGGCCATTGCCTTTATGGCAGTGCGCCAGCAACCAAAATCATCCGTGCGGTCAACAGTCCGAAGGTTAAACTTAACTGGGATCTTTATCACATGTACATTACCGAGGGGAATCTTCTGGAAAACCTTAAGAAGGGCCTTGATTGTGTTGGGTATCTACAGATTGCAGACCATCCGGGCAGAAATGAACCGGGTATTGGCGAAATCAAATTCCCTGAATTGCTTAAGGGTGTTAAAGAACTCGGGTATACCGATTACATCGGGTTGGAATTAAAACCTAAGAAGTCCGAACTTGAGGCAGCACTTGCGGTGCAAAAAGCAGATAACTGGTAAAGACGATGAACCTCTTATTAATCAGCTCCCCAAGTTTGTCAAGTCCGCCGTCAAGCTAGGTGGGGGCATTGGTAAAATAATTGCATTGCCCTCACACTTTGCATTCTCCACTGCAAGCTTAAAGCTTTCGTATTCCTTTAGTTGAGATTTTAAAAGGGAAGGACTTGCCCAAAGGAGCAAATTGATCGCGGCTTGGGTTTCTATAGGCAGGTGTCTGAAGTTTCTGTCGGAGATTCCGACAAAATTAGGGTTATCTTTTTGAATGAAGTAAAAACAGGCTGCAGCTTCGGGAAAAGAGATTTTCTTTTTTGCCAAGGCATCAATGACTTTGGTTTTTGCAGCAAGCTTGCCCAAAACAACTAAATCTTTTCTGTTTAATCGATCCGTTAGATTGAGTTCATCTTGGATTATTGATTCATAGTCAGGGATGCTGAATAAAATCCTGAAGAAGTCCATCCAATTTTCGGAACCTGCAAGCGGAGGGGTGCCCACTAAAATTATGGTTAAGATCAGCGTTGCGGTAATCGATCTTGCAGATAAAAACATTAAATTCTTTCAATCAATAAGCAATAGTTACTTGTTTAAGCTTTAAATCACTGTTTAACTTGCGGTTTAACAAACTTTTGAGCACTTTTAGAACACACTCATCCAGGAAGAGCGAAAACAATCGTCTAGGGTTATAAAACCTTTTTTATCGATGCAAGTATCGATTTATCAACATTCACTTTAATAATTGCTAATAAATATATTGTTCAAGATATTATACGCTTGCGCTTACAGGAAATGCCAAGAGTATTTTGATGTTTAACTAGAGAAGTCTTTGTGTAGAAATTAAGATTGATTGGCTATTAAGTTATATTTGGCTTATTCTTACCTCGTAATTGAAGGCTAATGCAGGCGGTTGTGACAAATTATTTGAGTTTTAAAAAGATAAAAGGCTATAGAAAATGAAACTGGAAAGTTCTGAAATGATACCGTTAATGCCAAGCCATACTGATGATTTGGTAAAAATGGCGGATGAAACAGGCTATTTTAAAGAGCATGAAGTGCAGGCATTAAGAGAAGTATTGGATGATTTTCATGCAGAAAATCATTTGTACGAGCATAAAGCCTGTTTATTACAGGATAAAGATCAGAAATTAGGCTTCGTTTACTATGCGCCAGCCCCTATGACTGAAGGAACTTGGCAGTTATGGTGGATAGTGGTGCAAAATGACCTGCAGGGGAAGGGTTTGGGCGGTCAAATGCTTAAACATGTTGAAAATCATGCACGGGAACTTGGGGGTAGGGTTTTATTCATTGAAACCTCTTCTCAAGAAAAGTATGACCCAACTAGGAAGTTTTACCTTAAGTATGGATATCTATTAGAGGCCCGAATGAGGGGTTTTTACGCCGCAGGCGATGATATGATGGTTTATCGTAAGAGTTTGGTGCCCGAATAAATAGATTTTTTTAGTATCCATTAAAAAATACTTCGCCTCGATTTCAATGCTTTTACCCCCTTGGCTACCTCTCGAATTTCTTTGTTTTACGAAGGTCATTCCGCCTCGTGGTGGGGGCTTTGGTTGAGTAGGAAATCCTTGTTTTATAGGGGATTAAGAAAATCAAGAAGACGCATAACCCCTAGAAGGGGGATAAGCATTAGAAACCGCGTGTCAGGGCGAAGCGGGGTAAGCATGGCAGAAGTCGCAGCAAGGTCAAATGGCAGAATCTATCTAACTTGCAAAGATATTTCTAATCTTCACGATCAATTTAACCGATTTAATTATTAACCAAGGCGGAAGAGACATAACCGCTGAAAGTGATCCAAGGCTCCAAGGATGGAGAATGGATCATGAAGTGGTGAATACTCAACCTTGGTGACTTTCTCTATTTCGGAAAGCCGCGCCTGGAATGATCTCGGGGACGGAGATCATTGTGGATGTCGGAATGTTGGTGTGTGCCAATATTAAGGTCTGTTGCCAATAAAAAAGGCCGGGCCGGAGATCTGAAGTAGGGAAAGGTGGATGCTTTGCCGGGATTATTCCGCATAACCCGGTTTTAGAGACCCGCCACCCTGTATTGCTTAATGGAGAATTTCAAATGAAGAAGGTGTTTACCACCGGCCAGGTCGCGAAGATTTGTAAAGTAGCGCCAAGGACGGTTAGCAAATGGTTCGATTCTGGCAGGCTTCGTGGCTACCGTATTCCTGGTAGTCAAGATCGCCGAATTCCCCGAGAACAGCTTATCCGGTTCCTTAAAGAACATGGTATGCCCCTCGGAGAACTCGAAGAAGAAGGTTGGCACAAAATTCTTCTCATCGGTACTGAGAAAATCTTTACTGATAGAATCAAGGAATTGCTTCCCGAAGATGAAGATTTCAAATATGAAGTCGCCAACAGCGGGTTTGAAGCAGGCATTCAAGCAGAAAGCTTTCACCCTGATACCATTGTAATTGACCTTGCAATGGGGCGCAGCGAAGGCCTTCAGATTGCCCAAAATCTCCGCAGAAATGTGGCTTATGAATCCACCATCATCATTGCTATGGCAAGCGAAGATGAAGCAAGCCCTGAAGCTTTAAGTCAGTTTGGTTTTAATGAAGCATTCAAGAAGCCTTTTGATACCGCGCTTCTTTCCGAACGCATCCAAACCATGATTGATGAAAAGCGAGATAATAACTAGTAAGAATAAGCTTAAAATTATTCTTCATATAAGCGAAGCCGTACGGTTTACCTCATCCGAGGAAGCCGTACGGCTTCGCTATTTTTGCATTTCCTTTCATAATTTTTCCAACAATCTCTGCCCTCAAGTGTTTCTAGGTGGGAGAATACCATAAGACCGTTTGGTGGTTTACATTGCCACTATCGGCATGGTAGCCTTTATGATTGCATTTTTATGTTTTAGTCTTTGTTTTGCTTGTAGAGTGGAGCATTGTGGGTCTTTTGGCTGTTTGTTGCGTAACAGCGCCTAATTACAAGAGGGTGTCATGTCTAAAAATCAAGGTGCTTGGGGTTTGGAGATGGGCGTCTGCTCGATGAAGGCGATCCGCCTAGAGATGCAGAACGGTTCGCCTGTTGCAACTCATTATGATTTTATTGATCATGCCAAGATTCTTAGTCAGCCTGAAAATCTTCAGGATCAAGACAAAATGATCAAAGAAGCCTTGTTAAAGTTTCTTTCCCGAAACAAGGTTCGAGGGGATTTGGTCTGTCTGTCTGTTTCTAGCCAAAGTGGGTTGGCACGCTTTGTCAAATTACCCCCGGTTGAAGAAAGCAAAATAGCTGACATTGTTCGGTTCGAAGCCAAGCAGCAAATTCCCTTTCCTCTTAACGAGGTTGTGTGGGATTTTCAGAAACTTGGTTCGGGCATGGTGATTGATGGGCTTGCTTTGGATAGTGAAATTGGTCTTTTTGCAATGAAGCGTGATTTTGTTAATAAGACCTTGCAGCATTACCGTGATGTAAACATTGATCTGCATGCGGTACAAATGGCACCACTTGCGCTTATCAATTACATATCTTTTGATGTCATGGGAAAAAATTACAAACCTGATGGCTCGCCTGCTATTGAATCAGATGATGATGGACCTAAAAAAGGCATATTGGGGTTGGATATAGGAAATGATATTAGCAATCTGGTACTGACCGACGGCACCAAAATCATTGAACAAAGAAGTCTTAGTATTGGTGGCAGTAGGTTTACCAAGGAAATTGCCAAGGAATTCAAGCTGACCTTTGCGAAAGCAGAGCATTTGAAACGAACTATTGCTAAGGCTACAGTTAAGGACGGCCCCGATTTAAAAGCGGTTATCACTGCGGTTAAACCCATCTTCCAAGATCTGGTGGGGGAGTTGCAGCGCTCTCTTACCTATTTCAGTAATCGCCATCGCAATATTGAATTTGAATACATGCTGGCATTAGGGAATGGTTTTAAATTACATGGCTTGCAACGATTTTTGCAGGAAAAGTTGGGTGTTGAACTACGCAAGCCCGGGAAATTCGAAAGGCTTCAGGGCGACTCGGTGATCAAAGCGAACAACTTCAGCGATAACCTTTTAACCTTTGCAGGTGCTTATGGCTTGGCCCTGCAGGGCTTGAAGCAAGTGCGAATGACAACGAATTTATTGCCTCCTGAAATTGTTGCAGAACGGCAACTTAAAATGAAAAGGCCTTGGGCCGTTGCTGCAGCCGCTGCTATTTTACTAGGCCTTAGCGCCTATTCTTTAAAAAACCATTTGCAAGCCCGCGCTTGGACTGATCCCACTGTTGCCAAGTCTATCAAAGAGGGTGAACGCATTATCGGCGATGTGGGTAAAGGGAAGAAGAATTTTGAACAAGCCAAGAGTAATGTTGCCAAGGAAGAGTCTAATGTCAAAAGCCTTTTATCGGGGCAGGATGAAAGATTCAATTGGCTTGATCTTTTCACATATTTAAATGAAGCCATTCCTAGGCAGGATGGGAAAAATCTTTCTGATGTACAAAGGGCAGCATATTGGAATGTAGCTCAAAATAGGCCCAGAGGCGAAGTCGCACATAAAGAGCTCGTGCGCAGGCAAACCTTGTCGCGTGATGAATTTGGCAACGATGGGTACGAACCAGGCGATACGCTGGGTAAAAACATTGATCAGTTGATTGAGTTCAATATCGAGTCGGTCGATTGCAAATTTACTGAAAATCTATCCGGATTTTGGCAGCAGGTTAAGGGCGGGGGCAAGTCTGAAGAACGCAAGGTGAAGGAAGATGTTCGGCCAATCGAGCATTGGGAAAAAAGCCCTGATGGCTCGGGTTGGGTTGTTGAGTTGCGGGGTTATACTTTTCAGTTGGATCAAAAACGATTTGTGCAGGAAGTCCTACTCGAAAATCTTGTTCGATATGGCATTGTAAAAGAGGCACCAGCGAATAATGCTGGGGCTGCTGCGGGCCTTCCAGATTTGGGCCCGGTTGTCAACAGGGTAAGTCATGTGCTTGTTTACAAATACCTGACAAAAAAAACCAATGAACGATCTAACTTTGAAATCATTGGTCAAAGTTATCTTGGCAATGCTATGCGTGCCGCTGGTTTTGGTGAAGGTGGCCCCGGTGGTGCTATGCCCCCCGGTGGTGCTATGCCACCTCCCGGTAGCCCCGGTGGACCAGGAATGTCGGGTTCTGGTGCTGGCGGGGGTGGGGGTGCCTCAACTCCGACTCGCGATGCTTGGCAGCCTTTGTTGGGTTCTACAGGTGCTGTTTCTTCGCAGGGTGGTTATGGCCGTGCCGGTATGGGCGGCGGCCCTGGTGGTGGCCCGGGCGAAACCGTGCCAATGACCGGCCCTGGCGGGACTACTTCCACTGCAACTACTACGGGTGCGAAATCTAATCATACCCGAACTGAGTTTGTTATTTTCTTTATTTGGAAAGAGCCCACTCCTTCAGATGCGATGCGGGCATCGGAAGGGGACGCTTCGGTGGCTTCCCCAGCCGATGCAACGGGTGGTGGTGCTGGATTAATTTCCACAGGGCCGGGCAAAGGGTCTCCGCGAGGGGTGATTGATCCTGTTAAGAAAGCGCTAATCGGGCGGCCTAGGGGCGATGCGCCAGGAAACAGGCCATCCTTGAATCAGCCTATTGTGCCTCCGTCTCAATAACGACATTGAATTTTCAACAACTGTTTTTAAATGTTTAGAAGTGAGAAATATCATGGCTAAAGCCAAAATGAAAATTGATATGAAGCAGATAAATAAGTTTCGATTTTGGATCGGGCTTGGAGTTCTTGCTGTTTTTCTGATCGTGCTCTCTTATTTACAGCTTACTGCAATTGGCGGGGAAAAAGAGCAAAAGGCCTATGCTGATAAGCTTAAATCGGTCAAGGGGCTTAATGATTTTAAAAATGAAAAGTTCCTTCCTTCTTGGAATGCCAGAGAAGAGAAACTAAAAACCCAGCGGGATGAAATTTGGAACAAAGCCTGGCTTCCTCAGAAAGATATGCAAACTTGGTTCAAAAGAGAGGATATCTGGGAAAAGAAATATGATCCCAAGTCCGGCAAACTTGTATGGTCTAAAATTGACCCCAACATCCCCGAAAAACTTTCCATGAATGCCAACAACGAAGGTAATTGGCGTTATCCCGCCGAGCCTATCGATGGCACCACCCTCGATATATATAAAGATACCCTTTATCTCTCACAGTTTCATAATTTCGAAAAAGAATTGGTTGATGCTCGGTTCCCTGTCGAATTCAACAACGGATTTGATTCTTTAATGGCACCAATAACTTGGAAGCGCGGTTCTACACCCACTGCGGAAGAAGTTTGGCTGGCTCAAGAAGCTTTCTGGGTCAAACGAGAACTTATCCGTGATCTTCTTAGAGCAATTCAATCGATTGGTGCAATGACCCCCGATACTATTGCCAAGGATGAGATTACCCCCCCAGAAGTAAAAGCTAGAAAAAGGTTTTACAACTCGATTTGGGAAGTTGACCTTATGTTTGATTCTTTGGAGCGGGAAAAATTTATCAGCCCCAGAAGTAAAATCATGAATGTGCATCAAGACCAGCGAATTCTTCCGCTGGATAATCCTGTTGCTGGCTCTACCACAGAGTTTGTTTTGCGTCAGGGCACTACTGTGGTCCCTTTGAGGGCCCAAGGAGAACCTTTGGGATTTGGGCAAATGCGTGAGTTCTTAAAAGACAAAATCGTTTTGCCCTTCAGCTTCGACATCACTAAAGATTTCACTCTTGAGCAGATATTCACCTCGAAGAATACTCCAATAAAAATGATTTATGCCCTTGAGATTGCTAGGACAAGCCATCGAATGGCGAATCTGAAATTGGTTAATCGATCACCTAATGTTTTAAAGAAAGATACGGGCGGCGTAGAAGAAGTGTCCGAAGGTGCTGTTCCTCCAGGTGGTATGCCCAATGGACCCCCAGGAGGTATGATGCCCAGTGGACCCTCAGGAGGTATGATGCCCAGTGGTAGCTCGGGGGGCCGTGGTTTGGGTAATGCTGTTGTTGCAAAGGATCCTACTCTTATCAATGGCATTGATCGTGCTATCTATATTCATGCAACAGATCAGTGCAGGCATCTTCCCTTTGCAATGTCATTAATTCTTGATCAAACTATTATGAATGAAGTTTTAACTTCGCTTGCAAACTCCAAGCTGAGAATTCAAATCACGCAGTTTCATTATCAGCATTTGAATGGCTATAAATCCTCGAATCTTATTGCAGGATCTACGGGTGTTGCTGATAGTGCAGAAGGTTCAGGGGCCCCCGGCAATACCGGGTTTAGGCCACCTATTGCGGGCCCCGGTGGGCCTGGTGGTTTTCGGCCCCCTCCCGGTTCGGGCCCTGGTGGTTCTGAAATGGGCGGGATGCGTCCCCCGGCCTCTGGGGGAACAGGGGTTTTTCGGCCTGGGGTTTCTGGCTCTGGTGCAACAGATGTTATCGGCGATATCAATATTGTGGAGCTTAATCTTTACGGAGTTGCTTCGCTTTTTGAAAAACCTGGCGTTCCCCCAGTCGCTTCTGATAATGCCCCACCGGGAAGTGAAACTAGTAGTCCCCGTGCCCCTGCTGTACCTGTTCGTGAAGACAAATAATTTGCATTGGTTTCTAGGTTTTGAAACGAAAATTTAAAAGTGTTGGAGAGTGAATCATGGCTAAAGCAAAAATCGATTTCAAAGCCCAAGGGCAGGTTATCCTTAACTATTTTAAGGAAAAGGGTGAGAAGGTCGGCTTAGGGGTTTGCCTTGCCATCATGCTTCTTTTTGGTGGCTTGGGAATTTGGGGAAGTATTTCTGCGCCTAGCCCGGTTAAGAATGCGGAGGATATGAAAAAGCTTTCAGATTCTAAAAGCCAATCGTTTAAAAGCGCAGAGCCAGGCGAGAGCGATAATCCAGGGCCAGAAAATAGTTCTACCAAACTTGCTGCCCTCGATAAACTTGATCCCTCTGCTTATCGCGGCCGCCAGATGTTTTCTGAAAGTGAATTTATCGATGTTAAGCGAAGGCCACCTGCAATTTTAACGGTTGATGATGCCAAAGTTTCATTAGCTAGGGTTGCAGTAAAAAGCTACATGTTCAACAAAGATGGTAAAGGTTTGACGGTAATCAAAGGCGCTGCAACAACCGCCATGGCGGGTGGGGTTGCGGGTATTCCTGCTGGTGGAGGAAATACCGCCCAACAGAAAGCCCAGGCGATTCGACTTTTTGCTGCAAAGAAAAATGCACCCAAAGCCACTTCGGAGGGGACTAAGTACAGTGATAGGTTAATTGCGTATCTAAAAAACCTCGAATTTAGTGGAAGGAAAATGGCAGAAACATTAAATGTAACTGCAGAAGAATTTGAAAAAATGAAAGGTTCTTATCGCCCAGCAGAGCAAGCATTGCCATTACGCATGGCGATTGTAAACGCATCATTTCCTTATAAGGCACAGTTGGAAGAATTTCGCAATAAATTGAAGCTGGGCTCTTTTGCTGAAGTTTTAGGCGATGCCACTGCCAGCCCGGAAGATGTGAATGTTGGTGTTAGTGCATTCCGATTTTTGGGGATGAATGTTGAAAGGCGTAAAAAGAAGCCCGATGGGAATTGGGATGATTGGAAGCCCCTTGATATCCGCGGTAATTACTTGCCTTATGCAACTTCCACTGATTTTCGCTTCGAACCTGAAGATCCAAGCATTGCGGATTTTATTGTAAATGGCTTGATGATGCCAAAACTCAGGGCCTTTGATCCTGAACATTACCCCAAAGTGGAAGATGCGGAACTTTCTTTAGTTAAAATTAAATCACAGGTTGAGGAGTCTGCAAGAAAAGATAAGGAGAAACTTAAACAATCGAAACCTCGCACTAAGCAAGATACCTTTGATGTTTTTTCTCCCGCGCCTATTGGTACAGGAACGACCACTGGCGATGGCCCCGGCATGGCTCCCCCAGCCTTTAGCCCCATGGGTACAGTTGGTGCGGGTGGGTTTATTCCGGGCGCGCCTGCCATGATGCCCGGGCTTGCACAAGGGCAGGATGTCGAGCCTGCTGTTCATAACTTGGTTCGGTTTATCGATGTGGATATCCAGCCTGGTGAAACTTATGAATACCGGGTTCAGATTCGTATGGGCAACCCGAATTACAAACGCACCAAGGATGTTGCTTCACCTTCTTATGCCGATGGTGCAGAACTTGTATCCGATTGGTCTAAGGTTCCGATTGTTTTGAGTTTGCCCGAAGAACAATCTTGTTATCTGATTGATCAACGCAAGGAAGACGATAAAACTGTCAGAGGTTTTGGTAACGAAGATAGTAAGAGGCAGGTGGCAATGCAGATACACAAATGGTTCTTGAATACCGGCGCTGCATCCCAGAATCTTTCGGTTGGAGATTGGGCGATTGCAGAAAGGGTTTCAGTTTTCCGCGGAGAATTTGTAGGTAGGCAGGTGATTGCAAAGATTCCCTTATGGATTTATTTCTTTGAAGGCTTTGGCTTGCTACCCCCTAAGATTGTTAAGGGTGGTTCACCTCCAACGAAAACAGGCGACGGTATTCTTGTTGATTTCTCCCCCGATCGAAAAGATCGTCCAGATTTTTTCTTGGTCGACTTTGATGGGCCTGAATATATCCATGAGCGTATTAAAATTGTTGGACCAGATGCCAAGCCAGTGGTTTCCAAAGTTGAGGATACTAATCGAATGATCGAGGCCTACATTATCAACCCCATGGGCCAGCTTGAAGTTCATAATACCGTTTCTGATCGCGAAAATAAAGATCGCAAATCCATGCTTGAAGGATATCGCATTAGAGTCAAAAAAGCTGAAGATTTTATGCGGGGCGGTGGGGCGTCCCCCTTTAGTAGCTAGATAACTGTTAATCTAACTTTGTGCAGTATTATATTTTTTATAATCTGCGCAAACCCCTGCCCGGAAGTGCCTTTGTTCTTTGTCCAGATAACAAAACCGCTTTCCCATTCACAAACACATGTTCCATCCCGGACGCTATTTGTTTTCCGGTTTCATACCAAGCATTATCCTTAATCGTGGTGGGATCAAAAACCACAACATCGGCGGCATACCCCGGGTTGCATTGTCCCCTGTCTTTCAAGCCATGCCTTCTTGCACCATGCCATGAAAGTTTTTGAATGGCTTGTTCCAAGCCCCAGGATTTTGAGTCTCGGACATGATGCCCCAAATATCGGGCGAAGCAGCCATAACCCCTCGGATGTGGGAAATCCCCAGTGTATATGCCATCGCTTCCTGCCATCATCGCTTCGTGATTCATAAATGCATCGACATCTTTTTCATCACGGTTGCGGTGGGGCACAACACAACCTACAGCTAGGCCACATTGCACTAGGGATTGGCAGACAAAAGATCCAATGGCATCGGGGCCCTTTGCCCCAAGGAGTTTTTTGGCAGCTTCTTGCAAGGTCATGCCTTCGTACATTTTCCAAGCGGGGTGCGCTAGATAGCTGAGTCGTACATTTTCAAGTGGGATTCTGGGTGCTTCAAACCAAGGTATAAGTTCTTTCAAGGTTGCTTTGTCTGCAAGCCGTTGCATAGTGGCTACTCTTCCACCTTTTTGCATTTCCTGAGGAAGTGCAATCATGCCTAGAATGGTGCTGCCCGCAAGGTAGCAATAAAGATCGAATGTGACATCAATGCCCGATTTTCTCGCTTTGTCGAGATGTGGCAAAGCAAGTTCCGCCTTGCTGTTAAAATGCGAGATGTGAACCGGAACATTTGCATCACGCCCTATCTGGTGAACATCGTCCATGCTGGCAAGCAATCCCTCGGCATCATAGCGTTTCATATGGGTTACATAAACGCCACCATAGGGCGCCATCGCCTTGCAAATTTCGGTAAGCTCATTAGTACTAGCGTAAAGGCTTGGAATATAATCAAGGCCACTAGAGATGCCAACTGCCCCTTCTTCCATTGACATTGCAATCAGCCTTTTCATTTGATTCATCTCGGAAATATCTGGGGGCCTTGTTTCAAGCCCCATGACTTCCATGCGAATGTTGCCATTGGGTATCAGGCAGGCAAGGTTGAGCGCAACCTTGTTGGTTACAAGATCCAGATATTCATGGATGCTATGCCAATGCGGTTTATCCTTTTTGTCGAGAAAGATTTTGCCACAACTAAAACCTGCAGTATACAGGCACATGTATTCAAGAACTTCAGCAGATGCGGGTGCTGGCGCAACGCCGTCCTGCCCCACAACATAAGTGGTTATGCCCTGCCTGATTGCAGCTTCGTGAAAGGGATCTAAAAATGGGATGAGGTCGCCATGCACATGGGTATCTACAAACCCTGGTGAAATAATTTTTCCGGAGCAATCTAAAACTTGTTTAGCAGAGGCTGGGGAAAGGTTGCCTACCGCAGCAATTTTATCACCTACGAAAGCAACATCTCCTAGGAACCAAGGGGTTCCCGTGCCATCGATTATTTTCCCGTTCTTCAGAAGGATGTCGAAGTTCATGTTAGGATCATGGGTTTAGGGGAGGAGTGAAATCAGCGATGTAAAGTTGCGCAGGGCTTCTGCCATCCCGGGTTGAGGTCCACATCATTTTTTTCCCATCTTTGGTGAAAACGGGAAGTATGTCTGCGCCCGGTGCAAAGGTGATTCGTTGTTGTTTTCCTGTATCAACATCCATCCAGTAGAGGTCGTAGTTTGGTCGCATCATGGTGGAGTGATCCGCGGCAGCGAAGAGGATGTGCTTGCTATCTGGGTACCAAAAAGGGCACCATTGAACCCAAGCAAGGTTTTCTGCAAGGGTACGATCGTTTTTGCCATCAACATCAATGACATGTATTTGGAGATTGTCTTTTTTCTTGCGATCGGTGCGAAAAATAATGCGTTTGCCATCGGGGGAGAAGAAGGGCCCGCCGTTGTAGCATCCTGGGGCATTGGTAAGCTTGCGAACATTTTTGCCATCGCTATCCATGATGTAAAGCTCAAGGTTTTCAGCGCCGCTTCGGTTACTGCAGAAAACAATCGATTTGCCATCGGGGGAATAACTTGCCTCGGCATCGTAGCCCGGTGAATCGGTAAGCCTTTTCATGGCAGAGCCATCTGGGTTAGCTTCGAAAATTTCCATAGCGGGATCAAAGTCCCATTTGTAGGTTCTGCGTTTGCCCGCTTTCTTTTCTTCATCGCGGAGTTTGTACTCTTCGCCGTAATATTCCTTCGATTTAGGGTCGAGATGACTACTGGCAAAAAGAATTTTCTTACCATCGGGGGAAAAGTAACTACAAGTGGTCTTACCTATACCAGGGCTGACTCGCATGCTTTTTTTGTTTGCAAGATCCATGGTAAAGATCTGGTAAAAGGGGTTGCCCGACTCTTTTTCTTCTGCTTGAAAAATGATGCTTTTCGCATCGGGAGAGAAGTATCCTTCTCCTGCCCTTACAAACTCTGAAGTTAGCTGGGTGATGTTCTTTAAATAAACCTGCTCGCTGGCCTGCCAGGTGTCAGTATCTGCGCCACAAAGAAGACCAAGAATTAGTGCGTACATTTATCAATTCCCCATTGGTTGTGTTATCATTCGTTTTTGCAGTTGTTATGATTATAATGTCAAAATGACTTAACCTGAAAGAGGTTTATTCAAAACCTTTTGCTTTCTTGCTTTGTCCTTCTGGGCAAGCTATAAGAAAAGGCTTGAAAGATAATCTACAGTTCGTTGCTTTATCATCTGGGGACCGAATGAAAAAATTGAAAATGCGGCGAATTGATCTCAAAGATCAGGCAGGCCAACTAGAGCTTGATAATCTGATATCCGCACTAGGTAATCAGGGGAATGTTGTTTCACCCAAGGGGCGTGAACTAACCAAAGCTGTTTTTGGTGAGGCTCTAAGCCCATTGCAAGTGGTAGAGCGCGTTTGTTCGGATGTTCGAACTAACGGATTGGACTCTGTTCTTCATTACACCAAGCAATTTGATAAAGTTGATCTTACCCACGCCAACATCAGGGTTACCCTTGCCGAATTAAGGGAGGCGCATGCTAATGCTTCACCAAAATTGTTGGAAACGGTCCGACGCATCAAGCAGAATATTTATGCATTTCAAGTTGGGTTGGTTCAACGCGATGCGGTGTTATCGTTAGGAACCCGAGGGGAACTTCGCCTTCGTTTCCGGCCTATCAAGCGTGTTGGAATTCATGTGCCTGGGGGCGCTGCTGCCTACCCTTCCACTTTGCTGATGACTGTAGTGCCCGCCCAAGCTGCGGGCGTCGAAGAGTTGGTCGTGGTTATGCCACCAACACCCAATGGCGCCTATTGCAGTGATATGCTTGCGGTTTGTCATGAACTTGGCGTGCAAGAAGTTTATCGTATTGGGGGCGCTCAAGCGATAGCTGCGCTTGCCTACGGCGTGCAAGGGATTAACAAGGTGGATATGATCGTTGGCCCCGGAAATATGTTTGTTGCGCTTGCCAAGAAAACGGTTTATGGGCAGGTTGCAATTGATTGTATTGCTGGCCCTAGCGAAGTGGTGGTATTGGGGGATGAAACTTCAAACCCAAGGTATCTTGCTGCAGAACTGATATCCCAGGCTGAACATTCGCCAGGATCAAGCCTACTTGTAACTTGGCGTGAAGAGATTCTTGATGAGGTTGAAAAAGCTCTTAATGAAATGCTTTGCACTTTAGAAAGAGGCGACCTTGCAAAGGATTGCTTAGAGCAATTTGGCGCCTTTGTGCTAGCCCCCGATCCTATTAGTGCATTTGATTGCGTTAATAAGCTTGCCCCGGAGCATTTGCATATTGCTACTTCTGACCCTGCAAAGCATGCAGATCAAATCGATAATGCTGGTGCAATCTTTCTTGGGCCTTATACTCCGGTTGCAGCAGGCGATTATGCTGCGGGGCCTTCTCATGTGCTGCCCACAGGTGGCACCGCACGCTTTGCAAGCGGGCTTTGTTCTAACGACTTCTTGCGCAGATCTAGTATGGTTACCTTAACCCGTGAAGGGCTTCAATCCTTGGCTCCGGATATTTGTACCATGGCCGATCGCGAAGGACTCACAGGGCACAAGGCAAGTGTACTCGTTAGGTTGGAAAAGTAATATCAGACAAGGTTATATCATGGCGAAATTAAATCGGGATTCTTTACGAAAATCAGTGCTGAATATGTCTGCCTACACTCCGGGGGAACAACCCCAGGAAGGCTCGATTATCAAGCTCAATACCAACGAAAATCCTTACCCGCCTTCCCCTAGAGTGATTGATGCAATCAAGAATGCACTTACATCAGATCGACTAAGAAAGTACCCCGATCCCTTAGGTACCAAGTTTAAGACTGCAGCAGGTATTGCACTTGGAATCGATCCGGATTCGATTCTTATCGGTAATGGTTCTGATGATATTCTTACCATCTTGACCCGTGCCTTTGTTCCTGAATCTGGCTTGATCGTTTCAGCAACCCCTAGCTACCTTCTTTACAAAACTCTTGCTGAGATCCAAAACGCCAAGATTGAACTAGTGCCCTTTACCGATGCTTGGCAATTACCGTTAGTATGGCCTTTTCCCGAGGCCAACCTCACTTTTCTTGCCAACCCCAACTCGCCATCTGGAACTTTGGTGGAAGCTTCCGAGATCGATCGGTTGGGCCAATCGTTAAAGGGGCCGTTGGTGATTGATGAAGCATATGGCGATTTCGCCCGCCATAATGCCATGGGAAGATTCCAAAAAGGCGCACAACCCGAGGGCATTGTGATCACTCGTACCATGAGTAAATCCTACGCCTTGGCAGGAATTCGCTTTGGGTTTGCTGTGGCTAATCCTTCGTTGGTTCGGGAACTAATCAAGGTAAAGGATTCGTACAATTGCGATGCACTTAGTCTTGAAGCTGCTACTGCTGCAATTTCAGACCAAGCCTACCTAAAAGAGTTGGTAGCGAAAATTATTGCAACCAGAACCCGCATGCATCTGGAACTTGGCAAACTTGGATTTAAAGTTACCCCAAGTGATGCGAATTTTCTTTGGTGTACCCACGAAAAACATTCTCCCGATTTTCTCTATCATGAACTTAAAAAAGCCAACATTCTTGTACGACTGATGAAGTACCCTCGCCATGAGGGGATCCGAATCACGGTAGGTAGCGACTCAGAAATCGATCTCTTGCTCCAAACCCTTCGGAAGCTTGTGTAAATTGTGCCAAGAATAAAGCTGATATGATGGGTGTTATTACTTTGATCTGAGCTTGTTTGAAGGCAGGGCAGTTAAGAAGCGGAACCACTAGTCTGCAACTGTTTTATTTGCACTTTTGATCAATGCACCTAATGATTGATTTTGTTGAATGGTTAGAATAGTCTTAAGTTGACGGTTGTATGGTCGCCCTTTGGCTATTGGACTTTGATAAGATCCACTGTCTCTTTTTAATTTTTTGAAAAGGCTTTATCATGGATCGCATGAACAGAATTGCTTCCATAAATAGAAAAACCGCTGAAACCCAGATCGATCTTAAGATTAATCTTGATGGTATAGGGGTTTCAAACATCGATACGGGCATCGGGTTTTTCGACCACATGCTCATTCTTCTTTCCAAACATAGCCTTATAGATCTCGATATCCGGGCTGTGGGCGACCTTCATGTTGATGCGCACCATACGGTTGAAGATGTTGGCATCTGTTTTGGCATGGCCCTTAAACAGGCGCTTGCAGATAAAGCTGGAATTAGGCGCTATGGCAGTATGATTCTTCCCATGGATGAAACTCTTGTTACGGTTGCGGTTGATTTGGGAGGCAGACCTTTTTGTGGTTGGCATGCAGAACTCCCTTGCGAAATGCTTGGGGCTTTTAATGCTCCGCTTGCTGAAGAATTCTGGCGCTCTGTTTCTAGTGCCGGGCTTTTAAACCTTCATGTGATTCTTAATTATGGTCGGAATTCCCACCATATGGTTGAAGCTATTTTTAAAGGGGTAGCCCGTGCTTTAAGGCATGCCATTGAAACCGATCCCCGTAATCCGGGCATACCTTCTACCAAGGGTGTTTTGTAGTTTCATTTCCTCTTGTCTGGCTTATAGCTTGAGATTAGATTTTTTTCAGGGTATTCTGGTTCTAGTTGATCCATCTCAAAATCTTCCTTCTAGTTATTTTGGAGTTTGCCGATCATGAGTCAGGAACCAACAAGCACAACTCAGTCGCTACAGCAACAACGCATGAGGGAGTTTTTGCAAATGCTGCCCTTGACCACCGAGATTGCGGGCTTGCCTCACTCAGCACAAGGCTCTTATTTCAATGAGGGCCAGATGGAAAATCGCTCTATTGCAATGAAGGCGGCTTTTAAAATCGCCAAGCAACTCATGAAAGATGTTGCTGGTTGATCGCATCAAACTTATTAAAAAGGTCGGTTGATGACTAATTCCGCTTGGCTTCAACTTCTGCCTAATCTGCCTCAATCTTGGAAAGATTCCTTGGTTGTAAAAACGATCAATGGCACAGAACTTTCAGTCCAATCCATTGTTCGCATTGATGAATCGTTTATTGTGGTAAGGGGTAGGGTTGCAGGAACAACAGAGCAAGGGCAGGTTTATTTTGTTCCGATTGATAGGATCGAAACTATTTGTATTCAAAGGCCTCCGAAAGAAGAGGAGATGCAGAAAACTTTGAATGAAATATTTGGGCAGCCGACTCTTCTGCCCCCTGCAATTGAAAAAACTTCGGAAAACCTCCGGGCGACCACAATCATGCGTTTAAGTCCGGAAGCACATGAAAAGTTGAAGGCCTTATCTGCCGCATCGAAGCAACCCAATACCCTAGTATCATCAGAATTATTCAAGGAGCAATAATGGATCCAAAGGATCCCGAAGTCGGCACAGCACCCATTCATTTCATTCAGCCCGGGGGTGGTTTTTGCTTTAGCCTTGAAAGAGCTTGGGGGAGGTTCCGTAGGGGGGGGTTGAATTCCTTCTTCCCTAAATACACTGGAAGAATGCGAGCATTACGGCTTGGCTCTTGCCCCGATTGTACCCACAATATTATCGATTCGCGCGATCTAAAACTATTTTCGAATGTCTGTGGCTTTTATTTCGATCCAGATTCCGACCCGTATGCTGGTCGAAACAAAATCTGGTTTGCACGGCCCGGCATTATGGAACTACTTTGCTTTTCCCTTTTGTTGGTTCCTACTACCATCGTTTTTATTTTTATGGCTTTGCAATTTCACCCTGCTTTTGGTGTGGGCGCGGTTGCAGGATTTCTATTTTGGCTTTTTGTCATCTCCTTTTTTCGCAACCCACCAAGAGAAATCCCCGTAGCACCCAATATTCTGGTCAGCCCTGCAGATGGCGTGATCACCCACCTCGAGGAAGTCGAAGAACCCGGTATTGGCAAAGCTTTTCGCATTAGCATTTTTCTTTCCGTGTTTAATGTGCATGTTAATCGCGTTCCCTTGGCAGGCACTGTAACGCATGTTCGTTATTATCCAGGCGCGTTTTTAGATGCCCGCAGTAATGATTGCGCCAAGCGTAATGAACAACTTTGGATCGACTTGGTTGAAAAAGAAAAAGGCTTTCCTGTAAGGGTGAAACAAATAGCTGGGGCGATTGCCCGCAGGATTGTCTGCCAAGTGGGGGTTGGGAAATTTTTGAGGCGGGGTGAGCTTTACGGAATGATCAAGTTCGGCTCGCGTACTGATGTTCTTCTACCCGCTAATCTTGTTGAAGAAGTTTTGGTCAAGGTGGGAAGCGCTGTGTATGGCGGTTCAACCATTATTCTGAAACTTAAAGATTAAACCTGAGCCAATGCAAGCTTTCCGCCGATCTTAAATGCATTAGGGGCATCTTTAGTACGAAAAACCTGATTGTAAAGGGTATCTCGCTCTACGGGAAGCCGCCCAGCTTCAACAATCAATCGTTGGATTTCTCCAACAGTCATTTCTTGTGGGGTATCAGATCCCGCATCATGGTAGATTTTTTCATGAACCACGGTGCCATCTATATCGTCCGCACCAAAGCTGAGAGCGACCTGCGCTGTTTTGATTCCCATCATCACCCAGTAAGCTTTAACATGTTGGAAGTTATCTAGAAAAATCCTGCTGATTGCCATCACGCGAAGATCAACCATAGCGCTAGGTTTGGTGATATGTTGCATTCTGGTGTTTTCGGGATGAAAAGCGAGAGGAATAAAAGTTTGGAAACCTCCGGTTTCGTCTTGCAAGGTGCGAAGCTTTTCTAAGTGTTCGAGCCTATGATGAGGCTTTTCGATGTGCCCATAAAGCATTGTTGCATTGGAACGAAGGCCTAGATTGTGTGCAGTGCGATGAATGCGAAGCCAGTTTTCGGTGTCGGCTTTATGTTCGCAAATAATATCGCGAACTTCGGGATTAAAAATCTCGGCCCCACCACCCGGAAGACTCCCCAATCCCGCCTCCTTGAACTCTTGAAGAATATCACCCATGGGCCTTTTGGTAAGCCTTTCAAACCATTCCCACTCGACAGCAGTAAACGCCTTAAGATGCAAATTGGGGTGAGCCTTGTGCACAATGCGTACGATATTGAGGTACCATTCGTAAGGCATCTGATGGTGCAAACCACCAACGATGTGCATTTCGGTTGCCCCTCGGTTCTCGGCTTCCTTGGCACGATGAAGAATTTGTTCATCGCTCATGAGGTAAGCTTTTGGGTCTTTTAAATCGGAACGAAAAGCGCAGAAGATACACCGATAGACACAGACATTGGTGGGGTTTAAATGCACATTAACATTGTAATAGCCCACATTCCCGTTCTTTTTTTCACGCACAAAATTGGCAAGTTTCCCTAAAGTGAACAGATCTGCATGATCATGAAGGTGCAAGCCTTCATCTAGGGATAATCGATCCCCCGAACGAGCTTTGTCAGCGATTAATTGTGTCGTTAATTCGATGCTTGCCATGCTGAACTCCTGTACGGAAAGCTAGTGCCAACGGCCATAATATACATGATAGAAACCGCAGGAAAAGAGGGGAGGCAACAGCAATCCTTTCCATGCGAATTAAAATAGGTTATGCTGCTTCCATGTTTATGATTTTAACAGAATCAACGGGGCTTTCTATCATGCTTTCTCTGAAAAAAATGGCAGTATTTGCTTTGCTTTTTATCTTTGTAGGTACTGGGGTTGCTGCAGACCCCGCACTTCTCGAAATGAAATTTAAAGAAGTGAAGGAAGTTGCACCTGGGGTTTTCTTTAGATTCTCCTCTATTAGTGCTACAGATAAAAATGTACCTTTTGGGGGGAGCAACAATATCTGGGTTGTTTTTGAAGATTATGTTGTTGTGATCGATGCTAATTTTCCTGATGGTGCTGCCGATGTTGTCGCAGCCATCCGCAAAACCACAAATAAACCAATTCGCTATGTGTTTGATACCCATCATCATGGTGATCATGCCTATGGGAATAGTGTTTTTTTTAAGGAAGGTGCAACCGTAGTGGCACAGGCCAATTGTGCCAGATTAATGCGGGAATTCGGCCCAGCAGAGTTTGAAGAGGCTGGAAAGGGGCCAACAGGCAGAAAAGATGTTGCCTCCTCTTTCCTTAAAACTCCGGGCATTGTTTTTGATGATCGTTTGGTCTTGGACGATGGCAAACAGCGGGTTGAATTTCTATTCATGGGGCATGCCCATACTGCGGGGGATGCTGTTGCATGGTTACCTAAGCATGGAATTCTTTGCACGGGTGATGCTTGTGTAAATGGTGCCTACAATTTCATGGGCCATGCAGATTCAGGTTCATGGGTGAAGGCATTAGAAAAGATGGCGGATCTTAAACCAAAGATGGTTTGCCCGGGTCATGGACCAGTTGCAGGGGCGGATCTGATTCAAAAGCAAAAACGCTACTTTGTTGATCTTCGTGAGGAGGTGGGCAAAGGGGTTAAACAAGCGCAAGATTTAAAGTCGTTGCAAGAATCAATTAAATTCCCTTGGTATGAACAATGGACGGGGGTTCCTGTGAAACCCGATAATATTGAGCATATTTATAAAGAAATTAAAGGCATGGTTATGCCTCATGATTTATTGCGGGATCTCAGTTATGTTTCGGGCAATTACACCCCTGAAAAACCAAAAACCGGATGGGTTGCACCTAAGCGCGTGATCTTGTCTTCTGGGTTTATGCCTGCAAGAATCGCAGAGTTGAAAACCATTGCCCCCGATATCGAATTTGTTGCAGTGCCCACAATCGAAGAAGCTAACAAAACAATCATGAATGCCGATGCAGTGCTGGGATTTGCAGACAACAACCTTCTACAATCAGGTAATATATTACGCTGGATACAAGTGGGCCCCGACTTGCCCAAAGATTTTCTGGCTAATGCTAAAACTAAGGGTGTGCAAGTTACCAGCCTTGATCGTGCGGCACTTCCCGCAGAAGCAGATCAGGCATTGCGTAATTTGCTTTGGGTTGCGCAACAAGGTAAAGCAGATGGATTGCAAGGTAAAAATGTTGCAGTTTATTCTTCTTCAGCATTAGCGAAGATTGTCTCCGGCAGAGTTCAAAGCTTGGGTGTTAGAATCTCCATCAATGATATGTCGCCCGCCTTAGGTAGTGCCGATGTGGTTCTTGTTTATCTGAACAACATAAAGTTGGCCAAGGCGTTGGCGGGTATCCCTTTAGCTGGTTTAAAGCAGGGCGGGGCACTTATTATCATGGGTGATGCAAGTGGTTTAAACGCTGAAGAAATTGCTTCTTTTATCCAGCCTGCAAAGCCTCAATTGGTTGCAATCGATCTTAAAGGTATTCAAAATCCTGAGGCCATTGCTAAAAAAATAGGTGTTGAAAAAGTTCATGTAATTGAAAAGAATAATATTGATTCAACTTCAGTTACAGAGCGTAAGTGGAAACTGTTGAGAGAGAATGTTCGCAGATTTTCAACAGGCGAACCTTTGCTTGCAACCATTGATGCTCAAGATTACTAACCCTTCAGCTTTTGCTGAACGAAGTAGCGGAAGAATATCGCAATTGAATTTAATCCGAGAAGAACGGTGATAAGAATTGCACTTGCAAGGGCGGCATTGTAATGGAAGGCAGGGTCTGGATCATCAGACCAAGAATAAATCTGCATGGGAAGCGCTGTAAATCTGCTGAAAAGCGTGGGACTGAAATTTACATAAAGGGCTGCACCAAATAAGACCAAAGGTGCTGCCTCTCCCATCGCCCGCGAAAGTGCCAGAATCATCCCTGTCAAAATTCCAGGCAGGGAAGAAGGCAAAACAATTTTCCAAATCGTCTGCCATCGCGATGCACCCAGTGCTAGGGAAGCATGGCGAAGAGAAACGGGAACCGCCCGTATCGCTTCCTGGGTAGAAACAATGATCACGGGTAAAACCAGCAGGGCAAGTGTCAAGCCGCCGCCTAGGGTATTTCGAGCAGCTATTGCAGGGCTTTCAAAGGGTTTGAAAATTAGTTCTACAAACACATACGCCCCAAGGATTGCGTACATGATCGAGGGCACCCCAGCGAGATTATTAATGTTTAGCTGAAGAATCGAACCGATCCAGCTTTGGGCACGGTATTCTTCAAGGTAAATGGCAGTTGCAACGCCAAGTGGGATCGCAGCACAAATCGTTATTGCACCAAGGAGCAAACTGCTTAAAAGTGCTGCTTTGATGCCTGAATCTTGGGGTTGGCTGCTAGGGCCTGCAGAAATGAAATGCCATAACATGCCAAAATAAGAAATGTCGGAGCGTTTATCGGTCTTCAAATTGGATTCAATCTCAAGCTTGGTTTGAACCCTGTCTTCAATCTTTTTGCTTATGACTTTATCGTAGCGGTTTGCTAAGCTAACTGCATTTGCTGGATCTTGCTTGATGCGGTCTTCTTTTTCTTTGGTAAGGTCTGCAATTTCTTTGTTGGTTTCTGTATCAAAATCTTGAACCCTTCGCTCGATCTCAACATTAAACTTGGCAATACGCTCCGGCATTAGTTTGAACCATGAATTAACATCTATGCCTAATCGTAAAAAGAACAAAAGCAAAAGCGCCAAAGCCATAAAAGTGCAACCGAAAGCTAGCCATGCAAATGCATGATCTGCAATCTTGCGACTAAGGGAAAGCCCTTCACCCTGATGGTTTTTTCTGGCCCGTATCATTGGTATACCTGCCGGTACTTCGTTAAGATCCATTGCGCTAGCATATTCATCGCTAGGGTAACAACAAAAAGCACAGCAGCGACAGCAAACAAACTGTTGAACAGGGTGGTGCCATGCTGGACATCGCCTTGGGCAATGCGTGCGATGAAACCAGTCATAGTTGCAAGGCCTTCTCTAGGATCAAGCGTAAGTTTGGGCTGGCCCCCACATGCTAAAGTAACCGCCATGGTTTCCCCAATGGCTCGAGAAATGGCAAGAAGAAAAGAAGCGAGAATGCCGGAAAGCGCCGCAGGAACAACTACTTTAGTGGAAGTTTCAAATTTGGTTGCCCCTAAAGCGTATGAAGCTTCACGCAAAGAACCGGGTACCATGCGCATTGCGTCTTCACTCAGTGAGGCAACCATTGGCAAAATCATGATCGCAACCACAATTCCCCCGGATAGCTGGTTTGTGACAGGATCAAGACCAGGAATAAACATTTGAAGTAAAGGGGTGATTGCAAATACTGCAAAGTAGCCGTATACCACCGTGGGGATGCCTGCAAGCAATTCCAGCGTAGGTTTTAATAACAATCTAATGGGTTTGCTGGCATATTCGCTAAGATAGATTGCGGAAATTAAACCAATGGGTAAGGCAAGTACAGCAGCGATAACTGCCACCATTACAGTGCCTGTAAGCAAAGGAAGGATGCTGTATTTTGCACCTTCAAACCCTGCGGTCCATTCGGTGCCTGTGAAAAAATACTTCACAGAAACTGCGGGATCACAGAAAAACTGGTAGGTACCCGAAAAAACAATCCAAGCGATTGAAACGGTAATTCCAATGGATAAGAAAGCAGAGCCAAAAAGGGCCCATTCAATCAACCATTCAGAAATTTTGAAGGCTGGTGCAGGGGGAAGCCTCCTCATTACAGGAAGTTCAGATGATTTATCCACTGCACTCATTTACTTTTGCCTTGGTTCAATTCCAAACTTAAAAACTTTAATGAACACACTAAGTATAATAAGCCGGAATCCTTGCCAGCGTGAGAAAAATTACAATTTATTGGCCAGCTTGTTTGATAGCCTTGGCCAGCTTTTCCTGTTCATCAGATTGCATCAATGCATCCAACTTGATGTACTTGGCTTGGGAAATAAGATCGTTTCTGCGCAAGAAAAAGGTCATAAAATCTTGAACTTCAGGGCGTTTAAGCGATGATTTCTTGACATAAATATACAAAGGCCGTGAAAGTGGCGAATAGGTTTTATCCATCACGGTCGTTTCAGTTGGGTTGACAAACTTGTCGCCTTCCTTTTTCGCTACCGAAACAATGGTAAGCTTTTCTTTGTTTTCCTCATAATAGGCCAAGCCAAAATAACCCATTGCATATTTGTCTTTAGCAACGCCATTGACCGTTACATTATCATCTTCGGTAGGTTGATAAGTGGTTCTGCTTTGGCCCGACTTGCCATTGATGACTTCGGTAAAAAAGTCAAAAGTACCGGAATCAGTACCAGCGCCAAAAAGTTTGACTTTTTCTTTGGGCCAAGCAGGGTTAACATCGCTCCAATTTTCCACTTTGGAATCTTTATCCCAAATGGTTTTGAGTTGGGCCACCGTCAAGTTTTTAGCCCAGTCATTTTCTTTGTTAATCACGATAGAAAGGCCATCCCATGCGACCTGAAACTCAAAAAATTCAATTCCGTTCTTGGTGCAAGAGGCTTTTTCTTCAGCCTTGATCGGCCTCGAAGCATTGCTGATATCGATTTCCCCCGCTGCAAATTTCTTGAATCCCCCACCTGTGCCCGAACGGCCAACAGATATCTTTACATTAGGATTGGTTTTACTGTACTCGCTTGCAACTGCTTGGGAAATAAGTAATACGGTGCTGGAACCATCGGCTTTGATTTCGCCTACTAAACCACCCTTGGTTGGGGTGTTTTCGGCAGACTTCTTACCCTGAGGTGAAGGGGTTTCGCCCTTTTCCTTCTTGGTTCCCGTGTTATTCTCCCCACCACAACCAATTGCAAGAACACATAAAAAAGTGAACAAAGCAAATTTTCTTCGAATCAACATTATAAAATTCCTTGTTCCAATCTTGAAAACCAAATGACAAAGCTCAATTAGTGTTAATTTAATTAATGTATGGGTGCAAGTTAAGGTTTGAAGAAGATTTTAATCACAAGTCATTATTTATAATGGGGGAACTAAATTTGTATCTATATTTAAAGAGGGTTTAAAATTTTGGCGGAATATGTTTATAATGCCTAAATCACTACCTTAGAAGGCTTTACTGTGATCGCTTGCGTTTGAACTTGTTGCTTTAGATCAAGATCGTACATCATTATGTTTCAAAAAGTATTTGTGCCCTTTGGTTTGGTTTTTCTGGGGATTTTAATAATTCTCGGGATTTTCCTAATACAAGCCGAGCTGGAAAAAACCATTGTTATTAAAATAATGCTGGCTTTAGGTCTTATTGGTTTCAGCCTTATCGCTTTTGAAAGCAATCGGATTTCTAAGATTATTGCAGCCCCTCTGGAAGAATTATCCATGGGCATTCAAAGAGTAGGGCTAGGCGATGATAACTTGCGAATTCTTTCAGACGATCAGGGAACCCTGGGGAACCTGATGCGTTCCTTCAACCGGATGACCGAAAGGCTTGAAGATAAAGTAAGCAAACTGGAAGAGGATAGGCAACAGTTGCGGACTATTTTGAGCGGTATGGTTGAAGGGGTAGTTGCCCTCGATGCCAATCAGCGAGTGCTCTATGTAAACGATCGAGCCCTAATCTTGTTGGATTTACAATCCCATGCCTTGGAAGGAAAAAGGCTTTGGGAACTTGTAAGAAATAGAGAAATGATGGATTTGGTGGAGGAAGCATTAAGGCAGCCCGAGCCCAAGCGCAAAGAGTTGACCTTTGCAACTTCTGGAAATCGCAGCCTGACTTTGCATGCAGCAAGATTGCCCGGGAACCCTACCCGTGGCGCTGTTTTGGTACTTCACGATACGACTGAATTAAGAAGGCTTGAAAGGCTTAGGCAAGAGTTCGTCGCTAATGTTTCGCATGAATTGAAAACCCCGCTTGCTGTTATCAAGGTTTGTGCGGAAACTCTTATTGATGGTGCAGTGGAAGATTGTGAAAACCGGATGCGGTTTTTAGAACAAATCCTAGAGCAATCCGAACGCCTGAACAACCTGATCATGGATTTACTCAGCATTGCAAGAATGGAAGCTGAGACCGAGTTGTTTGATTTTATCTGGGTCCCCGTTCGGGAAGTGATCGAACAATGTGCCAAAAGGCATAAAGATCGTGCTATTCAGCGCTCGATTTCCATTAATGCCTTTCCAATGGAAGGCAGCCTTCATCCGGATCAAGATTTGGAATGCCTAGTCGATGAAGAAGCGTTTGTTCAAATTTTAGACAATCTCGTTGATAATGCGGTTAAATACACCAAAGAGAATGGGGTTATTAATGTGCAATGGGGGCTCGAGAATAAATTTGTGATCATCATGGTAAGCGATAACGGCATAGGAATTCCTGAGGCAGACCTGCCCCGGATTTTTGAACGATTCTATCGGGTAGATAAAGCCCGTTCTCGCGAGGTAGGCGGAACAGGCCTTGGCCTTTCGATTGTAAAACATCTCGTGCAGGCGATGAAGGGTAGCATTTCCGCCAACAGTCAGATCGGAAAAGGCACAACTTTTACGGTGCGGTTTCCTCAGTCCAAAGATTAAACAGCAGATTACTTCCCGGTAAATAGGATTTTTCGGGTGTAAAGTTTTTGCCCAACCAAAGCATAAAGAGTGTTTTTATCAGTTCCAGCGAATGCAATTGAACTGGCAAACAAGGGGGAATTCGGCTGAAGTAAAACCCCGCATAGCCTTCCTGTTGGATCAAAAACCTGTACCCCTAGTGAAGTTGCAGCATAAATCCGATTTGCCTTATCCATCGTCATGCCCGGTACAGATCCCGAAACTCCTGCGAGAGGTTTTCTTGGAGCAACATATCGATCCTTTGCTGTGATATCCCCATTTTGTTCAATGCGAAAAGTGAAAACCGACCTTCCATCCGCACTGCCGGCAAACAGAGTGGTTTCATCATTGGAAACAGTCAGGGAAATAACAGCATCATCGATATTTATTTTCTTTTTAGCACCAGCTTTGTCAAAAAGATAAATCGCTTTTTCCGTGGGCACCGCTGCATAACATTTATCCTGATTCAAAGTACAAAGCGCAATACAATCCAACCCTTCGATAATCACGGCAGCCTTGGTGTTGCCCAAAGCCGCATAAAGAATATTCGAACCACTAGCAAGATAAATGCCCCCTTGGGTATCAAGCGCCAAGGCCTTTGCAGGTGCATCGGCCAACACTTCTGTAATTTTACCGTTTGAGTCAAGCTTTAAGACTGATTTGGTTTTGGCGTCCGCAAGAAACAATGAACCTTGAGAAGCTGAAGCGATTGCAGAAAACTCTCCAGAAAGATTGCTGAGGGTTGTTTTTTTCCAGTTTTCAGCGGGTACTAGAATTTGGCTAAGAGGGATATCCTGAGAATATCCCAAAGTTGTGGAGACTAGAAGGAAGAAGCAAGCAAGGGATCTGTTCATGAATGATTCCTAGGAAAGTTGTGAGGAAGATTATTCGCGCCAAAGCCAGCGCAGGGATTCTGGAAGAATGACGCCACCATGTTTGCCATTATGACCGCCATCCCCTTCAACATAAACAAAATCGTATTTTGCGAATTTAAGCGCAGCAGCCATGGATCGGTTGGCGAGGGGCCAGTGACCATGCAGGTTATCGAGATCGTTGCTGCCATCTTGAAGGAAAATACGAATAGATTTCTTTTCGGTTTTGCGGATCATGCCGGGGTAAACATCGCCACCTCGAATATTGGTAAAGCTGCCAACATGGCTTAAAACTTTGCCAAATAAATCGGGTCGTTCCCAAGCTGCGGTGAAGGCACAAATGCCACCACTGCTGATACCGCAAAGGGCCCTACCTGCAGGATCTTTACGAACATTGTATTTTTTCTCGATTTCGGGCAGGATTTCTTTTTCAAGAAAAGTTGCGTATTGGTCCGAGGGGGTATCGTATTCGAAACTGCGGTTGCTGCGCCCTTTTTCTTTGGGGTTTGAAGCGGGAATGGTGCCCGGATTTAAAAACACCCCTATGGTAACTGGCATTTCTTTCTTGTGAATGAGGTTGTCAAAAACAACCGTGGCGCGGAACTGGCCCTTTTCGCTGGCATAGCTGCCGCCGTCTTGAAATATCATTAGGGCTGCAGGCGTTTTACCATCGTATTGAGCAGGAACATAAACCAACATTTCCCGAACGGTACCGGGGAAGATGTTGCTCTTCCATTCAGATTTTTCGATTTTACCTTTTGGGGTGTTGGGATTTGGCTGGGAATCGATGCCAAGAACATAATCATCAGCTGCGATGAGGAAGTTGCAAAAGAGTGCTAAAAAGCAGGCGCAGGGTAAAAACCGTTTCATTGACAAATACTCCTTTTAATTAGTTATTTAAGGCAAGTTGTAATCATAAAGGGTTTCATGGCTATAGGTAAGGAAATTCGAACCTCAAAAAACAGAATCATAACATCATCATTCCTTCATCGTTTCTTCACAATCAATCATTAGGATAGCTATGCAATATTAAAATAAGCGCGAAAGAGTATTCTTGAGCAAGGATATTATGATTTATGGCAACAACTTCTTACTCCGCGATCCTTACAGAAAGAAATCTGAATGGTCGTGAGCTTACCCCTCAGAACAATAGCTCGCCTAAGTACCAAATTAAAAATTTGAACTTCTGGTATGGTTCGCATCAGGCATTGTTCAACATTGATCTATCGATTCCAGAAAGATCGGTTACCGCTTTGATCGGGCCATCGGGATGTGGAAAGTCTACCTTTCTTCGTTGTTTGAACCGAATGAACGATCTTGTAGAAGGCACAAAGCACACCGGGGAAATTTTACTCGACAACGAAGATATTTTCCGCAGGTCACTTAACACGGTCGATCTTCGCAGAAGAGTAGGCATGGTGTTTCAAAAATCGAATCCCTTTCCGAAGTCGATATTTGAGAATGTGGTATACGGCCCTAGGGTTGCAGGGGTTCGCAATAGTGCGGTATTGCAGGAAATTTGCGAGCGTTGTCTTAAAAATGCCGCTCTATGGGATGAAGTCAAAGATAGGTTGAACCAGTCTGCATTAAACCTTTCGGGTGGGCAGGCCCAAAGGCTTTGTATCGCCCGGGCCCTTGCTACCGACCCAGAAGTAATTCTTCTTGATGAGCCCGCAAGCGCTCTTGATCCTGCTTCCACCGCCCGCATCGAAGATCTTGTTTTTGAACTCAAACGCGATTACACCATAATTATCGTCACGCATAACATGCAGCAGGCTGCGCGTGTTTCTGATCAAACAGCTTTCTTCTTTCAAGGTAAAGTGATCGAAGTCGGACCCACGGATCATCTTTACACCAGGCCTCAGGTCAAACAAACCGAAGATTACATTACCGGCAGGTTTGGTTGATCAACCAAAAGGGATACCCATATAAATGTCAAAGCATCTTGAACGCGATTTGGATGATCTGCAAAAAAATATCATGGGCCTTGCAAGCCTTGTGGAACAAGCCCTTTCCCTTAGCATTACCGCACTTCGTGATAGGAATCCGGATGTTGCTAGAAATGTTATCCGGGGGGACATGCAAATTGATAAAGAAGAAAATCAGATCAATGAGGATTGCCTTAAAATTCTAGCTCTGCATCAGCCTGTTGCAGGCGACTTGCGCAGGTGCACTGCTGCAATGATGATTATTACCGACCTCGAACGCATGGGCGATCTTGCAGAGGAAATATCCGAACGCGCAATCCAACTTTGCACTCCCCCTTTGTTCCCCATTCCAGAGGGGTTGCAACGCATGGCAGATATGACCACCATCATGGTAAGGCAAAGCTTAGATGCCTTTGTGAACCTTGATGTAAAGCAAGCCCTAATGGTTGTGCGCATGGATGATGAAGTGGATCGCTATAACAATCAGATTATTCAGGAAATTATCAAATTGATGATCGAATCACCTTTAAATATTCAACATGGATTATCTATGTTTTCAGCAGTCAGGCATATCGAAAGAATTGCAGACCATGCGACTAACATTGCAGAAGATGTTGTTTACCTTGTCGAAGGTGAAATCGTCAGGCACCGAGTTCAAGAGTTGTAGGGATGATTATTATGGTTTCTGAGGTAACTTCTATGAAAGATGTAAAGAAACAAGCACCGTTGAAAGCTTCGGTAGAACCGAATGTGAAAAATGGAATTAAGGTGCTTATCATTGAAGATGAAAAAGCGCTGGTGGATGCGCTTGTATATAATCTTGTTCGCGAAGGTTATGATGTAACCGTGGCCCACGATGGGCAGGATGGGCTTCGTAAAGCTCAGGCAATTCCCGACATTATTTTGCTTGATATCATGCTCCCAGGAATCAACGGTATTGAAATTCTAAGGGAGTTGCGGGGTAACGAAAAAACTAAGGCGATTCCTGTTATTGTTGTTTCCGCCAAATCCGAAGAAACCGATCAGGTGGTGGGATTTTCGATGGGTGCGGATGATTATGTCACCAAGCCTTTCAGTGTTAAAATTCTATTGCAACGAATTAAAGCTTTGCAACGCAGATCTGAAGTTCCTGCGGAAGAGGGAACCTCTGAACTAATCGAACATAAGCAAGTTAAAGTCGATATGGTTAGGCATCGTGCATTTGTTCTGGAGGAAGAACTGGATCTGACCCCAACAGAATTCCGATTGCTGGAATGCCTGCTGCGAAGTCCAGGGCGGGCATTCTCGCGCCAGCATTTAATGGATAGTGCTATTGGTGATGGTGCCATTGTTCTTGAAAGAACCATTGATGTGCATATCAAAACCTTACGAAAAAAACTTGGTTCCATGGATATGATTGAAACGGTTCGTGGCCTAGGATACCGCTTTAAAGAATAACCCGCATCGTACATTACGCATTATGAACCCTAGGGCGTTTGTTATGCGTATTTTTTTGTTCAGATAAAGCTTTTATTGCCATCGTCTTCATTATTCCTTCACTCTAAAAACATCGATTATTCTCCTTTTATTCTCTGCAAATACTTGCCATCAAAGTTATAAAGTATTATCTCTTTGTTTCTGTTTTTTTGTGGAGAATAAATGCCGGCTTGCATGGATGCCCTTATCATTTCTGATATTCACCTAGGCAGTGACAATTGCCAGGCCAAAGATCTGGTGGTCTTTCTTGAACAGATCCGTTGTGGTGTCATTCAAACTTCGAGAATCATCCTGAATGGCGATGTGTTTGATTCCTTCGATTTTCGTAGGCTTAAAAAAAATCATTGGAAAGTACTTTCACTTATCCGGAAGCTTTCTGATCACATTGATATTACTTGGATTCATGGCAACCATGATGGGTCGTTAGAATTCATCTCGCCTCTTTTAGGTATCAATGTTGAGAATCAATATGAGTTCGAAAGTGGGGGGAAAAGAATTCTCGCATTGCATAACCATATCTTTGATGAATTCATTGATAAGCATCCTTGGCTGACCATGATCGCCGATTCTTTTTATTGTCTGCTTCAGAAAATAGATTCCTCACACAGTTTTGCCAAGATCGCCAAGACTAGTAGCAAAACTTTTCTTCGTTGTGCGGAAAAAATAGAACAAGGTGCAGTTGAGCTGGCGCGCAAACAAGGTTGCCATTCTGTTTGTTGTGGCCATACCCATCATGCCACCGAAAAAATTTATCACGATGTAATGTATTACAACAGTGGTTGCTGGACTGAAACTAATCCCACTTACCTCACGGTTCTTAAGGGTGAAATTAAAATCCAAACCTATATTCCTGATCAGGCTGAAATTATCGTTATGGCACTTGTGCAACAAGAGGTTGTTTGATTATTAATGTGGGCCTTTATCTTGGCTGTTTTGTTTGGCTTGAAATCTGCTTTATAGTAAACTCGAGAAGTTGATTGCTTCGTTTGTAAGCAACACTTATCCAAGTTGGTAATTGTAGAGTTGATAATGCGTAAATATTTTGGTTTGATTAGTCTTTTGGTGGCGCTCTATTATGGAACTCAAATGGATATGTTTAACACCGTAAGCAAGCACCCTGAAAGAGATTTTCTGTATCCCAAGGTGCGATCCCAGTGCGATTTGCTATCCTCGCAATGGGAGTTGATTTCCCCTGATTATTTGCAAAGTAGTGAGCGTTTATTTCAAGCTATTGTTTCCCAATATGTTCCTGGCGATGAACTTAATGTGATCGTTATTTGTACGGGCAACTCTAGGCGAAGTATGCTTGCTGCAACCATGGGAAACATTGCTGCAGCCTATCATGATATTCCTGAACTGCGCTTTTATTCGGGCGGAACAAATCCCAGTGCATTCAATCCTAGAACGATTCGCACTTTAGAAGAAGTTGGGGTTATCGTTGAGCCAACAAAAGAAAATGCGCCCGTGGGAAAAGTGGGGGATGCTAATCCTGTTTACATGGTTAGCTGGGGCAACCTTCCTCGCATGGGTGTTAATCGCTTCGCAAGCAAAGAGTTTTCAAAAATTTATAGCGACCCGCATAATCCAAGTGAATCTTTTATCGCCTTGTTGGTTTGCGATGAAGCGGATGCTTCCTGCCCGAATGTTCAGGGCGCTACCCATCGAATTGCGATGCCTTTCCAAGATCCCAAATCCTTTGATGGCTCTACCCTAGAAGCTGGCAAATATTCTGAGCGAAGAGATGAGATAGGCAGAATCATGCTTGCAATTGTGCTTAAAGCCAAGCGCTATCTTGCTTCCAATAAATGCTAAGGCATTTGTTTAAGATTTAATCTGTTCGCAGATTGCATCCCATAGGTCGAGTCTTGCCTGCAAAGAATTTCGAGCGCTAAGTAGCGCCTCTTCTTCTTTTGTTTCATTCTTATCACAAGCTTTATCAAGCATTAAGATTGCCATAGGCCCGTGTTCACCACCATCCAGTTCGATATGTCGGTTTAAATAATAGGTGAGGAGGGAATAGCTGGTAAGAAATTGGTCAGCGACTTTGTCAAGGATTTTGAGGAACAGATCTGGAAGTAGATCTTCCCTGCCTAGAGTGAAAGCTGCTGCAATAGAGTGCAATGGGCCCGTCTGAGCAAGTTTTATGGTTTGCGATACAAAAGGAATGATACAAGTGGGCGCATTAGATTTCTTTAGCGCTTCTTCAAATGGCATTCCTGTGCGCATTAAAACAATAAAATCATTGATGGGCTTGGTATCCGCATGTATTTCTTGCATGGCTTTAAGGTAAAGCTCGAAATGGCTTAGATAGCCTCCTACACCATCTTCGTCACTTTCTTCGCCCAGAACAATTTCATTGATAAGCCTGCGGGTTAACGGGTCTGCAGAAGGCAACCAAGGTATGTCGACACAAGTAAGTTTATTTTGGAGTGCTTTTAAAAGGGATTGAAAGTCCCAGACACACCAAACATGGTGCTGCATGAAGGTGCAGATGGCTTCGGGGGAATCAAGGTGTTGGTAAAGCTTATGGTTCACTAGTTGGTGTCGTAGTGATTCTAATTGTGCATTATTATGCCAGTTCATTTTGAACTCCCCCAGCAAGAAAAAATAGAGACATATATATATCAATAATCAACACAGGTGCTGGTTTTCAAGGCTTGGGGGGAGATTTGTCTCGTAAATATGCAAATAGGTCTGCTATATCCTGATCTGAAAGAGTATCCAAGATGTTTTCAGGCATGATCGATTTTGGTGAACTCATCATCGTTTCAATTTTATCCTTGGCTAGCACCAAGCGTTGATTTTTGGCATCGAGCAAGGTAAGCGAGCTTGAGTTTTCTTCTGCGAGAAGCCCAGTAAGGGTTCTTCCATCTTTTGTCTCGATTACCTGGGCTACAAATTCAGGCCGGATGTGCGCACTCGGGTCGACTATATGGGTTATAAGAGGAAGCAGGGATTGGCGGTCGGCTGTTGTCAAATCTGGCCCGACTTTATTGCCCTGACCAAAAAGCATATGGCAATTGGCGCAGTGCTTCTGGAAATGCAACTTACCTTTATCGATGTCTGGTTTAGTGCGATTGATGATAAGGTTGACATAACTGATCCGGGCTATTTTCTCGCCCGGGCTTGGTGGCGATACCTTGCCATAATGCTTGGTAAGAAGCTTGATTAGATTTTCTTCCTTGTGCGAAGCCATGGTACGCGCAAGATCGATGCTGATATCAGTTTTCAGGATTTTTCCTGAATCAACATGCTGCATCAAGAGAAGAGAAAAGGTTGGCCTTTGGGATAGCAGTACCAAGGATTTGGATTTTAAGTTGCTGGGAAGAGTTGGGTAAAGTTCCAAAAGCTTGAATGCAATTTTTTCGTCTGCGCTTGATTGCATTGCATTGATTGCAGCCATGCGAACATTGTCGGGCGTGTTGGGTTCCAGTGCATTAAGGAAAGTGGGCAGATTGGTTGCATCTGCAAGTTGCCCTAAAAGTTCGATGGCAAAGATTCGATCAGAAGCGGGCAGCGTGGTACTAGCAGCAGTATTTGAAATTTCGTTAAGGGCCTTTGGGTCGCCTAGTCGAAAGGCCAGGCGTAAGAGCTCCTTACTTATAGGATTTTTGTCTCGGAGTAAGGCAAGAGGCTTTTCCAAAGGCGTAGGCACCAGTGCCAACCTTCGGCCTTCTAATGCTTTTTCAATACCCGCAAGTACTTTCTTTTGATCTTCTTCACTGGGTGCCAGAGTTAGCATTTGTGCGCAGGCATTCCAGTCGGGTTCTGTTCCTTCGTTGACCCAGCGCCTAGCGATTCGTTCTAAAAGGTTTTGCCTGACCATCACTTTCTGCCAGAATGCTGGCTCCTTGAACCAATCCAGAATGAGGGAGCGACCCCGTATGGATTGATCCTCAACGGCCCACCATAGCAGCATAGGAATATAAAGATCTTGAATATATTGATCTTGGGAGTAAAGTGCCTTGGCTATTTGCAAAGCGGTATCATGCTGCAATCTTCGTGCAGAGCAGGCGAGTTGAGAAGCAACGGTGGGGCTAGTTTCTGTTCGTGCCATTTCCACCAACCTAGCTACCCCAAGGGGTGAAAGCGTGCGCTTATCCGCCAGCAGCCTTACTGACCATTCGCGTACCGCAGGGGTGGGATGATCAAGTAATTCAAGGAGGAAAGTTGGGTCTGCAGTTTGTGCCCCTGCTAGGGCCCAAAGCGCTTCGAGGGAAAGGCTTCCTTGGTTGGATCGAGCGAGTTTCTTCAAAGTTTCAGCGCTTTTGGAGTCTTTTCTTTCTGCAAGAAGCCTTCGTGCCTCGCGGCTATACCAGACATTTTTATGGGAAAGAAGGGAGATAAGCTCTGGGTTAGATTTTTGAGTAAGATCGAACTCGGGGATTTCTTTGAAACCTTTGGGCACGATCTTGTAGATTCTGCCATTGGTGCGATCCCAGTTATCAACGGGGTCGAGATGGGCAGCGCGTTTATCATGCCAGTCTGCAATATAAACTGCTCCTTCAGGGCCTTGAAAGCAATCTACAGGTCTGAACCAAGGATCGTTGGCGATAAGGAAGTCCCCGCCAAATTGCCCTGCGAAGGTTGATCCACGGGTTTCAATTTCATGATAGTAAAGGGTATTCGAGAGAAGGTTGCCTGCGATATACCGATTACGAAATTGCGGTGGGTAAAGGTCTGCTTGGTAAACGATTCCGCCATTGGTGACATGCCCACCTTTAAAGTTTTTAAAAGGCATATGTTCAAAATAGCCATAGGTGTGTGGGTTGTGCAGTGCGCCATGTTTAGAAAAACCTTTGACATAATAAGCGCCCTGAACTTGATGAAGCATAGCGACATTACCGTAATTGGTGCCAGCGATGATCTGGCCGTTTTTGTCGAAATCGAGGCCCCAAGTGTTGCCCCCTCCTTCAGAGAAGAGCTCGAACTCTTTGGAAATGGGGTGGTAGCGCCAGATGCCCTGCTGAAATTCATGACCTCTAATTTTAGCGGTGACAGTGCTACCTTGGGCGCCATATAGCCAGCCATCAGGGCCCCATTGGAGGGAGTTTGCATAAGCGTGGGAATCTTCCATACCAAAACCTTGGAGCAGGACTTGGGGATCTCCATCGGGGATGTCGTCATGGTTTTTATCGGGGTAAAAAAGCAGGTAAGGGGGTTGCACCACAAAAAGGCCATCGTGGCCCCAAACCATGCCAGATGCGAGGTTCAAGCCGGTGACAAAATCTTTGGATTTTTGAAACAGGCCGTTCTCATCCCGGTCGTAAAGAATGGTAATTTTGTCTGCGCCTTTAGGGCCCTTAGGCGGGGCCTCGGGCACACGATCCCAGATGGTGCGCAGGTATTGATCTTGCTTTACAGCCTTCAGGCCCGCAGGGTTGGGATATTGCAAATACTGTAATACCCACAAGCGGCCTTTAGGATCGAAAAACATACTCAGCGGCTGGCGCACCTGGGGCTCGCTTGCAACTAATCTTACTTCCATACCTGGGGGCACTTGCATTTTTTCCATTGCCTGTTTGGGTGATAGATTCTGTGCGGGTAATTGGCACACAATTATTAGGCCCAAGGCAAGGCTCAGCAAGTTTTTGTTTGTCATTTAATTACTCTTTAAGTTACTAGGCTTCTGCCGCCCAAAGCCCACTGGGCCAACAACGGCCCTGCACTGGAGAAAGTATCTTTTTTACTTCCGATAATAATAAGGGATCTGGGCCGCTTTCCAGAGCTTTAAGATTCATTTTTAGCTCGCTCAGCTTTGACATTCCTACCAAGGTGGTGGCGACTTTTTCCTGCTGAAGCATCCATTGCATTGCTAATAATGAAAGATCACTGCCCTGATTTTTGCAATATTGTGCTGCTTTCATTGCAGCTTGCTTTACTTCATCAGGGGCGGGATGCCAGTCAGGTGGGTTTAAGGTTAACGCCCCCATTGCTAAAGGGCTTGCATTTATTATCCCTGTTCCCCTGCGTTCTGCAAGCGGCATCAACTCGCTTAGCATCGATTGATCCAACAAAGTGCAGTGGCAGTAACTAATGCAGACATCCAAGGTGCATGCCTCGAGCGCTTTTTTTAAGCATCCCAACGGGTATCCTGTCATGCCGATGAACCTGCATTTCCCTTGTTTCTTCAGTTTTTGCAAGGCTTCGTAGGTTTCGCTGAAGACCATGTCGAGGTCGGCTTCAAATTCGATGTCGTGAGCTTGAAATATATCCACATGATCGGTTTGAAGCCTTTGCAGAGATTCTTCCATACTTTGCACAATAAAGTCTGCTTTGAAATTGAAATCAGTCTTGGTAATTCTGCCACATTTGGTTGCTAAAATCACTTTCTCCCGAACGCCTTTCAAGGCCCGCCCCAAAACTTCTTCCCCAAGTTTGATGCCATAATATGGGCTGGTATCGAAGAGGTTAATGCCTTGGTCGATGGCTTGATGTACGGTTTGAGTAGATTCTGTTTCCGTGAAAGGGCCATAGATGCCACCTAGGGGGGCTGCCCCAAAACCGATGATTGAAACATTGAGCCCGGTTTTGCCTAAAGTTCGATATCGCATGGTCATGAAAAATAGCCCCTGATAATAAGTTGCGTACTGAAATAATAATCGATAGCCTACATTGCTATTAGAATCGATAAAATGGTTTGATGCCATAGTTAGGGAAAGATCTTGGGCTTTTCTTATTCGAATATTTTAAAGAGGTAGCTGGTGATACTTTTAATTCTTTTTTTACCTGTTGCGATTTACCTGATCTGGGTGGGTGGCATTAGTCGCCAAAGTAGACCCTCTATCGTTGGTGGTTCTTGGGATTTTGTTGCCTTGATGTTTGCGGGTTCGGGTCTGGTATTAGTAGGATTACCTGCAGTTATCACCTCTATTTACGAAACTTGGCGCAGGTATTGGTTGACGGGTGAAGGCCCTATTCCTTTTGCATCTCTTGAAGGTTCGAGATGGTTTTGGCTATTTATCTGGATGGCGTACTTCGTGATGGTTTTAATTCTCTCTTTTATTTTGATTTATCGGAGGGGTTGTTGGACTTATTTTTATAATGTTGATCCCCTGGCTTTTGATTCAGCAATTGCTCATGCCCTTGAACAATCTGGGTTTCAATATCGGAAATTCGGAAATTTATACATTCTTCATAATCCTGAAGATGGGGTTGAAGAAATAATGGAAGTTGAAGCTTTTACTTTCTTTAGGCATGGCTCAATCTTTTTCAATAAACCTAAAGGAATTCTTTCAAGGCACTTGAGATCTTTGATTTCTGAATCGCTAATTTATACCAGTACGCCCCATCATTGGGGTGGCCTTGTACTTATGTTCCTTGGTTTTTTCGTGCTATTTCTTACCGTGATTGGCCAATTGGCTACCGCAATTTTCACAAGATAAACCAAACTCTGATCATCTACTTTGATTTCAGAGGCTTTAATATTTGTGCAGCAGATTGAATTGGATTGGTGTTGATACCACGCCAAGGGCCCGCACTTACCATGCCTTCAGGCAATGGGGTGTTGTTTTCGGGGGGAACCAAAAGATTCGGCCCATTGCTTGGTGTTGTTGTTTTATCCTGCGAAGAGGGAGTAGGGGCCGGTGGTGGTGGAATTAATGTCCCTTCCTTGAGTGGCGGTGGCAGGGAATCGGGAGTTTTAGTAGGCATCGGAGTTGGGATAGGTTTAGGAGCAGGCAAGGGTGGTTGTTTTGGCGTTGGTGCCGTATTTGGTATGGGTGCAAATACTGGTTCTTTCATTGGGCTTGGCAGCGGAACATTCGAAGTTAATGGTGCAGAGGGGGATAAGCCGGGCATAGGAATTATCATGGTAGAAGTTGGCGGAATAGTTTGTGTTTCTACAGAGGGGGCTTTGCGAAGATAAGCAGGGGGAAGCTTAAGGGTAAAATCTTTTTCCGCTTCAAATAGTCTGCCATCATCTAGTTTAAAATGCACGATGACTCTGAGTTTATCAGAGTTGGGCCATAGTTTCCATTGCATGGTTAAAGCATAGCCTGTGGTAAGAAGGCCATTGCGCCATGATTTGCTGAGTTCATCGTTGGAAATCTGCCAAGTCGAAAGCGGGGTCTTCAAGCCTTCGGTTGAAATTTCAATGACTTGGATAAGTACATTGCCGGGTACTTTAACCACATGGCTTTCAGCATCTTTAGGCTCAATGATAACCTGAAGGGCTTCTTCGCCTGTTTGGCCATCAAGGTCAACTCCCCCTGTTTGTCTGCCGAGGGTGATGTTTTTTAAAGGGTAGACTTTATTAAGGGGATCGTATGGAGTACCAGGGGGGACTTCTCCCCGGGTTGCATGTAACTCCATTTCCATGGCTTTGTTGTAGGTTTTAGAGCGATAAAGTTCGTTTTTAAGATAATCAATATCGTTATCGCGATTACGAAGTTCTGATTCAAGCTTATGATTAGGGGATTTGCACCCTGCGATGAATGTGCAGAGCAACAAAAGAGAGCAGAAAATAAAATAATAGCGCATCATTGCTCAAAACTTCCAGGTGCGGTTTAACCACACACCCGGAAGTTTTGCCATGGAGTTTATTCCTTGGCGGCTTGGCCGGGTGTCATACGCTCTAACACATTATCAATAAGGCCGTATTCCTTGGCTTCCTGGGCAGTCATAAAGTTGTCGCGATCGGTATCGCGTTCAACCTTTTCGAAGGGTTGCCCAGTTAGCTGTTGGAGCAGCTCGTTCATCTTCTTTTTCGTACGCAACAAGTGTTTGGTGCGGATCTCAATATCCGTCGCGGGGCCTCTTGCCCCCCCAAGCACCTGGTGAATCATCACTTCCGCATGAGGCAGCGCATTACGCTTGCCTTTGGTACCAGCAGCAAGAAGGGTTGCGCCCATGCTTGCAGCCATACCGATACAATAAGTCGCTACATCGCAGGTGATATAATGCATGGTGTCAAAAACACCCATACCTGCGGTAACCGAGCCGCCTGGTGAGTTAATGTAAAGATGAATATCCGCCTTGGGGTCATCAAACTGCAGGAATAACATTTGAGCAACTATCAGGTTTGCGCTGTAGTCATCAATTTCCCCTTGGAGGAAAATGATGCGATCCTTAAGCAAACGACTGTAGATGTCAAATACCTGCGGGTCGCGTCCACTGCGTTCAACCACATAAGGTACCAAAGGCATGGGATAGTTCCTTAGGAACACCCCGGCTCGTAAATGAGTTATCGGCAGCCGGGTTGGGGTAAAATGAATAAATATGGCAAGGAAGGTGACTCATCCACCATTCCAGCGTCCTATTTTTCCTGTTTTGCCTCGGAGGTGCGGGTCAAGATCTCGTCCACCAAGCCAAAAGCTTTAGCTTCAGCGGCATTAAAGTAACGGTTTCTTTCGGTTTCGGCCTCGATTTCAGCAAGGGTTCTTCCCGTATGATTGGCAAGAATCTGATTTAATCGGGTTTTTTCCTTAAGAATTTCGATCATCTCTATTTCGACATCCGAAGCTTGGCCACCTATTCCGCCGTGCCAAGGTTGGTGAATCATCACCTTAGCATGGGGTAGGCAATAGCGCTTTCCTTTGGTGCCTGCAGCCAGCAGGATAGCTGCGCCGCTCGCTACAACTCCCATACAGAAAGTAGCTATGGGGCATTCCAAAAATTGCATGGTATCATAGATCGCAAGGGTCGAAGAAACCGAACCCCCAGGCGAATTGATGTAGAACGAAATTTCAGTTTGTTTGTTTTCGTTTTGCAGATAAAGCATCTGCTGAATCACCATGTTAGCAGTTACATCGGTGATAACCGGCTCGTATACATTGCTGCCCGAGCAGCCAAAAAAGATAATCCGGTTATCAAGTAGAATGTCGCCGGTGCCATAATTGCGCTGACGGGTATAATCCCGCTGTCGCTGTGCCATATTGGCCATGGGTCCGAAGCCGTAAGGTTGCATGATAAAGGGGACTCCTGCCTGAAAGGGTTTACTATTCCTTAGAAACACCTTGATCTTGTGCTGCATCTGCTTCAGCTGTGCCAGTTATCAGCGTATCGTGACTCGGAAGCGGTTGTTCTGTATACTCTGCAGCATCAAGCACCAAATCCAGTGATTTTCGTTCGATCACTTCCACTGCAAGTGCTTCGATCAAATCTTCTTTTTCTAGTCTTGCACGCACCTTGCGTGGTGATTCATCATTTTGCTGAGCTATGCGATCGATTTCAAGGTTCAAATCATCATCGCTAACTTCCAGCTTTTCGATTTCTGCAATTTTCTGCAATACAAAGTGTTCTTTAAGTGCTGCAGCAGTGCTTTTAAGAACATCTTGTTGCAAAACTCTTACACGGGCATTGATTTCATTATCGCTCAAGCCGTTGGATTGCATATCCATTACTTTGCGGGACAGCGCTTTCTTTGCCTGCCTACGCAGAAGATCTTGTGGCAATTCCCAATTGGTTGTGCCCGCAATTAGTTCCAAGATTTGATTTCTGGAGGATTGGCGTTGTTGGTAATCCAACCTGCGCTTAAGCACAACTTCACCAAGTTCGCGGAACTGATCAACATTTTTGCAGCCAAAAGCACCTAATATTTCGCCAGTTAGTTCAGGTAATACAAGGGATTGTAATCCTTTGACCGTTACTTTGGCCTTGACTACCTTGCCTGCTAAAGCTTCGTTGGTTACGACGCTAGAAAGTTTGATATCCACATCGCGGGTATCGCCGATAGTTGCTCCACCAATTTGTTCGATGAACTTTTCTGCAACGCCATCTCGGAATGCAAGTTGTTTGTTTACGCGAATTTCGAGATCTTTGATTTCACCAATCTTGACATCCCCATCATTAATAATTGCATCCAAAGTAAGGTAGTCGCCTTCTGCAACAACAGGATCTTTCTTGTCAACTTTGGTTCCCAAAGGTTCAACCATAGCATTGACTTGGGTGTCGATTTCTTCTTTGGTGAAAGTATGGGTGTAGCGAATCAGCTTCAGTCCCCTATAAGAAGGCAGGTCGAATTGGGGCCTTACTTCCACCTCAAATTCATAAACCATCGGACCATTTTCGGGAATGATGACAGAACTTGGGTCTAAATTGGGTGGGCTAAGTGGTGCAATATCGAAGTCTTCAGCCAATTGCTCGAGGCTTGCGAGAATGACTTCGTTCTTTACTTGACCTTCAACTTCTTTATGGAAGCGCCTTTCAACAATTTTGCGAGGAGCTTTGCCTGGCCTAAACCCTGCTACGCTTGAATCTATAACCATTGTTTTAAAATGATCATCCATTCTCGATTGGATATCTGCCCTGCTTACGGAAACCTTAATGTGCTTTTTGCAAGGGCCTGCATCTTTAATATCAACTTCCTGAGTTAATTTCACAGGGCCTTTTGCTTCAAGATCTGCACTATGATCATGATCATGATCATGCGTGTGGATTTCTTTTACTTCTAATTCGGTTTTGGTCTCAGTCATGGCAATCTATTTCCAACATATAAATTTTGAGGGATCCTTTTACAATATACTATAGGCAGCATGACGGTGATCATTTTAATTTGCCATGCCAGTTTAAATATTCGCTGACCCCTCATGGCCCGAACATTTTCTGGGAAAAACCAAACCGAAAGAATCTTGGTTACTAGCTTTATGCTTAGTTACCAGAATTCTTTCGGCCAACTTACAAAGCGGGTGATGGGACTTGAACCCACGACAGCCACGTTGGCAACGTGGCGCTCTACCACTGAGCTACACCCGCATACAACTTGCCAGCTTGAAATTAACCAAGATGGCAATAGCAACATTCTTTATAAGCACTTCTAGCAAGGATTCAAGATATTTTGGTTGATCTATTAGGAAAATCACTTAGTTAGAACCTGCTTAATCAGACGAAAATAGATTTCTTGAATAGATGCTGCTGAAATTATAAGGTCAACTGCGGCCCTATCTTCTGCAAAAACAGCGGAAAATCCGATAAATGTTGAATTATATCCTGTTAAATCTAATGCCATCGGCACACCTTCCACTTCTTTAAGCACCGCTAAGATGAATTTTAAGTAATAAAGGGGGTCTAACAAGATTATAAGGCTTGATTCTTGCGGTAAATCCTTTCTACATATAGAGTAATGGCTTATCTCTTCAAGGGTTTTAATGTTTTTGTTGAAATCTTCGAAAATTCTTTTAGATTTGCTCCAATCTTCCCCAGTTACCAAAATTACCTCGTTTTTTGTGGTTGTCACCCATAAGTTCATAGCATCCCCCATCATTTTTTTTATCATGACTTTCTGAAATTTGTTCCAGAATTGAATTCCTTTCGTCTCTCGAACCATTAGTTTTGTCGTTTTTTCCAAATCCCACTCAAAGGTAACCAAATCAAAAGTTTGGCCATTTAGAGATTCGGCCCCCTTTTTAATCTTGGGAGCTTGCTTTAAAAATGCATTCTGAAATTTCTCTCCTTGGCCTACCTTCTCTAAAAGATTAAGAAATCGAATTTTTGTTTCTTCGGGGTTCGCAGACTGAATGATTTGTAAACCTTCGGGCGGGAACGAAAGCCCATCGTATCGATTGTTCGCAAGTTGCAAAAAGATCTCAAAATCTTTGCCCAAAGCTTTTTGATTTTCTTCCGGAGTTATCCCCATGAAAAAAGAAGCTAGGCTTTTTATGGCAGGTGATTGGGTTTGTTGTGCCATGTATAAAGTTTTGCCTGAAGGCAGGCGCTGTAAATCTTTCATCGCATCAGGTTTTGATCCTTTGAAAAACGCTGCAGTCTTCGTGTCTGCTTTGAATTCTGTTTCACCATGAAACGCAATTCCCGTTGGCCGGAAATCAATCGAAAAAACTAAGCCCCTTGAATCTTCTAGGGTTTGAATAAGCAGATTCATGGAATTGCGAATCATTGCCGAGGCGCTTGGGTTGATAGGGTTCAACATTTTATTAAAGTTATCAAACTCGGTTTGAATCTCTTTTTTGAAATGTTCGACTGTTTTAGAGTAGTCTTTGTTGATTGCGCTGAGGTTTATAAAAAATGAAATATCAGGATCCAAGAAACTTTTAACCTGAGATTTGCTCATGGTTGCACTTATGGGAATGAATTTTTTTGCTGCTAGATTAGCGATTTCTCGGTCGGGTGTTATTAACACTTGATTTGGCCTTCGAATGATAAAAAGGGCGGTGCCATTTTCCATGGTTATCACTTCAACATTTTTTTCCTGCTTGATGCTTTTTATTTCAGCGGTACCCAGTATGCCATCCCGAAAGTCGTTAAAGTTTTTGATTTTAATCGCGGCGAGTATTTTATTAGGGTTCCAGTTTTATGGAAGTTCCATGCTGGCGATGAAATGTGGCCCCTGTGGAGCTAACCCAGCGAGTTTTCTAGTTCCAATGAAACCTAAAAAATCCCGAGCTATTTCAATTTCATTTCTTGGTTTTACTTCAGGTAACGCGTTTTTAAGAAAAGCATTGAACCTCTCCATCGTATTTTCAACACCCCTTATTTGAAACACCATAGGGGCATTCGCCGGAATCGCATCTAAATCTTGCTGCGGTATCTGTTGAAGTCTTTCCTTTGTTGCATCGGGCGGTGCAGAAATCAAAACCAAAGGAAATATAAATAATAATACATAACAAATAATCGCTCGCTTGTTCATGGATTCACTCCTAGATAAACCGTGAATTTTATCCGACTGAAAAATAGTTCTAATAATTAAAGCAACGCTAATGCAAAAAAAAGTAAATTAAGGGACGCTTTAGTCGTTTTCAACAAATAGACTTTAGGAGTTAACCTGAGGGCTTTTATCCCCTAGCGCATCCATCCGGAACTTACCCCAAGTCATTGGTCGGGCGAATGGCTCGATATGAAGCATCACTTCGCCATTCTGAAATACACGAACTGTTCCGGAAGATTGACTAACCGTTACAGCGATGGCTTTGGTGCTTTTACTTATAGCAGCGGCAGATGCATGCCGGGTGCCTAATCCCATGCTAAGGGTAAAACCTGAATAGGAAGCTTCGATTCGCCTGCATGCTGCAACTGCAACGCCATCTCTACGAATAATGATGGCGCCTTCCAGTTTGGCGATATCTTTGATTTGTTCGCGAACTGCGAGGTTGCGGACATCGCGTTCCTCGTCGCTATAGCCACGAAAAGGATTGAAGTTCATGGGTCGTGAGAGGGCCATTACTTTGCGTGTGTCTCCCACCACGAACATGGTTCCAATGGGGTGACCTTCTCTGCCTTCCCTGCCTATTTCTGTTGCAAGGTCGACCACTGCCCTGAGGGTTTCTAAAGGCACTTGGGTATCTAGCCTACGAAGATCTTGGGCGCTAAGTTTTTCGAGATGTTCACCTAGTTTAATCAGGCTTAGGGTATCTATCATATCGGGCTTTTCTTCGCCCACTTCGATACCATTGTAAAGCACTACTACCTCTGCACCTTGTCTGAGTTTTTCAGATCGCACTGCTTCGAGAAGTGCAAGGCTCATGCGTTCTTGGGTGGGTGTGGGGCCGGATTCAATCTCGATGAGTGTCAGGTCGGGGTGATCCTTGATTCGCACCACATCATCTTCATGCCTAGCAGCAATAAGAACCCGAGTTCCCGAAAGTTCTTCTAGGACTATATCCCAGTCCATATGGCCATCTGCAAGAATTAAAATTGCATCTGCAGGAATTTTTTTGACTAAATCCTTTGCTACTCTAAGCAGTTTGATGGTTTCAGGTGCAAATGCCATGCAATCCCATTTTTGTTATTAGATTTTTCTAACAGATAACTAATCATATTTTGAAAAGTGTCATCTAACAAGGCAATAGGTTTTTTATTTTTGAAATTATCGTTTGATTGGTTCGGAATGTAGGAGGCGAACTCCTCGTGCTTATTAATC
>Ga0209284_10000502_pt1 | contig 63873 bp, 55 predicted proteins | sample FRY03_FD_187211 | JGI IMG/M metagenome (GOLD analysis project Ga0209284, IMG submission 187211) | Freshwater microbial communities from Lake Fryxell liftoff mats and glacier meltwater in Antarctica - FRY-03 (SPAdes) (version 2) | ecosystem: Environmental > Aquatic > Freshwater > Ice > Glacier...
AAGAATAAAGAGCATGATGATTACCGAGATTCCAACTTCTTCGTTGAGCCAAAACCAAAGCCATGTTGCATTGCCGAGGTGCGCCAAAATTAGTGTAGGTGCAGCCTTTTCAATAAACTCATTATTGCGGTCATCTTTAAAAGCGCGAATGATCATATATACTCCGAGCACAAGCAATCCGAGGTAGATAATCCCCCAGATGGCAAAGGCGTATCCTGCAGGTGTGAATAAATTATCGAGGCTGTCGCTTACAGATCCTACCGTGTTGTTGTTAACCGCACCCGCATTTGAATAGTAATTCCAAAAGATAAGTGCCAACAATACGACCAAATGTAAACTTGCTAAAATTTTATTCTTTTTCATGTGTCTATTTTGTAGTGAAAATAACTCCAACAGAAGCATAATGGATTAACGAGAAATTATATACCTGTCCAACGTTCACTCCTCCTTCCAGAACCCTATAACCTAGTTTTATAACTATTGGATCAATAATTGAGTATTCAAATCCTGCGAAAATATCTTTGGTACGGCATTTAGTTCCCACGAGTGCACCGCCATTCAAGGTAAATATTATTTTTTCAGCAGGATAAGAGTCCAAGCTGAAATTAATCAACGGAACAAAACCTAAATCTGTTGTCTCTTCTGATTTTACTCCAGAGGAGAATCCAATGCACTTCATTCCCGATATTTGATAGGTATGTTTCATTTTAGCAGTATTTTATGTTAGATTGGGTATCTAAGCTTTAATAATGTGAAATGCTTCAATAATACTTTTGCTACTTCATTGTTGCGGTTTCATTTTTTATCGGACGAATGATATGCAGAGGTTCTTTATTACAATTAGAAACTACCAGATTTCACGCAAAATTATTTTACTGTATCCTCTATCAATAAGATAGCATTGTTAAGACCCATGCATGCTATGCTTGCCAACGATTGTAACTAGAGATGCAGTTAATTTATCAATAGCACCAGTTATGGCTTGGTCATTCGTGTCTGCTTGATTGTTAACAGCTATTGGCTGGCGACCCTCTAAACGCGCTTCAATCATGCAATGCATGGCGTTCAAGCCATTTTTGTTGCCATCTTCATCTGAAAGATGAACTTCAATACGCGTAATCAAATGACTATACCTGCTAAATTCATCTTTTATTTGTTCTATATATGGAGCAGTGAATTCTGCATTTCCATTTATGTTTTTATCTGAATTAAATTGAATAGTCATATTTTATGTTTTAAATTAAAAATTATTGCTCAATAGCGAAACGTAGCTGCAAGACCGGTCTGAGAAGGCATTTGTTCTGTCGGTATTATTACCACAGAGCCTCCCATTTTAATTACTAATTCACCTACAACATCAAGTTGGTCGTCTAGTGCGGGTTGTGTTAAATCTTTCATTTTAAAGGTGCCCGTAACTTTATTTCTTAGCCTTTTTGATATAACACGATGTGCTTCGATAAGAAGTGTATCTACTTTTCCTGCTTCTGCTGCCTCGAGTACTTCGTCCATATTGTCGCTGCCCAAACCATTAGACTTTGCCTGATTAAATTTTCCTACTAGTACCCCCAACTTTTCTTCGTAAATTGGACGCATCGCTTCCCAAGATAAATGTGCAAGTTTTTCTATTGATAAAGATTGAGGATTGACATCAATTCCTTGAGGCAATACTAAAGGATTTTTATTTACCTGATTAAAAAGACTGCGGTGTTCAGGCAGTGCTGCAAGTATAAGCGGCAATTCGCTATTTTTGGAATACCGTTCGTAAACCACAGCGGCAATTACACGAAAAAATCGTTCCGTATCGCTATCCATTTCATCACTTTTACCACCCTGCCCGTGATGCATCTTGGAGCTGTTGCCACCTACTCCGCCATAGGAAGCCACAGTAGTGTGTTTATCGGTCAATTCTTCACCCAAAGCTTCTTTAATTGTTTTAGGGAAATCATCAGGAAGTTTGATTTCTGTAAGTGAGTGTCTATTGCCTTCAAAAAGATGTAAAGCATCCAGCGATAAGGCCAACACCTGATAATTATCTGCTGATTGCAAAGTATGCCGAAGAGGTTTAGTGTAGAAGCTATCCGACACAATCACCAGTTCCTCAACAGGCATGTTTAAATGAATCACTTCGAAGCGTCCTAGAGAGCCCAACACACCCAGTCCATCGCTCGTATGTTTCCAGAATTCATTATCATTCGTAAGCGTTTCGAAAGGCTCCAATAATTTATTAATTTCAGATGTCGGATATTTTTCTTCTAAAGATTCCTTCACTTGTTTGACGAGATTTTTGTATCGGATTGTATCCTGTACATTTTCTGGGTGACTGCGGTGCGTGGACATATAGATAGAGACGCAGGGCGCGACCTTCTCTGACAGTAATTCTTGAATCAATTCCTGGGTATTTAATTTAGTTGTCATACTGATTTATATTTTTTATAGTTAGTTATTTGTTTTCACGCGCGGGTTAAACCGTCATTCGTTTGTTAGCTTCTATGCACCACAGTAGTTCGTTCATGAAAATGCTGGTAAGATTATTCATTACTTCCTGATTTGCCGCAACACCTTCTTTATCAAACTTTTCTGCCACGTTGGCTATTGGCAATGTAGCCGGCACCGTCCAAGCATGCATTTTCCAAAGAATAAATTGCAAAGTAACCACTGACTGTGAGCCTCCGAATTGACCTGACGAAACCGTAGATATAGCAATTGGCTTGTGATGCCACTCATCATACAACAGGTCAATCACATTTTTTAAGCTGGCAGGAATACTGCCGTTGTACTCAGGCGTAACGATGATTATCCCATCTGATGATTTTATCTTCTCGGCAAATTGAATAGTCTTTTCAGTTGGATTTTTCAGTAACCTCAATCGTTCGTCAAAGACTGGAAATTTGTAATTTCTCAAATCAATGATTTCCGATGTAGCTAGTTTGTTTCCTTGTATATAATCCTGCAAATAGAGCGATACCCGATGACTCTTGCGATCATTTCGTACACTTGAGGATAATATTGAAATATGAGCCATGTGTTTCAGTTGTTTTAGTTAGCGTTCATTTAGTCCTTACAAATGGTTATTTTAATCTTTCAGTTCTCATTGAACATTTATCCCGCCATCAACTACTTGGGTCGTACCAGTAATAAACTGGCTGTCATCGCTGGCCAGAAAGAAAACCAGCCTTGCAATATCTAAGGGATCCGCATATCGCCCGAAGGGAATGGTCAACTCTAGTTGTTCTTTTATCTCGGCTCCATGACCAGGAGAAAATCCTTCTTCCAGCGAACGCATCATCCTATTATCTACAGGAGAAGGGTGAACACTATTTACTCGAATTTTTCTTGGCGCAGCTTCAACTGCCGTTGCTCGCATTATGCCCACACTTGCATGTTTGCTGGTGATATAGGCACTGACATTGGGGCTTCCTAGTAATCCTGCTACAGAGGATGTGATGATAATGCTCCCTCCGTCATTCATCTGAGGCAAAACATATTTATTGCCCAACCAAACTCCTCTTACATTAACAGCAATCACTTTGTCAAACATTTCTTCTGGATAATCAATGATTGGTTTTACTACACCTTCAATTCCGGCGTTGTTAAAAAATACATCAATCTTTCCAAACACTTTTACCGTTTCGGCAACATAGTGCTCAACTTCAAGTGCTTTGGAAACGTCGGCAACACAAAATTTTACATTTGAACTTTTTAATTCCAATACGGCCTCCTTTAGATCTTCTTCAGAAAGGTCAACCAACATTACTTTCGCACCTTCATCTAAAAATAATTTAGCGGTGGTTTTTCCAATGCTGCCTGACCCACCTGTAATAATTGCTACTTTATTTTCTAATCTTTTCATTTCTTTTTTCTTTTAATCATTAGAAATAATATGATAGGGAGCATTATAAAAATTAGAATGGTCCTTGTGCCCTAACCCTATGAATTATCGGGCATCAATACGAATGAAATTATTCACTTTACAAAGGTGCGCAGATCAAAATGCGAGCTGTTACACAATACTGAATTTTAGTTGCATAATTCACGCACTCAAAAACTACTTTATTGTTTCCGCTGTTTTACCACATCCCAACATTTGAGCGCCATAATAAGGGTTTTTAATGGTGTTTTCTTTGCTCAGCCAATTTGCACCTTTGCCATCGTTTGCCATCGGACAAAACTGATAAAATACAGGTTCTTCACATTTCGAAACTTTCATTAACGAATACATATTTTTTGATAATCTCATGAAATGGTCTCGTTGAGAATCTAAGTCCTTGGTCTTTTCTATATGTTCTGTGTCAAAAATCAGGTCTTTCATTACTTCCATCCAAACCGAATGTGCTTCAGTTGAAAGCTTGGACATATTTACAGCATGAATATTTGAAAGTAAATCTTTGGCTATCGTAGAGGCTAATTTTCTATCCGAATTTACCAATGCATCCTTTAGAGCAAAATAGTTATCATAAACCAACTTGAGTTCATTTACTTCTTGTGTTTCTATGGGCATTGTGTTTGCCAATAGCTGGGTGCTGTCAATTTTTAATGTCGCTTCTTCGGTTTTTGGAGAAATCTTAGCTACCCTTTCGTATTGACAACATCCGTGAAGATTGCTGTAAACATCGTCAGGCGCAAGAAATTTGTCGCTGTCATATCCAGCCAGTGCAATACGCTTTAAAATTTCATCTTGATTTGTTTTGGTGGTGTCGTAAATTATAGTTGCCATTTGGGTGTTCATGTTCCAATCTACACGAGCAACTTTTTTCACGTTTCCAGCCTTTTCTATGTTCGTTTCACACATTCCACAGTTACCGTATATCTTCACGGTTTCGGTTTTAGAATTTTTCACCTGAGCTATACCACTGTTGTTCGTAAAAGCAAATAATACTGTGAATAGCAATGCGGAGTTCTTTATATTTTTCATTTTTTTTGATTTTTAGAATGTTTACATCTTTCTTTAAGTAGATTTTTTAACTGAGCAAAGGTAGAAGTATGGATCAAGAATATGTTACACAATTAAGAGTATAATTTACAAGATTAATAACTTTAGCTCGATTCATCAAGAGCTATGCTTAGGCTCAAGTTTAACAAGCATTATTAACGAATTTTCTTTAAGAGCGTACTAGATTGTTTCATAAAATCAGAAAGACATTTGCTAAAAAACATCAAGATTCCGAATGGCGTATTTCCACGAGAAAACGGTGGGCTTTATAGGAGTTATTTTATCTCATCCCAACTGTACAGATAAATATGGCTATCCCAAAATGAAACGGCCACCATTTTTGTAGTTGGATGAACAGCGCAAGCAACTTATAAGATATTCAATAAGGACAATTCCAGCCAATATTCTCCCATCCTTTAAACCGTATATTTATAAGATGTTTTAGTTGCTCACCCTCGCGAAATATCGATGAGAAGTGTGATAAAATCTGAACCTAAAAAACTAAATCTGAGCGAAGTTAAATATTGAACTAAATCAGATTTATAAGTCATCAATTTGCTTGCGGTTTTTATTCTTCATTTTTTTGAAGAAAGAAGGTGTAAAGCCAGTAACTTTTTTAAATTGATTGCTCAGATGTGCAACGCTACTATAATTAAGCTTGTCTGCAATTTCGCTTAAATTTAGTTCGTCGTATGTAAGCATTTCTTTTACTTTTTCTATTTTTTGATTAATAAAATATTTCTCAATAGTAGACCCTTCCAATTCCGAAAATAAATGGCTTAGCGTATTGTAGTCCTGTGAAATATTTTGTGCAAGGTAATCCGAAAGGTTATATTTGGAGTCATTATGCTTATAATGAACCAAGTCAATAATTAGAGTTTTGATTTTTTCGATGGTCTTACGCTGTTGGTCATCCATCAGGTCAAATCCAAATGATTGCAATTTTACAATTAAATCATCCTTAAGGTTTTCAATATTACTTTCTTGGATTTCAATTTCACCCAACTCAACGCGAATAGGGTGCAGCCCATGTTTTTCTAACAATGACCTCACAACCATGTTGCAGCGGTTACAAACCATGTTTTTAATGTAAAGTTTCATGAGGCAAAAAATCTTTATTATACCGTTTGAAAAAAATATTTCGATAAATTTGGTTTATGCCGACTAAACTTTAGTCAATCCAGATTCGGTTGACGAATATAGTATGTTTTTTTTTACCAATGGCGGAAAAGCTACTTAAAGTTAAATAGAAATGCGAACATTACTGTAGGTTATTTGTCTGAAAAGTCGCAAAAAGTAGTTTGTTGCGGTTTAGTTCTTACCTGATACAAGTTGACCTTTTTTTATTATTCGTCGTTGTATTCAATTTTTCTTTTTTAGCAATTAATTTGTTCGTCAATAACATCTCTTAATTCTTCAATTAGTTTACTTACAACTCTGGAAGCTGCAATATGTGTTAGATATTCAACTAATTTTAGTGTTGCAATTTCTATGTTTTTCTTGTTGAGATTTTGATTGCCTGTTTTTTTGAATTAGCATTTATTAGTTGAATCTAAGATGTCTAATTAATTTCGTTTGCCCTATTACCTATGACTGTATTTCCTCGATTGGCACGGCAGGCTCTATCTACCCCAATTTCGCGTCCAAATAAAGCAATATTTGTCCCCATATTTATTCTTTTGTTCATTTCGTGTCAACCATTGGTGCAGTCATCTGTTATCTTTGTAAAAAATATTCCGTATGCAAGCTTCTCGTTTCTTTGTTCGATTGAGTTGGATTACATTGATATCCATTTATTTGGTCATTATTGCGGGTAGTTTTGTGCGAATTACAGGCAGTGGTATGGGGTGTCCAGATTGGCCAAAATGTTTTGGTCAATGGGTGCCGCCAACAGAAATGGGCCAGTTACCTGAAAATTACAAGGAGATTTATTCGGAAAAACGATACAATAAGGTGCAGCGTTTTCAAAAGATGTTAAACTCAGTGGGCTTAACATCAGAAGCCAATAAAATGGACCAAAACATGCACCAAATTATGGTGGAAGAGACCTTTAACGCACGCAAAACTTGGACTGAATATATAAATAGACTCTTTGGCTTTGTTGCGGGCAATTTGATTTTATTGACTTTCTTGCTTATTCTGTTTAAATACCGACAGCGCAAACTGGTAATCACCGCAACAATTAATTTGGTAGTGCTCGTTTTTCAAGCTTGGTTTGGTTCTATTGTGGTAGCCACTAATCTATTGCCATGGACCATAACGATTCACTTGTTTTTGGCTTTGTTTATTGTGTTTTTGCAATTGTATATAATTCGCTTGGTTTCGCCTTCTCAACAGAAAAACATAAATCTCTCCAAGACTTTTTACTGGATAATCATGGCTGTTTTTGCAATCACTTTTTTGCAAATGTTTCTAGGAACTCAAGTGCGCGAAGAGATTGACCTCCTACGAAAATCTGGAGTGAAGCGTGCAAATTGGGGAAGCATGCTCTCCATAGCCTTTGAAGTACACCGTTCTTTTTCTTGGTTGGTGCTCATCGTAATGACTTGGATGATGTACAGGACTTACAACTTACGGGAACTGCGAATTTATCATTGGGCATATATTATCTTGGCATTGGAACTAATCAGTGGTGTATTTTTGAATCATTTGAGCATGCCGGCCTTGGTACAAACTTTACATCTTCTTTTGGCTTGTGTGATGTTCGGTATTTTAGGAATGTTGGTATTGCGAAGTAAAATCCATCACAATTAATCTATCGTATGCCTCTTTTTAAGGATTATTTCTTAAAATATTGAGCATGCATTAAATTTTTAATCAACTTTGTCAGCCACTAGTGCATATTTATGAAATGAAAACAAAATATATAGACCTTATTGAGCAAACTTTTGATTTTCCTCAAAATGAGTTTAATCTAAGAGATGGTAACCTCACTTTCCACGGCATCGATTTGATGAGTTTAATTAAAGAATATGGAACGCCACTCAAATTTCATTATTTACCCCAAATCAGCAATAACATACAACGTGCCAAAGGTTGGTTTCGTGAAGCTATGACCAATTTGGGTTATTCAGGTAAGTATTATTATAGTTATTGTACCAAAAGCTCACATTTCTCTTTTGTGGTTGAAGAAGCTCTGAAAAATGATGTGCACATCGAAACGTCTTCTGCTTTCGACTTGGATATTGTTCAAAATTTGAGAAACAAAGGAAAAATTGGGCCCAAAAGCTTCGTGCTTTGCAACGGATTTAAATTGCCAAAATACATTGACAATATTGCTAAATTGATCGATGAAGGCGAACTTCGCGTGATTCCAATTGTAGATAACTTTCAGGAAGTGCAGGAGTTGCTTGATGCAACCGATAAAGAATTGAATATCGGTGTTCGTATTGCATCTGAAGAAGAACCTAAATTTGAGTTCTACACCTCGCGCTTGGGCATACGGTATCGCGACATCATTCCTTTTTACAATACGTTGGTGAAAGAAAATCCACGTATCAACGTGAAAATGTTACATTTCTTCATTAATACTGGAATCAACGATACAGCGTATTATTGGAACGAATTGACCAAGTGTTTGCAAATTTATGCAGAACTAAAAAAAGTTTGTCCAACCTTAGATTCATTGAATATTGGAGGTGGATTTCCTATCAAAAAGTCGCTGGCATTTGAGTATGATTATGCTTACATGGTTCAGGAAATTTTGTTGCAAATTAAAACTGTATGCGAAGAAAATCACATTCCTGAACCACATATTTTTACTGAATTTGGTTCCTTTACAGTAGGGGAGAGTGGTGGTGCTTTGTTTAATGTATTGCATCAAAAACAACAAAATGATCGCGAAAAATGGAACATGATAGACAGTTCTTTCATGACCAACCTACCTGATACTTGGGCAATCAATCAAAGATTTATATTGCTACCAGTGAATCAATGGGAAGCCCCATACGAGCGCGTGCTCTTGGGCGGCTTGACTTGTGATAGCGATGATTATTACAATTCAGAGCAACATTCAAATGCCATCTATTTGCCGAAGTATGATCCGGCGAGTCCTTTGTATATTGGATTCTTTAATACTGGTGCCTATCAAGAGACTATCGGTGGTTTTGGCGGATTGAAACACTGCCTGATTCCTGAGCCAAAGCACATCATTATTTCTAGAAATGATGATGGTAGATTGGAAACACAAATTTTCTCCGAAGAGCAAAATGCCTCAGATTTCATGAATCTATTAGGTTATTATAAGTAAAACAAGCTTTAAGCTTCCTTTTCTCAACGCTTGATTATTTTTTGCGAAGGCATGCCATCAATTTCAATCCAATACAATCCATGGTATAAAGATTCTATATCAATTAGATTGACGTCAAAACCTGAGTACTCATATACGATTTGCCCGAGAGCATTGCGAATTGAAATCTCGCTCACAGGAGTTCTGAAGTTCAGAATTCCATCATTCGGATTAGGATAGAAGGCATTTTCAATTGAACTGTTTTGGCTTAATGATACCGTTCTTAAATCAAGTTTAAATAAACCATGCGAATTTGTAGCTATCCAAAGTACTTCCTCGTCTTCCGCAAGCAAAACACTTACAATATAGTTCGTTGGTAAGTTCGAATTATTCATGTTGATGGTGATGAAATTATCGCCATCCATGATTACTAAACCTTGGTCGTGCGAACTCAGATATATCAAGTCGGTGCCTATAAGTGCGTTGAAGCTACTCGATGGAAGCGCAGAGTTTTCTGAGTTGAACCAGGCCCAGATATTGTAGCCAAAACGCATTTGTAAGCCTCCAGATGGAGAGGCACACCAAAGTTCGCCATTCGGACGAATGAGAATATCGTGAATGGTGTTGTCGGAAATGTTGTGGGTATAAGAAATTTCAACACTGTGTAATGTGTCGTCTATGAAAACTAAGAATCCACCGTTGATTGAGCCCACGTATTTGTTGTTGTTCGTTGGGTCAACCACAATCTTTGTAAAGTTGTTTGACCATGCAATGGAATTGTATGAATCCCACATAGTCCAATCATTATTCATTTTTTTCACGAGCCCACCTGTTGTAGATATCCACAAGGCACCGTTGAGGTCATACTTCAAAAACTTAACGAAATTGTCTGGCAAAGCTGAGTTGTCCTTGTTATAGAGCACCCAGTTTTCTCCATCATATAGACTAAATCCATGGTCGAAAAAGCCAACAGCAGGATTGTTGGCTGAGTCGAATGCGATTGAGCGAATTGCGTTACTAGGGAAGTCTGTGTTTGATGTATTGTACACCGTCCAATCTACTCCATTTTTCGTAAATAAACCATTGTCGGTAGCAATCCATAAAGCACCATTTTGATCGAAAATCATGGTTTGAATTGTGTTGCTGCCCAATGGGGAATTTTCTGTATTCCAATTCTCAAGGTCAAAAGCACTTTGAGCTCCCAAATGGAAGCTCAAAGTGATAGAGAATATTATAAGAATTATTAATTTCATCACTAATCACTTAGTTTACAATAAGTTTTTTGGTGTAAGTTTTATTTCCAACTTGTACTTGGATAAAATATACTCCTTTTTGTAAGGTGCTGATATCAATTGTTTCTGTAAATGTTGAGTTTTCAGATAGTGTTTGCTCAAAAATTGTTGCTCCCAATAAGTTAGTCATTGAAAGTTTTGCGCTACTTGCTTCAATCAAAGAGAAATTTACATTCACCGAATTTCTAGCTGGATTAGGATAAACAGTGATGTATTCGTCAAGGTTCACTTCATCCAATGACAAGAAACAATTCACTGTTACATTTGCTGCCTCCAATTCGCTTGGACAGAAACTGCCAGAAGTCAAAATCTCCCAATCGTAAAAATAATTGTAAGCGGTAGTTGGAGCGATGATTGAAACAAAGCCATTTAATTCATAAGGAAAATTTAATCCTTCGTTTGATCTAAAAAGTGGTGGCATTGGTGATCCAGATGCTTCAAGGTAGAAACCTGTTCCAACTGGCAAGTCAAAATTCACATATACACGGTGCTCACCCTGTGCAACAGAAACTGTTTTTTGGTCTAGCAATTGCCCCAAATTATTTTTCATTCGAATTGTAAATGTACCCGCTGTTTGAGCATATACTTTTACAGATTTCAAAACGCAAACTTGTAAAGTGTGGAAAACCAAACTTGCAGTTGCTGTAGAATAAAATCCGCCTTCTGCATTGTCTACTTTACCTACATTTTCAATTACAGCGTCTGGTGACAAATGGTCTTGAGCGTAGAAAACCGTACTTCCCATAACGCCAGTAACATCTATTGAACTTCCAATCCCAATTTCAGCCATAGTTTCGTCAAACCAGTGCACTTCTTCACCTGAGGCAGTAAGCGTTAAAGTTTGCCCACCACAAATTTCTTGGTCGTTTGATGAAGGAGTTGCAGGTTTCGTCGAGAAATTTACTGTAACAGGCAAAGTTTCGCTCTCGCCACACATACTTGTTACTGTAACTTGGTAGGTGCCAGCTTCATTAACATAAATAGACTGCGTTGATGCTCCGTTGCTCCAATCGTAGAAAAGGGCCGATGTAGTCGTCAAAAGTATTGAATCGCCTTCACAAACGGTCAAACCGTCAGGAGCAACAATACTTGCTTGGAAATTGCTATTGGTTTGCTGTGTTAAAGTAAATGGAACCGCCGTCCAGTTGTTATCATCATTTTCTTCTAAGAAGTGCTGAGATGGGTCAACTTGTCCAACAATCCAATAGTCGCCATTACAAGTTCCAGGAGGAATGTTGATCCACATTTGATCTAAGTTTTTAGAATAAATATCTGTGTAGCCAGATGAAATTCCTTGAATAACTGGAGAACAGTTGTAAGAACCACCGCCCAAGCCATAGTTTGGGAATGCACCATTGTTCATCGTTTGACCTTGTTGATACAAGGTGTTGTCGTCTTTACAGTGGTTGTTGTAATAAGAGCAAGTACCATAGTCCATCAAACAAAATCCAAGTTTAGCACCATTTCCAACGATAGGCCAGTTTAGTGGATTTGGATCGTTTGGGTCTTCGATGCGAAGCGTGAAAACCACCCAGTCATCTACGTGGTTGTGACCATGCGTAGGGTGATAAGTCATCGCACCAGCATAGCGATCGTAGTATGTCATCTGACCATTAGGATTTTTTTGGTAAACGCGCTGAACGATAATTTGTCTTGGAGGGTTTCCGTCAGGACAAATATTGCCCGGATAGGTTGTTAAAGTATCGTCTCCACAAACATATAAGTTAGAACCCAAGACAGTTAGTGAGCCATGACCTATATTCGGAGTGGACCCAGAAATCCTTAGTCGACCGTTGTTTGATCCATTTCCAGTCTGCGAATATTCTGTTGGTCCGTTCAGGTAGTTGAGTAAAGCCCACCAAGATAAGGTAAGGTCAGGAAGTAAGTCACAATCATTCGTGCCATCGTCGCAAGTACATCCGGCACTGTTCATTGTGGATGTAGAACATTGCGCATTAATAAACCCGAAGGTCGAAAATGCAGACATCGTAACAAATAATAATTTCTTCATAATCTTAGCTTTAATGTTAGTTTTGGTTATCAAATTAACTCATATTTTGTCAGTTGCGCAAATTTCTATTTTAGTATTTCAATTTTCTTGACAATCAATGAGTTCTTGTTTGAAATAACAACTGAATAAATGCCGGAATTCAAGTGCTCCAAATGAAGTTGAATTTCATTGCTTTCGGTGAAAACAAAGTTGGCAACCTTTCTGCCTATAGCATCGATTACAGTGATATTTACTTGCTCTTGATGAGGCATTAGCAGGGTGAAAATTCCACGGCTCGGATTAGGATAAATTACAACTGGAAGGGCTTCATCAAAATTTTCGTTTGACAAAACATTGAAGGCATTTGAAACCGCGCGACAGCCGAAGGTATTGGTGATTTCCACAGAATAATTTCCAGCTGTATTGATTGTAAGATTTGCCCCTGACCCAATTATTGCACCATTGAGGTACCATGTAGCTGTTTCGCCCAACTGTAGGAATACACTCAATACATCTCCATTTTGAGTAATGTTTGGTGAAGTTGGCCCAGGATTAACAACGATAATGTTGTTTTGTATTGTAGAATTTGTGCCGTTTGCATTGGTTACTGTTAAACCTACGTTGTAAGTGCCAAATGAATTGTAGGTGATAATAGGGTTTTCCGCACTTGAAGTGGCTGGTGTTCCACCTGTAAAGGTCCATGACCATGCCGTTATATCACCTGCAGATTGGTCGTTGAATTGCACCGTTTCACCAGGACAAATATTCGTGTTACCTGAAGTGAAATTGGCTGTCGGTAATCCTTCGCCTGGAACGCCATCAATGTTGATGTTGTCAAGGAATAAATTGTTGCCCAAAGTACCGGCATTAAATCCTTCGAACATCACCAAAATATTCTGACCTACAAAGTCCGTCAAATCGATTGTGTAACAGCTTGCGCCAGGAGTTTGCTGACTGATCGGCACAAAACACCAATCTAGTGGTGCGGCAGGCGTGAATGGATTGGCATTTGTTGTTTGAGTAGCAAAAGTTCCTTGTCCGTTTTCACCAATTTGGAAAACACGCGTCCAGTTGTTACCGCAATCTGTGGATACATAGATAATGAGTGAATCCGTAGCTGTTTGGTTGAATCGTCTATAGGCGTGGTCGAAATCCATTTCTGCACTTACCATACCCTCAAGGCTGATTAAAGGAGAAATTAATCCATCGCGTTGACTGGCTTGAGCATAGTTGAAGAAATCAAGTTTCATGGCTTGCGTCCCTGGTGAAATGCCTCCAACATTTGCTGGTGCCCAAGTGATATCACCATCGGGATTCATCGTCTTCCAAGTGCCATTGACCAAAACATTGGTCTCAAAAGTTTCAACAAAAGGCAATGTGGCTGGTGTTCCATCTACAACAAAAGTAACAGTGTTCGCATTGTTACTTGCATTGTTGTCTGGTTGTCCGTTCGGGTTTGAACTGGCCGCAGTGAAAGTAACTATACCGTCAGGAGCGGTAATCGCTGGTAAAGTAACATCGATTATTTGTCCACTTGCTAAGTTTCCTGTCCAATTAAAAATTTGGTTGGCTCCACCATTAATTGAATAAGTAATTGTTGTGCTGGTGAGGGCATTAATACCATAGTTTCTTAGTCGAACAACCGGTGAAATCAATGAAGTACAAGAAAACAATTCTGGTGATATCAATTGTGAAATTCCAGCATCGTAAAAGTTATTTTGTTGAATAATACAGAAGGGATGGTTGGTGCTGTTTCCAAAATTTGCATTTTGTGCAGTCATTGAGAAAATGTTGGTCCCGTTTTCAAATTGCATGAAATAATTGCCATTTACACTACAACTCTGGTATTGACTGCCATACATGCCATCACCATAACTATCAAAAATACTGTAGGTGTAACAGCCTGTAGGAAGACAAAATTCAGATACCTGTTGACTCAATGGTTGTCCATCGGTGTAAGGACCTCCTGAAGCTACAATTTCTCCACTGTCATCATTCACTACTTGCCACGTGGTTTCCGAGCCCCAGCAGTCAGTAATAACGGTATGGGTAACAAATTGCCCATTGTTGTCGACCAAGATATTTTTAGAACTGGAGTTGTTCGCGGGGTTTTCGTCTACAACGCCATTGGGTTGTGAGGTGAAGGATGTAAACGTATAAGCTCCATTGGCTAAAGTTACAGATGGAAGATTTACGTTTGCGCTATTTCCACTGATCAAACTTCCAGTCCAATTGAATACCTGGTTTGCACCGCCTGTATTGTAGTTGATGGCGACGCTTGTTAATGTCTGTGAACCGAAATTTCTCAATTCAACAGTTGGTATAAAGGTGCCGTTGCACAGGGTGTTGCCAGGGTTTATAATTTCTATTATTGCGGCGTCGTTATCGGCCGTAAATTGAGCCAAACATACCATGGAATTCAATGCATTGATTCTGCCTGCTCCCATTTGACCGATGAAATTAGGAATTGCTGAATTGATGTTGTCTGCACCTGAATACAAACAACTAATTAAATCTAGGTTAGAGGCGTTTGGGGCGTAAGACCGCATCAAACCAAGCAAGCCAGCTACGTGAGGAGAGGCCATTGATGTGCCCGAAATTGAACTGTAGGCACTAGCACTTGTTGCATAAGTACTTCTGATATTAGACCCTGGAGCAGAAATATCAATCCATGTACCAAATTGAGAGAAACTAGATTTGGCATCGGTTGGTGTTGTTGAGCCAACGGAGATAACATTGCTGTATCCAGCTGGATAAAAAACAGTTGAAGCATTATTGTTACCTGCTGCAGCTACTAAAATAGTGCCTGCATTCCAAGCATAGTTGCAAACATTTTGACCGTAATTAGAAAAACCTCCGCCTCCCCAAGACATATTTACAACGTCTGCATCGTTATCTGCTGCATAGATAATGCCCTCAAAACCGTGCGTTAATTGGTTGTTGCAGTTCCCAATTTTAATAGGCATCACACGAATATTGTAGCCAATTGAAGCAACCCCTGTTCCGTTGTTGGATTGTGCACCAACCGTTCCAATAACGTGTGTTCCATGGTTTCCTGCATTGGTGCCACAAGGTGCAGGATTAGAGCCTTGAGTTACTGCATCATAAGGACTGATATACTTGTTAATCAAATCTATGTGATCCATACGGAAAGCGTCGTCTGTTACCGCAACTATTACATTAGCGTCTCCTGTTCCGATGTCCCAAGCTTGTTGCGCCTGAATTTTGTGAAGCGACCATTGGTTGTTGTTTGGACTTGTACCTGAAATGTCACTATTTATAGGGCCTAAGTCGTTGGGCATAAGGAAGGTTCTATGTAGTTCTTTCAGTTCAGCGTATTCAATAGACGGGTGTTTTTTTAATTTGGCAATAACGGCATCCGCTTCGTAGATATTTTGCAACTGAATTTGATACGTTCTACTCAGTTTATTGTCTTTAATATCTGGGTGAAGACGCATCACTTCAATGATTTGAAAATCAGCCACGTATTTGAATAGCGGTTCATTTTTAAAATCAACAATTTTCGAATTTGCACCATTGGTGTTGATTATTTTGGCACTCTCTTTCAGCTGAAAAACAACCAAACCATCCTGATAATCATAGTGAACATTTTGAGCAAATAGTGAAAAGAACATAAGGCTGCCAAGCAGCGAGGGTAAGAATTTTTTCATATCAAAATTGGTTTTTTTAGTAAAAAGTTTTAGCGCTGTAAATTTGAAAATAAAAGTTGAATAATAAAAATAAATTATAAACTTTTAAACAACAATTTAAAATTATTGTTTTGGAGCACTTCAAATTATAGATTTCTTTTATAAAATATTTTGCCACCGAATTAAGTTTTATTCCTAGCCAAAAGCCAATTGTAAAAGACTTATCGTGGTTTGATTTTTATAAAAAAAACGAATTTTGAAGAAAACAATTAAAATTAAACGAAAATAGAAATAAATTCACTAGTTTTGAACTCGTGTTATTGCATCCTATTTCATGGCTTAATCCCTATGCAATTTGAATCGTAAGGGGTTAAGCTTTTTTTAGAGCAAAGATTTAAATATTTAATAATTGTTATGTGATTGGTTTTTTGAACAGAATGATCCAAAAAAAACGTTTTTAACTATTTAAATGGTAGCTTCATCAAGTGAAACCTACTTTTCATGAATTGGTGAAGCTGAGTAAAGATGTAATTCTTAGATTCGTAACAGATAAGTTTTTTAAAAAGGTTTTAATTTTTTTCATGGCGGAGACCCTAGTCAGAGAAATCTGACAGGGTTTTTTTCTTTTTAAGTTTAACCAATTTTAGCAGACATAGCAGCAAATGCTGCAAATTGTGATACAAGACCTAGATTACTCATGAAAATATTATCGAATTTGATCCGTGACAATTTGAACTTCACTTCGATGGTTTCATGCGGTTTATATCCATTGAGTTCTGTATTTATTAGAGTGCGCAAGTCCTCCAAATCTTTTTTTATAGAATATCGTGAGTTTGTTTGAATCAACTTAAGCACTTTTCCTGATAGCATCCAATTGAGCGATTTCACCAAAACATTTTTAGTGTTTAGATGATAATCAAGTTCATCCAAATAAATTTCAGATTTTTCTTCATCAAATTTGGGCACTCCTTTTAAGTAAATCCAACCCTTTACTGCACCACTTACATTTACAGCAATCACCAATTTTTTGTCGCTGTGCCAAAGCTTAATTTCTTCTAGAGCCACTTTCTTTTTTGCATCATACAGCAAAGTGCCTTTCAATTGCTGGGTAAATAGCACTCCAAGTTCTTCGTAAGATGTTTCTACGGGCAATACAATTTCAATATCTTTACGCATTGGCGTGTCTGATTTGAACTGTATATCTGAAAATTTTTCTGATTTTGAAGGTCGATTGCCCATCGTGGTTTTCATTTTGGCTCTCAAATTCACCTCCATCATAATTTTCTCTGTGTTCATTTTCAATGGATTAGTAAGAAACGCCATTGGTGTAATTTGCAGCCACATTTTGTAGTCTTCCGAAAGTAGAATCGGGTGTTGAAATCCTTGCAAACTTTCTATAAGTATGGGTTTAAAATCGAGCATACTTTTGATTGATTTATCTATTCCACTTGCTATTGAGGTCGCATTGGACTCGATTATTGGGTCAATGGCGAAGCCAACAGGAATTTTTTTTCCGTAAAATTCCAAGGTTGGATTTTCTTGCCAAATAATTTTATCGATTTTTGATTTCGTGATCATGGCGCATTCCTCTAATCTGGTTTGCGAGAGTAGGTAAACAGTACCTTTCATTCTAAATTCTTTGACATCGTAGATACCCAATGCACCGTAGCGATACCAAACGCGTGCAGATACAGGTACAGTAGTTTGAATTTGGTTGATTTTGAAAGAAAATTCAATCGGACCAGTTTTGGTCAAGTGAATTTTTAAGCCATCTTTATTGAAGTCCTTATCATCCATGATTTTTTCTGGCATTATAGCGTTCACTTGTTTGGCTAATTCTAACCAAGTCAAGGATAAAGTAAAGCCAACGGTTGAAACAGGCACCTCAAATGGAAGTTGTTCCACTAGCGTTTCATCGGGTTGCGGTATTCGGATCTGCTTCGATGTAGAGCAGGAGGCCATTACAACGATAAGCAGAACACTTTTGTAAAAATTAACTCGCATAACTTTGCTTTTAAGATTTTATCTAATAGTGATTAACAAACGAGATCTCAATGATTTTATTGAATGTCTTAGTCTGATATGATCAGTTCTTGTATTTCCTTGCGATATCTGCGACAGCTGTCTTCGTAAGCTCCCAAATCGTCTTTGAGTCTGACGACTTCACCATAATTGGCATCAAAGAGAATTTTTTCTTCGTTATATCTTTTGGATATCGAATTGATTTGAAACTGCTGCCAAACAATAATGCCAACGAGCAGCGCATATATAGCAAAGATAAATCCGTTTTTCTTCATTTTAAAAGTCTTCTGGTTGTTTTTCTAAATGCTGAAAGTAATCCGATTTCTCCAAAAAACGAATGATTACTTGTGGAAAATAAAAACTCAAAATTTGCGTGAAATGATAGCCTTGTCGTGCCATTGCCATAGCTCCTTCTTGGCATAATCCAACGCCATGACCATAACCTCTACCTTCCAAAACAACAAACTCTTCATGCTCGTAGCAAGAGAAAAAGGTCGATTTTAGGCTGAATTCGTGTCGTATGTCGCGAAGAGGAATGCCCAGTTCTGAACCGTGAAAAAATGCCTTTCTTTCGTGTTGAACAAAGTGAAATATTTTTTCACGATACGCCGAATCGGAGATAGGGTAATCGTAGTTGCTAACCAAAAAATCTACCCACTTCTGCTTAGGTATTTTTGTTGTCCATCGGGCTTGAGAGGTGTTTATGCAAAATGTATCTCTAAAAGGTGTCAAATATGGTATAGAAACATTCCAGACATAACTGGCGTCGCATGTTTGTCCACCGCAATTGGCATAAAAAAATGCATCAATCAAGCGATTTTTTTTGTCTACCATCACCATGCCATCAGTTAGAATTACAGCGTGGTTGATAGATGGTGTTTTCATTTGCCTGTGGTAATAAGCTTGACAATGCACTTGGTCGCATAATTGAAAACCATCGCCTCGATGCTTTTCTTTGTATTTCAAGGCATAGGTGCGACTCATTATTGCTTGCACCATGTAGTAGGTTTCAGTATGTCCAGGTCCACCTTCACATTCAACAACACCTGCCAAATAATTGTTCATTGATACTAAATTGATCAGTCGGAGTCTGTTGTTGATGTTGGAGGTTTTCAAATCACCATGGTATTCTCGAACTTTCACTTTTGGGCTTATGACTGTTATAGAAAGAATATCATTTTTCGATAAGCCCTTCAAATAGACGTTGCTGAAGTTGCCTATGACTTGTCCGTTTTGAGCTGCGCGCACCCTATTTTTAGTGTTTATTTCAAGAGATACAACATCGTTTGGATTCAATTCTGCAGCAACGAAATCATCACCGACCAATTTATATGTGCCCGAAACAATTTTCACTTCGAGTTTATTCACGGCAATATGGCTCAGCACGCCAATCTCCATGGTTTGAGCCCATGAAACAACAGAAAAGCAAAGTGTTATGAGAATTAGAGTAAAACGCATTTTTGTAAAAGTACGTGGCAAGGCACTCAAAAACCCTACCGTTTTTGAATACTTTTCAACATGTGCAGTGCAGTGCGTTGACTTGCGCCCACGCCACCGAGTTTATTTGATAGCAGCTTATAGCCTTTAATCATACTGTTTCGATGGGTTGCTATTAAGATTTTATCTAATTCTTCTCGCATCCTCAGAGCCGTACATTCCTTTTGAATGAGTTCTGTGACTATCTCTTGATCCAAGATTAAATTCACCAGAGAAATGTATTTTACCCGAATCAAGCTTTTGGCTATGTGGTAAGAAATTGCAGAGCCTTTGTAGCAAACCACCTCAGGAACACCAAATAAAGCGGTTTCCAAAGTAGCGGTGCCACTTGTGACCAACGCGGCATGCGCACAGCTTAGTAAATCGTATGTGAGACCATACACAATTCTTATGTCTGAACTACCACAAAACGCGCGATAATCAGACTCAGACTTGTTGGGTGCACCTGCCAACACAATTTGATATTCCGTTGAATAGGGTTTTACTGCTTCCAACATAATGGGCAACTTTGCAGCTATTTCTTGGATTCGACTTCCAGGCAAAAGTGCGAGAATAGGGCGGTCATCTAAATTGTTTTTACTCAAAAAATATGCTTTGTCGAACTCATTTTCTTGAAACTGTGCAATTGCATCTATCAAAGGGTGACCCACAAAGTGCGCATCAATATCAAACTTACGATAGAAATCTTTTTCGAAAGGCAATATACAATACATTTCGTCAACCACTTTTTTGATGAGGTAACCTCTATTTTGCTTCCAAGCCCAAATTTGCGGGGAGATGTAATACAGAACCTTGATGTTGTTTGCTTTAGCCCATTTGGCAATTCTAAGATTGAAACCAGGATAATCAATCAGAATCAATGCATCTGGTTTGAACTTTAAAATATCTTCTTTACAGAATTTGATATTTCTGAAAATTGCTACTAGGTTCATTAAAACTTCAACGAAACCCATAAAAGCGAGTTCTTTGATGTGTTTTCGTGGTGTACCTCCAACTGCCGCCATGCGGTCGCCTCCCCAAAAATTGAATTCAATATCAGCTCGTTCGTCTAGCATAGCCTTCATTAGGTTGCTGCCGTGCAGGTCGCCTGATGCTTCACCAGCTATTAGATATAGTTTCATTTTATATCAAAGAGATTACAATCGGAATAGTAAGAAGAAGCGTAATGCCAACCAAACCAGTTGTGAATTGATACCACTTGAGTTGGAAATTCGAAAAATAGAAAATGACTAGGTTGGGTACTAAAGTGAAAATTAAGGGGCTATTTCTGTTGATTTTGTCGGCTTTCAAATAATCAATGTAATCGCTGAGCACGAATTGATTGGATGCTTTGAACCAATAAAAGGCAAAAAATGCGATGATAGGAAATAGGAGTCCAAAAATGAATCCGATGTACGATTTGTCAAGTTTTGTTTTCATATTTTCAATTTTTGAGATTAGAAATTTATAATCTTAAATTTTCTAATTATTTTAATCATTCAATTTCCAATTATTCAAAGCAGTCAAAACATTGTGCGCCGTCATATCAAATTGCACGGGAACAACGGATGCAAAACCATTGTTCAAGGCCCATACGTCGGTGTCTTCACCTGCATCAAAGTTTTCAAATTCGCCTGTAAGCCAATAATAGGGTTTGCCAAATTGATCAATGCGTTTATCAAAACTATCTTTCCAAAAAGCATGAGCCTGACGACAAATTTTTATTCCTTTGAACTCTTCACTTTTCACCTTCGGCATGTTTACGTTTAGGCAAATATTTTTTGGAAAATCATTATCAATCGCGGCTTGAATCATGGTTCGAATCACTTCTTTGCTTACTGTAAAATCAGCATCGGCGGCGAAATCATCCAATGAAAACCCAATCGACGGAATATTTTCCAAAGCACCCTCTACAGCAGCCGACATCGTGCCAGAGTATAGTACATTTGTCGAACTGTTGTTACCATGATTGACCCCTGAAACCAAGAAATCGGGCTTTTTGCCGTGTAAAATCTCGTAAATGGCTAACTTCACACAATCAACTGGCGTGCCCGAGCAAGCAAAAGCCTGCACGCCTTCAAATCCATGGTATGGAGTTAAGCGCAAAATATCATGTACAGAAATCGCGTGACCCATACCAGACTGTGGTTTGTCTGGCGCTACCACCAAAATCTGCCCAAAAGGCCTCACAGCTTCTACCAAAGAGGCAATTCCTTTTGCTGTAATGCCATCGTCGTTGGTTACCAAAATCAGGGACTTGTCGTTTTCGATTTTTACCATAGTGCGAAGATAGGGAAAGTTGCAGTGCGTTATATTGACTGGTTGTAGATTTTAATATTTTGCGTTAAAAAAAGGCTTCTACCCAAGTTTTTTTCGTGACTTGGGCTATTGTCATTTTTCAAATCAAGGTGTCTTTATCGATTGGTTGTTCTTCAACGGCATCTAATTCTATTATTGCTGTAATTCTTGCTATTAACAAAACGATTCCTTTTTCTTCAAATGTTTATTTGCCCATTTCAATCCTATGATGAGACCTGCAACAGAAATCATTATCCCTAGAGCATAACTTTTTGGATTTGGAAAGCATAATACATCAATTCCCAAAGATTAGACTAATTAATAAAGGAAATGCAACTGTTTGAAGCCAAGTAAGTACTGCGGTGAGATATCCTAAAAATTTTAGTTTGCATTTATTTCAATTTAACAATGCATTGGCTCATTAAATCAGGATATACAACTTGCCAGTTAAACAACAAACTACTAAATCTCATCAATCACAAAATCCGTTCTTCTGTTCAAGGCTCGGTTTTCGTTGTCTGAGTTTGGCACTTTAGGCTTTGTTTCACCGAATCCGGCGTATTTGAGTCTTATTCCTTTTACACCTTCTGCCACGAGAAAGTCCATAACAGCTTTAGCGCGGTTTACTGAAAGGGTCATATTTTTTGAATCATCACCAATATCGTCAGTGTGACCATGAATTGAGACTTTAATATTTGGATTTGCTTTCAAAAAAGCTGCAAACTGGCGCAATATGAATTTTGAGCGCTCGTTGATCACGAAAGAATTGGTTTCGAAAAGTATGTCGTTTATGGTGTATGATGCACCAACTTCAATCGGACGTATTTCCATATTGTTTTCCTTCGAGAAGGTTTCATTAGCAATCATTTCTTTTTCAATCAATCGCGAGTCGAATGCCGATCCTTCGTGTTTGATAGTGAGCATAACATCTTCAGGTTGGTCGGTTTGGATTACTGCCGCATATCTTCCATCGTTTCCATTTACACGCACTTGTTCGGTTTTGCCAGACGCATAATTGATGTCGATGGTTACGTTGTTTAAATCTCCTTCATTTTTCGCTGTCAATTCGCCTTTGATAAAAAGCACTTTTTTAGGTCGCGCTTCAGGGTACAAATCGAAGGAGTAGATGTTCCAAATTCCACGTTCTCGGCTCGAGTAATAGGCCAACGTACCGTCTGTTGATACAAAAAGTCCGATTTCATCTGCTTCAGTATTAATAGGAAAACCGATGTTTACGGGTTTACCCCAATTCCCACTTTCGTCCAATCTCGAATAGAAAATATCCAAACCACCAACGCCTTCTCTAACAGAACCTGCGTCAGAGACAAAATATAATGTGTGAGAATCTTGATGGATAAAAGGAGATTTATCTCTTCCTCCGGTATTAATTTCTTTTAAAGGAATAGCGAGCGACCATTTGCCATCTGCGCCTCGTTTGGAAATGTAAATATCATCTTTTTGTGTATTGGGACGAACCGCGGTGAAATACAAAGTGTTGCCATCAGCAGATAGTGAGGGCTGCCCTTCCCAACCGTCTTTTGAATTGATGTTCGAACCTAGATTTTCAAGTTTCGTCCAGTTGAATTTGCCATCGGCATCGCGCTCGTATAAGGTAGAATACAAATCGCAATTGTTGTATTGTTGTCCTAGAACCTGTTCAGTTTTGCAAGCGCAAAGAATCATTTCTTTATTGTCTACAGATACTGTCGATGCGCCATAATTATTGAACGTGCCATCGTTGAAAGGAAAGGGGAGTGGAGTTCCGCTATTGAATGCCGCGTTGGCCTCGGCCCTTGAAGCCGCTGTAAATTCCTCGACTACATTTGATGTTAGGTCACCCAAAGCTTTTCTGTCTACACGTCTTGTGAAAAACATGAGTTCATTATCTGGCGAAATGGTAGGAAAAAACTCGTCTCTTGAAGTGGAAACGTTTTTAACGATACTTGGAGAGAAAGGAACGGGTTTATCAAATTTATTTTCGTCATTTTTAACTACGCCGATGAGTTTTTGGGCTTCAGCCTTTTTCACATCATAATCACTTGGATAACGATTTACGTCTTCGCTTTTGTAATTGATGAAATTTTGAAATTGCTTTTTTGAGTCATCTGTTTCACCAAGCATGTAATGTATACCTCCCAAATAATAGAATACATCCGCGTGATAGTTGTCGCACAGTAACAAGCATTTTTCAAAAAGCCCTAGCGCTTTTTTTAATAGTTTTTCGGCTTGCTGAATATTGGGCTGGGCGCTTTCTTGAGCTTGTTCAAAGGTGTAAAGTGCGTATTCAAAAACAACCATAGCATTTTCCGGAGCGGCTTCCGTTGCCTCTTTGAAAAACAGTGCAGCATCTTTTGTTGAAGCAGATTTTGCTTTATCTACGATTTTTATGATTTTTTTATCAGGTAGCATACATGACGGATCATCAGCATCTTGAGCAGTTAAATTCAAGTTGGACAAAATGGAAATGGACCAAAGAAGTACTATTTTTCTCATGCGCTGTATCTAGTAATTGGGTTTGTTTTATTCAACGCAGCTTTAAACAAAAAGCGTACCGTTTCAATGTTTCTAACGTGATAAGTAAACCTAAGTTACATCAATGTTGAACAATCATAATGGTCAAACGGCCCGTGCAGATTAAGTCGTTCGTTTCTTTATTGAAAATATCGATTTGCCAAATGTGTGTACTTCGACCACCATGAACGAGTTTAGCGATGGCTTTCACTGCGCCTTCCCGAATCCCTTTGATATGATTTGCGTTAATTTCTAATCCTACAGGGTGTTCTTTGGACAAATCAACGATCATGCTCGAGCCAACCGAACCAATCGTTTCTAAAATATAAGCACTAACACCGCCGTGCAATAGACCCATGGGTTGATGTGCTTTGGGTGTAACTGGCATTTCCATAATAAGGTAGTCATCGCCAATCTCCGTAAAATGTAAACCAAGATAAGCAGACACTGATTCACCCATCATGGAGTTCATGACGGCGATATCGATTTTTTTAAGCATTGCAGAGGTTTTTAAAATAGTCCGTTGATTTCTGAATCGATATTGAGAATAATTTTCCCTAAATCTTCATCATTCTCATTGAAGTTGTTATTGTCAACATCAACAATAAGCAATTTGCCTTTGTCGTATGTTGATATCCAAGCTTCATAACGTTCGTTCAGTCTTTTAAGGTAGTCGATACGAATGCTTTCCTCGTATTCACGACCTCGTTTTTGAATTTGATTTACTAAAGTTGGCACACTCGCTCGGAGATAAATGAGTAAATCAGGAGCAGAAATGAAACTGTCCATTAAATTAAATAGAGAGAAGTAGTTTTCAAAATCGCGTGTTGTCATTAATCCCATTGAGTGTAGGTTGGGTGCGAATATATAGGCGTCTTCATATATTGTTCGATCTTGAATCACCGTACGTTCACTTGTTTTGATGTCCTGAATTTGCGTAAATCGCGAGTTCAAATAATATATCTGTAGGTTGAATGACCAACGTTGCATGTCGTCGTAAAAGTCGTTCAGGTAAGGATTGTGCTCTACATCTTCAAAATGCGTGTCCCAATTGTAGTGTTTTGCTAAAAGACCCGTTAATGTAGTTTTCCCTGAACCAATATTTCCTGCTACTGCTATATGCATGTTCACTATTTTATTTGAATTAATTGCTTTGCTTCGCTATACACAAATTAAGCGCCACGAAAATACGAAATGATTAGACTATTTTCCAAATCTAATGTGGGATAAATTTTTAAATTTATCATAATTGTTAGAATCCTTGTTGTTTGTGTATGAAACTAAAAACAGGAGTTGTGCTAAAATGACTAAATTCTCAATCTCGTTTCATGAGATATTTTTGAGTAAATTTAAATTTTAAGAGCCAATCCCCATATTTTAGCATATAAAAAAAGCCTCCCGCAAAAGCGGAAGGCTTTGTGGGCCCTACTGGGTTCGAACCAGTGACCCCCTGCTTGTAAGGCAGGTGCTCTGAACCAGCTGAGCTAAGAGCCCCATTTTCCTAGTTACCTTCCAGTTGCCCTCCCGACATTGAGTCGGGATGCTCTGAAAAGCTGAGCTAAGAATTTTGAACGTGGTGAATTGTTATTCAAACACGGGTGCAAAAGTATAGATTATTTAAGAAGTAGCAAGAAAAAAAAGAAAAAAATACAGCGAATGCTAGAATTTATCTTTAATTCATTGAATTTCAATTAAATGCAAAAAATATCGTTTTATTTTTCTAATAATTGGATGGATTCTATGATTTTACGCGCTTCATTTTTCAAGGCAGTATCTTTGTCTGAGGCGGTTGTGGTGAAAGTGATCACGTAAAAGTTGTTTTCGTATTTGAAAAAATATTGTTCAAAAAACAAGTCTCGCCCATTTTGCATTGCTGTCATAACCAATTTGTAGGATTCAATATTTGAAAAATTGTAGGCTTTGAAAAATTTTATTTTTGGCGCTTCGAGATATTCGAAGATTTGATTTTTCGAAAAGTCTGCATATTCTTGCAATGTTTTTATTTCAGGAAAATGAGCTTTGTTCTGTTTAATGATGTTTATATTTCTCCCTAAATCAACTTTTACATTTGTGCCACTATGGATCAAAATTAATTCGGCGTCAAAAACACCAGAATCATCTGCACTCCATGTTTTTGGATAACAAAGCGTAAAATGCTTGTTTTCGTGCTTAAGCCAATTTGCTTCACAAGCATCACGCTGGCATGAAACAAGCAACGCAGACAAAAAAAATATAATCCAGTGGTTACTCAATTTCATCTTCAATAAAAAATAGCAATTCGTTGATCTCCTGAATGGCTTTGTTGTCATTGTCTATTCGGGCATATTTTAGCGCAATTTCCAAGTGATTTTTCGCTTCTTCGAACAGATTCAATTCGGCAAACCACTGACCCAACTTAAAGTAGGCGGGTACATAGTTTTCATGAATTGACACCAAATCCATGAGTTGCGCAATTGCTGCGTCTGTTTGAGCAAGTTTGTAGCGTTCTAAACCGATAGCATATAAAATGAAAACATCATTTGGATCTTCATCCAGCATTAACATCAACTGATTCAAGCGCTCATTCATACTTTTTCAAAATTATGTATTTTTGTTAAGAACATTCATTATGGAAACTACTTCTAGTATTAAAAAAGTGAGAAATGGAATAAGAATATTTAATCTATCAACCAATTCAAGAGGTTTTCCAGCAAAAAGCCACATGCTAAACACGGCGGTAAAAAGGATCATTTTGACCATGATAGAAACTAAAAACATGAGTCCAACCCGTTCTGGATTCTTTTTGAAGTAGAAATTGATCGTGGCGTGCACAGCCAAAGCGGCAAAGAGAAAATAAATATAATAAGCACCAATTCTCCAAATGGGCAAGCCAAACATAATTAAAGCGGAAATGTGCAATAGATAAAGTGCCAATCCTACTACAATAAATAATAATAGATTTTTTCTTTCAATAAGATGTTTCATGAATTTTTCCCCATTTTTATTACTTCTCTTATCACTAAGGCCATTGCAAGAAATACTGATAGCAAAGTTACTGTCTTGTGAAAGATCTCATCATTCCTGTTTGTTAAAGAATCAATATACTTTCCCAACAAGTGGCCAAGAAAGATAATAACCCCCATTTGTGCGGCTATACCTGTGAAGCGCATCCATTTGAGTGCATTTTTTTTATCTTTTTCCATCATATTGAGTCAAGGTATGTAGCACATGCTCAATCAAATTGTTCATTGGCACTTCATAATCTTCTAAGAATTCTCCAGTTGTTCGATTCGCTAAAACCAAACAAATTGCGGCAGCCTGATGACCCATTCCTTTCGCTAGTGCGAAAATTGCAGAACTTTCCATTTCAAAATTAGCTATGCGATGGGATTTATGTTGGAAAGTGGTAAAGGCATCGTTTAAGCCAATAATTTTTAACGGTAAGCGAAGTTTCCTTCCTTGAGGACCATAAAAACCGCTTGCCGTTACTGTCAACCCTTGGTGAATCAGTTTATTTTTTTCTAATAAGTTGTTTAATCTGTCGTCTGCAAAAGTGAAATAAGGAACTATGCTTTTGGGGAAACGGACATGATTCACAAATGCATTCAATAGATCGATTTCATTTTCAGAATTTTCAAGCTCATAAAAATGAGCAACGTTGTCCAACCCAAAGGAACCTGTTGAAAGAACGAAATCTCCAACAGGCACGTCGGCTTGTAGAGACCCGCAGGTGCCTATACGCACCAAAGTGAGACGGACTTTTTCTTCTTTTTCGCAACGCTGAGATAAGTCCAAATTAAACAAAGCATCTAACTCGTTCAACACGATATCAACATTGTCTGTGCCAATACCCGTTGAAATCACCGATAGCCTTTTTCCGTTGTATGTTCCTGTATGACAAAGAAATTCGCGCTTCTGAACTTGGTGTTCAATCACATCAAAGAATGCAGAAACTTTGGGTACTCTGAATTGATCTCCAACTAGAATTATTGTTTTACTAATTTGGGCGGGATTTAAGTCTAAATGATATACTTTCCCGTCGCTTAAAATAAGTTCTGATGCCTTTATTTTGTCCATATATCTTGATGCAAATAGGATTTAAAAATTCGAAGCTTTCAATTTTCTAGAACTACAAAAATGACCAAAATTTTGGATCAATATGGTTCGATTTTTAAGGGTTAAATTCTTCTATTACTTCCATAATGGTTCGAAAAGCAGCAAATTTACCTGCATAACGATTGCTATGTTCTTTTTGAAGGCGTGGCGCGTGTTGTTGCTGATAGCGTTGCAAATCATCCATAGATTTTGCGAGATAAGCGATGGCATAAGTCTTACCACCATCCTCTTCAGCGTGTATTTTTGAAATTCGTGCTTCAGTAAAAATCCCTGTGTTCATCACTTCAGGAATGTGCGTTTTTCTCATCCAAACAAGCCAATCGTCATGAACGACCTCGTCTATGCTAACTGTAAGGTTATAAAGTATCATATTAATTCGGTATTACCATTTCGGTAGGTTCATCTCCAGTCAAAGATCTATATCTCTTTCTGGCTTCAACTACATGCAAACTTCCTTTGTAATCGAATAAGATAATTCGATAGTAATCTAAGGCTTTTTCGTTGTTTCGCAAACGATTTTCGTAGATTTCACCTAATTGCATCAAAGCATCATCAGCTGTAATATCCTTCGGATGATTCTTATAAACCAATTCTAAAAATGAGACAGCTTCTTCCCAGAGCCCCTGCATTTGCATAGCCTGAGCCTTCCTCATTAAAATTTCATCTACCAAGCCATGAGTTGGAAAGGCATAAACGATGGAGTCGTAAATCACGAATGCTTGATCATATTTGTGTTGTTCCAACAAAAGGTCGGCTTGGGCAAATTGAGACATGGCGAGATAATTACTGTCCAAACCCAAATTGTCTGTGATGTGCACCGAGAGTTTCATAGCGTCATTAGAAATCAGCTTCGAGGTTGATGTTTTCAAAACATCCAATTGTGATTGCGCGAATTCAAATTCACCTACATAGTAAAAGATACGTGCATTTTTAAATTTTGCTTGCGAACCAATAATGTCGAATTTAAAATCTTTGTCGATTTGCATGTACAAAAGAGAAGCTTCCCAAATGTTATTCAGTAGTACCTCGATGTCTGCTTTCAACATTTTCGCTTCAGCTTGAGCCAATTTTGGCAACTGCGGTAAGGCCATAATTTCATCGGTTATGGCTTTAGCTTTTTCAGGTTGATTGCCGTAAAAAGCTAATATTTCGGCTAGCTCCATCATCATTCTGTAAGTTTTATTGGATTTACCTACACGGTCGATCGCCGCATTGTATGCCAATTCAGCCTGCGTGATTTCACTAACGGTAAAAGCCCGCTCTTTGGTAATTTCAATGAATAAAGTGTTCAATAATTCTTGTTCGGCTTGAAAATAATTGGCTGTTCCGAGGCCCAAATCGAGCACATATTGAAAGGCGTTTCTCGCATTCTTGTAATCCCCAAAACTTTTGCAGGTTATTCCAATGTTCAATACATCTCGACCGGCTCTGTTGTCGCGTTTGTCTAAAGCTTTTGCTTGTATTAATGCAGCTATATAGTTGCCTTTGTGGGTGTATAACCAGATGAGTAACTCGGTGTAAAGTATGTTGTTCATGTCTTTTTGAACTTTTTCTACTAGACGTATTCTAATCAACTCATAGATTTCATCTTCTTCGTTATCGAATTGCAAATAACGACTCAATAGATTTTGTACAGACGTTTTATAGCTTGGACTATAATCTATCAAGCTAAGATATTCGTCAATCATTTCTTCGTTGCGATTCAAGGCACCATAAACTTCGGCCAATTGAATGTTGAAGGGATAACGATCTTTCAACATCTTTCTACCGTGAAGCAAAGTATTTAATTCCCATTCAAACATCCTGAACTCTCTGAATACTTTGCTCAACTCCAAAACGGAATTTGAATTGTTTGGAAGGTCGTCAATAAGTTTTTGGTAATGATTCACCGCTTCCGGTTTGCGTTGTTGGTCGTCATAAAATCGACCTAGGTAAACAGCAATCAGATAGTCATTCGGATTTTTTTTTACGTAACGTTGCAGGAATTTTTCGGCGTCTTTGGCATTATTGGTTTGTAAAAGACATTCGACAAAGCGCTGCAGGTAAATGGTTTCTTGGGTTTCATTATAGAATTTTTCGTAGTACGACAGGGCTTTATCATATTCACCGTTGTTATAATACAAATTGGCCAATTCATGTTCAGGACTCTGGCCCAATAGATTGCCTATGCCAAAGGTGAACAACAAGAATAGGGTAAAGAATTTCATTGTAGTAGTGCTTTTTCTTTAAACGGTTTAACGCGTTCAATTATTACATCAGAAATAGCATAATATTCGCTTCTCATGCTGCCGAAGCGCTTTTGATAGTCGTTGAATGCGTTTATAATTGCGGTCATATTTTCTCTTTCGGAGTCGATAAAGTTACGGTATTGGTCGCGCTGACCTGATCCTTTTTCTATATCTTCCCTCAAAGTAAGCAGTTGAGCGCGTTGAAAAACAAAAATAGTATCCAAAAATACTCGTTTCAAAGAGATATAATCGCTCCCTTTTCTGATTCCTTTGAGTCGATTCATTTTTCTCGCAAATTCAAAATCCACAGTATCTTCATAGAAGTATGTTTTTATATCTTTTTCAATATCGAGCGCGAGTTTTTTTATAATGGCGAAACTATCGTTTGGCAATTGTTTGTGCAAATTGTCAAGGCTGTCTAAATTCAGAATCATTTTGTCTATTTCGGCGTAATAGCCCTTACGCTCAGAGTCTAGACAAGAGACGAAAAGAAAAATACCGAACAGTCCAATACTTATTTTATAAGCTTTCATGTAATTATTTTTATCAAAAAACATTTTAAATTAGTCTATTTTCTCAAACCCACAAAACCTTTGTAACACCTTAGGGATATGAATACCATCTTCCGTTTGATTATTTTCGAGTAAGGCAGCTACAATTCTAGGCAATGCGAGAGCAGAACCGTTTAAGGTATGGGCCAATTGTGTTTTGCCATCATTTGTTTTGAAGCGAAGTTTTAATCTATTGGCTTGAAAAGTTTCGAAATTTGAAACCGAGGAAACTTCCAGCCACTTTTGTTGGGCGGTGGAATAAACCTCAAAATCATATGTTATAGCAGATGTGAAGCCCATATCACCACCGCACAATTTCAAAATGCGATATGGCAGCTCAAGTTGGTCTAATAAGTTTTTTACATGACTGATCATTTCTTCATGAGCGGCAACGGAGTTGTCGGGATGCTCCAAGCGCACAATCTCCACTTTATCAAATTGATGTAAACGATTCAATCCTCTTACATCTTTTCCGTAAGAGCCTGCTTCTCTTCTAAAACAAGGCGTATATCCTGTTATTTTAATAGAGAAATCCTCATTTGGTAAAAGTACGTCACGGTAAATATTTGTCAAAGGCACTTCTGCAGTTGGAATCAAGTACAAGTCGTCGATCCCGATGTGATACATTTGGCCTTCTTTGTCAGGCAATTGACCCGTGCCATAACCGCTAGCTTGATTAACAACAAGCGGGGGCATAAATTCTTGATAACCAGATTTTTCTGCCTCGTCTAAAAAAAAGTTGATTAATGCACGCTGTAGTTTTGCTCCTTTTCCTTTATAAATAGGAAAGCCAGCACCAGTTACTTTAACACCAAGTTCAAAGTCGATTAAATCATATTTTGAGGTCAGCTCCCAATGGGGTACAGCATTTGCTCCTAACTCGGGTATTTTTCCTGATTCAAAAACCAATTCATTGTCTTTTTCTGATTTTCCAGCCGGAACAAGGTCTTGAGGAACATTCGGAATTTGATAAAGCATTTCTCGTATTTGATCTTCTAAAGTGTTGACTTCTGTTCTCAAATTTTGCTCTAGCTCTTTCATGGATTGTGTTTGAAGTCGCAATTCCTCCGCCAATTCTTTTTGACCGCTTTTAAAATAGTCTCCTGTTTGTTTGGAAAGTAAGTTCATTTTGGCAAGCAAAGCATCCAATTCAGATTTTTTTAATCTCCAAGTACTGTCTGTTACTAAAAGGTCGTTCAGTAAAGATGTAGCATCAAAATTTCTTTTCTTTAGTCCTTCGATGATTTTATCACGGTCTTTTCTGATTCGTTGTAATTCCAACATGAGTATCTGCTTTTTTATTTGAGTGCAAATGTAAATATTTTGTAGTGATTTGGTTGCGACTTAGTTGAAATCCATACGCGAATAAATAAGTTAGATTTTCAGGAAACTGAAATTGCAAATCACATCGAATTAACATCTTTTAATGTAAATTTAAAATTATTTTAACACTGAATATTGCAATTATATCCTTCCCAATTGCCCGCCATGATAAAATGGAGTGTAAAAAAATGTTTTTCAATTCATTAAATTCATATTTTTGCCGCGCTGAGCCTGAAGAAATGATTTACTTCTAAAATTTACAATAGTATTCTGCTGTAAGTTTAATTTTCTGAAAAATGGCTGATCATGAAATTGAAGCAGTTTGCCATTTTGCGAAGAGCTAAATTTTTTTACTTATGAAAATTAGAATACTTTTTTATTTCATCTTAACGCTTTCCGTTTTATCCTCATGCGCTAGGGTAGAAGGTTATGGTGGAAAAGCCACAATTCAAGGAAAAGTTTATGGTTTGGACTACAATACCAATGGCAATTTGGTCAGTGAAGGTTACCTTGGAGATACCAGAGTATTTATAGCAAAACACGGTTCAATTAATTATTTTGATGATATTCGAACGGCCTATGATGGCTCTTTTGTGTTCGATTATCTCCAAGTGGGTAAGTATGATTTGTGGTCCTTTGGAGATTGCGATTCCTGTCCATGGAGTCAAACCTTTACCAAGATAACTGTTGAAATTACCGGAAAAAATGAGGTGCTTGTATCGCCAGATATAGAAATCACTTTCTAAACTAAATTCATGAAGGAGGTCAGTTTAGATTTTATCAATTCAATGGATGCGCTTACGCTTGAGCAACTAGACTCTGTTGCTTTAATGAATAGAATTGACAGAAAATATGTCCTTAAAAGCAATGAATTACAGCTTTTGATTTCAGAAATCACTAGTAATTATTATGTGTTACAAATTGACGGGCATCGTATGTTTACTTACGAGAATAATTATTTCGATACAAAGGATTTACAGTTTTATTTCAACCACCACAATGGATATGTGCACAGAATTAAAGTTCGAAGCAGAAAATATGTAGAGACCAATGCCAGTTTTTTTGAAATTAAACGAAAAGAAAAAGTCGATCGAACTTTCAAATACCGTGAGGTTTTGGGTGATATTATAAATAAGATTAGTGATTCCGCTTTGAAAACGGTTCAAAGTTTTACAAGAAAGCCGACTACTGAGCTCGAAATGACCCTCAAGAATACGTTTCGCCGTGTTACATTCGTGAAAAAGGATTTTTCGGAGCGCATGACTATTGACTTCAACTTGATTTTTGAAGATGACACAGATAAAGTGGAAATGACCAACCATTATGTTTTGGAATTAAAACAAAGTAAAAGTAATTCTAGATCAAACATTTCTGAAATTCTCAAAAAAAATAACATCCGAGAGAAAAGTTTCAGTAAGTACGTTTTTGGTATCATTTCGCTAAAAAAAAACATTAAGAAAAATAACTTTTTACCTTTGCTAAAAACCCTAAATAAACCTTAAGATTATATGGAACCCAATGTTACTTCAGATGCAGCCTTTGATTTATACGATTTTGCGATTCGAGCTATTATAGATGTCTTTATGGAACCCAATGTTACTTCAGATGCAGCCTTTGATTTATACGATTTTGCGATTCGAGCTATTATAGATGTCTTTTCGATTGCCTTTCTAGTCGGATTCATTTATTACAGAAAACACAAGAATAAAGATTTCATCTTCACCTTTGTGTTGTTTAATATCATCAATTTTATGATTTGCTATCTTTTGGGGTCAGCAAAAATTAATATGGGTTTTGCCTTTGGACTTTTCGCAATTTTCTCAATAATCCGTTACCGAACAATTGTGGTTTCTATTAAGGATATGGGTTATTTCTTTGTTTGCGTGGCACTGGGCATGCTCAATTCTTTGGCTACAATAGGCGATGGTTTTATTATTTTAGTCATTTGTAACCTTGTAATCTTGTTGCTTACTTATTTCCTTGAACGATTGAATTTCATCAACAATGAAAATGTCAAAGAAATCGTTTATGACAACATCCAACTCATCAAACCTGCCTTGCATCATGAACTAATTGCCGACTTAAAAGAAAGAACGGGCTTGGAAATTCATAAGGTTGAAATTGTTGCTATCAATTATTTAAAAGATACAGCATTAATCAAAGCGTATTATTATTCTCTTGAAAGTGAGAGCCAACTGCCAACGTCAGGTTATGATTAAATGGCCTATTTTTATTTTGTTTTCAACCTGCTGCACTGCACTTCTGGCGCAAAGTATAAATGGAAATTTGCGAATTAATCCTACCTTGAGTTATGAAGTCAATAAAAAGTTAAAGACGGAATTCGATTATCGCCTTTCTTTTCAAGATAACATAAGTACCTTTAGGTCTAGTCATTATCAAACAGGCTTGTCATACAAAATCTGGAAACCGCTGCGCGTGGAGTTGGTCTATCGGTATACCGATACTAAAAAGTGGGATTCGCATCGATTTATGGTATCCCTATCTTATAAACGTAAATTTGAGCGTTTTTCTTTGACCTCACGATCCAGATGGCAGTTTTCGACCGTCTATTTCGACCCTCATTTTATGAATGAAGTTCGAGCCCCTCGTGTTTATTTGAGGCAGAAATTTGCCATTGATTATCCGATTCCAAATACAAAAACCACTGTATTTGCCGCAGGAGAACTTTTTTTCAGAGTGCAACCTTCTTCTGTCTATTTTCATAGAATGCGTTATCAAATTGGTGTCGAGCAGGAATTGAAATTAGGCAATTCAATTGGTTTGCGTTTGATTTATGAGAATCGCGTTGACCCATCGAGTCAAGATAGATTGATTCTTACAGCTAAATATGACTTGTCTATCGATACGATGATCAAAAAGATCAAAAAGAAGAAGAAGAAAAAGGTGAAAAAAGCTGCCAAGGAGCAAAACAATTCAGAGAATATCGTAAATCCTTAAAACTTTGATTGAAATTCCACGTATAATCTCTAAATTTGTGCAAATCAGGAATTTAGTTGAATATTTTTCATTCATATCGTTCGGTTCGTTTGTTTTTTGCTTTGTTGCCACTCATTTTTTTGTCGGCTACGAGGTCAACTATATCTCATGTTAGCATTGGTTCGAAAAGTTATTTCGGCGTACTTTTATCTGTAAGTAATTCGGGGTCTGACATGACTTATGCTGTAATTACTGAGGAGGCTGATGGATCAAAATCGCACAGGCACATTACCAAACAAGAATTTACATACATTGCTCAAGGAAAATGGCGATTGAAACCCAATGTGCACCAAGAAAATCTATTTGATAAACACAATCTTGTATGGGGCTATAATGAGCGAAATCAAATTCATTGCCCTGTGGTTGACTCGCTTTGGAAGGTGAGATACAGAGAAATGCCCTACATGCGCGGCGCTTCAGGGTGGGCCAACGACATTTATATGCCCAGTCCAAAGCAGCAAATTTATTTGTACGATTCATTTGGTGTTTACAATATTAATAATGATTTTTTTGAAGGTGAGAATATGTGGAAGTTACTTCAATCTGTTAACTCAGAAGAGTGGAAAGCGTTGTATAAAAGTATGTGATTGGGTCTCTGAAAAGTTTTCAAATGACTATATTTGTCCGAAATTTTGATTCATGCTAAATATTGGGGTTTTAGGTACTGGCCATTTAGGGAAAATACATGCCAGATTGATAAAAGAATTGAGTCAAGATTTCAATTTAATAGGCTTCTATGATCCGAATGATGAAAATGCTTCTTATGCAATTAACGAATTAGGACTAAGACGTTTCGAAGACGTGAATTCTCTTTTAGATACCGTTGATGCGGTTGATATTGTTACGCCAACGGTTATGCACTATACTTGTGCCAAACAAGCACTTGAAAAAGGAAAACATGTTTTTATTGAAAAGCCACTGACCGAGACCATCGCAGAAGGTGAGGATTTGTTGAATTTGGCAAAATCGCAAAATTTGACTGTTCAAGTCGGGCATGTTGAGCGATTCAATCCAGCATTTCTTGCGGCACTTCCTTATTTTGACAACCCTATGTTTATAGAAACTCATCGATTGGCTCAGTTCAATCCTCGGGGTTGTGATGTGCCTGTTGTTTTGGATTTGATGATTCACGACATTGATATTATTCTTAGTGTTGTTCAATCTCCAGTGGTAAACATATCTGCTTCTGGTGTTGCTGTTGTGAGTGATTCTCATGATATCGCCAATGCGCGTTTGGAGTTTGCCAATGGCTGTGTAGCCAACTTAACCACTTCTCGTATTTCAATGAAGAACATGCGGAAAAGTAGATTCTTTCAAAAAAACGCATACATCAGTGTCGATTTTTTGACAAAAGAAATGGAGGTAATCACGATGGAGGATGTGCATGGCGAAGCCGATCCCTTTGATATGATTTTAGAACTCGGAGCTGGAAAACCAAGAAAGAAAATAATGTTTGATAAGCCAGATATAGCTTCAAATAATGCAATAAAAGAGGAGTTGAAGTCCTTTGCTGATGCTATAAATTCGCGAACCACTCCAGTTGTGTCAATCGGTGATGGATACAACGCGTTGCTTGTGGCACATCAAATTTTAGAAAAATTAAATTAACCTGTGCAACACATACAATTTATACCGCAATCACTCGTTTTTATGATCATGAAACAAACCTTTATGCGCCTTTCATTTGCTTTATACTTTTTATTGGTTTTCAGTCGATGTGGGAAAGATATTCCGCCACCAAGTTATTTGGTGATTGATGAGTTTACCTTACAGGCGAATGTCGATGTTGATTATGGACAACTGACGCATGCTTTCAGGGATGTTTATGTATATATAGATAACCAAAATTATGGGGTTTTTCCAGTCCCGTGCACAATACCAATCAATTTGAATGGGATTCATGAAATCAGATTGATGCCTGCTGTTAGAAAAGATGGTCAGTCTGGCGCCAAAACACGTTATCCATTCGTAGAGCATCATATTCAATCGGTAAATTTCATGCCATTGGATTCAATATTCATTCAGCCAATTACAAAGTATTACAGTACCACTCAGGTTTGGTATGAAGATTTTGAAGACGCTGCTGTGCAAATCGAATCTTCAGCGTTATCTATGATGGATATGGTTAAGTCCAATAACCCTGAAATCCTCACTGATAGAAACGGTAATTTTTTTGGATTTATTATGCTTGATGTTACAAACAATATTTGGGATGCGACTACTAATGCAAATTGGACGATTAATCCCGGGCAAAACGCTTATTTGGAAATTGATTTCTACAACACCAATCCTATCCAAACTGGTGTACGTGCTCAAGGTCCATTAGGTTTAAATAATTGGCTGCACGTACTCATTGTACATCAAGAACCCCAGGAAATTGAATGGAAAAAAATGTATATCGATTTGAGGCCGTTTGTTATTGCTGCCGGCAACGGCAATATTTTTAAATTAATCATGTCGTCTATTCTATTGGAAAACGAAACAACGTCTATGGTTGCAATTGACAATATTAAATTGGTGTATCGCTAGATGAGAAAGTCGCTCGCTAAAAGAGGATTTATTTTTATGGATTATTTGACCGCTGCTTTAGCATGGTCAATGTTTTTTTATTTTCGAAAAACTCAAATTGAGTTCACGGAATTTGTAGCTAACGACCGCTTCTGGTTGGGTGTATTTTTGATACCTCTGTTTTGGGTTTTTCTTTATGGCATTATCGGTACTTATCGAGACGTTTTACGTTTACATAGGTTCAAAATTATTTCTCAAACTTTTGCATCCTCAGCTATTGGTGTTATCGTTCTCTTTTTCGTCCTTCTTATCGATGATGATATACATACCTACCAAATGTATTACAAATCTTTGACATCTCTTTTTGTTATCCATTCGTTTATGACGCTTGCTCCTAGATTCATTTTGATAACATCATATGTTAAATCCATTCAAAATGGCAGCTTTGGATTCAATACGCTTCTTGTAGGAGGCAGTGAAAAAGCCGTTTCTATCTATAGAGAAATAGTTGGTTTACCAAAAAGCATGGGGCATCATTTTGTTGGATTTGTAAACTTGAACGGAATTGACACAAAATTGGAGCACGACCTTCCTTATTTGGGACATGCCGACAACATCCAAGAAGTAATTGAAAATTATAACATTGAAGAAGTTATAGTGGCACTCGATACTTCTGAACACGAGAAACTCAGACATTTGCTATCTACAATTTCACCATTTGAAATTAGCATTAAATTGATTCCTGACATGTACGACATTCTCTCAGGTTCGGTGAGAATGAATAATATTTTTGGCACTTTACTTATTGAAGTAAATCGTGATAAAATGCCCATTTGGCAACAACATCTTAAACGAATTATTGATGTTGTAGCTTCAGCAATTGCAATCGTTCTACTCATTCCTTTATATCTTTTCTTAGCTGTGTGGGTCAAAATCTCATCCAAAGGTTCTATTTTATTTTTGCAGGAGAGAATTGGTAAAAAAGGCAGACCTTTTAAAATTATTAAGTTTAGAACGATGTGTACCGACGCAGAGAAGCATGGACCGCAGCTTTCTAGTGAGGATGATAAGAGAATAACCTCAGCTGGAAAAGTGATGAGAAAATTACGATTGGATGAGTTTCCACAATTTTTGAATGTTTTGCTCGGTGATATGTCGCTGGTGGGCCCAAGACCCGAACGCCAATTCTATATCGACCAAATCGTTGTTCGCGAGCCACAATATTTGGAATTGACTAAAATTCGTCCAGGAATTACATCTTGGGGCCAGGTGAAGTATGGCTATGCCGAAAATGTAGATCAAATGATTCAGCGCATGAAGTTTGATTTGCTTTACATGAAAAATATGTCTTTGGCCTTAGACTTTAAGATTATGCTCTATACGCTTTGGATTATTTTTAAAGCAAAAGGCAAATAGCGTTATCGACTTTTTTATTTTGCAGTAATTCCTCTCTTTTGAATTATTATTTAAGATGCCTTGCACAAACAAAAAAAGTATGTATATTTGCACCCCGAAACATCAACAGATGTTTACGTAAAAGTAGAATTTTAGTTTAAAATATATTGCGGGGTGGAGCAGTTGGTAGCTCGTCGGGCTCATAACCCGAAGGTCGTCCGTTCGAGTCGGGCCCCCGCTACTAGAAAAGAGGTTTCTCATTGAGGCCTCTTTTTTTTTGATGTATATAAGATGTTTTTTTTAATAAGTAACAGTATAGCTCGTTGACCTACAAACATTTGTTAGAAAGTAAGGCTCTTTAATGTTATTCAATTCAGCTGTCGTATGATCATATTTTTTTCTATAAAACACGATTAGGACTGACTTCAATTTGAGAATTTTCCATTTTTCGGAATGCGTTTGCAAACAATTAGAGTTTTGTAATGGCTCAATGCTTAAACTTTCTAAAATTTAAATTTACTTAAGTTAGGCTTGTGGTCAAAAATGAATTAATTTAGCTCAAAATTAGAACAACATGAAAACAAAATTTTTCTTAATGACTTTGATGCTCGGACTTATGATAGTGAGCTGTAATAAAGACCAAAAAGCTGTTAAAATGCTTGATGGTAAATGGAAAATGACGAAATTCAACAATCAAGTTGTTCCAGATGCGAATGCAACAACCTGGACGTTTACAAATTGTAAGCTAAAGACCGATGAATTGTGTGATGTTAAAGCACAAAGCGGTTCGCAAACATTAGATTACAAGTATTTGGTTAAAGACGATGGTAAAACGTTAATAGTTAAAAATTCAGCGGGTACTGTAGAAATCCAAAATTATACAATTACTTCTTTAGACAAATCTGCGTTGGTGGTTACTTACAGCGAAGGTGGCACTGTTACCGTAGAATACACGAAGCAATAGCACTCAAATTAAAGTTTAAGAAGCCCGCTTTTAGTGGGCTTTTTTTTTACCTTATTTTTTCGCATGAATAAAAGGTTAAAGGTTCTTTAAAGTATGTCCCATTTTATCTCTTTTGGTTTTGAGATAAAGTTCGTTATGTTTGTTGCTTTCTATTTCAAGCGCAATGTTATCAACGATTTCAATACCGTAGCCTGTTAGTCCTGTTCGCTTAGTAGGATTATTAGACATCAACTTCATTTTTCTTACCCCTAAATCACGGAGGATCTGGGCTCCAATACCGTAGTCGCGATGATCCATTTTGAAGCCCAATTGAAGATTTGCTTCAACTGTATCTAAACCTTCTTCTTGTAATTTGTATGCATGAAGTTTGTTTATCAATCCAATACCACGTCCTTCTTGATTCATGTACACAATAACGCCTTTACCGTTTTCTTCAATCAACTCCATTGCTTTTTGCAATTGCGGCCCACAATCGCAGCGACAAGAGCCAAATATATCACCCGTAATACATGAAGAGTGCACGCGTACGGGAATCGGTTCGTTTTCATCCCAAGTGCCTTTGATTAATGCCAAATGTTCTTGGTCGTTCGTTAGTTGTTTGTATGCTATCAATTCAAAATTGCCATATTTTGTAGGCATTTTAACATCCACCAAACGCTCAATCAAGGTTTCATGTTGAATGCGATATTGAATCAATTGTTCTATAGAAATAATCTTTAAGTCAAATTTTTTGGCTACTTCAAACAATTGTGGTAGTCGCGCCATACTTCCATCATCATTTAAAATTTCAACCAATATACCTGCCGGCTGAAATCCTGCCAATCGAGCTAAATCAATAGACGCCTCTGTGTGTCCTGCTCGTCTAAGAACACCTCCAATTTTGGCGCGTAATGGGAAAATATGTCCAGGTCTGCCTAAGTCTGATGGTTTAGTATTATTGTTAACCAAAGAAAGAATCGTTTTGGCTCGATCATGTGCTGATATGCCTGTTGTGCAACCTTGACCGATTAGGTCAACAGAAACAGTGAATTGTGTGTTGTGTAAAACAGTATTGTTATTCACCATCAAGTCCAATTTCAATTCATCGCAACGCTGTTCTACAAGAGGTGTACAAATCAATCCACGGCCATGCATAGCCATGAAGTTGATCATTTCTGGAGTAGCCATTTCTGCGGCTGCAATAAAATCGCCTTCATTTTCACGATTTTCATCGTCTACTACTATTACAACCTTTCCAGATTTAATATCTGAAATTGCGTCTTCGATTGTATTCAGTGTGTTGCTCATTGTCAAATTTTGTGCTGCAAAGATAGTTAATCTAAAAAGATGCGCTTTGAAAATTACTTTTGAAAAACATTTCTTATTGACATAGTCTCACTCAGGGATGCGTTGATTATGGTCCAATTGAAATTTTGTGCAATAAATGCTCTCGCGCGGAGTGCTTGATGTTGATTGTTTTCGTTTTCAAGCAATCGAATGATTTCGTCAGCAAATTCGTCAGCATTTTTAGCAATAGACACAGTGTCTGAATCGCACCCTAGTGCTTTGTGAGCCAATGGTGTTGTGATACACGGAAGCCCCAAAGCCATGGCTTCAAGCAGTTTGTTTTGTAGTCCTGTACCAATAAACATAGGCGCTACAAATATTTTTGATTGTGTATAGCTCGAACGGATGTCATCGACCCAGCCTGTAAGTGTAACTTTGTTTTGAAATTGTTTCACGGCTGAAGTTGGATTCGCGCCTGAAATGAGTACAGACAATTTTTTACCTCGTTTTTCAAGCGCTGGAAGAATATCGTTGACCAAATATTTTACAGCCTCTATATTGGGTTGATAGCTTAAATTGCCAACGAAGCAAAGGTCAAAGATTTTGATTTGCTCACTGGCATTATAATTTAGGAAGCTTTCATTCACACCATTTGGAAACACGTGAATGCTATGTCTTTTGGGGTGAATGAGCTGTTCGCGGTCTTGACTGGCAATGATGATGTGTTTTTCAAAATACTCGAAAATCACGTTTTCGTAGTGCCTTAAGCGGCGCCATTCTAAGGTAAACAACCATCGAACAATCAAGGGAGACAACGAAATGCGCATTTGTACACCAGCACTGAGTGCATCCATATAATCCAAAGTTTTTGGACAATTGTGATAGTTTTTCACATATTCAGTGGTTCGAATAAGCTGAGCGAATATGTGGTCTGGTTTTGTATTTTTCAGTATCCTGTTGACTTTGATTTTGTGTAGAAGCGTAGTGAAATAATAGGTTTGTAAAGGTCTGCTTCCGAATAGTCCAAAGAAGACGCGCAAATAACCTAACCATTTGGAAATTCGTAGTACATGCATTTCTTTGCAAAAAGGTTTAATTGCGGCCAAATCTTTTTCCTCTACATGTCTATCACTCAAAGAGATTAAGTGAATTTCCCAATCTTTAGAGAGATCTTTTAATTGGTAATACGCCCGAAGTTTGTCCCCTTTTTCAATTGGATAAGGAAATCTGGAGCTTATGAAAACCAGTCGTTTAGATACTTTTGTAGAATTCAATCAGTTTTTGATTAAGGTCTTTTTGGTTGAAATTGAGCTTGATATAAGCTTTTAAGGCCTGTCCCAAATTCCTTCGCAAAGATACATCATTCCTCAGAAGTAGCATGGCTTCCCGAAATTCTTCTGCTGTATCTGCTTGTAAAAAGTGTGTTTTGTGCTGAAGCCCAATGCCTTCAACTGCTTTAGATGTTGCAATAATTGGAACGCCTAGTGCACCGGCTTGAATAATTTTGATGCGTAATCCACTGCCTTCGAAAAGGGGAACGAGCATAATTCCAAAATCACACATAAAGCGCTCACTACTCTGTACAGTTCCGTGATTTTTTACTCCACGAATGTCTCTATATTCATCCATATTGAGGTTTTTTCCAGCGATGTGTAGGATGTTACTTGAAGAAATTTCTCTTTCTTTCCAAATATTTTTCAAAAACCAGTTTAATCCACTAACGTTGGGCTTCCAATCCATAGCGGCAAGGTGAAAAAAGTCGTTGCCATAGTGTGAGTTTAATCCCTGCTGTTCGATTCCCATAGGTAGCCAAAGCGATTTCGTTTTTATGCCTTGTTGCTTAATAAAAGTTATTTCATTTTTGGCAATAGCTAAAACGCCATCTACATTTTTTAGGCATTGAATTTCTGCTTCCTTCAAAAGACTCACATGTTTTTGGAGTAATTTTTTTTTAAAAAACCCAATTTTATTTACGCGTTGAACCCATAAGTCATGTTCTATATTGTGCGTTCTAAGTACTACTTTGCAGTCAATCGAATTGCGTATTGCAGGAAGATAAACCGCTGCGAATAAACTTTCGAAATGTACGATATTTGGCTGAAAATCACGACATACCTGAATTATTTCTCGCTCAATATCAGCAGTATAGAATCGATTGGTGAAAATACTAACTTTAGTATTTAAGCCCTGTTTTAGATTGCGCCAAACAGATTGCGTGTCAATGAATTTCGCTATTAAAATTTTTTCTTTCAGTGCTGTTGGGAAAGACTCAACAAGAAATGGATGCTTCGGTGTATGTAAAAAAATCAATCTATAATCGATTCCTTCTAGTTCCAATCCATTGATGATTTGTGCAGTTGCAACACACCCACCATCAATTTTAGGGTATGGCGGTTTATGAGCGATAATCAAAACTTTCATTCTCTTCGACGAATTTTAAACCTTGATTTTATCAATTCTATAAAAGTCAAATCGCGAGAAGCAATGAAAAAGACGACAAAAGCAATTGGAGTGAGAAGGATTGAGCTTAACCAAACACCTAAAATTGGAGAAATAACATCAGCTTTGAGCATGTTTTCGCCTATAATAGTCAAAACATAATAGACTAAGAAAAGAAGTGTTGCAACAACAACTGGCATACCGAATCCACCTTTTCGCACAATTGCACCTAATGGCGCACCAATTAAAAATAATACGAGTACGGAATAGCTTAGGGCAAATTTTTTGTGAAATTCTGATTGAATTTGTCTCAATTCTGCCCTGTGATTTTGTGCTGCTCCTATTTGTCCTTCAAGGTTTGATTTACGGACACGAATGTTGGCGGCAGCGTCAGCTTTACTTATCTTAAGTTGAGATTCAGTGAGCGAATCAATATACACAGCGTGCATGCCCGATGGAAAGTATATCGTGTCGACAAGTTCCTCTAAAAAATCATTTTGACGGAGAAAATCCTGCGCTAAGAAATAGGGTGTTTGGCTAATGTGATTGTTTGAGAAACGCAAAGACAGTGTGTCGTATTTGATATAGGATGAATCTATACTTTGCTTGAGTTGAAAAATGTTCATGAGTTCGTAAGGCTGTACAAAAAGTGATTCGTCTGTTCTATTGATATCAAAACCTGATAACTGTACTTTGAAAATGGACGATTCAAAGCGATATTTTCGGCTCGGGTAGTAATCTGGCTGCACCCATTTTCCGTCGTTGGTATATTGTGCAGGCGTCGATGGCATTTCTTCATGAATACTGCCCTTGTTTAGTTGGAAGAGCAGAAATTGGCCACCAGGCTCATGAAATACGGCTCCTGTTTCTGCTCTAATAATGCGCAACATATTCGGTTTTGTTTCGTCGTAAATGATGAGTTTTTCGAAATTGTTGCCCTTGGTTTTCTCTACTTTTATTGTGTATCCTTGAATATCTTTTATGAATGTTCCAGATTTGAACATTAAGTCAAACTTAGTGTTCTGTATGTCATAAATCAAGGCTTTTGCTTTTAAATCAGCTTGTGGAATAACGTAATTTGAGAAATAGAAAGTGATGCCAGAAATAATCAAGATAAACATAAATAACGGACGAAGTATTTTGGCAAGAGACAATCCAGAAGATTTTAAAGCTGTTAATTCGTTGTTTTCCGCCAAATTGCCCGTTGTCATGATTGACGATAAGAGCACGGTTAGAGGAAGGGCCAATGGAACTAAACCAGCGCTAACATAGACAATCAATTCAAGAATTACGGGGAGACCAAGGCCTTTACCCATTAAATCGTCAATATATTTCCAGAAAAACTGCATCAATAAGATAAACAGGGATACGAATAAGGTAGCCAGAAAAGGACCTAAAAATGATTTTAGATTAAATAGATATAGCCTTTTCAATGGATTAGAATTCGATTGTTAAGCTCCTATGATACGCTTCAAATTGTTGATTTGTGATTCCCATAAAAGTTTGGCTTCTTCTACTTCATCTTCTTCTGCAAAGTCGGTGATTATCAAGACGCTCATTTTGGTCATGGGATCAATTTTAACGTTTAGTTCGAAATAGGATTTCAAATCTTCTTCATCATCTTCAAGCCATGTAAAACGTATAAATTCGCCAGGTTTACTAGAAATGAAACGCGCGGTTACTTCTTCGCCTGCCCAATTAAAAGTGTATATATTATCTTGAACGTTTACATCATCAGCAAACCATTCCGCTAAGCCGTCTGGAGTTGATAATAATTTGAATAAAATACTTGGTGAGGATTTGAAAACATATTCCAATTCAAACTTCTTCTTCTCTGTCATACTCACAATTATATTTGATGAAGGAAAACCTAAATGGACTCATTTCCTTTAAATTGATGCAAATTTAGTGTTTTTATTGAAATTATGCTTTTTTTTGTAGTGGAATTATGCGTTCAAAATAGCTTAACCTTTTGATAACAAATTTAATATAACAAAATACCTCGTATCATGGCTCTTGTTCAATCAATGGAAAAGAATGGAAATTTTCTGTTTCGCTACCGCGGACAAATTCCCGTTTTACTTTTTCTTTCTTCTGCTCCTGTAATTTATGCCACGAACTACGATTGTATTGAATTCGAGGATGATAAAAAACTTTTTTGGTTAATTGTAGCTGCGGTGGTGTCTTTGTTGGGGCAAATCATACGCGCCATTGCCATAGGTACAGCAAGTAAGCATACTTCCGGACGAAACACGAAAGAACAAGTGGCAGAAGCTTTAAATACCAAAGGGATTTATTCTTTGGTTCGACATCCGTTGTATTTGGGTAATTATTTGATGTGGATTGGTATTGTGATTTACGTTTTGAATCCTTGGTATGCACTTGTGGTGAGTTTGCTCTTTTGGTTGTACTACGAGCGTATTATGTTTGCTGAAGAGCGTTTTTTGGAACGTAAATTTGGTGAATCTTATATCAAATGGTCGAATACTGTGCCTGCGTTTTTGCCTAGCTTCAAGCGCTACTCTAAATCGGACATTCCTTTTTCCATGAAAACCATTCTGCGTAGAGAGTATTCGGGTATTACTGCAACTATCATTGGTTTTCTATTTGTGGATATGGTTCGTGATTTTAAATTGAATCAAGGATTCGAAAATAACAATTCTTATTGGGTGGTTCTTGGAGTTGCTCTTTTGATTTCGTTGGTTCTCAGAACACTGAAGCACCACACCAAAGTACTGCATGAGGAGGATAGATCTTAATTGGATTGAACCGTTCGATACGTTTATTCGACGTTAATTGTTTTCTGGTCAACCCTAATATTAATCCTCATAGTGTTTCATGAATTTACACTACATGCTTTCTTTTGTGAGAATCATGTATTCTCGTGCGCTCTCTTCATCGTGGTTAGTCAAGACTTTTTTTTGTAAACTTAAACTCTTCAATTACACCAGTATCTTAGAATAATGGCAAACGCTTGTTCTTAGGAATATAGATGTATTTGTGAAAGTTGACATTCAAATAACCTGATCCGCCTTGGGTTTGAATGATTGAAGCTGTCCCATTCAACACCAGCTCATGGTCATCTAACAGATAAATGATAATGCTCAATGAGATATATGAATCAGCTAAAATTATGGAGTTATATCCGCAAATATTTAAGCTATTTTTTGTATGATCTTTTGAGATGTAAATCTTTTATCCTTGTGTTTTACGTTTTTTCAAGTTGATTTTAGCAAATATCCCAAAATGTTTGATAGATCTAAAACAAAAAACCCTTGACTTTTTAAAAGTCAAGGGTTTTCTTCACGTAAAAGTACTCGAGGCGGGACTTGAACCCGCACGCCCATACAGGCACAGGATTTTAAGTCCGGCGTGTCTACCAATTCCACCACTCGAGCTTATAATCCTATTTCAAAAATTCCATACCGATTGATGGAAACAAAAAAAGAGCCGTGGGCTCTTTGAGCGGGAGACGGGATTCGAACCCGCGACCCCGACCTTGGCAAGGTCGTGCTCTACCAACTGAGCTACTCCCGCTTATCTTTTTCAAAACTTAGTTTTCCACTTTTTCGCGATGATTCATTTATCATTCGGGGTGCAAATATAAAGTCAATTTTTATTCTTGCAACATTTTCCGAAAAAAAATCCGCTTCATTTTTTCAGACTATAAACGCTTAACCATGATTTTTTCACTCACATTTCCCGATTTCTTATTGATATTGAGCACGTAAACACCGTTTGACACACTGCTTAAATCAATCGAAATATTATGCTCTTTAGGTTCCAATTGACCAGAATAAACTTCTTTTATTCTGCTTCCTTGCAAATTGAAGAGTGAAATTTCTACCTGTTCATTAGCTGAGCTAAAGACAGCTATGCACATGTTTGATGCTGGATTAGGATAGCAGAATAAATCAGTTTTCTCAACTTTCATTTCCTCTAAACCAACAGGGTTGCAAGCTCTGGCGATAGGAATTAAACTCACTTGATGCTCAAAGAAAGATTGAACTTCTGAGGCGCCCACTCCAAACCAATCATGAAGGATGGAGGCATAGACATCCCGGAAGTCATACTGCATTGGCACTCCAGCTTGATTAGTGATGGTGTTTGCAATCTGAGGATTACTACCAATTATCTGATTATTCAAGCAAGAACCAAATAAAAATAGAGGTGCTGCATCACCATGATCGGTACCTTGACTGGCATTCGACGCTACTTGTCTGCCAAACTCTGAAAAGGTCATTCCCATAACTCTTTCGCTTAGGCCCAACAGCGAGATGTCGTCCATAAAAGCGTGAATTGCATCTGAAAGGGTTTGAAGTAAATTGGCATGTACACCTAAAATTGGACTGCCGGTCTCAATTTGATTGTCGTGCGTGTCAAATCCATTGAGATTAAGAATGTAAACTTTTGTTGTGCTCCCACCAGAAATCAATTTTGCTATATGGCGCAAGTGAACGGCCATAGGATTTCCGGTATTGTACAAAGTAGATAGTGTATTGCCAGCATTATAAGCGTTTTGTAGACTTGTACCGTATTCGTCTGATTGCACAACCATGTTGTTGATGTGTTCCAAGTTAGAACCATAGTAACCAGAGTGCGATGCAGTAACGCCTCCGCCAATATTGAAATGCTGAGAGGGGTCGTTGCTTGCCACAGAAAAGTTTGAAATCAATCCTTGACAAGTCGCAGAGACTTCAAATCCTATGCTCAAAGCGAAAGGGTAGTTGAAATCATCGCTCGGGTAACCCGTTGGGAAATCGGGGTGCTGATCTTGAAAATACCTACCCATCCAACCCGTGGAGGCATCGTTTTCTATATTTCCTGATGTCCAAATATCCATTGAACGAAAATGACTTCTGTTTTGTTGGGTGTATCCTACATTTTGTATAATACTTAACTTGCCATTTTGAAAGAGCTGTCCCATTCCCGTCATGCTCGGATGTAAACCTAAATTGTTGTTGTTTAGGTTTATAATATTTGCTTGGGGTATATGCAAAGTTGGTCTTTGAACTACCAAATTGTCGAACTGATCAATCGGAATGACCGTGTTTAATCCGTCATTACCACCGTTCAGGCGAATCAAAATAAGTACTCGGTCTTCAGCAAATCTCGAATAGCGAAAAAGATTTTGAGCTACTGCCTGCATCGGAATGCCATTCACTGCAATGGATAGACCAGCTGCGCCTAAGCTTGATGTTTTTAAAAACTTTCTTCTTTTCATCTGAATAAAATATTTTTTATAAGTTGACTGCTTTACGAAGTCCCATAATGTTTAGTGTGTGCGCTCTTGATTAAATCACATGAAATTCAGCCATTCTATATAGAGCAGAAAGCACAGCATTTATACGTGTTCTAATCAAATTTACCTGACTCATATTTGTCGGATTACTTATATAATTTTGATATTCCATAGTCCAAACATTACTGCCTTGACCATTGTGAAGTAGCGTTCGCAGATATAAGCGTTGAGTGGCATTTAAAGGTTTGCAACAAAACATAGATTCTAATTCAGAAACTACTTCTATATCGTCGTTGGGGTAATCTAAGGAATCCAAAAAACCTAGGGTGTCGATTCTAATGGTTTGTCCGCCAATTACTGGTCCTGAATAAATCACCCACCATGAGAAACCAGAGCGCTCCTTAATTCTCGCTGAGTTGATCCACAATTTCGAATAAGCTGGAAGAAGATAAAAAGGATACCAACCTGCCACTTCATGCGGCGTACCTATATTCATACCGCTTGATGCTACGCTCCAATGAAAGTTCCAATAGATTTCGGTAATAGTTTCTAGATCATAAGTAAATGATGTATCCGAACTTACAAAAAGAGTAGCCATAAAATCTACAGGATCTTTAACAATAGTTCCTCGTAAAGCATCTAGAAAAAAATGCTCACTTGAAAGTAAGGCCGAAACAACAGGGGAAATGTTATAATCATTGGCAATCAGCAAATCAGCCATATCTTGAATGATGTTTGCTTCCACGTCTGGAGTGATGTCGTAGTTTACAAACCAGCGATATAATTTCCTTGAAATATGCCGCGCCACTTGCTCTTGTTGAAAAATGATATCAATCAAATCTTTATATTCATCATCAGCATTGTCTGTTATCACGGCATTGTCAAATTTATCCGACAATTGTTTAGGCTCAGTCTCGTGCAAAATGGGCATGAAAACAGAACTAGCGACTGCGCCTTGTGCGGCTGTTGCCATGTAGTTGGAAATTGTCCAACCTGTTAGAACTTTTGAGGCTTGAAAGATGTCTTCTTCGGTGTAATTGGTGTAATCGCCGGGGCCAATTTGAGGACCTTTTCCAATAGTAAACAACTCGAAAAGTTCACGTGCATAATTTTCATTGGGTGAATACTTTGTGTTGTAAGCACCACTCAAAAAAAGCAGCATTTCTGGGTTTACAGTGACATCTTTTACCAATTGCTTGAAATTACCCAAACAATTGTTTCTTAGCAAACTTATATACTTGTAACTGATGATGGGTTCATTCTCCATGTTTACCCCAAAATGATTGCTCCAAAAAAGTGTCATTTTATTTCTGATGCTCAGTTCCCCAGAATACATCCTTTCATTCATCCAAGCAAAAAGTGATTTTTGACGCGCGTTGAATGTGGGTTGTTGATTGGTAGTTGGGTAAAAATTATTTACCCAAGTTTGCCCAATGACAGTATTCGGATCATCATTGTTGTATGCAACAGGTTGATTATCAGATGAAGGGTTTAGTAAGCCTGCAATCGTGGCTGTTAGGCCATTGGTGACTGACCATGAAATGTGGTCTTTTTTGTATCCTACTACAGCGCGCTTAAGCAGGTGTGTCGCCTGTGTTTTTGTCCAAGGACCAGAATAGGGTGTTAAAGCCATTCGGTGAGTTCTTTTGATTAATCAAAATTAACCAAATTTCGATAGTCTCCAAATTTTATTGAAACAAATCTCCCATTATTTTTCCTCGACCTGTAGGCATGTCAATGCCCAGCATGTGAGCAATGGTAGCAGGAATGTCTATAAGTTCTTGTTGGTCGTTTTCCAACTCAATTCCGCGTTTGAAGTCTGGACCCAAAGCCAAGAGAAAAATACGTTTATTACTTTCTGTTCGTGGGCCGTGAGAAACATAGCCATCTTTGAAACCATCGGCATTTCTGCCATGATCTGTGGTAATAAAGAGTGTTGTTTTGTCTTTCATTTCAGGATGATTTTGAATTAGTTCCCACAATTCGAGCGCATATTCATCAGATTTTTTGATGGCCTTTATGTATCCATCCCATTTTTTTGCGTGTGCATTCGCATCTGGTGCAAGCAGATTAATTAGCATTATTTTCGGCGCATAAGTACTTATTACTTGTTTTACTTTAATCCAAGTAAATTGGTCGCCTACGTAGTCCTTGCCGTTTCCATTAAGTCCACAAAAGGTGTGAGGTTGATACAAATCATTCCATTTTTTGTGCGTTGTATTCCCAAGAATAGACAATTTTCCTTTACTCGAAATTACCCAAAGTTTATCTTTGTGGATTGCTTGTTGCTTCATGAAATACTGAAAAATAGATGGATATCGAGGTAATTGACTTCCATTATTTTTAATTCTTTGGTAACGGCCAGTGGTCATGGCTGTATGTCCAGCATTGGTCGTAGTGCGTTTGGTGTTGGCTCTGAAATTTGTATTCAATACTCCTTGCGGGGCGAGTTTGTATTTCAAATTGGACACGTTTTGAAAAGTCGAATCACCAAAAGTTTCGGTGTGCCGAACGCCGTCAATCACGAGAATAATAACATATTCGGTTATGAGTGTATTGGATGCCGAAAAGCTAAGCAATGTTTGAGTTAGAAATAGGATTAGCAGAATAGTGCGCATTGTTTATATTTATATGCCAAAGGTAAGAAGAATACGTAACTTTGCGTTTTTACTTAAGCAATATAATGGAAAATTCTGGACATATTTTTGGCGTACATGGCGTAATTGAGGCCATACGTTCTGAAGTGGTAATCAATAAAATATTGATTCAAAAGGGCATGGATAAAGACTTGTTTATTCAGTTAAAGAATGAACTTAAAGGCAAAAACCACCATCTTCAATTTGTGCCAATTGAGAAAATCGATAAGCTTTGTAAGCAAAACCACCAAGGGGTTTTGGCAATGGTATCTCCAGTTGAGTATTTCAAAACGGTAGATGTTGTTGAAGAATTATTAGAAGCAGGTAAACAACCCAATTTGTTGATGTTGGACCGCATAACCGATGTTCGAAACTTTGGTGCAATTGCACGAACGGCAGAATGTTTAGGAATTGATGCCATTATCATTGCCGCAAAAGGAGCGGCTCAAATCACTTCTGATGCCGTAAAAACATCTTCGGGTGCACTCACAAGAATTAAAGTTTGTAGAGAAGAATATCTTCAAGATGCACTTTTGATGCTCAAACAATACGAATTTAAAATTGTTGCCTGCACAGAAAAGACGGCTCATTTGGTGCCAGACACTAATCTGATTGGTGCATCCGTGATTATCATGGGTTCGGAAGAGGATGGGATTTCTCAGGAGCTACTCAAACTAGCTGATGTGCGTGCTAAAATACCAATGATGGGAGCAATTTCTACTCTGAATGTCGGCGTTGCAACAGGGGTCATTCTCTATGAAAAGATGATGCAAGAGAAAACAAGAGACTAAAATTTGTATTTTCGTCAATATTTTGTGTCTTTCTGAATCAATAATTTTTTGATGACTCTATCTAATCGTTGGCAAATATTTCTCAAGGAGCACACGGTATTTTTATTGCTGTTTCTTTTAGGTGTTTTGCTACGCATTCTTTTTCTTAATAGTCAAGGACTTTCGCACGATGAGCTCAGTGCTTGGAATAGGATCGGCACTTATAATTTTGCTGAGGTGTTGGAATATGGGGTCAAGCCAGATATGCATCCTGCTCTTATGCAAGTCGTTTTGCAATATTGGGTTTCTTGGTTTGGTGATGATGCCTGGGTTTTGCGTCTGCCAAGTACCTTTTTCGGACTAGCTGCAATAGCATTAATGTATGTTTTTGCCAACCGATTTTTATCCAAATCAGCCGGCATTTTTGCTGCTGTTTTCTTCTTATTTTTAGTTTTTCCTATTATGCATACTGTATTGGCTCGACCTTATGCACTAGGCCTCTTTTTTATTGTGTTAATGATTTATAGTATTTTTAGTTTAGAAGACAGTAGAACAAGAAAACAATACTTTCTTAATTCAATATTACTTATTCTCGGTACTACAGGCGCCCTATACACGCATTATTTTGCTGGATTAATAGCGGGAATTATTGGACTTGCCTCCTTGATTTATGTATTGCGAGTTCGATGGATTTTCCTCATTCCCTCAGGAGTGATTTCTGTTTTTCTATTTTTGCCACATTGGAAAATCACAAAGGTGCATCTGTCTCGAGATGGCCTTGAATGGCTTGGGAAACCATCTGCAGACTGGATATTGGACTTCTTCGTTTTGTTTTTTAATAACAGTATTTTTCTACTTGCGATTTTCGTCTTGGTTATCGGTTTATTCTTGCTTAATTCGCGTTTTAAGTTGACTCATAGATCGCGCTTTCTTTTGGCTCTGTTTGCTGCGATTTACATCGTTGGTCATGCCTTGTCATTAATTTATACACCAATTCTCAGAGAGCCAGGTGTTTTGATGGCTTTGCCCATTCTTATGCTCGGTTTGGGAGATTTGATTCAAAACATGAGTTCTCGATTTTCACATCTTGTCATATTTGCATTGGCGTTTCTTTTTTCCTTTCATTCAGTTTATGAAAGTAAATTATCTGAAACAGTTCATTATGAGCCATTTCGAGAAATGGTACAGTTGATTCAGGAAGCAGATAATTTATACGGTGAGGAAAATATACTTAAACTTTGTAATGTCACCAATACCAACTATTTGAATTACTATGCACGCGAAATAGATGTAAGTTTGGATTTTGAAATGACACTTATTGAAGAAATTGACGAAATACACCAATTGGCACGAATCGTTCGAGAATCTGACAAACACTATTGCATACTTGCTAGAACCAATCGATCACAAAATGTGATTCAATTAGAAATTATAAGATACTATTTCCCCGTGGTTGTTAAACACGTTGGATTTTTTAATGCGAATTTTACGATTTGGAGACGTGGTGAGCGGAAAGCACGAAAATTCGGACGCGAAATCACGCCAAAAACTCAGCCTGACTTGTACACTTCATGGAATTCAGATACGAGTGATAATGAATTTATAGGTGACTTAAGAATTCCTGTGGCCATGCTCAAATCGAATGATTCGTATGTATTGATTTTAGCTGATGGATGGGTCGTTAATGATTTGGAATCGCTCAATTTTGTCGTTGTCGCAGAACGCAATGAGGAAATGATTTTGAATGATGATATACCAATTTTATATCAGGCTTGGGATCAGATGAAACTGATTCAAATTTCTGGAAAAAGACAATTTTTCACGGCTGTCGAAGTGCCTAAAGAAATAAAAGATTCAGATGTGCTGCATGTTTATTTTTGGAATCGTAACTTTGCTAAAATCAAAATTGAAAAACCTCGAGCGTATGTTATTCAAACAACTCATTAGTTTAAGCTTATTGCTTTTATTCTTTAGCACTTCGCAAGCACAACTTCACAAAAGGATGAAGCGGTTTATTGGCACTTGGCAATATGAGGGGATAATCGGCTTTGAAGTATGGAATGCCAATGACAATTTTATCGAAGGAAAAAGTTATCGTGTAATAAATGGTAAGGACACTGTGCTTATAGAAAATATGCGCATCATTTTGGAAAACAATAAATTGGTGCTTTACGTTCAAGTTTTGAATCAAAATGGAGGTAAAGAAATACGCTTTGATGAATCTAAAAAGAAAAAATATAAGTTTGTAAATGAGACACACGATTTTCCTAAGTCGATTTACTACCAGTTCAAATGGTTGAAAAGAAAAAAAGTAGAAGTTTTACTCAACCATCCGCACAAGGAAACCCATACAAAACCGTTAATGTTAGTTCGTTTAAAGGTTTAAATATCCTATTTTTTAATAGAATAAGTCCTGTAATTCGCCTAAATTTTCAATCCGAGTTACAGATTTCACATTTCTAAATTCTTTTTTAGGATCGAATAAAATTCCTTGCATGCCCACTTGATTGGCGCCCAATACATCTGTTTCTAAATGATCTCCAATCATAACTGATTCAGCTGGTTTTGCGTTGGCCAATTTCATTGCTTCGTGAAAAATTTTAGGGTCGGGCTTGTTGATTCCTATACTATCTGAGCACAGCACAACATCGAAGAAGTTGGTTAATCCCGAATTAAAAAGTTTAATGTGTTGCACTTCTGTGAATCCATTAGTGATGATATGCAGTTTTTTACCTTTCGCCTGCAGATTTTCAAGCGTGTCGATAGCGTTAGGGAAAAGCTCAGTAAGATTTGGGCAGAGTGCAATGTATGACTCAGAATAGGTTTCTGCAATCATTAAATCGGAAACCCCGTGTTTTGTAAGGGCTCTTATAAAACGACCAATTCGTAACTCATCTTTGGGTAGTAAGCCTTTTCTATATTCAGCCCACATTTGCTCATTGATGCGTTTATAATCAGAAATAAAGGCACGTTTGTTTTTGATAGACGAATGCAGCTTCAACTGATCGAAAATTTGAGACAGCGCGTTGTGCGAATTTTGGTCAAAATCCCAAAGAGTTCTATCCAAATCAAAAAAAATATGATTCACCATCATAATAGATAAACCAAAGAAGTTATAATGAAGCCATTTACCAGCAATCCTAATACTACTACAGGTAGAAACATAGGTTTTTTTCCGTAGAATTTGGTTGAAACAATTGTGCCTAATGGTACACTAAGGAAAAAGGGGAAGAAAAAGGCACAAATAAAAAAACCGAATTTTCGCCGGGTCTTAACAATGAATTTGTTGGTCCTTGTAAATTTTTTCGGTTCAAAATATTCAAATCCCATGTCCATAGCCAAGACTCTTTTTTGAATTTTCTTTTGTCTATTTCGCTCTAAAATTCGATAAGTCAGTTTGTAGAAAATAAATGCGGCAAGTAGGCCACCGCTCAGAAGAGAAAAATAGGTTTCAAAAAAATTAAGCCCAACAGCTTTGCCGTATAGTGGCGCAAACATAAATTTGATGCAAGCTGTAGTAGCCAAAATAAGGTAATGCCAAAACATGTATGTGAATTTAAATCTTTGCTCCAAATGCTAAATCGCCTGCATCACCCAAACCAGGTACGATGTAGGACTGCGCTGTTAACTCACCATCAATTGCTGCAACCCAAATTTCTGTGTTTGCAGGCATATTCTTTTTTACATAAACCAAGGCCTCTTCTGATGCAATTGCTGAAACTATATGAATCATTCGCGGTTTTCCATAAAGTAAAAGTGCTTTGTAGGCATTTACCATTGATCGACCGGTTGCAAGCATTGGGTCGCACAAAATTAAATCTCTGCGTTCAATGTTTGGTGAGGCTAAATATTCGATGAGAATATCGTATTCTTCATTGTTTTTGTGTTTTCTATAAGCAGAGATAAAGGCTGATTCAGCTTGGTCAAAGTAATTTAATACACCTTGATGCAGCGGAAGTCCGGCACGTAAAATTGAAGCAATTACTGGTTCTTCATGCAAGATTTCCATTGTTTTTTCGCCCAAGGGCGTTTCAATGGTTTCTTTCGAATACTTGAGTTTTTGAGACAACTCATAGGCTAGGATTTCGCCAACACGTTCCATATTTCTCCGAAAACGAGCTGGCTCACGCTGTATATCAATGTCGCGCATCTCATAAATAAATTTATTGAGAATACTATTTTTTTCTCCTATTCTATGAATCATGATATGATAATTGAGCTCACTAGCATTGAGACGCTAATGTACTCATTATTTTATATTCTTTACGCTGTTGTCTAAAATTTTGCTAACGCAACAAATGAAAATGTCCGCGAAAGAGAATGTGTTTGTCTTTGTTTAGCTCCTTAAATTGGATTTGCCAAATGTAAGTGCCGTCAGGTGAATTCATTCCTCCAAAAGTTCCGTCCCAACCTATTTCGGCATTATTGGACTCAAATATGATTTCCCCCCATCTATTAAAAATGAGTAAATTGTAGTTGAAAATATCAAAGCCTGATGTGAAAACGGGTTTGAATGTCTGATTGAACTGATCACCGTCTGGAGTAAATGTATTAGGCACATAATAAATCGGTTCATTGTCAACGGTTACCAGCTGCACAGTTGTATCGGTGCACCCATGATTGTTGGCGACAACCAAGGTAACGTAATAGTATCCGTCGTCCTCTGAATAGGTATATGAAGGATTTGATTCTGTGGAATTTCCAGTGCCGTCGCCAAAGTCCCATAATTGGGTTGTATGTCCAGATGAAGTATTGGTGAAATATGCCGTTGGATCCATGTTGGTTAAAGCATTTGGATAAACATTAAATGCTGCAGTTGGTTGTGGATTCACACAAACAATGTCGTCTTGGGTGAGTGTTGTAATACAACCGTTAATACTTGTTACTTGAAGTGTTACATCATAACATCCAAAAGAGTTGTATGTACTCGTTATCGTGCCGCAATTGTTTGAAACAATACCGTTGCCAAAGTTCCATTGGCAAGTAGAATTTTGTGAGTTAACGTTGCTTGTAAATGCCACATTAAGTGGAGTGCAACCCGACTCATAATTAGCGGTAAATGAAATCTGAGGCATCGGATTCACCGTTAGATTTAAGGTTGCAATCGAGTCACATCCCAAGGAGGAAGCCAATGTTAAAGTATTGGTTCCAGAACTTGACAAATAGAGTCCATTCCAATAATAAGGTGCCTGATTTTGACAGATAACAACGTTTGTAGTGCTAGTTAATACAGGATAAACGATGAGGTTTAGTAGTGCAATTGAATCGCAACCTTCTGAGTTAACAAAGAAAGCCTGATGCTGTCCCGGTGTTGACAGAGACATCCCATTCCAAACAAATGGTAAGGTATTGGCGCAAACTGAATTGTTAGTTGTACTTTGACTGGGATTATTCACCACTACTGTTGCTGTATTTGTAGTTGCGCAGAGACCAGAAGTAGGAGTAAACGTATAGGTCGTTGTTGCATTGTTGTTTATCGCTGGCGCCCAAGAGCCAGTGAGTCCGTTTTGCGATGTTGTTGATAAAGCGGGAATGGTTCCACCTGAACAATAGGGACCAACTGCAGCAAAAGTTGGAGTGATGTTTGGATTTATGGTAATGGAGAGTGTGGCAGTTGTTGCGCACAAACCAGCATTAGGACTAAATGTGTATATTGTTGTATTTGTATTGTTGATTAACGGATACCAAGTTCCTAAATAGTTGTTTTGCGATGAGGTTGGTAAAGCTGCTATTGCTGCGCCCGAACAATACGGCCCAACAGCAGAGAAAGTAGGCAAAATGTTAGGGTTAATAGTGATAGTTAGACTTGTAGTTGTAGCGCATTGTCCTATCGTTGGCGTAAAAGTATATGTTGTTGTCGCAGTATTGTTTATCGCAGGTGACCAGGAACCGTTGTAGCCATTTTGCGAAGTAGCGGGTAATACTGGAATGGTTGCACCCGAACAATATGGGCCAACCGCAGCAAAACTTGGTGTAATTTGAGGGTTTATCGTGATACTCAAAGTGGTTGTTGTAGCGCATTGGCCTGCCGTTGGAGTAAATGTGTAAATTGTGGTTGCCGTATTGTTTATCGCTGGTGACCAAGTACCTACGTATCCATTCTGTGAGGTGATGGGCAAGGCAGGGACAGCAGCACCAGAACAATAAGGACCCATTGGCGCAAAACTTGGTGTAATTTGAGGGTTTATCGTGATATTCAAAGTGGTTGTTGTAGCGCATTGGCCTGCCGTTGGAGTAAATGTGTAAATTGTAGTTGTTGTATTGTTTATCGCTGGTGACCAAGTGCCCATGTATCCATTCTGTGAGGTGGTGGGCAAAGCAGGGACCGCAGCACCAGAACAATAGGGGCCAGCTGCGGCAAAAGTCGGAGTGATATTGGGGTTAATCGAGATCGTTGTACTAGCTGTGGTGGCACACTGTCCTGCAGTTGGAGTAAATGTGTAAGTCGTTGTTGCTGTGTTGTTGATAGCTGGAGTCCACGTACCTGTAAACGCATTTTGGGATATTGTAGGCAAAGCTGGAATTGTCGCACCTGAACAATAAGGACCGACAGATGCGAAAGTCGGGGTAACGTTTGCGGCGATAGTTATGGTCATAGTTACAGCCGTGGCGCATTGTCCACTACTTGGTGAAAAAGTGTAAGTTGTAGTTGCTGTATTGTTGATCGCCGGAGACCAAGATCCAGGTATACCATTTTGCGATGTGCTAGGTAAAGCTGGAATTGTTGAACCAGAACAATAAGGTCCAAGCACAGTAAAAATCGGAGTTACGTTCGGAGTAACAATTATTGTTATACTTTGAGTAGATGCACATTGTCCCAAGGTTGGCGTAAAAGTATACGTTGTTGTCGTTGCATTATTGATGCTGGGCGACCAGATTCCAGTAATTCCATCTAGCGATGTTGTTGGTAGCGCAGGTATTGGAGCACCCGAACAGTATGGTCCAACAGCTGCAAAAGACGGAGTAACGTTAGGATTAATTACTATTATCATCTGAACAGAAATTGCACATAAACCTAGAGTTGGAGTAAACGTGTAAGTCGTTGTTGCTGTGTTGTTTATTGCTGGAGACCAGGATCCAGTGATTCCATTCTGAGAAGTTGTTGGCAACGCAGGAATCACTGCACCAGAACAATAAGGCCCAACAGCGGCAAAAGTTGGCGTTATGTTCGGGTTTATTGTTATCGTAAGTGTAGCTGACGTCGCGCATTGACCTACAGTCGGTGCAAAAGTGTACGTGCTTGTTGCTAAATTATTTACAGCTGGAGACCACGCACCTGTGAATCCATTTTGAGATGTAGTAGGCAACGCAGGAATCACTGCCCCTGAGCAATAAGGCCCAACTGCTGCAAAAGTTGGCGTTATGTTTGGGTTTATTGTTATCGTAAGGGTGGTTGACGTCGCGCATTGACCTACAGTAGGAGTAAAGGTGTAAGTTGTTGTTGCGGTGTTGTTTATTGCTGGCGCCCAAGTTCCTGTGTATCCATTTTGAGATGTTGTAGGCAAAGCAGGAATCACTGCACCAGAACAATAGGGCCCAACAGCGGCAAAAGTTGGCGTTATGTTTGGGTTTATTGTTATCGTAAGGGTGGTTGACGTCGCGCATTGACCTACAGTCGGTGTAAATGTGTACGTGCTTGTTGCTAAATTATTTATAGCTGGAGACCACACACCTGTGAATCCATTTTGAGATGTTGTAGGCAAAGCTGGAATTGCCCCCCCTGAGCAATAAGGCCCAACAGCGGCAAAAGTCGGCGTTATGTTTGGGTTGATTGTTATCGTAAGGGTAGCTGTCGTCGCGCATTGCCCAGCAGTTGGCGTAAATGTGTAAGTCCCTGTTGTTGTATTGTTTATTGCTGGAGACCAGGATCCAGTGATTCCATTCTGAGAAGTTGTTGGCAACGCAGGAATGGAAGCGCCCGAGCAAAATGGTCCGGATTGAGCAAAAGTTGGTGTTACAGCAGTATTAACGATGACATTTGTAGAACCAGTATGCGCGCAACCGTTGATAACAGCTGTTACAGTGTAGGTTCCAGACATTGCCGGCATCGAATAAGGAATTGTTGGATTTTGTATATTTGAAGTAAACCCATTTGGACCAGTCCAAGAATATGATGTGCCGCCACCGCTAGAATTGAGTTGGACAGTAGCACCTTGACAGTAGGCGCCAGTATTAGTAACGACCATATTAATGGTGTTCTCGATGTATGTAATATTTACATAACCATTTCCATTATTATTGTTCGCTAGACAGGTTCCTCCACCAGGCACTAAACTTGATCCTGCCCCTCCACTACCGCCACCATGTGGAGTCGAAGAAAAGCAGTCGGAGCCACCTGCACCGCCACCATAGAAACCTCCACCGCCCCCGCCACCTGGGGCAACGTTGAAACAGTTATCGATTCCACCAATGCCTCCAATTCCAATCACTCCAGCAGTTCCAGCGGTTCCAGACATTGTCCAAGGTGGACCGCCTACACCGCCGTTTGTTTGAGTTCCTCCTCCTCCGCCAACTCCAAATGGAGAGGTTCCAGCAGCACCATTGTTGCAATTGGCTGCTCCGCCTGCGACTAGCTGTGATCCGCCCCCGCGGCCGCCACCGCCACCGCCTACAATAATTCGATTGTTTAAAGCATAGGGTGTGTTTCGAACATCAGATGCGCCACCTCCGCCACCAGAGTGCCAAGTAGAATTTGAAGAAGCTCTACCTGTTCCTCCTCCGTTCCACCCACCAGAGGCGTTTCCAACTGTGCCCAGTCCACCAACGTTTATTTGTATAACTTGTCCTGGCGTAACGGCAAAAGTGGCTGTTATTCTTGCTCCATTTCCGCCACTAGCACCACCACCTTTTGCACCAGCGGCTACTACAGTAATGCTTGTAACACAAGGAGGAACTGTCCAAAATTGAGCAGAGCCAGTGTATGAAAAATTTATGGTTGTTTGAGCGTGAATTACATTGATGCCTTTTGCGCAAATTGATGTAAGAGTAAATATAAAGAAAAATCGTAAAATCACAATCATGAGCAAGTAATTAGGCTGTTTAATTTTGCGGAAAATTACTAAATGCAAATCAAAACACCAAAAATAAAATCAGAATAATAAATAAATTATTAAACTAATTATAATTCAATACAGGTAGTAAATAAATTTTTCAAAACTTAGTCATGCGAAGCTATCTGAATAGGTTAAAATGTCCTCTAATTTCGTTGCGTTTATCTTTGCCAAGTTCTTTGAAACTGATTTGCCAAATGTATGTTCCATCAGGACAAATATTTCCGCCATAAGTTCCATCCCAACCGATTTCTGCATTGTTCGATTCAAAAATTATTTCTCCCCAACGATTGAAAATGGACATATTGTATTGATAAATGTCAAATCCTTCTGTGAAAATTGGTTTAAATGTTTCATTAAACAAATTACCATCAGGTGTGAAAGTGTTCGGAACATAGTAGATTACTTCGTTGTCCACAATGATGATTTCTGTAATGGAATCGATACATCCATTAGTATTAGCTACAAGTAAAGTCACATAGTAGCTACCAGATTCTCCAGGATAAGTATGACTAGGGTTAACTTGATTACTATTTCCACTACCATCGCCAAAGTTCCAAGTTTGTGAACTGAATCCAGAAGATGTATTCGTGAATTGCACGGTTGGATCAAATGTTGTAACTATCGAAGGAGAAGAAGTAAATGAAGCGATTGGCTCTGGTTCAACACAGATAATATCATCCTGTGTCAATGATGTGCTACATCCAAAACTATTAGTCTCTTGAAAGGTCACATCATAACACCCGAAGGCTGAATAGATGACTTGGATACTCCCACAATTGTTTACTACCTCACCGTTTCCAAGCGTCCATTGGCAAATGGAATTTGGAGAGTTGTTTAAATTATTGAAAGTAACACTTAGAGGCGCACAACCCCCAATGGTATTTGCTGTAAACGCAACTTGAGGCATCGGATTAACTGTGAGATTCAAGATGACTATCGAGTCACAACCTTGTGCTGAAGAAAGAGTTACGCTCGAAACGCCAGAATTACTTAACGATAAACTGTTCCAAATATAGGGTGCTTGATTTTGACAAATAGCCACTTCGGTCGAGGTTGTTAAGACGGGCGAAATAGTTAAATTCAAAATGGTAATGGAATCACAGCCAACAGAATTTGTTAAAACTACTTGATACTGACCAGCTGCCGATATAGATAAGCCATTCCAAATCATTGGTAATACATTTGAACAAACAGAGTTATTTGTAACACTTTGACTTGGATTGTTTAAGATAATTGTTGATGAATTTGTCGTTGCACACTGCCCTGCAGTCGGTGTAAATGTGTACGTGCTTGTTGCTAAATTATTAATAGCTGGAGACCACGTACCTATGAATCCATTTTGAGAGGTTGTAGGCAAAGCAGGAATCACTGCCCCTGAGCAATAAGGCCCAACAGCTGCAAAAGTTGGCGTTAAGTTTGGGTTGATTGTTATAGTAAGGGTGGTTGACGTCGCGCATTGACCTACAGTAGGAGTAAAGTTGTAAAGGGTAGTTGCTGTATTGTTAATAGCTGGTGACCACGCGCCTGAGTATCCGTTTTGAGATGTTGTAGCTAGTGCTGGAATTGCCGCACCTGAGCAATAAGGCCCAACAGCGGCAAAAGTTGGCGTGATATTAGGATTAATCGTGATCGTTGTACTAGCTGCAGTGGCACACTGTCCTGAAGTTGGCGTATATGTGTAGGTTGTGGTGGTTGTATTGCTGATAGCTGGAGTCCATGTACCTGTAAACGCATTTTGAGATGTTGTTGGCAAAGCTGGAATCACTGCACCAGAACAATAAGGCCCAACAGCGGCAAAAGTCGGTGTTATGTTTGGATTAATCGTGATCGTCGCACTAGCTGCAGTGGCACACTGTCCTGCAGTCGGTGTAAATGTGTACGTTGTTGTTGCCGTGTTGTTTATTGCTGGTGCCCAAGTTCCTGTGTATCCATTTTGAGATGTTGTTGGTAAAGCTGGGATTGCGGCACCTGAACAATAAGGCCCAACAGCGGCAAAAGTCGGAGTTATT